>Ga0207663_10000028_pt1 | contig 101247 bp, 90 predicted proteins | sample LARL53metaG_FD_184346 | JGI IMG/M metagenome (GOLD analysis project Ga0207663, IMG submission 184346) | Corn, switchgrass and miscanthus rhizosphere microbial communities from Kellogg Biological Station, Michigan, USA - LAR L5-3 metaG... | ecosystem: Host-associated > Plants > Roots >...
CACCTGAACAGGAGCTGAACGCTTGACCAGCGTCGCCTGTCCATTCGGGCTGAACACGACATCCAGGTCGGTGTCGGATAGCACATCGCTAAGAGCCGCGGCGAGCGTCATGTCCGCCGCGTGTACGGAAACGCGAGCATCGGGCGGCAATACGTCGTCGCTGTAAGCGAGGAACAGACCTGTCTGCCGCGTGATCTCGGTCAGTGCCTGTTTGATCGTTACCCGCTCGAGCTGGAGCGAGAGGCGCCGGCCCAGCAGCCATCTCAGGTTTCCGTCCACCGTCTCAACTCGACCATCGACCGCTCGCAGGAAGAGCGGCGGAGTCTGTAGGTAGGTCACGTGATCGGCCAGCCACAGTTGAGCGGCGCCAGACCGGGCAAACCCGAACGTTGCGGCGAGTACAAACCACCTTGAGAAACGGCGCATGTTACTTCTCATCACTGAGACTTCACCGCCGCAGGGCGTTGCGCGGAACCCGCCGCTTGTTTGACGAGCGTCGCCTGTCCGTTCGCGTTGAGCACCACGTCCAGGCCGGTACCGAGTAACACCTTTCGTAGAGCCGCACCTACGGTCATCCCCTGAGCTTGGAGTCGGACTCGCGCATCCCGGGGCAACAGGTCGTCGCTGTAGGCCAACGGCAAACCGGTCTGTCGCGTAATCGCGGTGAGCGCCTCCTTGACCGTCACACCTTCCAGATGGAGCGAGACCCGTTGCCTAAGCGCTGGCGTCGAGCTCGCGTCCACCGGCGCCATTCCCGAATCCGCCCGGAGAAATCGCGGAACCTGCGCGCTTCCGCTCGCCGGCCCCAGCACCGGGCTCAGGACGAGCCACACAGCAGCCGTCGCATGGTGTGTCCTCACCGAGAAGTCACGCGAAACACGGCCACGCGACCCCTGCGCTCCACGCGCGCGTCCAGCGAGCGGGCAACCACGTCCAGGACTTGCGACACCGCCTGTGCTTGGCGGAATGAGGCCGTAAGCCTGCGCCCAGCCAACGCACTGTCCGCGACTACGACATCGAGGTCGTACCACTTGCCGAGCGTAGCCGCTACATCGCGCAGGGGTGTGGCATCGAAGGCCAGGCCTCCTTCTGTCCACGCGACGTAGGGCGCGAGATTGGCGTTGGGCGTGACGGTCGCCGTCCCCGCTGAGTCGAGCCGCGCCAAATCCCCGCGCCGCAACGTGAGAAGGGGAGGAGTGGCAGTAACGGGTTGCCGGTGAAGCGCGACGAGTCCTGAGACGACGGCCACGTCGACCTCGCGCCGCTCGGCATGCGTGACGACTACAAACGTGGTGCCGAGATCTTCGACCACAGCGGTAACGGTTTGAACTCGGAAGGGCCGGGCACTGTCGTGCCGTACCGTGAAGTAGGCTTCCCCTTCAAGCAGGATGTCGCGCGGCACTCCGTGCGACGTTCCCAAGTCCGGGGCAAACCGTACCCGACTTCCCGGTGCGAGGACAACTCGGCTGCCATCAGGCAAGTCCAACGCGGCGCGCTGACCACGACGCGTGGCGACTTCGCGCAGAGGGACTGTGGGTTGGTGTCGCGCCCGGGTAATCCAGGCGTACCCGCTGATCGCGAGGACGGCGAGTGCCGCGGCGCTCGCGGAGAGCATTGCAGGCCTCCGCAGGACCCACTGCTTGACGGCTAGCGAGGCGATCTGCCTTTCGTCGCGAAGTGCCACCACCTTCGAAGCGGACCGATCTAGGTGGGTAGCGAGCTTGGTCCAGGCCGCGTCCTCGTCCCAATGCGGTGGGATAGCGGCGGTCCGACGCCAGATTTGCAAGAGTCGCTCAAACGCACGCTGGTTCACAGGATCTTCCAGCCATTCGCGAACCTCGTTCGCTTCGGCGTCCGAGCACTCCCCGGCCAGAAAACGTCCGAGCTTGGCGTAATCGAGATTGTTGCTCACGATGTATGGACAACGGACGCCTCGATGCCCCTTATCCCCGAGGCACACTCGTGCCCATGAGAGCGCTGGGGGGGGAGGACGAAGTCTTGGAGACGGATTCGGTGGGAGGCCTGTGACGAAGGCGGCGTTATGAGCCGGTGAAACGGCTTCGTTGGCTAGTTTGCTGGGTCTAGCCTCTCTCGCAAACTCCTCAACGCCCGGCCCATTTGCGCCTCAACCGTCTTCACTGAAATCCCGAGGGTGTTGGCGATTTCGGCGTAGGATAGCCCCTGGTGTCGACTCATCGTGAAGACGAGGCGACAGCGTTCGGGAAGTGCTGCGATGCCGGCAGCGATGGCGCGGGATAACTCGCCCTCGGCGAGCTCATCATCGGCCCCGGGGGCGACCGGTGGGTCTTCGGCCCGAAGCCGTTCCGACCAGCGAGACTCAATGCGTCGATGCTTGAGGTGGTTCAGCGAAGCGTTCCTAGCTGCCTGATACAAATAGGCCTGCAGGCTCTCCGTTATCTGCAGTGACTCACGTTGCCGCCAGATTTTCAGGAACAGATCCTGCACGATCTCTTCCGCCGTCTCGGCGGAGTCCACGAAGGCGTACACGACCGCGCAGAGCCGGCGGTAATAGGTACGGAATGCGGCCTCGAACGCGGTGACGTCGCCGTTGCGGATTGCCGCGATCCCCATGGGCTGGGATGAGAAAGGGTGGGGATGGACCATTTTGAGGCGAGCATACGGCGAGCCACGACGCTCAGCTAGACCGGTGGAACCGCGATCCGCATCCGCTCGCGCTGCTGCACTCGTTGGCGCCACGTCGCGTCGCAGGTCCGTTGGAGTCGCGCCCCTCTAAGCTCTCGCGCCAAGTAGCCCGTGGTGCATTTCGGAACGAGATCGCTCCGATTGCCCCCACGTAGGCTAGACATCCAATCCACCACCAACCCTTACCGCGCGAGGGCCAGACGGCGGAGACTAGGGGGCGCGCTCGGCCGAGCGGCCTCGACAAAGTCGGGCCCGTGCTTCGCGGATCTCTGCTTCGTCGGTCGGATCGAGCGCATAACATTCTTGCGGGCCCGGGAAGCGTCCTGCGCGTACATCTTCGGCGTAGGCGCGAAAGGCCGCTTGGATATCGGCGCCGATACGAGCGTAGGGCCGTACGAACCGGGGCGCGATTTCGCCGGCAAAGGTTCCCAGGATGTCGTGCGAAATGACGAGCTGGCCGTCCACGTGCGGGCCGGCGCCGATGCCATACACGAGCACATCAAGCTGCTCCCGAACGTAGGCTGCGGTCTCGGCCGGCATTGCTTCGAGTAGGATAGCGAATGCGCCCGCATCCTCGAGCGCGCGACCGTCCTCGACTATCTGATCGGCTGCGAACCGTGACTTTCCCTGCACCCGATAGCCGCTCAGCGGCCCGAGACTCTGCGGGGTCAAGCCCAAATGACCCATGACGCTTATGCCGGCACTGACCATGGCGCGGACGCGACGGGCGACACGTGCGCCACCCTCGCATTTCACAGCGTCACATCCTAGCTGCACGAAGTGGCCGGCATTGCGAACGGCAGCCTCATCAGACGGTTGGTACGAAAGGAACGGCAAATCGCCGACGACAAACGCGCGCGAGATTGCGCGGCACACGCTACGTGTGAAAACGCTCATCTCCTCCATCCCGATTCCGAGCGTATTGGGCATCCCCATCATCGTCATCGCCGCTGAGTCGCCCACGAGGATCATGTCGACACCCGCGCGCTCAGCGAACACGGCCGTCGGGTAGTCGTAGGCCGTGACAAACACCGTCCTTTCTCCTCTAGCCTTCAGAGCTCTCAGCGTGGCGACGGTGACCTTTCCGCTGGGCACGGCGGTCACACCGTAGCCTTTCCGCGTGGCCGTTCTCCCCACGCTCTGGTCGCTTCGGAATCCGCCCTCACAGCCTCACTCAACACATCGACCGCGCGCTCGAGCGTGGGCCTGGACGTCGCGAAGGACAGCCGAATGTGGTCCGCGCCGCCCGTACCGAATGCGGAGCCCGGAAGGCAGGCCAAGCCGAATTCATCGAGCAACGTCTCCGTGAATTGACCCGCCGTGAGGGCCTTCCGTTCCAAAGCGCCGCTGATCTTCGGGAATGCGTAGAACGCGCCACGAGGTGCAGCGCAGGATACTCCTTCCAGGTCGTTGAGGCGATGCACCAACAGGTCGCGCCGAACGCGGTACTCCTCACGCATCTCTTGCACGCATGCCTGGGGTCCGGTGAGCGCCGCGAGTCCGGCTCGTTGCACGAACGGTGGTGCGCAGCTCGTCGTGTTGATAATGAAGCGCTCCACGTGCCGAACCATCGAGATGGGCAGAACTCCGTAGCCGAGCCGCCAGCCGGCCATCGCGTAGGCCTTCGAGAACCCATCGATCACGACGGTGCGATCGAACAGCCCGGGGAGCGAGGCGATGCTGCAATGCTGCTCGTCAAACAGGAGTTGCGAATAGATCTCGTCGGATATCACCGCGAGATCGTTCTGGTCGACTAACTCGGCGAGAGAGGCCAACGTCCCTCGGTCGAGCACGGCGCCCGTCGGGTTGTGCGGACTGTTCAAGACGAGCACGCTCGTCTTCTGGGAGATCCGCCGGGCAATCTCGTCCACATCAACAGCTCCCTCACGGGCAGGGTCGACGCTGTAACCGACGGGTCGGCCGAATGCCCATCGCACGACGGACTCGTAGATGGGAAATCCCGGATCGGGAATTAGGACCTCGTCGCCGGGCTCGATGAGTGCGGATAGGGCATAGTACAGCATCGGCTTCGCACCAGACGTCACGACGACGTTCTCGGCTTGTGCGGGAACGCCCCGGTCGCGCATTGACTGCGCTATAGCGTCCCGTAGATCCGGCAGCCCTGCGGCCGGCGCGTACTTCGTCGCTCCTTCCTGCAGAGCCCGCACTCCTGCCGCGACAATGTGAGGTGGCGTCGCGAAGTCAGGCTCGCCAATCTCGAGGTGCAGCACGCTACGTCCCTGCGCCTCGAGCCGCTTCGCGCGCGCTAGCACCTCAAAGGCTGTTTCGGTGCCGAGCTGGTGAATTTGCCACGTCACACGGATGGGGCGAGTCATGATGCCAGATCTCCTCGAGTGGAACGAATACGTAGCTGATGGCAGCACCGGCCATCCCAAACATGAAAACGCCCCGGGCGCGACACGCCCGGGGCGGCCGCTTTTTAGCATTTGTTTAACGTGGCTGCAATACGCGACAAATCACCACGTGAGGTCAGCCGCCACGCGCCCAAGAGTCGTGCAAACCTTGAGTGACAGCAGCACTCCGCATATAAGACCCTTGTCTGGTGTAAGACCCCTACGAGCACTTCAAGCCCGCATCGAGATCCTCGATCATCGTCTCCCTCAGCGTCTACCGAAGGTCGGCTTCGAGTCGCAGGGCCCGGTCCGTCTTATCGTCGCGGTACTTAACGATCACTGGCGCGTACAATGACAGACCCCACTCGACGGCCGCTCTACCCTGCAGCACTCGGGCGCCCGGTACGACCACTGCGCCAGTCGGTATCTCAAGCACGCCCTCCGGCCCTGCACGATAGATCGCACTGCGCACCACATCGAATACGGGCGTCGATCCGGTGAGAACTGTCCCCGGCGCGAGCGCGGCCCGCGCGCGCACGATTGTTCCCTCGTACACCCCGCAGCCACCACCCAACACGACGTCGTCTTCGATGACCACAGGAAGCGCACCTACCGGCTCCAGCACTCCGCCGATTTGGACCGCGGCCGAGAGGTGTACGCGCTTGCCGATCTGGGCGCACGAACCCACCAGCGCGTGGCTGTCGATCATCGTGCCTTCGTCGACATAGGCGCCGACGTTCACATACATCGGGGGCATGCAGACCACGCCAGGCGCCACGTAGCTACCGTCCCGGATGCTCGACCCTCCCGGCACGATGCGGACCCGATCGCCCAGCGTCGTGGGTCGAACGGGAAAGGTGTCCTTGTCAAAGAAGCGCAGCGTGGGGTCGACTGACATGTCGGTCAATACACCCATGCGGAAACCCAGGAGGATCCCTCGCTTGACCCAGGCGTTGACCCGCCATTCCCCGTCCAGCGCCCGCTCCGCCGCGCGCACGGCGCCACGATTCAACGCCGTGCGAAACTCCGCGAACACTGCGCGGTCCGCCTCGTTGAACGCGCGATTGCGTGTCGCGTCCAGTGCTTCGATCTGCTCACGAAGCGACATGCCGTGAGCCCTCCAGCAAGCCCAGCTCCCATAGGAGATCCGCGAGCGAGGTACGGGTTTGCCCGCGGACCGGGACGAGCGGCAGTCGCAACCGTTCTTCCAGAAGCCCCATCAACGCCATCGCCGCTTTGACCGGCCCTGGGTTCGACTCTAAGAAGTTGGCTTCCATCAGCGGCAGCAAGCGATAGTGCAGCGTACGAGCCTCGTCCCATTCACCTTTAGCGGCAAGGTCGACGAGTCGCGACATCAGACCTGGCGCTTCGTTCGACGCCACCGAGACGACGCCGTCCGCTCCCAGTGCGATGAGGGGCAGAGTGAGGGCGTCGTCGCCGGACAGCACACGAAACCCTTGGGGCCGCTCGCGCAGAATTGCCATAATCTGAGATAGACTCCCGGACGCCTCCTTCACCGCGACGACGTTCTCGAGCTCCCGCGACAGGGTCAGTACCGTGCGAGCTTCGATATTGGAGGCGGTCCGGCCGGGCACGTTGTACAGCACAATTGGCAGGTCGGGGACAGCCAAGGCTACCTCTCGGAAGTGCGCGATCAGCCCGGCCTGAGTCGGCTTGTTGTAATAGGGAGCAACAACGAGGACCCCGTCCGCCCCAAGAGTACGAGCCGCCCGGGCCTGCTCGACCACAGCGGTAGTCGCGTTGCCGCCGGCGCCGGCCAGGACTCGTGCCCTGCCCTTGGCAACCTCGACCGTCACGGCGATGACCCGCCCCTGCTCGTCCGCGCTTAGGGTGGCGCTCTCGCCCGTCGTGCCGCACGGCACGAGCACGCGAACGCCGCCCGCGATCTGCCGCTCTACCAGTGTACGGAGGCGTGCTTCATCCACCGTCTCGTCGGCAGCAAACGGCGTTACCAGCGCGGTCGCGCAGCCGCACAGCCAGTCGGCGCGCATGCTCGGGGGCTCCGGGCGCCTCCCGCTCAGGCCTTCAGGCTCGCCAAGAGATCGTCCACCACGTCGTCGAAGCTGAACACGCCACGCCGTCCCCTGACCCAGCGCGCCGCCACGAGGGCCCCAACGGCGAAGCCCTCGCGCGAGCGTGCCACGTGCTCCAGCACCAGCTGGTCGGCGGGCGAGTCGAGGCCGACGCGGTGCGTGCCCGGGATGTGGCCCGCCCGGAGGCTCACGACGGGGATCGGGCGGCCTGACGCGCGGGTGAGGATGTCATAAAGCCGTCGGGCGGTGCCGGAAGGGGCATCGCGCTTCGCGGCGTGGTGCGCTTCCTCGATAAACACATCGTAATCGCGAAACACTTGCACGAGCTTCGCGGCTTGAGCCGCGAGGCGAAAGAGGATGTTGGCGCCGATCGAGAAGTTCGCGCTGTACACGAGCGCACCACCACTCGACTCCACGATGCTCTGAACCGACTGCTCTTGTTCCCGCCAGCCCGTTGTCCCTTCGACGAGCGGCACGCCGGCTCGCGCGCAGGCCATCGCATGAACGAACACCGCCTCTGGGCTCGAGAAGTCGATGGCGGCGTCGTGTTGGCGCAGGCGGGCGGCTAATTGGTCGTGCCCTCGGGCGGCGTCGGCGGATGTAAACACCGCGCCGATCTCGTGCCCAGCCGCACGGGCGCGCTCGGCGAGGACCGCCCCCATCCCGCCGCGCCCGAACAGGGCAAGCTTCACGTGCCCGCGCCAGCCGCTCGCTCCCACGCCGCGTCCCGACGATCGTCCGCCGCGACCTGGTCGAGCAACCTTCGAACCAGCCGGACGTACCGGTCAACGCCGCGCGTAAGGTCGGCTTTGAGGATGCGCTCGTGCGCCGTGTGCGCGTCGCGGATCGATCCGGGGCCGAACAGCAAGGGCACGCCCCAATGAGCCAAGTGCGCAGCATCGCTAGTGAATCCGACGACGCATTGTTCGAATCCCGGGACATCGAGGAGCCGCACCGGTGGCGTGACACTCAGATATTCGATGGCGGCGCGACCGGCAACAGCACGCTTGAGCAATTGTCGCACGGGCTCCGCATCGGTGACCAAGCGGATATGGAGGTCCGCCCGCGCCTCAGTGGCGACCACGTTCGTTCGCGTCCCACCGCCGACGACGCCGACGTTGAGCGTTGTGTCACCAAAGAACTCATCGCGCGGCCACTTGCAGGCCCGTACATCAGCAAGCACGTCTAACAGGCGATCAATGGCCGAGGTCCCCCGGTCGGCATAGGCCGAGTGTCCCCCGGTGCCGTGCGTCCGAAGCGTAACCCGTAAGGAACCAGCACAGCCGACCGCAAGGCGATTGTCGGTAGGCTCACCCACGACGACGTACCGGCCTTCGCACGCCTGGGGGAGTTTGTTCGCCGCCCGTGCACCAAGGCTGCTCAGTTCCTCGTCGACCACGAACAGCAGCCCGATTTCCGTGACGCCCGCCGCGCGCAGCGCTTCCGCAGCGGCGATCTGAGCCGCGAGGATCCCTTTGGCGTCGCATGCCCCGCGGCCCGTGATCGCGTCGCCTTCGTCGTGCGAGCCGATGAACGGCGGCACCGTGTCGAGATGGGTGCACAGCAAGATCCGCGGCGGCGCGCTCGTCGTGGCCAGCACATTCGGCCGGCCGGGTGCCGCGTCAGCCAGCGACACGTTATAACCACGGTCGCTCAGGAGGCCCGCCAGAAAGCGGGCGATCGTGACTTCCTCACCTGAGACCGAGGGGATGTCAATCAAGCACCGGGCCAGCCCAACGACATCCAGTCGCGCGTTCGCGCTCACGCTAGGCCACGTCGACGCGACCTCAGGCGGCTCACTGCGCTCGAGTAGACCGGCGTGAAGGCGAGCGACCGCGTCGCCCACGACGGCGTCGTCGACGACGAAGGTGAGGTTCACCTGCGACGCGCCTTGCGAGATGAGGAGCACGTTGATGTCTCCGAGCGTCTCGAACACCCGGGCGGCGACGCCTGGCGTGCGCCGTAACCCCTCCCCCACCACGCAGACGATCGCCCGTCGGGGCTCGACGTGTACGTCGCCAAGCTGGCGTAAGTCTTCGACCAGCTGGGGAAGCGCGCGGTCCTCCTCGACCGAAAGCGAGACGCTGACCTCGGACGTAGCGACCACGTCCACGGCCGTGTGGTGGCGATCGAACACCTCGAACAGCACGCGTAAGAAGCCGTGAGCCCCGAGCATCCGAGCGGATGTCACCTGGACGATGGTAATGCCACGCTTGTGCGCGACTGCCTTCACCGTCTCCGGCCACACGTCGGTCTCGGCCGTCACCAAGGTCCCCGGCTCGTCAGGAGCGCGGGAGTTACAAATTCGCACGGGGATGCCGGCGGTCATCGCCGGTTGCATGGTACGCGGGTGCAGGACTTTCGCCCCGAAGTACGCAAGTTCGGCCGCCTCGGCATACGAGAGTCGCGGAATCGGACGCGCTCTCCTTACGGTCCGCGGGTCCGCCGTCATCACCCCGCTCACATCGGTCCAGATTTGTATCTCGGCCGCCTTGAGGGCCGCACCAATCAACGCTGCCGAATAGTCGGAGCCACCGCGGCCGAGCGTCGTAGTCGAACCGTTCAGCGCCGCGGCGACGAAGCCTCCAAGGATCGGGATCGCCTCATGCTCGAGGAGCGGGAGGAGTTCGTCGCGGCTCCGTTCCCAGGTCTCAGGAATCAGAGGGACCGCTCCCGGGTGAGCATCGGTGGTCACAATGCATTGCCGGGCGTCGACGTACCGTGCGTCTGTGCCTCGCGACGCAATTGCGGCGGTGAGGAGAGTGGCCGATAGATGCTCGCCGTACGCAACGACTTCATCCTTGAGCACGGGCAAGCGACGGGGTTCGCTGACAATCCTTCTGAACAAAGCCGCTAACGCCCGCCGGACACGGTCGAGCTCGCCATGCACCGCCGTCGCGCCTAGGGGCGAGATCAACTGACGCGCCACTTCGGCGTGTCGGGCCAGCAAGGGTTCAAGCGTCGTTAGCGCAGCACGGGGATCTTGTGCGGCAGTAGAGGCCAGCCCGAGTAAGGCGTCCGTGATTCCAGCGAGGGCGGACACGACGACGACCACGGGCCGAACCTGGACGCTCGCGCGGATGATGGCGGCCACTCGCTCGAACGCCGCGGCGTCTTCGACGGACGTGCCCCCGAACTTCAGCACGACGGGGGAGGCTTCGACATCCATGGCATCATTCCCAACGTCGTGTGAGAGGCTCGTGAGGCTGGTGGTGACGAGCCAGCCAGACGAACCAAAGAAACGCTCCGGGCGCGACGCGCCCGGAGCGGCCGCCTTTAGCAGTTGATTAACGTGGCTGCAATAGGCGCCAAATCACCACGGGGATCGACTGTCGTTGAAGGAGCAGGGGCGTGCGGTCCCCTGGTGACAGTGCCACCCCGAGCCTTAAGACTCTCGAGGCCGCACATACCCCTACTGGATAGTTGCTCGCTGACCGCAACGTGAGCCTTGACGCTTCGTGGGGGAACGCACTATCATGTCGGCCATGCGACTGCCCTTCGGCTATCTCTATGAGTTTTTCTATTCGGCGCCCCGTCAGACGGGCCGTAGCTGGAGGCATGAGCGCGACTAACTAGCGTCAGATCTTCAGTTCACACGAGCGGCCCGCGTCTTGAGCGGGCCGTTTTTTTTCGAACGACGAGGCCGTCATGGTGATTGTCATGAAAGCGGGAGCGACAGATACTGAAATCGATGGCGTTCGCCAGCACGTCGAGTCGTGCGGCGCACGTACCTACTTCACCCGCGACGGTGGTCGCGCTGCTCTCGCGTGCCCCAATCCACCCAAGCCCCTTTTAGACACGGCGCTGGCAGCCCTTCCGGGCGTCGAGGCAACAGCGCCCTGGGGAACCCCTTACCGTCTTGCCAGCCGTCAGTTCGCCCCGCCAGGAGGACGGACCGTCATCCGATTTGGGGACGGCCCGCGCGCCACCGTTGGCGGGCCCGAACTCCTCGTGATCGCTGGCCCATGTTCTGTAGAAGAGTCCGCGACGCTTCGGGAGGCTGCCTGGAGCGTGCGTCACGCGGGCGCGGGCGCGTTGCGCGGAGGCGCATTCAAGCCGCGGACGTCGCCCTACGCCTTCCAGGGGCTGGGTGTCGAGGGGTTGCGTCGACTGGCCGAAGTGCGACGTGAGACAGGGCTGCCCGTCGTAACGGAAGTCATCGACCCGCGTCACGTCGAAGTGGTTGCTGAACACGCTGATGTGCTGCAAATCGGCGCTCGCAACATGCAGAATACTGCTCTGCTCTCGGAAGTCGCACGGGTCCGGCGACCTGTGCTCCTCAAGCGGGGTCTATCCGCCACGATTACGGAACTCTTGCTCGCAGCGGAGTACGTGCTATCGCAAGGGAACCCCGATGTGATCTTGTGCGAGCGTGGGATCCGCAGCTTCGAAACAGCCGTGCGCTATACGCTCGATGTCGCCGCCATCCCGGTGCTTCGCCGTGAAAGCCATTTGCCCGTGATAGTCGACCCGAGCCACGCCGCGGGTCGGTCTGACCTCGTCGCGCCGCTCGCACTCGCTGCAGTCGCGGCGGGGGCCGACGGGCTGATCGTGGAGGTGCACCCGCGCCCTGAAGCCGCGTGGTCGGACGGCAAACAGTCATTGGACCTGACGCAATTTGGCGCTTTGATGCGAAGCGTCAGATCCATCGCGTTAGCAGCGGGTCGCACGTTCGCCGGCCCGCGAGCCGATCACCCGGGCGTACCCAGTTCTGCGCGGCAGGTCGAGGGCGTATGACCGACACAGAGTCGCTTCGTGGGGAGATTGAGCGCATCGACCGCGAGCTGATCGGGCTTATCGGTAAACGACTACAAGTCGCCGACAGAATGGGAAGGGCAAAACGAGCCGCTGGCCTCACGATGCTCGACCCCGCGCAGGAAGCTGTGGTAATCCGCCGTGCCGCAACTCTCGCTCGAGCTGCGCGTCTACCCGAGGAAGAGATCCGCGACATCTTCTGGCAGCTCGTCGCGTTGTCCCGGCGCGTTCAGCAGGATTCCGAGGGGGATGTCCACGGCTGATAGGCGCGACTGGTCGCCTTAAGAGAGAGTCGGTATCGCGTGGAGGGTCTCGTAGTGGCATCTACTCAAGGCTGAGAAATTGTGTTGTCTGCATTAAGTAGCACGATGACGGGACGGTGCGAGCGGGCCTCTTCCGGAGTCATCAGGGCATAGCTGATGACGATGATGCGGTCACCCGTGTGCACCAGTCGCGCCGCAGCACCGTTCACGCACACCGTCCCTGACGCCCGCGCCCCCTCAATGGCGTAGGTCTCGAAGCGCGCACCGTTGTCGATATCAACCACCTGCACGCGCTCAAACGGCACGATCCCGGCTGCCTCAAGCAAATGGGCGTCAATCGTGATACTGCCTTCGTAGTGCAGCTCCGCCTCCGACACGGTGGCCCGGTGGAGCTTGGACTTGCACAAGGTCAAAAGCATGGTCAGACCGCCAGATGGAACGGGCAATACGCGCTGTCAGCGGGACTAGGGGCGAACGATGATGATGGGCCGACAACAATAACCCGGGGGTGAACCACGCCCCCGGGGTGGGGTCGGGCAGAAGGGGCCGTCAGCCTTCGGCCGCGACCGACTGGGAATAGAGACTCTTGAGTGAGCCCAAACCCCTAATGGCCTGCCGATCGGGTTTCGTTCACCGCCGGGTGGGTGAGGGTGTCCTTGGCGAGGTACGAGGTGTCTCGCGGCAACGCGGTGAAGAGGATGTACGCCGTCGCAGGCAGGTAGTGCTGCGCCGCCGCTCGGAGATCGGCCGCCGTGAGCGGGGCGACGTGTGGGACCACGATACGGTCGAAGGGAATCTTTAGGCGTTCATACAGCTCGATCGTGTTCAGCCAGGCGTGGTTGTCCTGCAAGGCGACCTCACGCGTTCGCCGTTGAATGGCGGCGATCCTCGCGAGCTCCGCTGGCGTTGCCGCGCGTGTCCGCACCGTGTCCAGCACTTTGAACAAGGCCTCCTGCAGGGTGTCCATCCGCTCAGGCGCCGCGTCGAACGCGACGCCGACGCGGTAGTGCTCTTCTGGGTCAGCATATGTCTCATCCAGCACACTCACCGAATAGGTGCCGCCCATCTGCTCCCGGAGGTCGTCCGTGAGCTTGAGCCGCAGCAGCCAGGCGAGAGCCGCAAGACGCCGTCGCTCCGTCGGATACTGGGCGGGCGGGCTCGGGAACCGCCCGTCGAAGACCAGCAACGTGCTGGCCTTCGGGATGTCGAACACACGGCTCGTTGGCCGCGAGATGGCGTCCCATGGCTGAAGGTCGAGCGACTTTGGGACCTCGTGCTGCCCCGTGCCTGGCAGGCTGGCCGCATACAGCTCGACCAGGGGCCGGACCTCTTGCGCCGTAACGTTGCCGACTACCAAGAACGTGAAGTTACTCGCGTTGCCGAACCGATCGCGGTAGACCGCCATCGCCTGCGAGATGTCGGCGAACGGAATCAACGCCCACGGCGGTGGGGCGCGCCGGCTGTCGCCGCGTGAGAGGATCGCGTCAAGCTGCTCGTCGAACGAGGGGGTGAGGTTGGTGCCGACCTGCTTCCAGCCAGAGAGCGCCGCGGTGTCCAGCTTGGGCGCGGTGAATTGCAGATACAGCAGCTGGAATAGGGTCGTCAGATCTTTGGGCGAGCCGGCGAGGCTGATCGACTCATCGTTGTTGGTAATTGAGACAGTGAAATCGCGGAGCACGGTCGTGGCCAGTTTTTGGGTGAGCGCGTCGCGGTCAAGCGCGCCCACACCAGCAGCCTCTGTCATCATCCTCGCCACCAGCCGACCGGGCGTGAAGAACAACGAGTCGGGCACGAGCGAAAAGCCCCCTGGACCGACTGCCTTGATGAGCAGTTCATCCCTGTTGAAGTCCGTGGGCTTGAGCAAGACCCGCGCCCCGTTCGACAGCGTCCACTCAGTGATGCCGGCCGCGGCGTAATCGCGCTCGCCGACGATCCGCCCTGGTGCCGGAGGACGGCTCATCAGCGGGGCGTCTGAAGCGACCGCGGCGCTGTCGCGGGTGATCGGCTCGCGCTCGACCGAGTCGAATAGTGCGAGGAGGCTCTCTCGGGTGGGCGGGCGTACGTGCGCGAACGCGGGCAACATCACGAGAATCTGGAGATCGCTGCGGCGGCGCCAGAACCAGGCCGCTTGAGCAAGAGTTTGGGTCGTGATCGTGGGCATGACCGCCCGCGCCAGGGCCAGCTCTTGTGCGGAACTCAACAGTGCCACGTCGCGACGCAGGTAATGCTCGGTGTAGTCGCTCGCGTAACGTGCCGAAGGCACCGCGTCCTCGGCTGCGGCCGCACTCTCGAACTCCCGCAACAGGGCTGCCTTTTGCCGATCGAGCACGGGCGCGGGCACGCCGTAGCGGGCGATGCGCTCCACTTCTCCGAGTGCCGCAGCCACTCCGCTTTCCAAACTGTCGGGGATGGCGACCACGCGCACGAGCTCCGCATCAGTCGTCCGCCCGTTGAGCGCCGTGCGCCCCATCTCCGCTGCGAGGAATGGTCGGTGGACTTGTTCCCGCATCTTGAGGAAGCGTCGCGAGAGTCCGTCGAAGAGCAAGCGCTCCACGAGCTGCTCCCTGAATGCGGTCCGCGAGCCGACGGGATGCACCTGCTCCTTCCACAGCACAGTGATCGCGGGAATGACCCGCCCCCGGTATACGTCGACGAGGGAGTTGCTGTCCGACCGAAACGTTGGAGTTACGCGCTCGCGTGCGCGACCAGACCTTGCGATCTTGCCGAACCGCTCACGAATCCACTGCTCCACTGCACCCTTGTCCACATCGCCGACCACGACCACCGCCATCAGCTCGGGCCGGTACCAGTCGCGGTAAAACCGTTTGATTGGCCCCGGCTGGGCGTCCTCGATGATCGACGTAAGCCCGATCGGCCGGCGCGTGAAGTAGGGTGAATCCCCACCGTAGACGACTGAGTCCTGATGGTCCGACACTCTTTGAGACGCCGTGTCCGGGAGGCGCGAGCGCCACTCCCCCATGATCACACCGCGCTCGGCCACCACCTCCACCGAATCGATCGTAATTCCGCCGCCGGCTAAGTCCGCCAGCATCTGAAGGCCCTGCGGTAGGAACGTCGGCTCATCGGTCGGGACCGTGAACTTGTACACGGTCTCATCGAAGTTCGTGTACGCGTTCAAGTCGGCCCCGAACCGCATCCCCGCTGTCTCGAGGTACTCGATGAGCGAGTGCTTGGGGAAATGCGTCGTACCGTTGAACGCCATGTGCTCAAGGAAATGGGCCAGCCCTCTTTGATCCTCGTCCTCCAGCACGCTCCCGGCGTTGACCACGAGCCGAAGCTCAGCTCGGTGCGCCGGGCTGTGGTTCACGCGGATGTAGTAACGCAATCCGTTGGGCAGGGTCCCGATCGTGAGCGCCGGGTCGACCGGCAGCGGCTCCACGGAATCGCCGATGGCGACGGTGCCAGCGTGCACTGGCGGACCCGCCACGGGGATCGCGACCATCGGCGACACCACGAGCAGGACTCCGATCACGCGAGCGACGGAGCGCGACTCCCACGAGCGACGGCTGTTCATCGGTCACGACCGGACTGAGGGGGTGTCACCTGCCGAGCGAGCAGGATCCCAATCATCTCGGGAAGGTCGGCGTCGAAGCTGCGGAACGCCGTCTCAACAATCGTTCCGTCCTGGTCGATCAAGAACGGTGGGAATATCCAATTGGGCACGTGCCACGTGCGGCCGAAGCTGTAGTGGACGACGTTGGCCACGTCGCGGTTGATCCGTCGCCGATCGGGCGCGGGCAGGCGCCAGAACGGCGTATTGGTCACTGCGAGGGTGCCGGGCAAGTGGCGCTCCGTGAGCCACGCCTGCCGGAGCAGGGCCGCTTCCGCGTCCGGCGGCGGCGGTGCGGCCTTGTCGAAGAACCCGTACGTCTGGGCCACGAGGGTGATTTGAAGAGTGGGGAATCTTTGCGCCACCCGCCGGAGCCCCGCATAGGTACGGTTGCACAGAGAGGTGAAGTCTTCCTCGAAGCACGAGAAGTCGCCCGGATTGAGGAAGACGACGAGGTTCACCTTCCCCTTTACCGGTCGGCCGACCGTCGAATCGTCGCGCCCGAACCACCAATCGGCGGCGATCGGCGGCGCCGGCCGACCGATGGGTCTCGCAAAGCCCTCGAGCACGGCGCTGTCTTTTCCCGCCACTTCCCCCCACTGCTCTCGCCACAGGGCGACGTAGGCCGCCGTGCTGTGCCGCAGGCTGTCCAGCAACGCCGCTTTCCGGTCGACCATCAGACCTAGGTTGATCGTCCAGGCCCGGGATTGGAATGCGCTGCTCCGGCGCTCCAGATCCGAGAGCCCACGGGCGACCGCGAGCATCTCTCTCACCGCACGGCTGGCGAGAATCGTGTCGGCGGAGAGAGCCGCCATGGCGAGCGCTCCGTAGCTGTCGAACCGCGCATCCCACGGCACGCTCTTTACGTGTACGAACGCCGTCACAAGGGACTCGGCCGCCGCGAGCCGGGCCGGCTGCGCGAACAGGGGAAGCGGCCAGGACTGGCCAGCGGGGAGTTGGTTGTTCCCCAGGTACACGTGGATGGCCGTATCGAGCACCGCGGCTCGCTCGCGGTCCCCCGTGGGACTCACTTCCTTGAGTCGACGCGCGAGGAGTGCGCCCGCCTCCACATCCCGCCCGGCAGCGACAAACAGACTGAGTAGCGGTGCGAAATTCTCGAGCGGCGCCGAACCGCCCTCGAAGCGCACGCTGCAGCGTCGCGCCACCGCCATCACCCGCGCCGGCAGTGGCGCGTGTGCGTCGTCGGCCAGCCGCGCGGGAGTCGCGGGGAACGTGTCACGCCAGATCCACTCTGGCTCGTTCTCCACGCTGTCCTTGACCCGGCTAATGGCGGCGAGGCATTCCTCAACCGTGGTGTATCGGGCGACGTCGAGCGTGTCCGGCGTCGCAAACAGGGTCTGCCCCTGCGCGGCCGACGTCACGAGCCCGAGCACGAGTCCGCTCAACAGCATGCCCAGTCGTCTCACGTGCTGCCGCTCCTTCTAAATAGCGTCGATCAAACTGGTGAAGCTGAAGTCGCGCGCCTTCAACGGCGGGACGATCGCGGGGGCGTCCGGGCTGAAGACGGGCTGGGCCTCGCCCAATTGCTCGAGGCTGTTGAGCAGGAACCAGGGCGAGTCGGTGAAGCGAAGGTTCTTCACCGCTTTGGAGATCTTGCCATTTTCGATCAGCCACAGCCCGTCGCGGGTCAGCCCGGTGAAGAGCCCCTGCTCGAGCGGTCTCACGCCCCAGAACCGGGTGACGAGAAGGCCCCGTTTCGTGGTGGCAACCATCTCCTCGACGCTGGTGGGCCCACCGCTCATGCGATACGCCAGGCGCGGCGCGATAGGAACGTTGTCGGTCAGCTCCCTTACCGCATAGGCCCGTCCGTAGGACAGAGCCGTGAGCACGCCGTGATCGATCCACGTCACGGCTTGCACCGGGTAAGGCCCCCAGCCGTCGTCGTCGAATGGAATGACGCCGAGCGCGGGATCCATCGGGTCGTGGCTGATCGTGACGCGCTCGTCCACCACCTTGAGCCCGAGCTTGGACCGCCCGAGCCGCAGCGCGGTGTCGTAGCCGGCGTTGAGAGGACCGGGCTGATTCTCGGCCGCCTGCCGTTTATTCAGGTCGCTGACGACCCAAGCGACAAGTTCGTGAACGGCCTGGGGTTCGAGGATGACGGTATAGCGTCCCGGCTCGATCGTGACGGGATTACGCGACGCAAGGCACTTCTCCAGAGCCCGCCGCGCCAATCCCTCCGGATCGATCCGAGTCCAGTCGTACGAGCTCGCGCCAGCCCACCCCGAGCCCCTGCCCTCGGGATCGCGCACCGTCATCGAGCACTGCGCCGTCGTCTGCTGCGCGTACATCAGCGGCTTCTCCTGCGGAGTGCTCGCGGTCCCCTGCGCGCGCACCTCGATGTAGCCGGCGGACAGCATCCCGGCCGCTTCCACCGGATCCACGAGCGCACGAGCCATCCGGCCCCGCTCTTCCGTCGTTAGACCGTACGTCGTGTCGCTCCAGATCGCCGGCTTCGTGTACTCGAAGTCCGGCACGGGTGCCACGATGTCGGGTCGGTAATACTTCATCCGATGCGCCCACCGCTCGGCCGCACGGACGGCGGCCGCAAGCGATACGTCGTCGACCTGATTCGTCGCGACAGGGCTGAGAAGGCCGGTCATCCCCGGAAGGCCGCGGGACACCGCCACGCGTATATCGCGCCGGTCGCTGGCGAGGCTCACGCGGTTGCGCGCCCAGCGGAGCTCGCCGCTCCACCAACTCGTGACGTCCACCTCGGTCTTCCCGCCGCCTTGCGCGAACCCGCGAATGCGCTCGACCAGGGTCGCGCATTCCTCGCGGGAGAGGAACCGTAAGCTGTCGTCCAGCCGCAGGAAGCGGCCCAGCCCGCTCATGCTCGCCTCAGCGGGTCGATCAGGGTGACCTGCTTGAACACCGCCGCTGGCGCGGTCACGCTGTGACAGTCATTCTGCGCGGGCTCGCCCTTCGTATCGACGAAGCCGTACCGTTGTGCGCTCGCGGGGCCGCCGATCTTCAGAAGCGACTTCCAGAGCTCCGGCGCGCGAAACAGCATGCCCGCACCGACAATCCGTGCGACGCGCTTGCCGCGCTTCACCTCGTAGGTCGAACCCATCCGGCTTCCCTCATAGTACAGTCGCCCCGATCCGCTCAAGTGCTGGAAGTCCACGTCGACGAGCATGTCCTTGACAGCGATCCCGGCGGTGAGCCCGGCGACCAAGTCGTCGAAGTCCGCGGCTTGCGAGCCAGCCGCCATCACCAAGTTGGGCGTCCGTTGCAGGGGCGCGTTGATGGCCGACGCCGCCGCCGCACATCCATGCGAGCGGAACGGTCGACCGTGCGCAGCGTAGTAGCCCTTGAGCCACCCTGCGCTCTCGCGGGTGGTCTGGAAGTCCACGAGTACACCATCCTGCACCAGCGTGAACTCGTCCGGGACCACGCCGTCGTCGTCCCACTGGACGGTGGCGCACCCGCCAGACTCCGATCGGTTGGCCGTGACCGTCAGTGAAGGCGCCCCCGTCTCGTAACTGCCGAGCATGTCGAAGGGCGCGGTGATGTAGCTCGTGCCGCCCGCGTTTGCCTCGTACCCGAGTGCCCGGTCCAACTCCGTCGCCGGCCCGAGCGTCGCGGCCAGCAACCCCGCCGTACAACGCGCGTTGAGCACCGCGTCGTAGCGGCCGACGTCCACCGGCTTCTCGGGGAGCGTCAGGTCTTCCTCCATCTCAGCGATGAGACGCCGGATTGCCTCGCGCAGCGGCGCATCACGAAACCTCTCGAAGCCCAGACCGGCAGGGGTGAGCCCATCGAGGGCGCGGCCAAGCCCTTTGTCGCCCTTGAACAGATTGAACCAGAAGGCACCCGAGCTGCCGTACAGGCGCTGCGTGCAATACGTACCTTCGGTCGAGGCCAGTGCTTCCTCCTGCTTGAGGAAGTGCGCCTCGAGCACCTGCACCGACGTTCCCGGGAATCGTTCGGTGTAGATCTTCAAGCTGAGGAGAAAATCCTGAATCTCGGACGGAGAGATCTCGAAAGGATCGATTTTCACGGGCATGACCCAATGACCGTCCCTCACGGCGGGGGCCGGGGCCAACTCGACGACTCGCGAGTTGCCCAGACTGTTCGTTCGGGCCTGGTGGACGGCCTCACGTCCGAGCCGTGCCATTTCGTCGGAACTCCAGACGGGGCCACTCGCGAACCCCCAGTAGCCGTTGACCAGGGCGCGGACGCCAACTGCCAGGCTCTCGGCCGCCGCACCCCCGAACCCTGCGGTGCTCCAATCGTGCGTAAGACGCACGTCGGCGTACCCGGCCCCCGCGCCCCGCGCAGCCTCGAGCGCCTTCGCAGCGAGATCCTTGAGCCGCGAGTCTTGAATCGGGGGCGCCGGCTCGGGGCGTCGACCGAAGTAGACGAGGAGTGGACGCGGCGCCGCCGCGACGGTCGCCACGGTCGCGCCAGCCTTCAGGAAGTCCCGTCGCGTGAATGTCATTCCGGACCGACTCGGTTACTCGTTGACCACGATGATCGCACCGCTGGCCTGCGCGGCGACGCTGTTGTAGAGGTAGCTGCCCGGCACCGGGAAGGCTCGACCGGCGAGTCCACCCGGTTGGAGCCCCCTGATGTTGCCCGACCCGCACTGACACAAGACAAAATCCTGGGCCACGTCCGCGGAGTCGCTGAAGGTGATGTCGATCGGCTGATTGGTCTGATTGAACCACAAGACCGTGCCGCCGACGGCGATCGTCGCGGCACGGAGCGATCCTGCCCCCTGTGAAATGGCTACTGCGGCAATTAGCCATTCGCCCACAGTGAAGTCGAGCGTGTCCGCCTTCGTTACTCCATACGCTGTCGCGCTGGCCGTGATCACGGCGTGGCCAGGCCTTTCCGTAAAGATCAACCCACATGACGGGAGAACGCTGACGACGGTAGGATCGGACGAGGTGCATGACGTCGCCAAGTCGGGGATCGGGTTCCCGCTCGTGTCGGCGGCGTCGACGGGCCACGAGTACGGGAATACTGTCGCCCCACGCTTCGCGCTGTCGGGAGGAATCGGGTGGATGGAGAACCGCCCAAGCACCGGGGGTGTCGCGATCGCGGTGACGTTCACGACGGCGGTGTCCGTATGCGTGACGCCGCCCACGGTCACCGTCGCGGTGACCACCGTGCCGTCGCCAGGGGAGAGCGCTCGCACTAGGCCGGTCGGGCTTACCTGCACATTCTGCGGGTTCGTGGAGGCGAAGACTACCGACGCGGACTCGGGGAGCGCGGTGCCCAAGGCGGAACGGGGTATGGCCGTCAATTGGATCGTGTCGTACGGCGCCACGGTGGAGAGCGTTACCGCCCGATGATCGAGCGTGAGTGCCCAATAGAGCCGGGACGGATCAGGTGCAGGCTTGGGAGCGACCGGGTCACTCCCGCAGCCGACCGAGAGCCCCACGAGGCTTGCCCATATCGCGAGAGTCCCACCCCACCAAGTACCGCGTCGAGCACCGAGTCGCATTGGAATGGCTCCGCAGAGTGAGTCCGTCGCTGGTGGAACCGTCACGCGCCCCGACTGACGCAGCCGGCAAATCGCGGGTTGTACTGACGTTCGAGCGCCGGGATGGGAGCGGTGATATCCGAGCCATACTCGGCGGTCCCACCGGGGTACAGCCCCGAGGGATACACCTGACTCTGGTCCCGCCCGTACTGCCGGATCAGGCGCCGCAGGTCGCCCTGCCGGTGGCCGGTCAGGAACAGCCAGAACGCCCGCTCGCGGAACAGGAGATTGACGCGGCCGTCTGGCGTGCCCGGATCGGTCGTGTCGGGGAGCGCGGGCGTGATCGCCGTCTCCCGCAGGTGGTTGAGCTTCGCAAGCCAAGTGGGCACATCGCCCGCCTGGAGCGCCGCCTCCGCTTCAATGAGCCGCGCCTCCACCCAGTCGGCGAGCACGATCGAGCTTGACCCGTCGGTCGCGTACTTGTCCGGGTGGTAGAGGGTCGTGCCAAACACGTTCGGGCCGAGCGGCGTGGCGCTCGTACGCGGGTCGCCGCTAGAACGGTAATCGAGGCCGTTGGTCCCCTCGCGATCCGATACGCTCGCGATCCATGGCGGTCCGTTTCCCGGAGTCACCAGAGCGAAGTTGGTCGCTTGAGACGTGACCGTCGCCGCGGCGTACGATTCCATGTACTGGAACCCATCGGGGACCGCCGCGACCGCCTGGCCAGCCTCTCCGTAGCGACCCAATGCCAGGAGGGCCCGTGCCTTCCCTATCCGTGCCAGGTTGAGGATTCGCGCGCTGTCGGTCGAGAGAGAAATCGTGGAGTCGAAGAAGGTCGCTGCGTGCTGGTATACCTCGCTTGTCGTGGATCCTGGTGCGTAGGTGTAGTCGCCGTTGTAATCGACGGTGCTGAGTGGGATGCCCGAGCAAAAGAGATCGGCAAGGAACAACTCGCTGTAGGCCTCGATTGCATACAAGTGCCCGACCAGCACCTTCCCGGAATCCCCTCCGTACGCCTCCAACAGTCCGCGCGCCTCCTCAGCCTGCCCGCGGACCTGTTGGAGCCCGCCGTAGTCTCTCAAGTACGCCCGAAACTGTTCGAGCGCCGGGTTACTGAGCTCTGGGAGCACACGACTATCAAGCGCGTCAGCGGTGTTGAGGTCGCCCACTGAGTTCGCTTGCAGCTCATCGCTAAGGACGCCGGCAACCACGATGTGACTCGATAAGTTCGCTGATCCTCCGAACGCCTGGGCAAATAGCCCTAGCGTGCCACGGTAGGCGGCCAAGGCTCCCTCCGGCGTCCTGGTGATCCCGGGGTCCACGACCCCCGGCGGCAGCGCCCCGTTCCCCACAATCTGATCCGGGGAGCATGCCGCGATCGCGACCCCGAGCGCGATGGGCCCGCCCAGCCTCAGCAAGCCCATGATACGACGTGTCGCGCGAACTGACCCGATCACAGTCCCTCCGAGTGGGGCACGCGCATGGACCTCTAGAAGGCGACGTTCATGCGGAGCTGCCAGAGGCGCGGCACCGGCAAGATGCCCGCATCTACCAAACCGCCATTGCTGGCCGTGAAGGCGTTGACGTCCGGATCCTTTCCGCGGTAATTCGTCCACAGCCCCAGGTTCGTCCCCTGCACCGAGACGCTCACCCCGCTCGCTCCTAGCCGCCGCGCCATGGCCACGGGAAGGCGGTACGTGATCGAGAGCGAAGCGAGCCGGAGCGTCGAGACGGCTTCATAGAACCCGTAGGTCGTGCTGCCATCGAAAGCCGCGACCGCGGCTGCCTGCTCTCCAAGCGGGGCACCCGGATCATTGAGCCCCCGAGACACAAACAGATTGTCCAAGGCGACCTGGTTGAGCTGCGTCAGCCCGTCCTGATAGTCCAGGCTCCCGCCAATCGTCAGCGCCCCGCTAAGGAAGGTCGCGGTCGTATGCAGCGCCACCTCATAGTTCGGCTCCGGGGTGCCCATGAAGACCGCCGAATCCCCGATCAGCACGTCGCCGGGCCCGATCACTCCGTCGTGATCCACGTCAGCATAGCCCAGGATCGGGCGCGCCCAAAAACCGAACAACGGATAGCCCGCCATTACGCGTTGCCCGCCCTGGAGCGGGATGGGTACTCCACCGTTCGTCGCAACGACGAGGTTGTGATTCCTGCTGCCGTTGAGCTGGATCCGCCAATCGAAGAGGTCGGTGCGCACGAGGTCCGTTTCGAGCGTGAGCTCCAAGCCCGTGTTCCGAATCGTGCCGACATTCCGCTCGACGGGGAGCAGACCTCCGTACACCGACGGAGCGACCGGCACACTCATCAGAGCCTGATATCGCATCTTGCGGTAGCTCGTCAGCCCGATCGAGAGCCGATCATCGAGGAGCACCGCATCAAAGCCCCCTTCGATCTCTGTGGAGCGCTCCGGTTGGAGCTGCGTATTGCCCAGAGACGCAAGCTGCGCGGTGGTGACGACACCCCCGTCGAGCCACGTACTGGACTGCTGAAAGACGCGAAGCTTGTCGCCGATCCCGGGCTCGACTCCGGCGTGCCCGTAGGCGAGACGGAGTCGAAGGGTATTGACCACCGGCTTCATCACCGCCGGAAACCACGGTTCGTCAGAGATGAGGTACGAGATTGCGACCTTGGGGAACGCTGCCAAGCTCACGTGTGTGCCGTACGTCGTGCCCCCGTCGAGCCGAAGCCCTGCGTCCACAAAGAACCGGTTGTTGTTGATCCTCGGTTCGACGAACCAGCCGAAGCTCGCTACGTCCGTCTGACCATTGCTGCTGCCTACGTTCAGCGCTCCGTTGATCTCGGTGACACCTGGCGGAAGGGCCTGGCCATCCGCCTGGAGGTCGCTGGTGGTCGTGGCGACGTAGTTGGCACCGAAGCTCGTGGCGGCGCGGAACCCCAACGGCAAAGGTGCCGTCGCCGTCGCATACACGTTCACCGTCTTCACTAACGAGCTCCCGTGCCCGACGCCGATGGCCCCAAGGCTGTCGCCGCCGGGGGCTAACCCGTTTGGTTCAAGCGCTTCGTCCTGGCGGCTGATGACGTTGAGCCCTGCATTCGCACTCGCCGACAGCCACGTCCGGGGGTGCCAGTTGAGGCTGAGCGTGTTCGTGAAGTTTGTTGCCTCATCCGTCGTGCGGGTGTAAAAGCCGCCGATGTTGGAGCATGAAAAAGTACTCGGACTGCAGAAGCTCCCGGTCGCCCGATCGAAATAGCTGCCCATGAACGCGCCCAGCACGTTTTCCAACGAAGAGCGTTGTTGGTTCTCACGCGTGACGAACGTCGAGAGGGATACGTCCGCCAGCGGACCAAGCTGCGCGCTGAGCCGGCTCGTCACGCTCCACCGATTGAGGGTCTGCGGTCGCAACATCCAGTCCGGCGGCGCGCCGCCGTGAACGAGCGTAAACTGCTGCGTCGAGACTTCGGGGAGCTTGAGGAGGCCGAGCTCGTTGTCGACACTCGCGTTGAACGCGTAGGTAAGCGCGCTCGCCCCTCCCGCGACCCCGGTGGTGACCGTCGTGTTGTTCCCCCGTCCGAGGACCGTCGTCCTGGGGTCGTTCAGTGCTTGGAACGCAACGAGGCTGTCGACCGCACATGCTGTGTTGTTGGGCGAGCAGAACGAAGCAGCGCCGCCCTTAGCGACCAGTTGACTGAAGCTGCCGAAGCGGAAGTACGACACCGGATACGCCCCCGGCATCACGGTCATCCCGCGTACGACGCTCGCCGTCCAGCGTGGCGGTCCCGCCCTCCCCTTCTTCGTCGTGATCACGATGACGCCGTTCGCCGCATCGGGGCCGTACATCGTCGTCGCGCTTGGGCCCTTGAACACCTCGATCGTCTCGACACTGTTCGGGTCGATCTGGTCCAATGGCGAGGGAGCGTTCGGGTTGCCGTAACGGCCGACAGCAAAAACCCCCAAGTTCTGGCTGCGAATGGCCGATTGGTCGTAGTACAGACGCGTGCCGTCGACGATAATGATTGGATCATTGGTCTCGGTAATGCTGGCCGCCCCGCGCAACCGGAGTCGTGCGGGGTCGCCCGGCGCCCCGGAGCTGTGCTCCACCGTGAGCCCCGGCACACGCGTCGCGAGCAGCTCGGTCACGCTCGAGACGGGCTGCAAGGCGACGATCGAGTCGGCCTTGAGGATCGTGATGTCGTTCCCTAGCTCGCGCCGCAGCTGCGAACCGGTCGCCGTGACCACAACCGCGTCCAGCGCCGCCGGGGCCCGATTCAAGAGGATGTCCACCCGCACGAGCTGGCTGTCCACAACCAGTACTGTGCGCTCCGCGGGAACGAAGCCGATACGCTTCGCGTGCACGACCCGACGCCCGGCGCGGACACCCGAGAGTATGAAGAGACCGCTATCCGTCGTGGTGGTGGTGACGCTGGAGCCTTCGATCGTAACGACGGCGCCATTCACGGGCCGCCCTGTCAGCGAGTCCGTCACCAGGCCCCCGAGTGCACCCATGCCAGTGTCGACCGGCGGCGTGTCAAGGCTCACGAGCATTACACGACCCGTCGGCGTGACGACGACGTGCACCCCAGTTCCGACAAGGACAGAATCGAGCGCTGCCGCCACCGAGACGCGCGTGAGGTGTACGGTGATGCGCCGGTTCACTGGGACCACCCGGGCCGTGTACTGCAGCTCTATCCCGGCCTGTCGGTCGATCTCATCGAGCACGGATTCGAGCCGGACGTTGCTCGCGTTGAGCGAGATAACCCGCTGCATCGGTGGAAGGCCGTTCTGCAGTCGGGGGCCGGCGTTAGCCTTGGAGACCGAGTCTGCCCGCGACGCTGTGTCGGGCTGCTGCGCGGCGGCCACCGGGCTCAAACGTAGGAGCAGCGCGACGACGACCACCCCAGCTGAGCGACTGGCGCGCATGATCACTTGGCCGCGCCTCCCTTCGTCGAGCGCACCAGAAGACGCGCAAGGGACCCGTTGCGTTCATACCGAAGGCCGAGCAATTGGGCGAGCGTCCTCAATGCCTCGTCCTCGGATTGACCGCTGAAGGATGCCGAGACGGGCACGCTGCGGAGCGTCGAATCGGGAAGGTCGATTCGCACGTCGTACCAGCGCTCGAACGCTTCACATACCTGAGCGAGCGGCGTCTTGTGGAACTCGAGCTTCCCCTCCATCCACCCGAGCAACGTCGAGATGTCGACGCCTTCGGTGACAGAGACCAGCCCTGATCGTGCCACGCGGCCGAGTTGCCCACGCGATAAGGCCACGCCGCGACTCGCATTCGAGGTATCCGCGTGGAGCGCAACCTTCCCTTCAACCACCATCACCTCAACGACACTGTCGCTCGAGCGCGCGCGGATCACGAGGGTCGTCCCAAGGTCCTCCGTCGTCGTCGTGGCCGTGCGCACGCGGAACGGCCGTCGCCCATCGTGCGCGATGGCGAAGTAGGCATCCCCCTCGAGCATTACCGTCCGTCCATGAACTCCAAAGTCCCCAGGGACAGCGAGCCGACTGGCGGACCCGAGCACCACGCGGGTACCGTCCACGAGATCGATCGATAAGCGTTGAGCGGGACGCGTGGCGAACTCACGAGCAGGAGTCGCTAGCACCGACGAGGAGATGCGTTGCCACACGACCCAAGACGCGATCAATACCAGGACGGCGGCTATCCCCGCCGCGACGCCCATCCATCGACCTCTGGGCTGTTGATCCAGCGTGAGGCGGGGCGCTCGAGGATCAGTGAGGGCACGCCTGTTCACCATGCCCGCGCCGTGCCCGACGCGCTCCATGATTCGGTCGCGTGCGTGTGGCGCCCGGTGCTCAAACGGTATCTCGCCAGCCTGCTCCCAGGCGGCCCGCAGCAACGCGATCTCCCGGGCTCGCGCCGGCTCCTCTGCCACCCAACGCTCCACGCTTTGCGCCTCGTCGGACGTACACACACCCCCGAAGTAGCGGGCGAGGAGCGTCCAATCGATGTGCGTCTGGTCGTCCAGCGTCATAGGTCAGCCTGTCGTGAGCGTCTCATCGCTCTAGAGACACGGCTTAGGGCGCCTCTCCCCCACCGTTGGCTACGTGAGGATGACTATTCGACGACGCTACGGACTGGGGACGGCGGGGACGCTCAGTTGGTCAAGAAGGGAGCGAGACGGGCACGGAGCTCTCGGAGCGCCCGGCCGATCAGGTTTTCAACGGTCTTGGGCGAGATCTCCAGGATGGCGCCGATCTCGCTGTACGTGAGGTCATGCTGACGGTGCAGCAAGAACACTTGGCGTGTCCGCTCAGGAAGATCGTTTACCGCAAGCCTCACCGCGCGGGCGAATTCCGCAGCGTGGAGCTGCTCGTCGACCGGCGGTGTACCTTGGCCCATTCCCGGAGGCGTGGAATCGGGAGCGAGGCGCTCGAGTCGCCGCACCTTTGCGCGGTCGTCCCGAATGCGGTTGAGCGCCCGATTACGCGTCGCGGTGTAGAGGTACGTCTTGAGGCTTTCGCGTATGTCCAGGCGCTCGCGCAACTCCCACAGCCGCACGAAGACGTCCTCAACCACCTCCTCCGCCTCGGCTTCAGACGACGCATATCCGGCCGCGAACGCGCACAGCGCGTCGTAGTAGCGGTCGAGGAGCGCAGCGAGGGCGCTCCCCTCTCCCGCGCGCATGCGCTCAAGGAGTACGTGATCGTCGGTGCTCAAGCTGAGGTGTGGGCCCGCTGACCCAGGGCTTGGATGCCTTCGCTGAGGAACTGCATCGAGCCGGCGGCCCGCGCTACTGGCGTTCGCACGCCAGTTTGCCGACGTCTCACTCGGCGTCCCGGTTGGGTCAAGCCGCCCAGCAGTCACCAGCGCGACCTCGCGCGACGCCGCCCGGGACGCTCGAGCCAGCTCAACGGGGCCCTCCCCATGCTTCTCGGACACCGCGGGCGGGCTTCCTCCCCCAATGGGGAATGAATTAAGGAAGGACGCGACGCCGGATGGTAAACAACGAGCTGTCTCATTCAGCAACAAGTCCAGCAACCGTTGGACGCGAGTCGATGCTACGTCCCCACCCGCCGAGTCGCTAGATAGGCCGCGTAGGGGCTAGGCACGTCTGAAGGGTCTATCATGTGAACCTGCGGATTGCTCGTGCGGAAAACGTTTCGGAGGAAGGATGCTACGAGATCGGCTCGCCATCGGCGCGCTCGGAGTCGCGTTGTTCGCAACCCCGGCCCGGGCGCAGGAGCTCGGCTCGTTCGAGGCCGCTGTTCTCGTGCGCGGGACCCTCTTCGATCCGTCCCTTACGCGCGAGACCGCCATTGGCTGGGGCGGCCGGGCCGGCGTATACCTCGCTTCCGCCTGGCTCGTCGAGGCCGACGTCTCAACCGGCAACGCGGACGGCCTTGCTTCGTTCACCCGAGTGAGTTACCGACCGTTTCATGCGCGCGTCAACTTCCTCGCACCGTACTCGGACCGAGGAAAGGCAGTCTTCGGGCTCGGTGTTGTGGCAACTCACTACGGGGGCGATTTCGGCAAGAGCGACACCGGGCTCGCGGGACTGTTCGGCTTGTGCCTTGATCTTCACCACTCGATCGTAGGGCGCGCTGACTTCACGCTCGATTTTGTGCCCTCGCCGGCCAACCAAGCAGGTAACAACTTCATCGCGGGCATCCAGGTGGGCCTCGGTTACCGGCTCGGGCGGCAATGAGAGTGTCTATACCTCGGCGAGGCCCTGTAATAGCGGGGGGCTTCAGATTTATCGAGAGCCGCTGCAGCGACAACAGCACAGGTACACAAGCGAGGCGCTGTGTTCGGGGACCTGTCGTTCAGCCACATCCTGATCCTACTGCTGGTGTTGGTGCTGGTGTTCGGTGCCAAACGGATACCGGAAGTCGGATCCGCGCTTGGGCAAGGGATTAAAGAGTTCAAGCGCAGTCTTAAAGACGCGACGGGAAGCGACCAGCCGATCCTGCCGCCACGCAGTGTGCAGTCGATGACATCCAGCACTCTCTCCCCGGATGGTGACCCGAAACGCTTGGGAGACTAGTTTTCTCTACGAAATCAGCCCCCTTCATTCCCATCCTCAGCTCAGCTTCGCTCCATACTTCTGGAATATTTCATCCCGGTTATCGCTCGGGAGCAGTCGCGGATGAGCGCCGCACTCTCCGGCTCAATAGTCGCTGCTGCGTTGACGCAACACTCTTCCCTAGCAATCGCGTGCTGCTGTCCGGAAGCGTGACATTGGTCACCACTCCTCGGGGCGAGACGCGCAAGTTGATTGGGACTGAGGCCCAAGGCACAGCCTTCAAGGGTCTTCAGGTCGGGGCTGGCCGAGTTCGATGTACCGCGGCAAACGAGGGAGTGGAGAACGAGTGTGAGTGTTCCGCTGCGCGTGCTGATCGTCGAAGACTCCGAGGCGGACGCGTTGTTACTCGTGCGCGAGCTCAAGCGCGGGGGGTACGAGCCGACGTACGAGCGGGTGGACACAGCCTCCGCCACGAAGGCCGCCCTCGAGCGCCAGAGTTGGGATCTGGTGATCGGTGACCACAGCATGCCCGGATTCAGCGGCACGGCGGCGCTAGCCCTGTTGCGGGAGCGCGGGCTCGACGTGCCATTCATTTGTGTGTCGGGCACGATCAGCGAAGAGCAGGCCGTGGCGACCATGAAGGCGGGCGCGAGTGATTACGTCGCGAAGGGTCAGCTCACGCGCCTCGTTCCCGCCATCGAGCGCGAGCTTCGCGAGGCAAGAGGACGGGCAGCGCTGCGCGCGTCGGAAGCCAGTTACGGGACACTCGTCGAGCACGCCCCCGTCGGCATCTACCGCTCGAACCCTGAGGGTAGGTTCTTGTCAGTGAACGGAGCCTTGGTGCGGATGCTGGGTTACGAATCTGCCGCCGAAGTGCTGCGACTTGACATGGCGCGCGATGTGTACGCCGACCCGGCCGAGCGGCAGCGTCTGCTGGATCGCGATACCTATACGGATCGCGAATACGACGAGGTGGGAGCGACCTGGAAGCGGCAGGACGGCACCCTCCTAAGCGTGCAGCTCAGTGTGCGTGCAGTCCGCAATACTGCTCGACGCCTCGAGTACTACGAGACCTTCGTCAGAGATGTCACGGAGCAACGACGCCTGCAGCAGCAACTCGTGCAAGCGCAAAAAATGGAAGCGGTCGGCCGGTTGGCGGGCGGAATCGCGCACGACTTCAACAATCTGCTGACCGTCATCACCAGCTATAGCGAGCTCTTGCTCGAAGATCTCGGCCGGGACGATCCGAAGCGGGACGATGTCGAGCAGGTGCGCAAGGCCGCGGAGGGCGCCGCGTCCCTCACTCGCCAGCTCCTCGCCTTCAGCCGTCAGCAGGTGCTCGAGCCGCGCGTCCTGAATTTGAACGTGGTGGTCAGCGGTCTCCGGAAGATGTTGCAACGGGTCATCGGGGAGGACGTCGAGTTTGCGATGACGCTCGCGCCCGATCTCCGCGCCGTCAGGGCTGACCCCGGGCAGCTCGAGCAAGTGCTCATGAACCTTGCCGTGAACGCACGCGATGCGATGCCGACGGGCGGGATGCTCTCGATCGAGACCGCCAACGTCGAACTCGACACAGACTACACCCGAACACACCATCCAGCGGCCGAAGGTCACTTTGTCATGCTGGCGGTGAGCGACACGGGGATCGGGATGGACGAGGCGACCAAAGCGAGGATCTTCGAGCCGTTCTTCACGACGAAGGGCCAGGGCAAGGGGACTGGCTTGGGCCTTGCCACCGTGTATGGGATCGTCCAACAGTCGGGGGGCTTCATCTGGGTCTACTCCGAGCCCGGCCACGGGACGACCCTCAAGGTCTACTTGCCGCAGGTGGAGGACGCGGTTGAACCCGGGGGAGTGTCACCTGCCGCTGCGGGCGTCCCCCGCGGGACAGAAACCGTACTCGTGGTCGAGGATGCAGCCGCCGTGCGGGCCGTCACTCGGCAAGTGTTGCAACGCCAGGGCTACACGATTCTCGAGGCACCGAACGGTGCCGAGGCTCTCCACGTGGCGGCGACGCATCGCGGCCCCATCCACTTACTACTGACCGACGTCGTGATGCCGGCACTCAGCGGGCGGGCACTTGCCGAGCGCCTCACGCAGCTACGACCGGGGACCCGTGTGCTCTATACATCCGGGTACACGGATGACTCCATCATGCGGCACGGGATCCTCGAGTCTGGGATCGCCTATCTTCAAAAACCGTTCACGCCCGAGAGCCTTGCGCGCAAGGTACGTGACGTGCTCGACTCGCCGAAGACAGGTATGACCGCGGCCCGCCGTGTTCTACGAGACGACGCACCGATTAGGTCGCGAATCTTGGTGATCGATGACGATGCCCCCCTCAGGCACTCGATCCGGCGGGCGCTTGAGCAGGCCGGCCACGACGTGCTCGAGGCGCCGGACGGCGCCACCGGCGTTCGCCTGTACCGCGAGCGCGGAGCCGACGTCGTGATCCTGGACATCTTCATGCCGGAGCGGGACGGATTGGAGGTCATCCAGAACCTGCAGGCCGATGGCCGTCACGTCAAGATCGTTGCCATGTCCGGTGGCGGCCAGAGCGGCCAAGCGGACGTTCAGATGGACACGCTCAAAGCGGCAGCGGTTTTCGGGGCGGCGCGCACCCTGCCGAAGCCAGTGGCGTTGAAAGAGCTCCTCGTAACAGTTCACGATCTGCTAGCGGAGGGGTCGCAGTAACAGGGTCCCCCGGACGAGAAGCGACGCAATGGCGCGCCACAAGAGCATAACACGACACGGCGGTCGGAGCTGGGCCGAGGGCGTCGTTGATCAAGGAGCGACGTTCTATTTGACTGTGTGATGGCCCGTTCCGCGGGCCTGGAGGCTCTGGTGAATCCCGGAAGGATCCTGCTCGTGGAAGACAACCCCGACGATGTCGCGCTGACGCTGCGGGCGCTCAAGAGTCACAACATCACAAACGATGTCGTCGTTGCCAACGACGGCGTGCAGGCCCTGGACTATCTCTTCGGCGCGACAGGCAGCTATGCCGTAGAAGAGTTGCCCGCCGTCGTCCTTCTCGACCTTAAGTTACCCAAGGTTGACGGGCTTGAGGTCCTCAAGCGCATCCGAGCCGACGCACGCACCCGACTACTGCCTGTGGTGATCCTGACCTCCTCTTGATCCTGACCTCCTCTGATGAAGAGCGCGACGTCATAAACGGCTACAGCCTGGGGGCCAACAGCTACGTACGGAAGCCGGTGGATTTCGTGGAATTCACCCAGGCAGCCAAGCAGCTCGGGCTCTATTGGCTGCTGATGAACCAGGCGCCACCGGCGCGCCGAAAGCACTGACAGCGCCTCCTAATCGCCGAGACTCCGAGGAGCAACGCAGCCGGCGGCAAACTGCTCGACGATGTCCAAGGCCCGCAATTCACTTCTGGCTGAACTGCGATTTGCAGCACTCCGCGCCGACTTACTAATCCCCCTGCGATGCCGCCCAGGAAAGCCGCGACTCAGAGATCCCGGTCCCCCTTTAACGTTCTGCCATCGTTCGAATCGACCCACTGATGAAGTCAGCTGAAGTGCCATCCGATCTCTTTCACTAACCACAACAAAGCGCACCCAGGTCGACTATCCTCGTGGCCGCTTTTCGTTGAGTAAACCAAGGCCCGGCAAGCTTGACTAACCTCCCTGGCCGTCTGCGTTCCCGCGGGTGAGGTAACGACTTAAGAACAGGAACAGCAAGCCACGACCACGTTGGTCGTGGCCCAATGGTAGCACTACGACGCCCTAGTCGTCGTCGGCCTCTCGTTGCGCAAACTAGTGTCTCGGGTGTTAGAGGACGCCAACGAGCTCGTTCATCGGTACGGCCGCAGTTTGGTGGCCGGGTGTCCTATTCCCCGTCTTCGCCAGCATCCTCTGTTGGACGACTAACTCATAGCCTCCGGGCGCCACGGAACCGTCCGGTGGCCGTGCGGCGAGTTCAGCAAACGCTTGAGGGTCGCCCAATGTCAACCGGCTCGGCAATTCCTGCGTTTCCGACTCGCCGATTCGACTTCTTAAAGGGAGACCGTTACTCACGACTGCCGCCCAAGAAGCCATCGGGACATAACAAGCCAGGTTTAGTCATTGTGACCCCACGCGCTGTCCGGCGACTCACTTCCCTGGTTTCCCCGTGCACAACGCTGTGAGAAGGGCCTGAACGAGTCACTACGGCCTTTATACCCGAGGTGCGCCCGTAACTGCCAGCGGAGGAGGCACGCGAATGGTCAAAGATCCATACCAGCGCGACTGGAACATTTCCGTCTTCTTGAGCAAGGACGAAGCCGCGCGTCAGCGCCAACTCCTTGAGACCCGCCACGGCTTGGGCGTTTGGGTTGGCCGAGACTTCGTCTGGCACTCCTTCGTAACCCTCACGTTCGCCCACCCGAAGAGCGAGGAAGCGGCCTTGTTGCACTTCAGGCGCTGGATTCGACGTGTTGAGCAGCGCGCCAAGAAGGGGGTGGGCTGGTTCGTAGTTCTCGAGCGCGGGGCGGCGGGTCTCCTCCACGTGCACGTACTGCTGGTCCACACTGATCACATGTACCCCGGCGCTCTCGGGAAGGCGTGGCGATGCGGACGCGTTGAAGTCACACCGTATGACCCGTCCAGAGGCGCGGCCTACTACCTCACAAAAGACGTAGCCTCGGACGTCCTCAGCCTCAGTCACGCCATCGCACCGCCTCATAAACTTGTTCGGGTAGCGCAAGCCCCAGATCTTCTAATCGCAGCAGATCATGCCCGGTAAGCGCTCGCGCCACGCGCAACCGTGTTGACCCACGCACGAGCAGCCCGTAGCACGACGCGCGATCGCGTCCCTTCACCCTGCAGTAACCGCGCGTTCCGCTAGGGAGCTCCATCGGCGGCCCTCCCCGAACGCCCAATTCCGAAGTTCGGACAAGCGCACTACGGTCGCCTCGAGGAGCGCCCGCCGCTGGGCGATCGGTGCCGTCGCATCAATTCCCAGGCTGCGCACGCCGGAGACGCGGATCCAATTCGTGGAGACCTTCGGTGACGTCCGTCGCACGCTGCTCGCCGAGACCAACATCACCGACCAGCGGCTCGTCATCGACCGGGCTCGGTCGGCCGACGCGGGAACGAGCTACGCCGCGACATGTACCAGCTGCGGACCGATTATCCGTGGTTGAACATGGCGCTGCTGTCGCCGCTACTGAATCCGGAACTGGAGGTACACGCGATCGATTCTATTCGTGCGATTACGTTCGTGACCCTCGTCCAGCACGATGACATCACCGACATCGAGTTCTGGAAGCACACTTTCCGGAACGCGTTCGTCGAAGTGCGCACCGCGCAGATCGAAACGGATCTCGTGGTCGTGTCGCCCGCGGCGGCGACCTTCTTCAACCATCCGCAGGTCCGGCTGTTGCTGCGCGTGGCCACGTCGATGCGAACGGTGCATCAACTCACGGCGCTGCTCGCGGCCAACCGGGTCACGCTCAATCGGCGGTTCAAGCGGCGCTTAGGGCGTTCGCCGAAAGAAGTCCTCGCGCTCTTTCGGCTCCTTTGGGCCGCGTGCCTACGGCAGGAAGGCCGGACGCCGGCGCAGATCGCGCACTTCCTGGGCTTCCGCGACACCGATCACGCGGGGATGGTGCTCGGGCGCAAGCTGGGGTTCAAGAAGGTCTGGTCCCCCCGCGACTTTTCCCCCCGCGACTCTTCCCCCGCGACTTTTCCCGCGTGACTCCCCCCGCGACCTCTCACACGAACACCCGTGACCACCATAGTGGACCGGTCGAACGGATCTTCACCGCTATGGCGATCGAGATTTCCACTGGGCGGCAGAGATGAGTGGACCGGCGCAGGTCGCCGAGAGGTTGGCGTTCGGTTACACCAGGGTTTCCCTGGCAGAGCAGGCGCAGGGAGTGAGCCTCGAAGTACAGCGCGCCCGTATTGGTGCATACGCGGCGGCGAAGGGGTTGAACCTCGCCGCCGTCTTTGTCGATGCGGGAATTTCGGGTAAGGAGTTGGACCGCCCCGGCCTCCAACAACTCCTAGCGCAATGCGCTGCTGGGCAGGCCGGTCATGTGATCGTGTGGCGACTGGATCGGTTGACAAGGCGCACACGCCACCTTCTAGGCCTGGTCGAAGACCTCTTTTTGGCCCGCGGCATCGAAATGCATTCGGTCTCCGAGAGTTTAGACACGTCGACTCCCCACGGTCGGTTTGTTCTCACGCTCTTCGGGGGATTGGCCCAGATGGAGCGCGAAACGATCGCCGAACGGACGCGTGCAGCGTTGGCCTGGAAGCGCGCGGCCGGGCAACCCACGAGTCACGCACCACTTGGTTTTCGGTCGGTGGGGAAGCGGGCACAAATGGAACCGGTGATGGAAGAGCTGGACATTGTTCGTCGGATTCTCGCGCTACGCCAAGCCGGGCGAAGCTACCGGGGCATTGCCAGAGCGTTGAACGCCGAGGGTGTCTGGACCAAGCGTCGTGCCCTTTGGCGCCACTCGACCGTGGCCAAGATCGTGGGCGCCCGCGACCGCTACGTCGCCGTTCTCGACCCACAGACCGAAGCTGGCGCGTGGAAAACCCCGGCGACACCCGAACGGGCGTGTCCACGGCGGACCGCGGCCACCTCAGCGAGAATGAACCCGGCGGAGGCCCCCCTTGGGACCCCCTCCAATACTCCCCAGCATGCCGAAGGCCCCCTCCGCCATCTAACTGATTGTGCAACAATGAGTTCAGGTGCGAACCCTCCCCCCTCAGCGGAGGCCTACGCGACCCCCTCACCGCACGTTGAGCCCTAGCCCCCGTCCTCAAGGTCCCCCCCGAACGCGGGTAGGCTCGGGCGTCCCTGGTCCACACGGAGCATGAAGCACTGGGAACTCGTTCCACGCGCCAGTCACGCTCGGCTTCGCCGGCATCAGGCGTCGCGAAAGCTCGTACCCTTCTTTGGATCTCGTGCAGCCCCGAGCGCCCCCGGACTTCTGCGTTCAGCGGCCCTTCCCTCCGACTTATCTCTGGAAGCTGAGCATCACTTTTCACACCGATTGGGGGCAGGAATCCAATGACCAACACAGACGACTTCGGTATCGAAGCACACGAGGCGGCGGAGGTACTGGGGATCTCGGTCGATGATGCGTACGAACTTCCCATTCCTGTGTTTCAGGAGCCTGACGGCGATATCTGGTATCGACGCTCTGACGTCGAGCGACTGAAGAGGAAGCGATGGAAGCCCAAGCCGCCGTCAAACCGCGTGAGCCGTTGGGATGAAGAAGAATGCGACTGGTGGCCGGACTCGTCTTAGCAAGACCGTTCGCACGCCTGTTGAGCGTCTCAAGTTGGACGTAACAAAACAGGAGGTCCAACGCAACAAAACGGTGGATGCCGAATCTGTGCGTACCCACCTCTTGACCTCGCGTAGTTAGCCCAAGAAACCGTGCAGACGCGTGCGCTCGCGAACAATACCGCAGCTGACAGCCAGGAAATACGAGAATGTCTTGGAATGAGAAGGGATTTCGGCGACAGGTAACGAACGGGCGCGCTTCTGAAGCGGATCGATCGAAAGCCGTTCAAGGAAGGCGAGATGCTGAGGCGACCGGCGGGACTCAGTGGCGCTGCGATCTGGGAGACTTCTATATCTTGGACTTGAACAGCAATACACTCGTAGCCCAGTTCGACCGTCGCGGCCCAGAAGAGCATCGCACGGGCACCATGATCGTGCTGCCGTACCCCCCGGCTGGGGCGTGCGTCGCTGGGAAGACACCACGTCCTATCGCTGAAGACTCGGCGCTGGTAGCGAGCTCCGAGCGGTCTCGGGCGGCGGGGTGGCCCCGAGGGAGATCCGCATGAGCGGCCACCGAACCGCTGCCGCCCGTTACGGTGACATCTTGACGCTGCAAGAGGTGGCGGAGTGGCTCAAACTCCGGCCGCGACAGGTGCTCCGACTGGGTGTGCCATGCCTCGATCTGGGCCACCGCACCAAACGCTTTCTCGAAGCCGACGTGCAAGCCTGGCTGGAACGTCGTCGGTCGGGGTAGCCGGCGAAAGGAATACGGACACCATGAGTGAAGAGAAGAAACGCGCCATCAGCGTGGAAACGATGGAAGGCGAGCCGATGACCGAGGCTGAGTTGCAAGCCTGGATGGAGAGGTACGTGGCCCTGGTCGTCGATGAGTACCGTAACCAGCAAAAAAAGGAAGGCAACACATGAGCGTGACACTGGGCGCGTTGCTGCAACGCATCAACCGACAACTCCGGAAGGAAGGTCAGTTGTTGAGAACCACGCGCGGCGAGCGCGGGCGCGGAGACGTAGGCGACTACTACTGTACGGAGGGGAATAGGCTTGTGGCCCAACACGTCGACCCGGAAGAGTGGGTCGCGAGCGTGGCGTACTTGCCCCACACGAGCGCGTAGACTGGGATGGCTTCGTTATTCCGAAACCCTCACAGGAGGAGACACGATGAGTAGAGGACAGGGCACGGTTTTTCGGCCTGTGGTAGACGGCAAGAAGACGGCCGTCTGGTGGCTCGATTACTCGGTGGCCGGACACCGCCACCGCGAGTCGAGCGGCACACGGAGCAAGACCGAAGCGCAGCGCCAGCTCCGGCAGCGGATCGACGCCCGCGAGAGCGGCAAGATTATTGGGCGCCCGGACAAGGTGCTGCTCGCGGAGTACGCGAAGGACCCAGCGGGCCAAGACAAGCTCGTTGGCGGCCTCCGGTGGCTGCATCAGACGCAGTACGATCTTGATGAGCTCCGCTCCAAGGAGCGGGTCGTGCAATGCTGGAACCAGATCGAGCAGTTCTTCAAGCCGCCGACGCGGGCAACGCAGGTAACCCCACCGCGGCTTGATGAATACGCTCAGGCGCGGCTCGCGGAGGGAGCCGCACGCCAGACCGTCAACAACGAGCTGTCGGCGTTGCGGCGTGCGTTCAACCTCGGCATCGAAAAAGGTTTCCTCGCCACCGCGCCGAAGATCAAGCTCTTGAAAGTGAACAACGCGCGTGAGGGATTCTTCGACGAGGACGACTTCGCTGCGATCCTCGTGGAACTACCTCCGTACGCCCGGCCTGTTATCCGGTTCTTGCGGATGACCGGGTGGCGCGTGGGAGAAGCGCTCCAGCTGACATGGGACCGGATTGATCGGGAGCGGAGGGGCATCCGGTTGAGCGCGCGCCAGACGAAGGGCAAAAAGGCGCGGCTGTTCCCGTTCGGGCTCGCTCCTGAGCTCGAGGCCGTGCTCGACGCCGCGTGGGAGGCTCGTGAGGGCCCGTTCGTCTTCCAAGGGCCCCGCGCTGGAAGGCGCCTGGGGTACACGACCCTGCTGCACCACTGGCAGGGAGCGAGGAAGCGCGCTGGGTGCGAGGGGCGGCTCATCCACGACTTGCGGCGGACGGCGGCGCGGGATTTCCGTCTTGCTGGCGTGGATGAGGCAACGATCATGGTATTGTGTGGGTGGAAAACACGGGCCATGTTCGACCGCTACAACATCGTCAACGACGCCGACCTTGCCGACGCGGTCGCGAAGCGGTTCAATGGCAAAGGAACGGCAAAGTCCCCGCCTTCCACGGTACCCGCCTAGTCGCTAAGTTCAACGGCCGCAACGTTGGAGAGGTGGCCGAGTGGCTGAAGGCGGCGGTTTGCTAAACCGTTATAGGGGCTAATACCTCTATCGGGGGTTCGAATCCCCCCCTCTCCGTGGTAAAGACGGGTGTCCGGTCTCTGGTGTCCGGTGTCAGGGGCGCCCAACGGACACCGGACACCTGACACCAGACACCTCTCGCATGACCCGCGTCCGCTTCGCCCCCTCTCCCACCGGCTACCTGCATGTCGGCGGCGCGCGCACGGCCCTGTTCAACTGGCTGTACGCCCGCCACGTGGGCGGCAAGATGCTGCTGCGCATCGAGGACACCGACAAGGCCCGCTCGACCGACGAGCATACCCGCGTAATCCTCGATGGCCTCACGTGGCTGGGGCTCAATTGGGACGAGGAGCCCGTCTTCCAGGGCGCCCGGCTCGCGCGACACCAGGAGGTGGCGGACCGCCTGCTGGCGGAGGGAAAGGCCCATGTCGAGGAAGGCGCGATCCGGTTCCGCTTGCCCGCCGGCGAGATCGCCTGGGACGACGCGGTCCACGGGCGCATTTCGTTCCAGGGCGAGGACATCAAGGACTTCGTGATCCTGCGGTCCGACCGCACCCCCATCTACAACTTCGCGGTGGTGGTGGACGACATCGACATGCAGATCACGCACGTGCTGCGGGGCGACGACCACATTTCGAACACGCCCAAGCAGATCGCGCTGTACCGCGCGCTCGGCGCGCCGCTGCCGGTCTTCGGGCACGTACCGATGATCAACGGCCCCGACGGAAAGAAGCTCTCCAAGCGCCACGGGGCGACGGCGGTGGGAGACTACCAGCACATGGGAATCCTGCCCGCCGCCATGCGCAACTTCCTGGCGCTCCTCGGCTGGAGCCCGGGCGGCGACCGCGAGATCATGACGCAGGACGAGATGATCCAGCTGTTCTCGTTCGAAGGCATCCAGCAGAAGGCCGCCATCTTCGACATGACCAAGCTCGAGTGGATGAACGGCCAGTACCTGTCCGCCACCCCCGCCGAGGCGCTCTACCCCCTCGTGTCGCCGCACCTCGCGCAGTACGGCGTGCGGGGCGACCGGGAAGCGATCCTCAGGACGATCGCCGCGGTGAAGACCCGCTCCCGCACGACGCTCGACGTGGCGCGCCAGGTCGCGGTCCGGCTCGACGCGAAGCACCTGCAGCTGGATGAGAAGGCCAAAAAGGAGATCGCCAAGGATCCGGCGGGCTACAAGGCGTCGCTCGAAGCGAGCTTCGCGGCGCTCTCGGGCACCGAGTGGACCACGACGGCGCTCGAGCAGCGGCTACGCGCGCTGGCCGAAGAGCGCGGCGTCGCCGCGGGGAAAATCTTCCAGCCGATCCGCATCGCGCTGAGCGGCGGAACGGTATCCGAGCCCGTGAACGAGCTACTCTACGTCGTGGGAAAAGAAGCGGCGCTGAAGCGACTACGAGATGCCGCATCGATGAGTATCCCGGGCTGAGAGCCCGGGCTCGGCGTTGGTGCGTCCTTAAGGACGCCCTCCGAGCCGAGCGCGCCCTCTCAGGGCGCGAATAATTGGGATCCGTCTCGCCGATTCAGGATGCTGCGGCGAGGGCCCATCCATCCCATAATCGACCGATGCCCGTGCGTCTCTACGCCCTGCTCACGTGGACTACGCTCCGACGCCTGCCGCTCATCCATGCTGCCGCTGCCGCATTCTTGCGGCGCCTGCTTCCCGCAATCGCTCGCCGACACGCCGCGCGAATCGTCGAGCTTAGCATCGTTCGGAACCACGTTCATCTGGTCCTCGAACTGCCCTCGCAAATGGACATCCCACGATTGGTGCAGGGCCTCAAGGGAGCCAGTGCTCGGATCGCGAATCGAGATGGGGTGATGCCCCGCGCGAAGCTGCAGTGGGCACCCGGCTACGACTTGCGTTCGTTGGGCGTCCGTGACCTGCGACGAGCCATCCGATACGTGCGGGCACAAGCGGACCGTCATCCGGAGCTTGCGTTCGTGGATCCCCGGGCTGAGAGCCCGGGCTCGGCGCACGGTGCGTCCTTAAGGACGCCCTCCGAGCCGAGCGCGCCCTCTCAGGGCGCGAATAACACGAAAACGGAAATTCGGAGGTGTGGGGATCCGACTAGGGAACTCCGCTGACTGTATCCGCCTTTGCCTTCGTCGAATCCGGCTTGGCCCGCCGCGCGGCGTCGCGCTCTTCTTGTTTGCGCTCGCGCAGCTCGCGCACGTACTGCCGGAACAGATGCAGCGTCTCGGTACGCCGCGCCGCCTGCATCAGATCCTGTCGCATCTCGTCCAGCTGGCGCGCGCGCATCTGCTCGTCGTAGTTCCCTTGCGGCAAGGTGATCGGGAGCAGCGCGAGGGCGGCCGTGGGAATCTTGATCCCCGCCACGTGAATGAACTGTGAATCGATGCCGAACACCTGGCCCGCGACTTCCGTGGTCCAGGTGGGGCGTTGACGGGCCCGCTGGTCCTGGTCGATGATCACGTTGAGCGAGTCCACCATCGCGTGCAGCCGGTGCACCACCGCCGTGTCGCGGTCGGTCTGCGGCTGATACAGCGCGTCCGCCACCTCGGACGGCAGCGCGGGACGGGGCGTCACCCACAGCCGCCCGTCGCCGACCTGGGGTGGCGAGATGATATGCGGGCCGACGGCCTCAGAGCTCGTGGCGAGGTTCGTATCCGGACGCCCGACGGGCGCCGGCACGGGCGGCGTCGTGTCCGGCACGGCGGCGTTCGGAAGCGGTCGCCCCAGGCCACCGCTCGGGCCGATCCCCCGACGCGTCCCGCCGAACGGAGGCAGCTCGATGAACTGCGGGCTCTGCGGCCGAATGATGGTGATCAGCCGCTGGTGCCGGTCGATCTGCCAGGACGACGTGATCGCCCACACGATGAGCCCGCCGTGGAACACGGCGCTGGCGATCCACGTGAATCGCCGTACCTCGCGCGAGCTCCGCCGCAGCTCAAACAACGGTGAGCACCTTTCCCAGCCGCTCGGCGGCCTCGACCAGCCGCGGCGTGCCGACCGTCAACGCGATCCGGAAGAACCCTTCTCCACCGGCGCCGAACCCGGTCCCCGGCAAGGTCACCACGCCCTCTTCGGTGAGCGCGCGGCGCGCAAACGTGGCGGATTCGACACCCTCGGGGAGCGGAATCCACAGATACATCGTGGCCACGGGCGTCTCGGGCTCGAAGCCCTGGGCTCGAAGCACCGGGAGGATGCCGTCGCGGCGCTCCTTGAACTGCTCCACGTAGCCGCGCGAGAGCGCTTCGGCCTGCGGCAACACCGCCGCCCCGGCCGCCTGCACCGCGAGGAACGCGCCCGTGTCGACGTAATTCTTCACCCGCGCCAGCGCAGCGATGAGCTCGGGCCGTCCCACGGCCCATGCGAGCCGCCACCCCGTCATGCAGAAGCTCTTCGACAGCGAGTGGAACTCGACCGCGACCTCGCGCGCCCCGGGGATCTCGAAGATGCTCGGCGCGACGTAGCCGTCGAACGTGATCTCGCAGTACGGGTTGTCGTATGCGATCACGATACCGTGCTGGCGACAATACGCCACGGTGCGCTCGAGGTAGTCATTGGGAGCGATCGCGGCGGTGGGATTGTTGGGGTAGTTCAAGTAAACGAGTTTGGCGCGGCGGGCGACGTCCGGCGGGAGCTCGTCCAGCTCCAGCAGGAAGTTGGTTCGCGGCGTCAGCGCGTAGCGATACGGCTCTCCCCCGGCGAGCACGGTGCCGCCCTCGAAGACGGCGTACCCCGGCTCGGGCACGATCGCGACGTCACCCGGATCGAGCATCGCGACGGCCAGGTGCGCAATGCCTTCCTTCGAGCCGATGAGGGGGTGGAGCTCCGTGAACGGATCGAATCGCGCGCCGAAGCGGCGTTTCATGTATGCGGCCGCGGCCTCGCGGAACGCGGGGAGGCCCATCTGGAACGCGTAGCGACTCATCGCGGGATCGCGGAGGGCCCGGCTGAGCGCGTCGACCGCGACCTCGGGCGGCGCGAAGTCCGCGTCCCCGGCACCCACGTCGATGACGTCGACCCCCTGCTGGACGAGCCGACGCTTGATCGTCGGGATCTCGGCCATCGGATAGGTGGGCAGCGCCGCCAACCGCTTGCTGAATTGAGTCACGCCTGGTCCTCTCCACAGATACGCACGAGCTATCCTAAGAATTTACCCTCCGACGGTACATCCCGTTACAGGCCGTAGCAGCCTTCTACCGACCTCTACGACCTCTACCGACCTCTACGTCTTCTACCGCCCTCTACCACCCTCTACCGCCTTTTCTTCCGCTCCAATCCCATGTCGCGCAAAGAATTCCTCGCAGGCACCGAGCACGTCTGCCCACTGCCCCACCACCCGACTCGCGCGTGGGAGCCCCTGGAGAATGAGGGCCCCGTACTGCTTGGTCACCACCCGCCGGTCGAGCAGGACCACGGCGCCCACGTCGCTCCGGCTACGAATCAGGCGCCCAAACCCCTGTTTGAGCTTGAGCGCCGCGTTGGGCACGAGGTAGTGGGCGAATCCGTTCAGTCCACGCGCCTCGATCCGCTCGAGGCGCGCGGCGGTGAGCGGCTCGCTCGGGACCTTGAATGGGAGCTTCGCCAGGATAAGGACCCTGAGCGCGCGACCCGGGACGTCCACCCCCTCCCAGAACGAGTCGGTGCCGAGCAGGATCCCGGAACCGGCCTCCCGGAATCGCCGCAGCAGGTGATCGCGCTGTCCTTCACCCTGAATGAACAGGGGCCAGCGGCCGGCGATCGAGTTCCGCACCGCGTCCGCCGCCCGCCGCAAGGCCGCGTGGCTCGTGAACAGCGCGAACATACCGCCGTCCGACGCGTGGGCCAGCTCGACCAGGACGCGCGCCACGGCCGCGCCATGACCCAACTCGTCGTCGCGCGGCTCGGGGAAATCCGTCGGAATCCCGAACAGGCATTGCTCGGCGAAATCGAACGGCGACGCATGGATCTCGCGCACTTTCATGCGGCTCGGCGGCAGGTCGAGGCCGAGTCGCTCCTCGAGGTAGCTGAAGTCGCCCCCGGCGGCGAGCGTGGCACTCGTCAACACGACCGTCTCGACCCGGTCGAACAGGTTGTCCTTGAGAATCGGTGCGAGGTCGAGCGGAACGGCCGCGAGCGAAAGGTTTGGGACCTTCCGCCCGCGCCGCTCCACCCAGCGGACGGCGGCTGGCCCCCCGGCCGGCGGGCGCAGCGTCGCGGTCAGTCCCGCAGCGGCCGCGTCGAGCCGGCGCACCACGCCGCGCAGCTCGCCCAACAGCTGGGCGCGGCGCTCCGACGGATCGTCGAGCGCGAGCCGGTCGGCGATGGTCGCCGTGCCCTCCGAGAGGCGCGCGAACGCGAGCAGCAGGTTGTCAAGTGCGACGCCGAGCCCTTCGTCCCACACGGCGTCATGCAGGAACTCGTCGCGTAAGCGCAGCACGGGTGCCGGTCCGGGCTCGCCATCGAGCCGGCGGGCGAGGCTCGCGAAGACGTCTTCCGCAGCGCGCCGCGCAGCCGCGAGGGCATCCACGAGGTTCTGCTGCACGAGGTCGCGGCTAGCCGCCGAGAGGAGGTCGTCGCGACCGAACAGCAGCGATCGGAGAGTGGGCAGGAGACCACGCCCGTTCTTCTCGAGCCGCGAGAGGAGCCGATCCACGCCGAGCCGGCTCACCTGGGCGCCGAGGTGCATGGCCGCCACGTCCTCGAGGTGGTGGGCTTCGTCGAGCACGAGCCGGCGATACGGCGGGAGGACGGCGGCCTCTTGCCAGTTGTCCGACGCCATGCGCACGGCCAAATCCGACGCGAGCAGATGGTGGTTCACGACGACGACGTCCGCCTCCGCCGCGCGGCGTCGCGCCTGAAAGAGAAAACAGCGGTCGAAGTGCGGGCACTTGAGGCGGGTGCACAGGTCCGACTCGGCCGACACGGCATCCCACACGTCGCCGCTCGGCTCGTCCGGCAGGTCGGCGAGGGAGCCGTCGCTGGTGCGGGCCGCCCACCCGGCGAGCGCGTCGAGCTCGGCGCGCCGCTCGTCCTCGAACAGCGAGTCCTCCTGCTCGCGCGCCTGCTCGAGCCGCGAGAGGCACACGTAGTTCCGCCAGCCCTTGAGGAGCGCGAAGCTCGGCGAATGGTCACCAGAGCCGAGGGCGCGCGCGAGGATGGGAAGGTCCTTCCCGACCAGCTGCTCCTGCAGGTTGATCGTGTTGGTCGAGACGACGGTCCGCTCGCCGTTTTCACGCGCCCAGACGAGCGCGGGGACGAGGTAGGCGAAGGACTTCCCCACCCCGGTCCCCGCCTCGAGCATGCCCACGCCGCCGTCGTTGTACAGGTCGGCGATGTAGGCCGCCATGTCGCGCTGGCTGGGCCGGTCCTCGAACGTACCGAGCGCGCGCGCCACCGATCCACCCGGCGCGAGCAGCGCCGCGACATCGATCGGATCGATGCGGGTGGTGGCGCGCGGCCGCGCGCATTCCACCACCACATAGCAGTCGGTCACGTCATTGTCGACGATCCCGAACCCCACCCCGCCGTCGTGCAGCCGGGCCGCCACGGTAAGATCGGCGCCCGAGGGCTCGAGCACGCCGCTCGGATGGTTGTGGAGCAGCAGCTCGCCGCGCACGGCGACGCCGGGCAGGGCGAGGACGGCATCGACCGTGCCGCGGGCCACGACTCGCGCTTCGACGATCAGGCCGTTGGCATCGGGTCGCGCCACGAACGAGACCTCACGCCCGTGCGCGGCTGCGATTTCGGCGCGCAGCAGCTCGCGCACCGCCGGCGCGAGGCGCTCCGCGCTCACGTCTTGAGCTCTTTCTTCTTGGCCGCGGGAAAGAGCACGTTGTTGAGGATGAGGCGGTAGCCGGGAGAATGCGGGTGGAGCGACAGGTCGGTGGGCGGATCACCGATCTGGTGCTGCTGGTCCTCCGGGTCGTGCCCGCCGAAGAACGTCCAGGTCCCCTTCCCGTGATCCCCATTGATGTATTTCACCCACGGCGCCCCCTCTTCGTCTGCCAGCACCACGTCGCTGGGCTTCAAGCGGGAGCGCAGGAACGACGTCGTGAGTCCGTAGAAATCGGTGATCACCTGGCGGTGATTCTGCACCAGGATGGTCGGCACGGGGTCGATCTTGGCGCTGAAGTTGAAGAGCTTGAACGCACCGAGCGGCTGGCGACGCGGACCGGCGTTCACCTGATGCCCATCGATGTCGGAGAAGCTCGCGATCTGTGGGTTGGGCTCCACGTGTGCCCCCGTGAAGGCCAGGGCTTGCGACCAGTCGAGCTTGCGATCGGCATCGGGGTCCATCGGCGTACCGTCGGCGAAGGCGGCCGCGATGTCCACGTGCTCCGCCGCGAGCGCCAGGTCGAGGGTCTCGGTGGCGGTGCACATCGCGAACAGGAACCCGCCGTTGCTCACGTAGTCGCGGATCCGCCGCGCGATCGCCTTTTTCAGATCCGGCACCGTGGTGAAGCCCAATCGCTTCGCGGCGTCCGTATTGAACCGCACCATCTCGGCGAGCCACGGCGCGCCGGCGTAGATGAGGTAGAACTTCGAGTACTGACCGGTGAAATCCTCATGATGCAGGTGCAGCCAGTCGTAGGTCGAGAGCTTCCCGGACGAGACCTCGAAGTCCCACACCTTGTCGAAGGGGATCCCCGCGTACTGCAGGGCCATCGTGACGGCATCGTCCCAGGGCGGGGCATTGGGGGGCACGTACACCGCGACCTTGGGCGCTTTCTCGAGCGGCACCGCGTCCATGTTGCTCGCCTCGATCTCACCGCGGATGGACGTGACCTGCGCGTCGTCCACGGGCTCGAAGCGCACACCCGCGAGGTTCGCGTCGCGACGGATCGCCGGACCATCGGGCATGAGGAACGACCCGCCGCGGTAGTTGAGCAGCCACTCGGCGGTGATGCCGGCCTGGACCACGCGGTAGGTGACGCCGTAGGCCTTCAGGTGGTCCGTTTGCGCGTCGTCCATCGGGATGAGGAGCGACGGCAGGGCGGCAGGGCGGAACGGAAGACGGAGTCCGAGCAGGTGCGCTCCGATGATCATGCCGCCTTGCCGCCCTACCGCCTGAAGAAAGTCTCTCCGCTTCACGACTGCGGTATCGCCCCTTTCGCGCGCTCGAGCTCCCGCCGCGCCTCGGGGACGACGGCGCTCCCCGGATACGACAGGATCAGGTGCTCGAGGTGCTGAATCGCATCGGCGCTCTGTCCCTGCCGCACGAGGAGCCGCGCCCATTCGAGCTCGGCCGCGGGCGCCGCCGCTCCCTGACCGCCGGTGCGCACCACCTCATCAAAGAGCGCGAGCGCGGTGCGCTGCTGCTCGAGACTTCCGCCCGGCCGCGCCGCAATCCGGCCCGCGACGAGCAGGATGTCCGTCCGTCCTCCCCCCGCGCCCGGGTCGAGCCGGCCCGCCGCGCGCGACAGCGCGGCGACTGCGCCCGTCGAGTCTCCGCTCGCAACGAACAGGAGGGCACTCCCGAGCTCCGGAAACGAGTCGCGTGGTACCTGCTGCAGCAGCGCCAGCGCCTCCGAGCGCTCCGTGGCATCCCGTCGGTCGCCCGCATAAGGCCCCGCGGCCTGAAACAGCTCCTGCGCCCGCTTGAGTCTCCCTCGATAGAGGGCGATCCACCCGGCGACCGCCAGGCCCTCGATGCTCGAGTCGCTCGCCAACGCCACCTCGGCGCCGTTTACGTCCCCCCCCTCGGCGATGCGCGCCCGCGCCAGGCGGCGCGACAGACCCGCGCGATCGTCCGCGGACAGCCGGTGGTCGCTCGCGAGCTGGCGGGCGGCCTCCTCGAGCTGGCCCCCGTCGATCAGCGCCTCGACCACGGCGCTCTGGGCGAGCTGCTGGACATCGGGGGGCGCGCTCGAGTCCCGGGCCACGCGCTCGAGCACTTCGCGTGCGGCGGCGCGGTCACCCGCCTCGACAAACGCACGAGCCGCATCCGCCCACGCGCGGGCCGCCTCGGGCTCGGGCGCCATCTCACCGTAGCGCGCCAGCGCGAGCCCCCGCACGCGACGGGCCTCGGGTGTGCCATGCGCGCCGGCCATGTCGGCGAATCGTTTGAGGGCGAACAACGCATCGGACGACGGGCTGGCGACGGTCGGGGCGAACACGGTCCACGCCCGCGCGGCCTGGCCCCAGCCGAGGAGCAGCTCGGCGGCGAGGCGCCGCGTGAGCATCGCCGACGCCCCCGCCGCCTTCCCCTCGGCACCTTCCCCCGTGAGCACGCGAGCGATGCGCTCACGCTCGGCCTCGGGCGCCTCCGCAAGCTCGCTCACCGCGTTGGTAAGCTGCGCCGGCGCGTCGGGAAGGGCTGCCGCCCACTCGCGGGCTGCTCCCTGCCAGTCGCCCGTGAGCCGGTCCAGCTCGGCCAGCTCGATTCCGAACGCGCCGGGACGGCCGATTACCTGGCGCCCCGAGAGCAGCACCGCGCGCGCCTCGGCGTGCCGATGCACGTCCTCGAGCGCGATGGCCCATTCACGATACGGACCCTCGTCCCGTGGAGACGCCGCGGCCCAGCGCAGGGCGACCGCTCGGGCGCTGTCAGGCTCGTTCAGGGCAACGTACGTCCGAAGCAGGATGCCGCGCAGCGTGACGTTCGCCGGGCTCGCCGCCGTGGCCCGGCGGGCGGCGGGCAAGAGCTCTGACAGCCGATTGAGCGGCGGCAACACGCGCTCGAGGCCGAGCAGCGCCGACACGTTCGCGGGCTCGGCGCGCAGCGTCGCGAAGTAGATACTCGCGGCCTGGTCGTAGCGGCCCGCGCGCTCGAGCTCGAACCCTTGGCCGATGGCCTGGGCGGAGAGCGGTGAAACAAGCACGACCAGCGCGACCTCAAGGCTGCGGCGCATTGATCCTTCGGAAATACTCGAGCACGAGTCTCCGCTGCTCCGGACTCAGCCCTTGCAGCTCTTCCCACGTGGGATACCGGAGTCGCGGGCCCGTGCCCGTGGCGCCCGCCTTCAATGCCGCAGGCAGATGAATGCTATCCCCCGTCGCCGCGCGGCTGACGCGCTCTTTGTTCTCGTCCGGTTCGTCGTTCGAGAGGGTGCGCCCGGCGTCGAGCAGCCGGTGATACAGTCGCTGCTGACGCTCGATCGTCGCGCGGTCGAGGCGTCCGGCCTCGAGCTGGCGCGCCAGCTCCTTCGCCTCCTGCGCGAGGGGCCCGGCAGCCGAGCTCGCTCCGCCCGCCTGGACGCGCTCGAGCTGCTCGGCCAGCGCGCGCTGGCGCGCGGCGAGGGCCCGGAGCTGTTGCGCCACGGCTTCTCCGCTCGCGCCCATCATCGGCAGGAGTCCGCCGGCCTGGGCGTTCAAACCTTGCTGGTCGCGCGCCAGGCGCGCGAGCTGTTCGACCGCCTCCGCAAAGCCGCTGCCCGACTGTGCGCCCGCCACGCGATTACGGCTCCGGGCCAACGCGAGCGCCGTGGCGTTCAGGGCATCGACTGCCTCTTCCGCGGGTCCGGCCGCTTCGGACGGATTGGGATCGGCTTCCTCGAGCTGGCCCCGCGCCGCCGCCATCTGACGCTTGGCGTACCCGAGCGCCGCGTCGAGCTGGGGCGAGACGAGCGCGTGCTTGCCCGCGGCCTCGCGGATCTGCCGCGCGACGGCGTCGGTTCCTTCTTCGACCGAGGCTTGCTGCGCGCGCGTCGCGGCCCCCGCCTCGCCCCGTCGCAGCGCCTCCGCCACCTGTTGCTGCCGCTCCGCGAGCGCCGCCGTCTCCGAAAGCGCCCGATCGAGCGCCGCGAGCGTTTCCTGCCGCCATTCGCGGGCGAGCGAGTCGCGCCGGCCGCGCAGTGCGTCCGGCACGGTGGCGAGCTGGCGTTCGGCCTCGGTGCCCGCCTGTTCCGCCGCGGCGGCCTGGCCCTGATCCGCGGACTGTGCCGCGCGCTGCATGGCCGCGCCCGCGTCGTGGGCCGCCTGCCGGGGCGACGCGAGCGCATTCGCGGGAGGGGCGCCGAGGTCGGTGGCGACGCGCTCGATGCCGCGTGTGAGGGAGTCCGTGCGATCGGCAAGCGCGCGCTGGCGCTCCGCCGCCGCGCTGTCGGGATGGGGCGCGTCGGCCTGATTCCACTCCGCCTGCCGGCGCTTCAGGTCTTCGGCGTCCGCCGCGAGGGTCGCGAGCGCACCTTCGACCGCCGCCCGGCGGAACAGTTCCTGGCTGCGCTCGAGCTCGGCCCGAAGCTGCTGTTGCGCTTCCGCCAGGCGCTCGAGCGCGCGGCGCATCGCCTCCGGATCGAGCCGGAGCAGCGCCTCCTGCAGCTCGCGCAACCGCGCCGCCAGCTCGGGCGTGACGGCGCGCTGCAGTAGCTCCTGAACCTCGCGCAACCGCGCCTGGAACGCCGTGTCATCGAGCCCCGCCGCCTGCGCCGCGCGGGCGATGTCTTCCACCGCGCGCGACAACTCGCGCACCCGTTCCTGGAGCGCCTCCTGCTCGCGCGCGACCGCCTGAGCCCGCTCCGTGGCCTGGAACGGGAGCGTACCGTCCGTCCCCCGCCCGGCGTCTCCGGGGCGCCGCGAGCCCGAGGCATCGCGCGGGCGCTGTTGCGCCAGGTCACCGGTGCGTGTGCCCAAGTCGCGCTCGGCCGCGGCGATCGAATCCGCCGCGGACGCCACGTTGCGCGTCGCGGCGCGGGTCGCCGCCCGCAGCTCCTCGAGACTCGGCAGGCGCAAGGCGATCTCGGCGCTCCGCCCCACGTGCGGAACGGGCGCATTGTCCCACGCCTCCGCTCTGATCCGCAGCGTGTCGCCCGGGAGCAGGCCGCGACGCTCCGCGTCGATTTCGCTCTGCACGATCGCGCGCTCGCCCGCACCCGACACGTCGAGCGAGTCGCGGACCGCCTGTCCCACCTTCCCGGTCTGGCTCACGCGCCAACTCACGACCTCGAGCCGCGAAAGCCCGTGATCGTCGCGCGCGTCGACGACGAGCGGTTGCTTGAGCGACAGCGGCAGCATCGTGTCGCGCCCGGGCACCGGGAGCGTCACAACCGGCGCTGAATCCGGGATCACCCGAAGCCGCAGCTCGGGCGCCTCACCCTCCACGGGGGTCCCATCCGCCGTGCCCAGCTCGAGCGCCCACACGCCGGACCCGGTCGGCTCAAGCCGCCCGGCGAACTTCACGCCGTTGACCTCGAGACCGGTGCTCCTGCCGCCGTGCCGCCACGCTGCTGTCGTCAGCGGCACGCTCGCCGCGCCACTCGTCAGGATCGCGCTGCCCTCCGGAATCGCGACGGTGTCCGGACCGGGTACGAGCGGCTCGTCGGGATGGCCGAGGTAGGAGGGGTACCGGGCCGTGAGCTGCAGGCCGGCGAGGAAGGCGGGAATCTGGACGGTGACTCTGCGCTCGACGCTGCGGCGGGTGCCGCTCGACGCCCGGAGATAGAGATCGGACTCGAGCGGTCCCACGCGGCGCGTGGCGCGACCAAGCGAATCGAGGGAGATCGGTGCCGGCGTCCACGCCTCACCCGGCCGGCGAGTCCAGAGTGTGGCACGGGTCGCCGCCGGGACCTCGAGCGTGACAGTCACGCTGTCGCCGCGCCGCACGGTCGCGCGATCGACGTCGAAACGCACGGGCGCGCGCGCGTCGGCGAGCGTGCGGAACGGATGCCAGAACGCGGCCGCGCGCCCCGCGGCAGGCGATGCGGCGACGAACAGCACGGCACCGAGCGCCGCCACGACCGCTCCTCCGACGACCCAGCCCCTCGTGTCGCGCGCCAGGATCCGCCGCACCGCCGGGCCCGCGCGCGAGACGACCAGCACGGCACGCTGATCCGCCAGTCGCCACAGCTCGGGGCTCGCGCCCGCCGTTCGCCCCGGCGCGAGCAGCCCGACCACACTGCCCGCGCGCGTCTCTGCTCCCGTCGCCGTTTCCACCAAGCGCCCCACAACGGATGGCGCGACCAGGCGGCTCGCCCACTGCGCCAGCCACACCGCCGCGCCCGCGACACCCGCGATCAGAACCCACGCGCCCACGACCGGTGCGACGCGAGGCGCCAAGGCGAGACCGGCGGCCGCGAGCGCAAGCACGACGCCCGCGCTCGTGAGCAAGACTGCTCCGGCGCGGGCGCGCGCGTGCGGCGAGCCGAGCTGCCGCAGCCGGAGTGCGGTGTCGGTCACCGGGTCGAGCTCACGGCGTACGTGAAGAGGTTGACGCCCATGCGCAATGCCGCCTCGTGTAGCTCCGGGGGATCGTGGTGGACCTCGGGGTCCTCCCAGCCGTCGCCCAAATCCGTCTGATAGGAATAGTACACGACCAAGCGGTCACCCAAAAAGATACCGAACCCCTGAGCCGGCAGTCCATCGTGCTCATGGATCTTGGGGAGCCCCTTGGGGAAGTCGTACACCACGTGATAGATGGGGTGGCTCAACGGAACCTCAACCAGGGGGTGGTCGGGGAACACCCGGGCGATCTCCCGGCGGAACGACTTGTCCATCCCATAGTCGTCATCGGCGTGCAGGAAGCCGCCCTGCTCGAGCCAGCGGCGCAGGATTTTCACCTCTTCGTCTGAGAAATGGATGTTGCCGTGGCCCCGCATAAAGAGGTAAGGCACGTCCCACAGCTCGGGGCCCGTGAGGGTGACGACGCGCTCCCGCTCAGCCACCTGCAGGTTGGTCCGCTGGCGGATGGCGGCGAGGAGGTTCGGGAGTGAGGACGGACCGGCGTACCAGTCGCCGCCGCCGTCGTAATGCAACCTTCCGATAGTAAGGGAGGCCCGGTGCAGAGTGCGGAATGCGGAGTGCGGAATGCGGAATGGATCGGACGAGCATCGATCCCAAGAGCTGTCATCGACAATCGAACTCGCACCTGCCATTCCGCATTCCGCATTCCACACTCCGCACTCGGGCGGTCCGGCGAGCGGGAGGGCAACTGCGCAGACTAGGGCCGTCCAGCGGTTCACAGCTCGTTCACCAATCGATAAGCCGTATTGCGCGTGATCCCCATCTCCTCGGCCAGCTGCTCGGCGACGTCGCGGCGGGTCATGCCCTGGGCGAGGAGTGCACGGGCGCGCTCTTCCGGATCCGCCGGAGCGCGATCTTCGGGAACGGGCTTGCCGGTGCCCGCGACAACCACCGTCACCTCGCCGCGGGGCGGCGCTTCGGCGTAATAACCCGCGAGCTCCGTCAGGGTCCCCGCACGGGTCTCCTCGAACACTTTGGTCAGCTCGCGGGCAACGGCGGCGCGCCGCTCCCCGCCGCACGCCATCATCAGATCCTGAAGCAGGTCGCCGACGCGCGCCGGCGCCTCGAACAGGACCACGGTCCACTCGCTCTGCGCCACGACGTCGAGCAGCCGGCGGCGATCGCCGCCCTTGCGCGGCAGAAAGCCGAGGAAGACGTAGCGATCGGCGACCAGTCCCGAGATCGAAAGCGCGGCCGCGACGGCCGTGGGTCCGGGAATGGTCAGGACGGGCACATCGCGCTCCCGGGCGGCCGCGACGAGCGCGGCGCCGGGATCGCTCACCGCCGGCGTGCCCGCGTCGGTCACGAGCGCCACGTCCTTGCCGCTCCCGAGCAGATGGAGGATGCGGCGCACGGCCGCGTCGTTCGAGTGCGCGTGAAAGCTGATGAGCTGCGCGCGGGAGCCCACGTGTACGAGCAACGGCTTGGTGTGACGGGTGTCTTCGGCCGCGACGGCGACGACGCGCGTCAGTGTTGCAGCGGCGCGCGGCGAGAGATCGTCGAGGTTGCCGAGCGGCGTCGCGACAACGTACAGGGTCCCGGACATCTCACCACGAGACTTGCCACGGCAGGCGAGTGTAGAACCCGGCTGACTGCAGCACGTACCGGTGCTCGCGCGTGGCTTCGCGCAGGATCTTGGGCGCGGTGCCCGGCATCATGACCTCGACGCCCTCGAGCAGCTGCAGCGACCAGTCGGTCAGGGCGTTCGACAACTCCTCCGGCTGCACGACGGCCTCGGGGGTCTCCGCCCCGCGCGCCGCCGACAGGATGGTGATCGCCTTGTGCGCCTCGCGGATGCCGGTGCTCACCTTCTGCGCGCGTCGCTTTGCTTCGCCCGGGAACTCCTTGTCCACCTCGTCGACGATGCGCCAGTACAGCTCCCGGTAGGTGTTGATGAGCGCGTTGGGCGCCTGCTGTGGTAGCTCCGCCACGTAGGGGAACGTCGCCGCCGTGAGCACGGGCGCCTGGCCGTCCGGCCCCGCGTTGAACTGCGATTCGAGGAACTTCGGGATAGCCATCACGTCCGGCTTGTCGCAGAAGTAGCCGCTGTGGTAGCGGCCCGCGTCGAATCGGACGTACGACACGCGACCGTTCGACGTCAGCTCCAGGATGCCCGAGACCTTGTCCCGCGCGAACGCCGCGAAGAAGGCACCAGGCTGGGCGGCGTCCAGGACGCGCATGTCCACCGGTACCGCACAGGCCTGGTACATCCACGCCAGCTGCTCCATCGGCGCCGCGGCGTAAGTCAGCTCTCCCCGCTCGACTTCGGCGCGCATGCGTTTGAGGGCCTCGGTAATCGTGATCACCTGCCGGCCCGCCGTGTGCAGCGACGCGGCGTTCACCGCTTCGCCCCTGCGGAAGAAGAGCAGCACGCATTCGTCGGGGAGATACGCGGTGATGTAGCCGTCCACGCGGCCGTCGCGGTCGCGCTTGGCGAACGCGAGGAGATTGTCGAGATGAATGAAGGCCAAGCGGGTCCGATGAATCAGCCGGTTGACCTGCGGAAATGCGAGCTCCGCGAGGCGAACCGGCGAGTTCATTAGGCGAGCGGTGCTCGCGCGCATGGCCCTCCGGGGAGGATGCTACGACAGGTGCTGTTTGATCTTCTGCTCGAACGCCGCCTTCGGGTACGCACCCACGAGCGTATCCACGTGCCGGCCGTCCTTGAAGAATAGAATACTCGGAATCGACCGGACGTTAAAGCGCATCGCCGTCTTCTGGTTCGCGTCCACGTCCACCTTCGTGACCTTCAGCTGACCCTGGTATTCGCCGGCCAGCTGATCGAGGATCGGCGCCACCATGTGGCACGGGCCGCACCAGGTAGCCCAGAAATCCACGATCGCGAGCCCCTTGTGCTCTTCGACCTCCGCTCCAAACGTGGCGTCCGTGACCGCCGTCAGATGGTCCCCTGCCATGACCTCTCCACTCCCTCTCGTGCAATCGTTATGTTGACGGTCGACATGACCGTGTCAAGCGCCCGCGTCGCGCACATCGGCATCGCCGTTCCATCGATCGACGCCGCCCTGCCCTTCTATCGAGACGTCCTCGGCCTCGAGCCCGGACGACCGGAGACGGCGGACGGCGCGCGCATCGTTGGTCTGACGCTCGGCGACGTCCAGGTCGAGCTCCTCGAGCCCGGAGATTCGACCGGGCCGGTCGCGAAATTCCTCGCCGCCCGCGGGCCCGGGATCCATCACGTTTGCTACCGTGTGCCGGATCTCGACCGCGCGCTCGAACGCTGCCGGGCGGAAGGGTATCGTCTGGTGGACGAGGTGCCGCGGCGGGGCGCCGGCGGCCGGCGTATCGCGTTCATCCATCCGAAGGCGACGGCCGGCATTCTCTTGGAGCTGACGGAATAGGTAACGCGCGGAGGACACCAGACGTTCCCGAACTCAAGACGCGCATCCCTTTGCCGGGTTGCCGGCGGCTTCAAGGTGGATGTCGTTGATCAACCAGCCGCCGCTGTTGGCTCGTATCAGATCGATCGGCAGAACCACTCTGCACCCACTGGCCCGCTGCAGCTCAATCCGAAACTCCTGGAGCTTTGCGTTGCCCGGAACTGACAACGGGCCCTCGACGATCCGATATCCAGTGTGGTTCAGATAGACCTGGAAGACCGTGAGACTCCGATGAACGTAGTCCGCATGCAGGTATCCGGACGCTGGACCGCGCTCACTTCCCCAGAGGGCTCCCATACGGTCGAGGTCATTTGCCTTCACGGCGGACATGAACTGAGTAAGCGTCTGTTGTGGCGACTGCGGCGCGACCTGGCTCGGATGACCTCCGCACGCAAGGGCGCCCAGCGCGACGAGCACGGCCAGTCGTGGTCTCACGAGCGATCCCTCGAGTGTAAACGGAGTGAACCGAAGGTAAGACCGCATGCGGCTCTACGTCAACATTGATCACGTTGCGACCGTCCGCGAAGCGCGCGGCGCCGACGAGCCGGACCCCGTCCGCGCGGCGGAAGCCGCGGAGCGCGGCGGCGCGGACGGCATCACCGTGCATCTGCGCGAGGACCGGCGCCACATCCAGGACGCGGACGTGCGCGCACTGCGCGCGGCGGTGCGAACGGTCCTGAACCTCGAGCTCGGCGCGGCGCCCGAGATCGTCCGGATCGCCGCCCGCCTCAAGCCGTTCCAGGCGACGCTGGTCCCCGAGCGGCGTCAAGAGATCACCACCGAAGGCGGGCTCGCGCTCGGCGGAACGAACCGTCGCGTCCGCGCCGCCATCGCGCCCCTCATCGCACGCGGCATCCACGTCAGCCTCTTCATCGACCCGGATCTTCGGGCGATCGACCAGGCCACCGCGCTCGGCGTGCCCGCGATCGAGCTGCACACGGGCCGATACGCGCACACCTGGCGCAAGGGCGACGCGGCGCTCCGCGCGCTCCAGCGCGCGGCCGCTCACGCCCGCGCGTGCGGGCTGGCCGTGCACGCGGGTCACGGCCTCACGTACGAGAACGTGCAGCCTGTGGCCGCGATCCCGGAGATCGAGGAGTTGAATATCGGGCACTCGATCGTCAGCGACGCGATCTTCCTCGGAATGGAAGAAGCCGTGAGGCGAATGCGACGACTGATAGACGACGCCACGGGACAGCGACGCCAAGAGAAAGCGTAGCGTCGCAGTCTCATAGCGTCGCCCTATCGTGGCGTCGCCTCGCCTCCTTACCTATCTTGGGGTCCCATGACGCCGCCGAATAAGCCGTTAGGGATGCACGACTTCTTCGCGTTGGAAGCGGGGGAGTATCTCGAGCGGCTGGATGGTCTGGTCGGGAGCGAAACCCCCAACACTGAGGAGCTGGTGCGGCTCGCGCGCGCCCTCCGGGGCAGCGCGTTGATGGCCAACCAACATGCCATCGCGCGCGCCGCGGCCGGTCTCGAAGCGCTGACGCGGGCGGTGCGCGAAGGCCGGCGCGCCTGGGATCCGCAGACCAAGCAGCTCGCCCTCCGCGGTGTGGACGACCTGAAAATCTTTGTGCGCAAGGCGGCATCGTGGACCGACGGAGACACCGCCAAGGCCGAAGCGCTGGCGCAGGAGCTCGACCAGGTGGCGGGCCGGCCGTCGGCGCAGGTCCGCGCGGCGGAGGCGCTGGGTCTGGACGCCGGTGTGCGGGCGTTCGTGGCGCGCGAGGGCGCCGCGATCGCCAGCGCGCTGGACCGCGCGGCGCAGACCCTCAAGGCAAATCCGGCGGCGCAGGACCCGCTTCCCCTCGTGCTGCGGACGATCCAGCCGTTGCGAGGCCTGGCGGCGGTGAACGATCTGCCCCCGCTCCCCGACCTGCTCGAAGGCATCGAACGCGCCGTTGGCGAGCTATCGCAATCGGGGCTCGAGCCACCGGCCAATACGGGAGAGCTGTTCAAGACGGCCGCTCAGGCCATTGCGCGCGCCGCGCGCGAGGTGGCCGAGCGCGGCCGGCCCGACCCCGAAAGCCCGGACTTCCGCCAGTTCGCGGGGTTGCTCGTCAAGTTCATGGAGAGCGAGCCCGACGTCGTATCGATCGGCTCGCTCTACTACAACGACTCGGGCCCGCACATCGTGTCGCGCGGCGTGCCCGCGGCGCGTCCCTCCACCCTCGGCCGGCTCGAGCTCGTGAGCCACGGCGAGCACCTGCGGCAGGCCGCGGACTCGCTCGAACGGGCCCCGTCCACCACGCAGCGCGAGCTTCGCGCGCACACCTTGGGCACCACATTCCGCGCGCTCGCCAATGCGGGCGGCGGCGCCTTGGCGGACCGCGTGTCGCTGTTCGCGCTCGCGGCGCGCGAGGCGGTGGCGTCCGGCGTGGCGGTGAGCAGCGCGGCCGGATTCGCGGCGCTGCTGCGCCAGGCAGGTGACTTGCTCGCCCGCTCGAGCGCGGGCGACGAGGAGGCCTTCGCCGCCGAGCTCGATGGCCTGACCAGCGCGGTTCGTACGCTCAAGCCGGGAGCACCAGCCCCCGCACCTGTGCCGGTACCACCGCGCGCGGCCGCTCCAGCCGCTCCAAGGGCTCCGATGCCAGCGCCCCAAGCGCCGGTCGTACCAATCGAGACACTCGCCCCGGCCCCCGCCCCCGCCCGGCCACCTCGGGTCGCCGAGGCGGTTCCCGAGACCGCGGACTTGATTGGGTCGTGGATGGTGTACGAGCGGATGGCGGGGGCGGGCATCGGGGCCGCGTCGCTCCAGGAGCTACTCGCGCCGGCGGCGGCAGCCTTCGCTCCCCCTGTCCCCGCCGCCTCCCGTTCGGCGGTCGCAGGAGACGCCGCTGCCGTAGACGTGCGGACGCTGCTGTACCGCGGCGACCGAGCGCTCAAGCGGGCCCAGGAGCTGCGCCAAGCGGCGAAACAGGTGTCCGGCGACGCGCTGCGGGCCCTCGTCGACGAAGTCTGCGACCTCGTTGCCCTCGCCCTCGAGCCCCCCCCAAGTCCCTAGCCACACGCCACCTCCACCTCCTCCCTCGTCCTCCCGATGGAGAGGGGCCTGGGTCGTGGGGCTGGGTGTCACGGTCGCGTTCCTGGCGTGGGCCGTCCGCGGAACGCACTGGACCGAGGTCCTCGCGGGCCTGCGCGCAGTCGACCCTTGGCTCCTCGCGCTCGCGGTCGTGCTCGCGACGCTGACGTTCCCCATCCGCCTGGTCCGCTGGCGGGTGATCCTGCGGGACAAGGACGAAGCCCCGCTGCCCGCCTGGCCGCTGTGGCACGCGGTCGCGATCGGCTTCATGGCGAACAACATCCTGCCCGCGCGGGCGGGAGAGTTCGCGCGTGCGTACGTCGCCAGCCGCCAGGTGCCCGTGCGATTCACCACCGCGCTCGCGTCGATCGGCGTGGAACGGGTCTTCGATGCGCTGGTGATGCTGGGGTTGATGGCGCTGGCGATCGCGTCACCTTCGTTTCCTCGGACATCGACGCTGATGGGGACGCCGCTCTCGCGCCTCGCCGGGCGGACGGCGGTGCTGTTCGGCGGGCTATTCGTCGTTCTCCTGGTCGTCGTGCTGCGGCCGGCGCCGTGGCTCGCGCTGTTCGAGCGGTTCGCGCGAGCGATGTTGCCGTCGCGACTCGCGGAGCGTCTCGCCAGCCTCGCGGAAGGACTCGTGGCCGGCCTCGAGGTGCTCAAGCGGCCGGGCCGGTTCGGCGCGATGCTGTTCTGGTCGCTCGTGCTGTGGCTCGTGAACGCGGCCTCGTTCGCGGTGTACTTCCGCGCGTTCGGGCTCCACGTTCCGCTCGAGGGTTCCCTGTTGCTCCAGGGCATCCTCGGGTTCGCCGTGGCCGTGCCCGCGTCGGCGGGCTTCTTCGGCGTCTTCGAAAAGGCGACGCAGCTGACGCTGCAGATCTACGGTATCACGCCGAGCCTCGCGCTCGCCTACGGGGTCGCCTATCACGTGTCCACGTTCCTGCCGATCACCTTGATCGGCTTGCGGTCCCTCGCGAGCATGCGGCTGCACTTGAGGGACTTGCGCCAGACCGGGGCGCACGAAGGAGCCGCTCCTTGACGGACGCGGTGCGCGTGGCCGCGCACGCGAAGGTGAACTTGTTCCTCCGCATTCTCGCGCGCGAGGCGCCGACGGGCTTTCATCAGATCGAGACCGCGTTCGCGCTGGTCGACCTCGCAGACGAGCTCATCGTGACGCGCACGGCCGGGGGAATCGTTGAGCTGACCGTGCATGGGCCGGATCTGGGACCGCCCGAAGAAAACCTGGCGGTGCGCGCGGCGCGCGCCGTGCTCCACGCCACCGGGAACGCGTTCGGCGTCGCGCTCGAGCTCACCAAGCGGATTCCCGTGCGCGCGGGTTTGGGAGGCGGCTCGAGCGATGCCGCCGCCGCGCTGCACGCGGTGAACATGCTCACGGGCAACGCCGTCCCATCCCAAGAGCTGCTGCACTTCGCGGCCCGGCTGGGCGCGGATGTGGCGTTCTTCGCGAGCGGAGCGCCCTGCGCCGTGGCATGGGGACGGGGCGAACGATTGTTCCGCCTCCCTCCCCCGCCCGCGCTCCCAGCGCTCATCGCCGTGCCGTCTCCGCCGCTCGGCGTCGCCACCCCCGATGCCTATCGCTGGTGGGACGAGATGCACTTGGAGCCACCCCCCCGAGGCCCCGTCGTGCTCGACGTCGACGCCTTCGCGTCGTGGGGCAGCATCGGCCGGCTGGGCGGCAACGATTTCGAGATTCCCGTTTTCGGGAAGCACCCTCCCTTGCGCGCGCTGTTCGAGCGGCTCGCCGGAACGCATCCCTACTGGGTGCGGCTGTGTGGCTCGGGCAGCGCGGTGGCGGCCGTTTACGCCGACGATCGCCGCTGCGAGGACGCGAGGCTCGTCCTGGGCGAAAAGCACCAACGCCTGATCAAGACGCTGACGCTCGCCGCTCCTCCCGCGGGTCCGGCGCGGGTCTAGGGGGACTCATGCAAAGCGTGGAGCCTCTCGACCGGTGAGGCGGTGTCGGAGTCGCCGTTGCGCGCGGTGCAGCCAGCTCAACCCGCGCATCGCCTCGACGAGCGCTCGTGGAGGGGCATTCACGGCGTCGGGAATGCCGAACAGGTTGCGTCGCTTCGCATCCTGACGGCACGCCTCCCAATCGAAGTCCCAGATGTCGTCCAGCCAGAACTTTTGCGTGCCGTACTCCCGGAAGAAACGGAGCACGTCGACGTCGTACCAGTGATAGACATCGTCCACGACGGTCCGCATGTCGATGCCCACCGCTTCCCAACCGCGGAACCATTCCTCCGCGCTCGACTCGATCCGGGCGGCGCCCGTGAAGTTCAGGTGCATGGCGTAGCGGAGGCGTCGCTTGAAGACCCACGGGCACGTTCCGCGCACGTTCTCCAGCACGCTGTACCAGCGGAGCTTGGAGGCGAGCGCCCGCGGCCGGAGCGCGGCGTAATGCAGGACCGTGACGTCCGGCAGCAGCAGGCGTTGGGCGTACTCGGGGATCGGCACGCGCACGCTGTGCATGTCGCGCGGTGTGTGCTCCACCCCGTCGTCCACGTATCCGAGGGGCGTGAGACGGTCGTGCCGCATGGACCGGTCCGGGCTGCCGTACAAGTCGACGCGCTCGACGCACACGATGGTCCCGGGCGGCGCGTCGAGCATCGTGCGCCAGCCGGGAGCCTGCACGGCATTCGCCGCCAGGATCTCGTCGGCGTCCAGAGCCAGAATGATGCGCGGCGGCGGCACGAGGGCACGGGCCTGGCGGATCAGAAGCAGCTGCCGCGCCCCTTCGTTGAACTCGTCGGTGGGGTTGTCGACCACCGTGCACTTGGGATACCGGGCGCAGATCGCCCGGCTGTCGTCCGTGGAGCGCTGGTCCGCGACGATGATCCGCTCCGCGAACCGGCTCGCGACCGCGAGGAACCGATCGAGGATCCACGCCTCGTTCCGGACCGGCGTGACGACGACGACGCGGGGGGAAGACTCCGACACGGTTGTACGATAGCACGCTCGCGCGCATACTGGGACGTGATTCCGAACGACTTCGCCAGCGCGAGTGACGAAGGGTGGCGGCACGTCCGCGACACCCCCGGTTACCTGGCCGAGCCGGAGGCCCGGTTTCTCATGCTCGCCGCGGTCGCCGCGCCCGTGGCCGGCGCCATCCTCGAGATCGGCAGCTTCAAGGGGCGGTCGACGGTCGGCCTCGCGTACGTTGCGCAGCGCTACCGGCTCGGCAAGGTGATCGCTGTGGACCCGCATACGTCACCATCCACGACCGACCCGGATCTCCATGGTCAGCCGTCCTCCTTCGACGACTTCCAGATGAATCTGCGCCGGGCCGGCGTGGTCGATGCCGTCGACGCGCGCCGCGCTTACTCGCGCGACGTGGCGCGCACCTGGCGGGGACCGATTCGGCTGCTGTGGCTCGACGGGGACCACGTCTACGAGGCCGTCAAGGAAGACCTCGCGTTATTCCGCCAGCATCTCGTGCCGGGCAGCCTCGTCGCGATGCACGACGTGCTCGGCACGTGGGAAGGACCGCTTCGCGTCTTCGTGGAGGACGTGCTCGGCTCGGACGACTTCGGGCCCGTGGGCTTCTGCAAGACGATCGGGTGGGCGCAGTACCGGCCCGCGGACGGTGCCCGCCTGAGCTTCCGCGCTCGGCGCGCGCGGCTCCGCTGGGCGGCGCGGCGCTTGATTCCCGTGGCCCAGGCGGGCTGGAAGACGACGGGATGGCGACGCCTGGTACACAAGCTCTGCTGGTCCCTCCTGCCCCGTCGTGTGAGCGATTCGGTGCGGTGGGCCGCTACGGTGGCTCTGCCGTAGCGGTCCCGAGGTCGGCATCATATTGTGGTAAGGACTGCACAGGGGATGGGGAGACTCCATGCCTGAACAGTTGATCGGTACGGTGGTGCACTACTTCAAGGGTCCGAGCGTGGCCGTCGTGCGTGTCACGGAGGGGACAGTCGCAGTGGGCGAGAGCCTCCGCTTTCACGGCCATACCACGGACTTCACCGAGCCGGTCGCGTCCATGGAAGTGAATCACCAGAAGGTCTCGCAGGCCAACGTGGGTGACGAAGTCGCCATCAAGGTGATGGATCGCGTGCGCCAGCACGATCAAGTCTTCAAGGTGACACCATGAACGAAGAAGCGTTCAACCAATCGGTCCGCAAGTTCCTGAAGCATTTCGGCGTGACCGCGCAGCGCGAGATCGAAAAGAGCGTCGACACGGCGCTTGCTACCGGCCGGCTCAAAGGCACGGAGACGCTCAAGGCGCGCGCCCGGCTCGAGATTCAGGGGTTGCCGACCGATCTCGTGATCGAGCAGGACATCACGCTGGCCTAGTGACGACCATTCGACGACTCGCGATTCTCACGGCCGTCGCGCTGGTGTCGGCGTGCGGCGGGTCTTCACCCGAGCCCGAGACCGCGCCGGCTCCGGCGGCCGCCGCGGCCCCCGCGCTTCCTCGCGTGTCCATCACCGGTCGCGAGCAGTACTACGACATCGACGGGACGAGCGCGGGCGCGCTCCGCGAGGGCATCCGTCGCCTCGGTCCGAAGGACGCGAGCGGCACTTCCCTCGATGCACTCACCGTGTGGGATCTGCAGTGGACGTACAAGGCCGTGCCGGTGTCGGCGGCCGACTCGAACTGCGCGCTGCAGGACTTGAAGGTCACGCTGAACGTGACGGTGACACTACCGCGTTGGACGCCGCCGGCTTCAGTGTCCGCGAGCCTGCGCGAGTCCTGGCGCACCTATCTCCAGCACGTGCGGGTGCACGAGGCGGGACACCGCGCGATCGCCGAGCGAAACGCCGCCGACTTGTACCGGGCGCTGTTGGGACTGCGTGCGGCCACGTGTGCCCAGCTCGACTCGCAGGCGTCGCGCACGGGTGAGGACATCGTGGCGGACGGACGCTCCCGGAACCGCGCCTATGATGTTGAGACGAAGCACGGCCAGACGCAGGGGGTCGTGCTGGGGCCCTGACGGCCCCAGCTCCCCGAGCTCCCGATCAGTCCTGCGCCCCCGCACCCTTCGCGCTGCTTGCTTCCCACTCGCCCCGCGTCAGGAGCCGAATCGAGTCGATGTGCCTCGCGGTCAGCGCCGCGTTGAGCCCGGTCAGCTCCCGAGCCGTCCACCCGTCGAAATCGCTCACCACGTCGGCCAACTCGCGCCCGATCGCATCCGTCCGGTCCACCTGCGCCTGCGACGGTCGCCCCTCGTAGAAGACGATGTATCCGTACAGGTCGGCCAGGTTCTCTCGCAGGCGCTCCTCGCCGGTGATCATCCCGCCCTCTTTGGTCGCGACGATCTTTCTGCGAAGCTCGTCCACGGCCACGGATGCGGCACCGAGGCGCGCGGCCAGCGAATCACCAGGGGGCAGCTTCGCGATTCGGTCCTCGAGCCCCTGCCGCACGCCGTTTATCCGATCGACCGCGAACGTCATGTCCCCAAGCATGCTGGAGAGCTTCTGCGCGAGCGCGAACTGCGCCTGACGATCCGCGAGCGTGTGCTTCACCCTCGGGTCCGGCAGGACCTGCAGCTGCGTCGTGAGCACGTCCTTGTCCTTGGACATCTTCACCGTGTACGTGCCCGGCAGCACCCGCGCGCCGAACGCCGCTCCGAACGCCACGCTCGCCGCTGGTGGCACGGTGGGCGCCTTGACGCGCATCGACCAGGTGACGCGGGAGAGACCGCGCCGCTTGCTGCTCGGCACCGTGGCCACGAGCTTCCCGGCCTGATCGAACACCTCGATCTTCAGGTCGCCGAAGATGTGGCGCCGCCGCTGGTAGTACGTGATCACCGCCTCATCGGGCGGGTTAGACCCCACGAACGTCGCATCGCCGTTCGCCCACCCGCCCTGCGCCGGGACTCGCTGGACGATCGGCTTGGCCTGGAGGAAGGCCGCGTTGCTCGCCAGCGTCGCCGGGGTCAGCGCCCGGAGCGGGGTGATGTCATCGATGATCCAGATGCCGCGGCCGTGCGTGGCGATCACCAGATCGTCATCGCGGGGATGGATAGCCAGGTCGCGGACCGCCACACTCGGCAGGTCGCCGCCCTTGTAGTGTGCCCACTGTTTCCCGCCGTCGAGCGAGACCCAGAGACCGAGCTCCGTACCGAGGAAGAGGAGGTCTCGGTCCACGAGGTCCTCCTTTACGACGTGGGCGTACCCGCGCACGGGACTCTCCGCCGCGACGAGCGCTGACCACGTCTTCCCGAAATCGGTCGTCTTGTAGGCATAGGGACGCACGTCCCCGAACATGTGCAGATCGAAGGTCGCGTACGCCGTGCCCTCGTCGAAATGCCCCGCTTCAAGCGACGACACCCACGCGTTCGGCGGCAGCCCGCGGACGTTGCCGACGACGTTGGTCCAGGTTTTCCCGCCGTCCCGGGAGAGCTGCAGGTTCCCGTCGTCCGTGCCGACCCAGATGACGTTGGCGTTCCTCGGGGACTCGGCGATCGCGAAGATCGTGGTGTGCATCTCCGCCGCCGAGTTGTCGATCGTCACGCCGCCCGACTGCTCCTGCTGCTGCTTGGCCGGATCGTTCGTGGTGAGGTCGGGCGAGACGCGCTCCCACGTCTGGCCGAAATCGCGGGACCGAAACAGGAACTGCGCGCCGAGATAGATGGTGCCCGTGCGCGTGGCGCTCATGTGAATGGGCGCGTTCCAGTTGAAGCGGAGTTTCCCCTCCTTGTAGCGCGGGAGCGGCTTGATGCTGCGGGTCTCGTGCGTCTTGCGGTTGACGCGTCCGATCTCCCCGCCTTGGTATTCGGCGTAGATGTAGTCGGGGTCGGTGGGGTCGACGAACATCCAGAAGCCGTCGCCGTTGTACATGTTCTCCCACTGACTGTTGGTGATGCCACCCGGGTACTGCGACTCACCGACCCACGCGCTGTTGTCCTGGAGGCCGCCGTACACGTGGTACGGCCGGTCCATGTCCAGGCTCACGTGATAGAACTGTGAGATGGGCAGATTGTCGGCCTTCCACCATTTGTTGCCGGCGTCATAGGAGTACCACACGCCGCCGTCATCGCCGGTAATGAGGTGGTCGGTGTTCGTGGGGTCGACCCACACGTCGTGGAAGTCGCCGTGTGCCCCGCCTGAGATGTTGCTGAAGCTCCCCCCGCCGTCGGTGCTCACGACGAGGTTCAGGTCCGGCTTGTAGAGCCGGTTCTCATTCTTGGGGTCGACGATCAGGTTCGCGAAGTAAAAGGGCCGCCAGATCATCGCCTGGCTGCGATCGCGGGCCTCCCAGGTCTTACCGCCGTCTTCGGAGCGGTACAGCGCGTTCTTCGGCACCGCGGCTTCGATGAACGCGTACACGACGTTCGGCTTCGACGGCGCGACGGTGACGGCGACGCGCCCCCACGGCTTGGAGGGCAGCCCCTTGGCGCTGTTCTCGTCGAGCTCGGTCCATGACGCGCCTCCGTCTCCGCTCCTGAACAGGCCGCTCCCGCTCGTGGCGTTCGGCCCCTCACCTCCCGAGCGGAACGTCCAGCCCTTGCGTCGAAAATCCCACATCCCGGCGAAGATCGTCTTCGGGTTTTGCGGGTCCATCGAAATCATGGAGCAGCCGGTCGAGGGGTTCGCGCCCTTGAGGATCTTGGTCCAGGACTTGCCGCCGTCGGTCGTCCTGTAGACGCCCCGCTCGTCCGAGTCGCTCCAGAGTTTGCCCGGCACGCACACATAGACGGTGTTCGACTCGGTGGGGTCGACCAGGATCTTGGCGACTCGCTCGGACCCCTTGAGCCCAACGTTCGTCCAGTTGTCGCCGCCGTCGGTGGACTTGTACACGCCGTCGCCGATGGAGACGCTGTTCCGCGTCCATGCTTCACCCGTGCCGACCCATACGATCTTGGGGTCCTTCGGATCCACCGTGATCGCGCCGATGGACTGCACCGGCTGCTCGTCGAACACGGGCTTGTACGTCGTGCCCCCGTTCACGGACTTCCATACGCCGCCGCTCGCCGCGCCGATATACACGGTGAGGCGCGCCCCCTCGTGGACGGCCGCGATCGCGGCGACGCGGCCGCTCATCGCCGCCGACCCGATGTTGCGGGCTCCCAAGCCGGAGATCGTTTCCGAGTCGACCCGCACCGGCGCCTGCTGGGTGGTCGGAGTGACGGGCCCCTGGATGAGGCCGAGCGCGAGAATCCATGGATGCATCATGGCTCAGTCCTCTTTTCCGGTGGGCTGCTTGGCTTCGGGCTTGGCAAACCGGCCTTCGTCGATCGGAACGTTGGCTTCGATCTTGTCGTACGTGAACTTCTGAACGTCGTCGCTTCCCTTCCGGTGGGTCTCGATCGCGTACGGCAGATACCAGCCGGCGACTTCCTTGTAGTCGCCCAGTGAGGTCTCGAACTCCTGCTCGGCGCCGCGAATCATGCGCTTGAGCTCGATCTTGATGGGGACGTAGTAGTCCGTATCCAGGTAGTAGTAGCGCACGTCCCCGCTCGCGAGCGTGACCTTGAGCTTGTAGACGTCGGTGCCCTCAATCTGGTCCATGCCGACGAACTCCACCTTGTTTCCTTTTTTCTGGCAGTTGACGAGCGGCTCGTCGAAGTCGGCGTCCTCGACGATCTGCTTCATCTCCTCCTCGCTCAGCGCCTCGGGATCTTTCTTTCCGAACCAGGGTTCGATTTTCCAGCCGCTCTTGCCGTCGTACGCATTGACGCCGGTCATCCCCTGCAGCGAGAACTCTTCCCGCACTTTGTTCGGGCGCTTGTTCTCCTGGAGGACGACGGCTTCGAAGCCACCGCCTCCGAGGAATTTGCCGCTTCGCCGCAGCGTACTGACGGCCTGGATTTTTTCCATGCCGCCGACCGTCTTGACGTACTTGGCGATGATCTCGTCGGCGGTCTGCGCCGGCGCGGGCGCGGCGATGAGCGCCAGCCCGGCCAGGCTCAGCAGGACACTTCGCATGGGGGGTCTCCTCGGTCCGAAGTCACTAGGACGGCGTCACGCCCTCGGGGAGCGACAGAGGGTGCTCGATCTTACAGGCGGCGAGGGCCGCCCACCAGATGGCCGCTAGTTCCCAACGACCGCCGGCAGGACGTAGTCCGGTACCAGCCGCTCTTGTACCTGGAATCCCACCCGATCGCTATAGTTGCCGCCGTAGAATGCCACCACGACATCGAGCGCCGGGATTCCCATCACCACCTGCCCGCCGTTCCCGCCGGCGTAAAACGCCTGGATCGTCCGGCCCTTGTACGGATAGTCCATCACCCACCACAGGTAGCCGTACCGCTCACTCCCGAACTGGATGAGGGGCGACGTGGCCCGCTTCGCCCACTCCGCGCTCACGATGCGTCGACCATGCCACGTGCCGCCGTTGATCATGAGCTGCCCCAGCTTCATGAAGTCGCGGGGCAGGAACCGCACGCCGCCGCCCATGTACGCTTCTCCCGTCGGGGTCAGGTTCATCCAGTACCGCCGGATCTCGAGCGGCTCCGCGATCAGGTCGTGAAACAGCTCGACCAGAGGACGTCCGGCCGCCGTACGGAGCACGCCGCCGACAAGATTCGGTTGGACGCTGCAGTAGACCGGGCGCGTGCCGGGATCGCGGATCATTTTCAGGGCGAGTGTGAGCTTCCACCAGTCGGGTTCCGCGGTCTGCTCGGCGACCGCGTCCTCGTTGCCAGGCGAGTTCGGGTCCGAGTCGTCGCAGTCGAGCCCCGAGGTCTGCGTGAGGAGATGTTCCACGGTCAGGGCCCGCTTGCGCGGGTCGAGGTCGCTCGCCAGCGTGCCGCCGTTCATCACCTGGTAGACGAGCGACCGTGGGCTGAGGGGAACGCCGGCTTGGATTGCCGCGCCGAGCAGCGTGGCAGTCAGGCTTTTCGCGGCCGAGCGCGTGTCGTGCGGCTTGTCGCGGTGCTCGCCGTGAAAGTACTCCTCGAGCACCAGCCTCCCGTGCCTGGCGACGAGCACACCGTGCGTCTCGAGCGAGCTGACGCTGTCGATCGGGGCGTCGATGATCGTCCGGACGAGGGTCTCGAGCGCCTCCCGCGACAGGCCCACCTGCTCGGCCGTGCCAACCGGCCAGCCGTCGTCCAGGGCTGTCGGCGCGCGGTACGTGTACGCGGCCCCCACGCCCGGATGTCCACGGGGATAGAAATCGCTTGCCTCGTTCGGGGCCACACGACGAAAGTCGTACGTGCTCCCGCGGAGCGGGATGGACAGAACGTCGTCGCGCAAAACGCCTTCCGCGAGTACGCTGCCCGGCTTCCCGTTGGCCGGGGCCGCGAGGAGGCGCACCGCGCTTCCCGCGCGCTCGAGCGTCGCGACCCGTACGAAGCGGCCGAGGTTTCGTTCGGGGTTCTCGAGGAAGGCGCGTATGGATCCGTCGGGCTTGGGCTCGACTTTCAGGTATATCGTGAATTCGTCGGCGAGGGGATCCACGTCGCCCTGCCACTGCTCGGCCGTGCGCGCTCGCGTGAGCGTCACCGGCGAGGCGAACCGGAGGCCGTTCGTCACCGCTATCGCCTGGATCCAATGGCCGACGATGCGCCCCCGCCCCCCCCGCCCCCCCCGCCCCGCCGTCAAATGTCCCCTGAACCCGCCACCGCCGTCGGGGAGCTCGAACGTGATCGTGTCACCCGCGACGTGAGCCTCGGCACTCCGTCCAGCAATTTCCGCTCGCCAGGTGCTGGCCACATGCTCGAGGATCAGAGGGCCGCGGATGTCGGGACCGAAGCGGAGCTTCGCTTCCCACAGGCCGGCAAGGTCCGTGGCGCTGCCCTGTTGCGCGGGTGCCGGCAGCGGGGCGGCAAGCACGACTAACAGAAAGAAGACGGGTGACAATCGCATGGAACCTCGGGCCGACGGGTCCACGGTGAGACACCATCTGGCGTCGATTCGGTTGCGTGCGTGTGGCCCGGACGTTGGGACCGCGTGGTAAGTGGTAAGATGACAGAAGGGGCGCAGCATGCTGCGCCCCTTCGTGCTAAGCGTCACTAACCGGCTAGCTGTTGGGATAGAAGCGAATCTGCAGAAGCTTCAACCCGTTGTTGTCATACTGCCAGAGAAAGCCCTGCAGGCAGGTGGCGAACAGGCTTACCGTCGGAGTGCCACACGCCAGCTCGGCGGGGCTCCCGGGTGCGAGTGTGATCGTCGTCAGCGCCGTGGTCACGTTCCGGAAGCTGCTCTTACCGGTCCCACGCACGAAGACCTCGTTGTCCGTCGAGCACAGCAGCGTGGCGACGCCGGTCGTCGGGTCGGTGAAGGTCGCGCAGGTCGCGATCTTCGACTGGCCACCCGGCGTGCCGAGCGCACGCGCCCAGACCGTATACGTGCCCGGGACGGGGAGCGCGAACGATGCTTCGCCGTCAGTCCCGTTCTTGTCCAGTACTTGGAAGACGCCGTCGGCTGATTGACTGAGCAGGATCTTCGTCGACACGCCGTCGCTCTTCGTTCCCAGCCCCACGAAAATGACGTTGCCGCTGCCGCCCATGTTGGGGCTCTTGTCGTGGGCCACTCCGATGATATTGAGATTGAAATGCGGTCCACTCGGTGCACCGTTGCCGGTCTGACTACACAGCCCGGCGGGCGCCATGACCGCCAAGGCCGCGGCTAAAGAGAATGTGGTCTTCACGAGCCCTCCTCGTGCTTCACGGTTGCGAGCTCTGGGGTCCATACGGCGAGTCTCCCTGAGCCGGTGTGCGGGCGCACGGGGCGGCGTGAAAGTGCCCTGGGGTGAGGAACAAGATGCACCGATGAGGGGGGCCGGCGAGTGACACTGCTCACGAGGGTTTCGGCTGCGTTCGGAGACGGGCGGTGGACGCGTGGGCGCGACGTCGGGTCACATGCGGTGTGCTGCGCTCCTAAGCGTCAGTATATTCTGTTCGCCGGATCGCTGCCTCACGCTGGCCCCTCGTCCAACGGCAGGACACCAGACTTTGGATCTGGGAATGATGGTTCGAATCCATCGGGGCCAATCTCCTTAGAACCCGACCTCCACGCGCACCGCGCCCGGTCCGACACTCGCCCGCAAACCCGTCCACCCCACGCGCGCCCACCGCTCGGGGCGTACCAACACGCCAACCAGCGCGCCCACCGCTCCACCGCCGAGGACTATCCCTGCGGCCGACACGCCGGTCGGGCAGTTGCCGCCCGTGGACGTCGCGGTCTTGAAGCAGCTCGACGCCACCCACGCGAGCGCTCCAGCGGTCCCGAGCCCCGCACCGATGGCCCCGCCCAACACCGCCCCGCCGCCGAATGACCGACGACCGCGGGAGAGCTCCAGCCGACTGATCGAGCGGACCGCCAGGGCGGTGGTATCCCGCCCGCTCACGAGCGACAAGGAATCGTTCCCAACATGAACGACGGTTCCCGCCACCCGCCGCGACTCCGCGCCGGCGAGCGTGACGCGAACGCGCGAGCCCACATCGACCGGCGGCGCCCCTTGGGCAGAGAGGCGTGGTGCGATCACGCAACACGCGACGGCCAACGCCCACGCTCCGTGTTTCGTATCCATGACGTTCCTCTTCACCTGAGTCTCGCGAGCGACGACACGAGCGCGTAGTATACGCCAACTCGCTACTAATGTCCCGCGCCTTTCACCCTGAGGTCACATGCGTCTGCGCGTCCGTCCCCGTCCCCTGGCGATCCTCGCGTCCGGAGTCCTCTTGCTTGGGCTCGCGCCGTCCCCCGCCGACGACCTCCGCGGCTTCGCCGCCGAGTCCGCCAAGGCGCAGCGGGAGTGGGAGGCCAAGTTCCGCGCGATCCCGTCTCCCGACTCGCTGCGCGAGTACATGCGCCGGCTCTCCGCGCGGCCGCATCACGTCGGTTCGCCGTACGACAAGGACAACGCCGAGTGGATCCTCGCGAAGTTCAAGAGCTTCGGTCTCGACGCCCACATCGAAACATTCGACGTCCTGTTCCCCACGCCCAAGGAGCGTCTCGTCGAGCTCGTCGCCCCCACGACGTTCCGGGCCAAGCTCCAGGAGCCCGCTGTTCCCGGCGATCCCACGTCCAGCCAGCAGGCCGAGCAGCTCCCGACCTACAACGCCTACTCCATCGACGGCGATGTCACCGCCCCACTCGTCTACGTGAACTTCGGCGTGCCGGCGGACTACGAGCGACTCGAGCGGATGGGCGTGTCGGTGAAGGGCGCGATCGTCATCGCGCGGTACTTCGGCTCGTGGCGCGGCATCAAGCCCAAGGTCGCGGCCGAGCACGGTGCCGTGGGGTGCCTCATCTATTCCGACCCGCGTGAGGACGGCTACACGCAGGGCGCCGTCTACCCTCAGGGCCCGTGGCGCCCCAAGGACGGGGTCCAGCGGGGCAGCGTGATGGACATGCCCCTCTATCCGGGCGATCCACTGACGCCGGGCGTGGGCGCTACGAAGGACGCGAAGCGATTGCCGATCAGCGAGGCCGCCACCATCACGAAGATCCCCGTGCTGCCGATCTCGTACGGTGACGCGCAGCCGCTCCTCGCCGCGCTGGGCGGGCGCGTCGTGCCCCCCGAATGGCGCGGTGGTCTGGGAATCACCTACCGCGTCGGCCCCGGACCGGCCAGGGTCCACCTCAAGGTGAAATCCGATTGGAGCCTGAAGACGCTGTACGACGTGATCGCGCGCATCCCGGGCGCGACTGCGCCCGACGAATGGGTGATCCGCGGCAACCACCACGACGCCTGGGTGAACGGTGCCGAGGACCCGCTCTCCGGTCAGGGACCATTGCTCGAGGAAGCCCGCGGGTACGGCCAGCTGCTCAAGCAGGGCTGGAAGCCGCGCCGCACGATCATCTACGCCGCCTGGGACGGTGAGGAGCCGGCCCTGCTCGGCTCGACCGAATGGGTCGAGGCGCATGCCGACGAGCTCGCCACCAAAGCCGTGGCCTATCTGAACAGCGACACCAACAACCGCGGATACCTCGACATGGAGGGCTCGCATTCCCTCGAACAGTTCATCAACGACGTGGCGCGCGACATCGAGGATCCTGAAACCAAGCTGAGCGTCTGGAAGCGCGATCAACTGCGCGCCGTCGCAGACGCGAAAACAGCCGACGAGCGCCAGGAGGCGCGCCAGCGGGCGGATCTGCGCATCGACGCGCTCGGCTCGGGCTCGGACTACACGCCGTTCCTGCAGCACGTCGGCATCGCGACCCTGAATCTGGGCTTCGGCGGCGAAGGCGGCGGCGGCATCTACCATTCGATCTACGATGACTTCAAGTGGTACACGACGTACGACGACACGTCGTTCGTCTACGGACGCGCACTCGCCCAGACCATCGGTACCGCCGTCATGCGCCTCGCCGACGCCGACGTGGTCCCGTACCAGTTCACCAACTTCGCCGAGACGGTCGGCCGCTATGTGAAGGAGGTCGAGAAATTGGCGACCGAGACGCGGGACCAGATCCAGGAGCGGAACCGCCAGCTCGACGACGGCGTGTTCACGGCCACGAGCGACCCCTGGCAGCCGCTCGTGCCGCCGGCGCGGGAGGCCGCGGCGCCCCACTTGAACTTCGCACCGCTCGATGATGCGACGGACGCGCTGAGCAAAGCCGCGGAGCGCTACGACCGCGCGTTCACCAAAGCCCAGGCGAATGGTGGCTCGTCGCTCGCGAAGCCCGAGGCGGGAGCGCTGAACGCCACGCTCCGCCAGGCCGAACGCACCCTGACGAGCGCCACGGGGCTGCCCCGGCGGCCGTGGTACCGTCACCTGGTCTACGCCCCCGGGTTCTACACGGGGTACGGCGTGAAAACGCTGCCCGGCGTCCGCGAGGCGATCGAGCAAAAGAACTGGGCCGAAGCCCAGCAGCAGATCGGGGCCACGGCGCAGGTCCTCACCGCCGAGGCGGGTGTCATCAGCCAGGCCGCGGAGCAAATGGAGAAGCTCGCCTCCTAGCGAGCGCAGGCTGTCGCGGACGCGCGACGTTGACTCCCGGGACCCGGGTCGCCACTATGGCAATGGGACCCGACCCGGGAGGCCCCATGCTTCGCGCTGTCCTGCTTATCCCGTTCCTCATGTCGACCCCGATCCGCCATCGGCTGCAAGCCCCCACCCCGACGCAGCCGGCCACGTCGTACACCTACGTGGGGACCGTCCACGCAGTGAACGCGCAGACCGGCACGCTCGACCTGATCACGGGCGTGGGGATGTCACTGCGACTCGTGCACATGACGGCGGGACCCGCGGTGCGCACGAGCTCACCCGCCAGCGGCCTTCGCATCGCCGACGTGAAGCCCGGCGACGTCGTACGAGTCGAGTGCCGTCGCACGAGTGCCCCGCCCGGGTTGGTGGTCAACCGGATCGAGAAGATCGAGGCGCCCGCGCGGTGACCGTCTCGAGCCGGTGGGTCGCGGTGCTCCTGTCCCTGCTCGCGCCGAGTTGCAAGAAACCGGTCAACCCCGGCGACCCGCTGCCCGGCCTGACGGCGGAGCAGCTCGCGCGCTTCACGCGCGGCAAAGAAGTCTTCGACAGCGTGTTCACGCCTCACACGGGCCTCGGCCCCTTGTTCAACTCGACATCGTGCGGCGAATGCCACGAAGACCCGGTGGTGGGCGGCACAGGCGACGAGGTCGAGGTCCACGCGACGGCGTTCAAGAACGGCATGTGTGACCCGCTCGTGCAGGAGGGCGGGCCCGTCATCCAGCTCCACACCACGCCGGCCCTGAAGAAGGCGTTGGGTATCGATCGCGAGCCCTTCCCGCCGTCGGCGAACGGGCGCGCCTCCCGCACGACGCCGGTCGTCTTCGCGCGCGGCTTGATGGACCTCGTGCCCGATTCGGCGATCCTCGCGTACGCCGACTCGGAGGACCGAAACCACGACGGCGTGCACGGGCGACCCAACCGCTCGGTGGACGGCCGGATCGGCCGCTTCGGCCGGAAGGCCTTTGTGCCCACGCTGGCGGAGTTCAATGCCGGCGCGTTCGTCGCGGAAATGGGCATCACGAACCCGGTGCAGCCCACGGAGGAGAACATCGGGGGCAAGCCCATCCCGCCCGGGGTCGATTCGACCGCCGATCCCGAGATCAACCAGGAAGAGCTCGATGTGACGGACGACTTCGTGCGCTTCCTCGCGGCGCCGACGCCCACCAAGCTGGACCGCAACGGCCGTCGCGGCCGTGACCTCTTCTCGAAGATCGGCTGCACGGGCTGCCACTTCCCCACGCTCCGCACCGGCGCGAGCCCCATCCTCGCGCTCGACCGGCACGAGTTCGCCGCGTATACCGACCTGCTGCTCCACGACATGGGCCAGGACCTGGCGGATATCTGCCTTGGCCAGGCCGGCCCCGCCGACTTCCGCACCGAGCCCCTCATCGGACTCCGTGCCATCCAGCATTTTCTCCACGACGGACGCGCCGCGACCGTCGATCAGGCGATCGAGCTGCACGGCGGGGAAGCCTCGGGCGCGCGCGACCGGTTCAAGGCCCTGGCGGCCGAAGACCGCGCGGCCGTCGTCGCGTTCCTCAAGTCTCTGTAGGGGGTTGAAGAACCACTCGCGGGCTGATTAGGATTTCCCCGCACATGACGCTCCTCTTACTCGATACCGTTTCGAAACGGTTCGGCGACGTCACGGCGGTCGACCAGGTGTCGTTCCGCGTGGACCCCGGCCAGGTCGTGGGCTTCCTCGGGCCCAACGGGGCCGGCAAGTCCACGACCATGCGCTTGATCACCCAGTACTACGAGCCCGACTCGGGCACCATCACGCTGGATGGCACGCCGCTCGCCGAGGCGGGTCGCGCCGCCAAGCGCCGAATCGGCTACCTCCCGGAGAACAACCCGCTCTACCCGGACATGCTCGTGTCCGACTACCTCACGTTCATCGCGGATCTCCGGGAGCTCGAGGGGCCGTCACGGGATCGCGCCATCGATGAGTCGGTGACCGCGACCGGAGTCGAGTCCGTGTACTACCGGCCGATTGGAGAGCTGTCGAAGGGCTTCCGCCAACGGGTCGGCCTCGCGCAAGCAATTCTGCACCGCCCCGATCTCCTCGTGCTCGACGAGCCCACCGAAGGCCTCGATCCGAATCAACGGGTGGAAATCCGTCGCCTGATCGCCGCGCTCGGGCGGGATCGGACCGTGATCCTGTCGACCCACGTCCTCTCCGAAGTCCAGAACATGTGCTCGCGGCTGCTCGTCATCAGCCGCGGCAAGATCGTGGCCGACGGTCCCGTGGATCGCCTGCTGCAACAAGCCGAGGGCACGGTCGAGATCGCGGTGGAGCTCGCGGGCGAGGGCGCCGCTGACGCGCTCGCCAAGCTTCCCGGCGTGCGTCGGGTGACCCCCGCCGCCGACGCCAGAGACGGTCGCGTCGCCTTCACCATCGCCGCTGATCGCGCAACGGACTTACGTCCGGAGATCTTCGGGCTCGCCAAGTCCCGGGGCTGGACGCTGTACGAGCTTCACCAGGAGGCGGGCAGCCTCGAAGACCTATTCCACCAGCTCACCAACTGATCCGGATGCGCGCAATCCGCATCATCGCCCGGCGCGAGTTGAAGGCGCTGTTCGATCAGCCCACGGCGTACATCCTCCTGGTGGTGTTCACGGGACTGAACAGCTACCTGTTCTTCGGGCAGGCGGACCTCTACGGCGTCGCCTCGCTGCGCCCCATGCTCGACTTCCTGCCCTGGCTGCTCCTGTTCCTCGTTCCCGCGGTCACGATGCGCGCGCTCGCCGAAGACAGCCGCTCCGGCACGCTCGAGGTTGTGCTCGCGCAGCCGATCACCGAGCTGGAGCTCCTGCTCGGCAAGTATGTCGGTCAACTGGTGTTCGTGTTGATCGCGCTCGCCATCACGTTGACCATCCCGCTCGGTCTCGTGCTCGGGACCGCGCCCGAGCTCGGGATCGTCATCGCGCAATACATCGGGGCGGGCCTGCTCGCCGCCGGGCTCGCGGCCGTAGGCATCTGGGCTTCGAGCGTCACGCGCAATCAGATCACGGCGTTCATCGTGGGCGTGTTCGTGATGTTCGTGCTGATCTTCGTGGGACTCGATCCGCTCATCGTCGGTCTTCCGCCCAGACTCGGCGCCATCGCCGCGTCCCTCGGCGTCCTGTCGCATTTCAGCCAGATCGACCGCGGCGTGATCGATCTGCGCGACGCCGTGTACTTCGTCACGCTCGCCGCGCTGTTCCTCGTCTTCGCCTATTTCGTGCTCGAGTCGCGCAAGCTCACCGCCCACGGCCAATCGCTGCGCCGTTTGCGACTCGGCACGGTGCTGCTCGCGGGCGCGGTCGTCGTCATCAACCTGTTCGGCGGCAACATCGGCGGGCGACTCGACCTCACGCCCGGCCGCGCCTATACGCTCTCGCCCGCGACGCGGAAGGTTTTGCGGAGCCTCCCCGACCTGGTGACGATCAAGCTGTTCGTGTCGAGCGCGCTGCCATCGGAGATCGCGTTCCTCAAGCGGGACGTGGACGATCTCTTGCGGGACTATCGCGCGGCCTCCCGCGGCAAAGTCCGGCTCGTCATATCGGACCCCGCGTCCGACAGTGCCGCGAGCCGTGACGCCCGCACGCTGGGCATCGAGCCCGTGCAGTTCAACGTCGTGGGCAAGAGCGAGCTCCAGGTCAAGCAGGGCTACCTGGGTATCGCGGTCCGCTACGCCGATGGCGTGAAGACCATTCCGTTCGTGCAGGAAACCGGAGACTTGGAGTACCGGCTCACCTCGGACATCCGCGCGCTCACACGTACAGACCGGCCCGCTGTCGCGCTCGGGGAAATCAACGACCAGGTCTCGGTGCGCACCCAGCGTTCCTTCAACGCGCTGCGGGATCAGCTCGGCCAGAACTACACGGTTCGGCCGTTCCAACTTCAGGACAGCGTGATCCCGCCCGAGGTCAAGGTCGTCGCCATGGTGGGCACGCCCGATTCGCTGACCAGCGCCATGACCGCGCGGTTCCGCGCGTTCCTCGACCGGGGCGGGAGCCTGCTCCTCATGGCGAGTGGCATGCAGCTCTCGCCTCAGGGGCCGTTCGCGTTTTCCCGCCTGGTGGGTTGGAACGAGCTCCTCAAGCCGTACGGCGTGTCGATCGCGTCGAACATGGTGTACGACCTCAGGTCGAACGCCGCGGTGGGCCTCCCAGCGCAGTTCGGCCAGGTGTCCGTCCAGTACCCGCTTTGGCTGCGCGCGCTCAGCACCAGGAATTCTCCGGTGAACGCCGACTTGAACGCCGTGCTGCTGCCGTGGACGAGCGAGATCGATACCGCGAAGGCGCAGCCTGGCACCGTCACACCACTGCTGGTCACGAGCCGCGCGGGAGGCGCGCAGGAAACGACGGCGTTCATCAGTCCGGATCGACCGTTCAGCCAGGACAGTCTGCGCTCGCGCACCGTCGCGCTGGCGGTGAGCGCATCCCCGTCGGGGACGGGACCGCACGGCCGGATCGTGGTCGTGGGCAACGCCGACTTCGCGAGCGACCGCTACGCGCGCAACTCGCCCGAGAACGTCGTGTTCACGCAGAACGCCATCGACTGGCTGGCGCAGGACGAGGCCCTCATCGGCATCCGGTCGAAGAATCGCGCGCCCGCCCCGCTGGTCTTCACGAGCGCCGCCACGCGCAGCGCCGTGAAGTTCGGCAACGTCATCGGCGTGCCGCTCCTCTTGATCGGTCTCGGCATCATCCGGCTGTGGCGCCGCCGCGAGACCACGCGTCGCGTCTATCGGCCGCTCGCGAGCGCGGCGGGCGCGGCGGGGGCAGCCGGGGCAGCATGAGCCCGCACAACCTGAAGCTCATTGCCGCGGGCCTCGCGCTCCTTCTCCTGCTTTGGGGAGCGAGCGCGCTGCTCTCGCGTGGCTCGGACTCCGTGCGCGGGTCGCTCGACTTGCATGCCCCCGCAATGGCCGACGTGGACACGATCACGATCGTGAAGGGCGCCGACACGATCGCCCTGGCACGACAGTCCGCCCCCCCCCCCCCCCCTACGGCATGGACCGTCAACGGTCACCCGGCTGCGCTGGCGAGCGTGACGGATCTGTTCCAGGCCCTGCGGGACACCACCCCGCCCGAGCTCGTGGCGCAGGACTCTTCATCGTTCAGGCGTTTGCAGATCGACAGCGCGGGCGGCCGCTGGCTACGCCTGCGCCGGAGCGGGAAGGTCCAGCTCGAGCTCGTTGTGGGCGGCCGCGGCCCCGACTTCGAGAGCGCCTACCTGCGGCGACCCGGCGATACGCGCGTCTACCTCTGGCGCGGGCGCCTCGGCTCCACGGTAGACCGCACGCTCGATGACTGGCGCGACAAGCGCATCGCGGCGCTCGCGCCCGATAGCGTGGCTGCGCTCGAGGTCGTGCGCGGCAAGGAGCGCTACGCGTTGACCCGCGCGGGCAAGGCGTGGAAAGTGAACGGCGCCGCCGCTGATTCGGGCGCCGTCGCGCGCTACCTCGACCGCCTCAAGACGATCACGGCCGCCGGCTTCGCCACGCAGAACGAGATCGATTCCACCCGCACCGCGCGTCCCGGGCGCCGCCTGACGGTGCGGGGCGCGCGGGGGGGGAGCGTGCTCCTCTCGCTCGGGTTCGATTCGACGGCGGGAGCCTTCGTGGTGCGTCACGTGGCCGGCACCGGGGGCGAAGGCGCGACCGTATACCGCATGAACATATGGGACGTCGATGGCCTGACACCCGCGAGCCGCTCGCTGCTTCCCACCAAGAAGTAACCCCTTGGCTTCGCGCAGTTTGGCGTCTATTTTGCAGGGCTCACATGGCGGACCTTTCGCTCTCGCGGAGCCAGCTACTGCTCCTCGCCGGGACGGCCAACCGGCCGCTCGCTGAGGAAATGGCTCAGGACTTGGGGCAGCCGCTCTGTGCGGTGACGATCCGGCGCTTTGCCGACGGGGAAATCTTCGTCAAGATCGACGAGAACGTGCGCGGTCGGGATGTATTCATCATCCAGCCGACCAACCCGCCGGCGGAAAACCTGATGGAGCTGCTGCTGCTGATCGACGCGGCGCGGCGGGCCAGCGCGGCGCGGATCACGGCGGTATTGCCCTATTTCGGCTACGCGCGTCAGGACCGGAAAGATCAGCCGCGCGTCGCGATCAGCGGCAAGCTCATGGCGAACCTGATCACCCACGCGGGAGCGGACCGCGTGCTGGGAATGGACTTCCATTCCCATCAGCTGCAGGGGTTCTTCGACATCCCGGTGGACCACCTGTACGCGGCCCCGGTATTCGTGAGCCACTTCCGCCAGAAGCAGCTGTACGACCCGGTCGTGGTGGCCCCGGATGTGGGCTCGGCGAAAATGGCGCGCGGGTTCGCGAAACGGCTCAACGCGTCGCTCGCGATCATCGACAAGCGACGCCCCTCGGCGAACGTGGCCGAGGTCGTGAACGTGGTGGGTGAAGTGGCCGACAAAGATTGCCTCATTCCCGACGACATGGTCGACACGGCGGGAACGATCACCGAGGCAGCGGCGGCGCTCAAGCGGCTCGGCGCGCGCAACATCTATGCGTTCGCCTCGCACGCGTTGCTTTCGGGCCCCGCGGTCGAGCGGCTCCGGGCATCGGCCATCAACGAGGTCGCGGTCACCAACACGATCCGCATCCCCGAGGAGCGCTGCTTCGAGAGGTTGAAGGTGTTGTCGATCGCGGGCCTGATGGCGAAGGCCATAGGCTACGAACATTCGAATCAATCGGTAAGCTCATTGTTTGACTGATCACGGACGACGGATAACGGACGACTGACGCTATGGCCCAGACTGTTTCTCTCTCGGCGACCACCCGGCAGGCCAACGGAAAAGGCGGCGCGCGCCAGACCCGCTTCCGCGGGAAAGTGCCCGCGGTGATCTACGGCCATGGGCGGGACACGCAGTCGCTCGAGCTCGAAGCGAAAGCCCTGGAGAAGGCGCTGCATGGGATCGAGCCCGCGAGCACGATCATCGAGCTCTCGGTGGACGGCAAGACCGCCAAGACGCTGATTCGCGAGATCCAGCGTCACCCCATCCGGCCCGACATCATTCACGTGGATTTCTTCGAGATCCACGCGAGCGAGAAGGTCAAGCTCAAGGTGCCGGTCCACCTGGTAGGCAACCCCGACGGCGTGCGCAACGCCGGCGGCGTGCTCGACCAGGTCACGCGCGAGGTCGAGATCGAGGTGCTGCCGGCGAACATCCCCGATCGCGTCGAGCTCGACGTCACCGCCCTCAAGATCGGCGACTCGCTGCACGTGCGAGACTTGACGATCCCCAACGCGAGGATCCTCACGGACACGGATCTCACGATCGCCACCGTGGTGCCGCCTCGCGCCGAGGAAGTGGCGACGCCCACACCGGAGGCCGCGACCGAAGTGGCCGAGCCCGAGCTCATCCGCAAGGTGCGCGAGGGCGAAGAAGAGGAAGGCGAGGCCGCAGCCGAGGGTGGGGGAGGCGGGGGGGCGCCAAAGCCCGAGGCCAAAGGCGGGGCGGGAGCGGCGCCCGCGAAGGCCGACAAGGCGGAGAAGCCCAAGGGCGGCAAAGAGAGCTGACGCTTGCGCGCCGTGGTCGGCCTCGGCAATCCGGGGCCAGAATACGCGGCGACGCGTCACAACGCGGGCTACTGGCTGGCCGAAACGCTCGTCGCGCACTGGGGCTTTTCCCCCTTTCGCCGCGGCGAGCGCGCGCGTGTGAGTGAGGGTCAGGTCGGGGACGGTACGGCCGTTCGTGTCCTCAAGCCGACCACCTACATGAACTCGAGCGGCGCGGCCCTGGCGTCGCTCCGCGGCGATCCCACCTTCAATCCTGCATCCGACCTCCTGATCCTCGTGGATGAATTTCGGATCCCGACGGGCACGTTTCGCCTGCGCTCCGAAGGCTCCGCGGGTGGGCACAACGGCTTGAAGAGCATCGAGGCCGCGCTCCAATCCCAGCAGTACGCCCGGCTGCGCATCGGTGTGGGTCCCCTGCCCGAAGGCGTGAGCGACTGGTCCGAGTACGTGCTCGCGCCTTTCACGCCCGAGCAGCGCGAGCAGGTGGAAGCCATCATGCCGCAGCTGATCGACGCGGTCGCGAAGTGGGTCCACGGGGAGGGCGGAAACGGCTAAATGCTTCGCCTCGGCATTGTCGGGCTCCCCAACGTCGGGAAATCCACGCTGTTCAACGCCCTCACCTCGTCCAAGGCCGCCGCCGCGGAGAACTACCCGTTCTGCACGGTCGAGCCGAACGTCGGCGTGGTGGAGGTGCCTGACCCTCGGCTCGAGCGATTGAACGAAGTCGTGAAGCCCAAGAAAAAAGTCCCGGCGGTGGTCGAGTTCGTGGATATCGCCGGCCTCGTGAAGGGCGCGTCCCAGGGCGAGGGACTGGGAAATCAGTTCCTGTCGCACATCCGGGAGGTCGACGCGGTGGTCCATGTGATCCGCTGTTTCGACGACCCCGACGTCGTGCACGTGATGGGCCCCGTGGACCCGGTCCGCGACCACGACGTGATCACGAGCGAGCTCGCGCTCGCCGACCTCGCGGTAGTCGAACGGCGCCTCGAGAAGAGCCGGAAGACGGCGCGGGCGGGCGACAAAGACGCGCAGGCCGAGCTTCTCGTCCTGGAGCGCGTCGTGGCCGAGCTCGACGCGGGCCGTGGGGCGCGCGAGGCGTGCGAAAGCGACGACGCCGTGAAGTTTCTCCGCCAACTTGGCCTTCTGACAGCGAAGCCGATCTTGTATGCCGCCAACGTGAACGAGGACGACCTGGCGCGCGGTGGCGGCCCGTGGCTCGACAAGCTTCGCGCCGCGGTGCAGACCCATCACGAGGAAGCCGAGATCGTTCCCTTCTCCGCCAAGTTCGAGGCCGAGCTGGGCGAGCTCTCAGGTGCCGAGCGGCAGGAGTATCTCGCCAGCGCCGGGGTGAGCGAGCCCGGGCTCGACCGGCTGATCCACGCGGGCTATCGGTTGCTAGGGCTGCAAACCTTTTTCACGGTCGGGGAGAACGAGGTGCGCGCGTGGACCATGCATCGGGGCGGCACGGCCTTCGATGCCGCGGGCGAGATCCACTCGGATTTCCAGCGCGGGTTCATCCGGGCCGAGACGGTCGGATATGATGAGTTCGTCCGCGCGGGATCGTACAAGGTGGCCCGGGAGCAGGGCCTCGTTCGGAGTGAAGGACGGGACTACGTCGTGCGAGACGGCGACATCCTGCTATTCCGGTTCAACGTCTAGCTGCAGCCCGAACGGGTAGGCGCACCTGCTGTTGCACCATATCGCGGCTGATCCACACCACGTGGTCGCCGCACATGATCGCGTCCACCGGGTAGGGCTGGCGCCCGAACGACTCCGCGTCCGACGTGGGCACCTGCGTGCCCGGGAAGTGGTACCAGCAGCGCTCGCCGGTCGGGTGACTGTGGATCATGCCGACTGTCCCCTTCCATCCGGCGTCCTCACAGGTCTGCTTCGGGAGCACCATCGTCGCCGTGGATTGGGCCGGGTCCACGTCGGCCGGCGCAATGCGGCTGACGAGCACCGCGTTGCCGTGGACCTCGCCGATCATGCAGCCCATGAACTCCGTGGGGAAGGAGCGGTATTGCAGGGCGAGATAGCGTCGCGCTTGATCAGACAAGATCAGGGCGCGTGCGTGCGACCCACTGCGCATGGTCGCCGCCTCGATCAGGCGGGCAGGCTCGGGCTGCAGCGCGAGCAGGACCATCAGTCCTGTCGCCGCCGCCAGCACGCGCATCGCGCGCGAGAACATCGCTGCGCTCCCGCCCCAACCGTGCATCGGTCCGTCCTTTGCCAATTCCAACTTGGATCGTCGAGTCCGACTTCCATTTGCCGTCATCGAGGGCAAGAGAGGTGCCATCCCCGCGACGCCCAACCGCCGATGTCGACAACTCGTTACCCCTAAGAATGACTAGCCCGCGCATACCGTAGCGTGATGGTAATCACGTCTCATCAAGCCGGCGTCAAAACAAGGCATTTCGCCGGGCGCCATGGTGTGAGGCACGTCACCGGTGTTGATGCGTCGCCCGTGTCCGTAACGCCACATCGCGCTCATACCTCTCGAGAACGCAACGGCGAGCGGCCCGAGTTCCGCTCGGATCGTCAGCAACTCGTGGCCTCTACCGACCCCTCGCGGGCCCTTCTATCTTTCTCCCCTCACAGATCCCCTACTCGGCGCCGCACCAGCGCCGGGTCGCCAACGACCAAAGGGAGGTGGCATGGCTCGTCGCTACGAGACCGTCTACATTTTCGACCCCGCGCTGGAAGAACCCGCTATCACCGAGCGGTTGGATCGGTTTCACGCGCTCCTCACCAAAGACGGCAAGGGCACCATCACGAACCTCGCCCAGTGGGGCAAGCGCGCCCTGTCCTACCCGATCAAGAAGAAGGACACGGGCTACTATGTGGTGGCGCAGTTCGAAACAGCGGCCGACCTGCTTCCCGAATACGAGCGGGCCGTGAAGCTCGACGAGGGGGTCATCCGGTTCCTGGTCGTCGTGTCGGAGGGCCTGCCGGTCAAGCCCGAGGCGGCGCCGGCGGTGATCACCGCGGACGTCGTGGACGAAATCGAGGAGGATGAGGCATGAGACGGCCCGCCAAGACCTGTCCCGTGTGTGAGTCCGGAGTGCGCGTGCTCGATTACAAGGATGACCGCACTCTGGGCCGGTTTCTCACCGAGCGCGGCAAAATCTTGCCGAGCCGGTTGTCGGGGATGTGCGCGCGGCACCAGCGCCAGCTCGCGACCGCGATCAAGCGGGCGCGCCAGCTGGCCCTGCTGCCCTACATCAAGGGGTACGTCGGCTGACACGCTGGCGCCTGGCGGCCGGCGTCGTGCTGTTCGCCGCCGTGGCGCCGGTGAGCTTCCTGGTGCTGCCGTTCGCGGCGCTCCTGACCACTGCGCGACCCCGATCGCGCTGGGAGTGGGTGGCCCTGGGCGTCTCAGGCGGCGCGGCCCTGGCGCTCCTCGCGACACCAGGGGAGGGGTCGCTCGACGCGGTGAGCCGCGGGTGGATCGTCCTGGTCACGGTGGCGTTCGCCGCCGGCGCCAAGTTTCGGCCCCCGGTGTTTTGGCACCTGGCCCTCCGCGCGTGCCTGTACGCCGTGGTCGGCATGTTGCTGGTGGTGAACGTTCGCGCGATTGGGGGAGCGGGCATGCCCGCCGCGTCGGTCTGGACCGAAGTGCAATGGGAGGCCACGCGCCACGCGAGCCGAGCGATGCGGTACGTGGTCGAGGTCGCGCCGGGCCTGTACCCGGTGTTCGAGCCGGCCGTCCGGCTGTTCGCGGCCTGGCCGCTGTGGCTCGTGCTCGAAACCGTGGCGGGGCTGGCTTTAGCCTGGCGGGGCCGCGCATTGCTGACGCCCGCGCCGCTCTCTCCCGTCGCCGTCTTGAACACATAAGGAGATCAGGGGATATGGAAGTGATCTTGAGAGAAAGCGTTCAGCATCTGGGAGCGGCGGGCGATGTGGTGAAGGTCAAGGACGGTTACGCCCGCAACTACCTCCTCCCCAAGGGCCTCGCGTATCCGGCCACCGAGGCGAACAAGAAGAAGATCGCCTTCGAGGCCGCGCGGATCGCCAAGCTGCGCGCCGCGGAGAAGGGGGTAGCGGAGACCGAGGCGAGTCGCATCGCCGAAGTGCACTTGCGCTTCGACGTGAAGGTGGGCGAAGAAGACAAGTTGTACGGCTCGATCACCTCGAGCGACATCCAACGGAAGCTCGAAGAGCTCGGCATCCATGTGGACAAGCGGAAAGTCGATTTGCCCGAGCCGATCCGCGAGCTGGGCGACTTCCGGGTTGGCATCAAGCTGCACCCCGACGTGCGTCCCGAAATTCAGGTGAGCGTCGTCAAGGAGTAGTGGCGCCTGCCGACATGCGATCTCAACGGGCGGGGGGTCGGGGGACGGGATGGCTCGGCACCGAGCTTCAACATCATGGCGACCATGGCCATACTAGAGAGGGGGCCGGTCAGTCGCCGTGCACGCCGGGTCGGCGGGCGGGGCCTCCTGTTTCAGGGAGACGACGGAACAAACGGATGACGGGCCCGCTATGACTAGCAAGCGCAGCGGGCGCCCCGCCGGGCCGGCGAGGGGGGGAGGGGAGGCGCAGGTGGCGCTCCGGCTCGTCACATCGGCCCTGGCCGACCGCAAGGCGATCGATCCGATCGTGCTGGACCTGCGCGGACTGACCGCCGCGGCCGACTACTTCGTGATCGTGTCGGGGACATCGGATGCCCACGTGCGGGGCATGGCGGAGCATCTGATGAGCGCGCTGGAGCCTCGCGGCATCACGCCGCATCATGTCGAGGGACTCACGCAGGGGCGGTGGGTACTGTTGGACTACGTAGATTTCGTGGTGCACGTTTTTCATCCAGAGCTGCGGGAGTTCTACCAGCTCGAGCGCCTGTGGGGCGACGCCCCGGTGCTCGCCGCCGGCACCCCCGAGAGTGGGTCGAAAGGATGACGTTCATGCGACGCATCGGTGGGATGGCGGCGGCGCTCGTGCTGTTCAGCGCGGCGCCGCTCGTGGCGCAGTACTTCGGCCAGAACAAGGTCCAGTACTCGAACTTCGACTTCCGGATCATTGAAACCGAGCACTTCGACGTCTACTACTATCCGGCCGAGCGCACCGGAGCGCTGGACGCGGCGCGGATGGCCGAGCGCTGGTACGCCCGGCTCTCGCGCATCCTCCACCATCAGTTCCAGGGCCGGAAGCCGATCATCCTCTACGCGTCGCAGTCGGATTTCCAGCAGACGAACGTTCTGGACGCGACCGGCGAAGGCCTGGGCGGCGTGACGGAGTTCGCCAAACATCGCATGCTCCTGCCGTTCACGGGATCGTACGCGGAGCTCGAGCACGTCATCGGGCACGAGATGGTGCACCAGTTCCAGTACGACGTGATCAGTCGCGGTCGCATCGGCGCCGGCATGCAGACGTATATCCACGCGAACCTGCCGCTCTGGTTCATCGAAGGGATGGCCGAGTACCTCTCGGTCGGCCCGATCGATCCCCACACCTCGATGTGGTTGCGCGACGCCTCTCTGGAGGGACACCTCCCCACCCTGGAGGACCTGACCTACGAGCGCGTGTTCCCCTACTACTTCGGGCACGCGATCTGGGCGTACATCGGCGAAAAGTGGGGGGACGAGTCGATCGGGCAGATTCTCCAGGCGTCGGTGCAGACGGGCGCGGAAGGGGGATTCAAGCGGACACTCGGCATCACGCTGGACGACCTCATCAGCGAGTGGCGCGACGCGGTGCAGACGACGTATCTGCCCCAGCTCGCGGATCACTACCGCGCCCGGCGAATCGCGCAGCCCCTGCTCACCGAGAAGCGCTCCGAGGGCACCTTGCACATCGCCCCGGCGCTCACTCCCGACGGCCGGGAGATCGCGTACTTCAGCGAGAAGAACAACTTTTTCGTGGATCTGTACCTCGCGGATGCGGAGACGGGCCGCGTCCTGCGGCGGCTCGTGAAGTCCACGTTGAACTCGAACTTTGAGAGTCTCCGCTTCATCAATTCGGCGGGCTCGTTCTCGCCGGATGGCCGGTACTTCGCCATCGCGGCCAAGCACAACGATCGCGACGACCTGGTCATTCTCGACATCAAGAAAGACCGGGAGGAGCGTCGCATTCGAATTCCGTTGAGCGGGCTCACGACGCCGTCGTGGTCCCCCGACGGCAAGCAGCTGGTGTTCACCGGCTACGATGGCGGGCTCTCGGACTTGTTTATCGTGAACACAGACGGTTCGGGGTTCCACCGGCTGACGAACGACAAGTACGCCGACCTCCAGCCCTCCTGGTCGCCCGACGGCAAGACGATCGCGTTCGCCACCGACCGGGGGCCGGGCACGGACTTCGAAAAGCTGACGTTCGGCAACATGCGGCTCGCGCTGTTCCATCTCGACAAGGGCACGATCGAGATGCTCAGCCACATGGACGTGGGGAAGAACATCAACCCGGTGTGGGCGCCCGACGGCCACTCCCTGGCCTTCGTGTCGGACCGGAACGGGATCAGCAACCTCTTCCTGTACGACTTCGAGACCAAAGACATCTATCAACTCACCAACGTGTACTCTGGCGTGTCCGGCATCACGCCGCTGTCGCCGGCCCTCTCGTGGGCGCACGAAGCCGACCGCCTGGCATTCGCGTACTACGAAGACGGCGAATACAACGTCTACGCCGTCGACAACCCCCGCTCGCTGAAGCGCCAGCCGTATCAGGCCCCGGCCGTCCCGCTCGTGGCTTCACTCCTCGCCGCGGAGCGCCGCGCCATCGCCGGCGATACCCCGGCGCAGGCAAGTGCAGCGAAGGGCACGCCCGCCGCCACGGAGCCTCGCGCCGGCGGGTCGATCTACCGGTCCCCAACCGGGGGAGGGTTCCGCTCGTCGAGCACTCCGTCGCCCACGTCGGATACGTCGGCACTCGCGACGGTTTCGGTGAAGTCGCTCATCGACTCGTCACCCGCGCTGCCCGATACGAGCGAGTTCACGTTCAAGCCGTATCACACCCGCTTCACACCGGATTACGTCGCCCAGCCGACGATCGGCTACGAGCGTGACAACTTCGGCCGCGGTTTCTTCGGCGGCACCGCCATCGCGCTGTCCGACATGCTGGGGAACCACACGCTGCTGTTCTCGGGCGCCGTGAACGGGCGACTGAGTGAGGCGCAAGTCCTCGCGGCCTATGTCAACCAGACGCATCGCATGAACTGGGCGATCGGTGGGTCCCAGCAACCGCTCTACTTCTATCTGCCGACCACCGTGCAGCAGACGTGCTACTCCAATTGCCCCCCCAACGGGAACCCCCAGTTAGAGCAGGATTCGCTCGTGCAAACGAATCAGCTCGTCCGATTCGTGATTCGGGACGTCTTTGCGCAGAGCTACTATCCGTTCAGCCGGTTCACGCGTGTCGAGTTCGGCGGCCACTTCTCAAACATCGGCGTGGACACCTTGAAGCAGAGCATCATTTTCGGAAGCCCTACTCAAGGGAGCTACTTCACGGATCCGTTCACTGTGGGTGGCCCGTCCGTCACCTACTACGGACCGCAGGTAGCGCTCGTGCATGACAATTCGCTGTTCGGCTGGGTGGGACCGTTCGCAGGCTCGCGTTGGCGGTTCCAAATCTCGCCCACGTTCGGCTCGTGGCGCTTCACCGAAGGCCTGGCCGATTGGCGCCGTTATTTCTTTGCGCGGCCGTTTACACTCGCCGTCCGCGGTGTTTTTTATGGACGCTACGGGAGAGACGCCAACCTGTTCCCTCAGTTCCTCGGCAGCCCGGACCTGATCCGCGGATATACGTCGGGCTCGCTGATCAACCACGAGTGCCTCAACCCGACCAGTAATACGAACTCAGGATTCACAGGCTGCACCGCGCTCGACCAGCTCATCGGCTCGAAGATCGCGGTAGCGAACGTGGAGCTGCGCTTCCCGTTGACGCGAAGTCTGGTGCTAGGCTTCCTGCCGGTCGGGTTCCCTCCGCTCGAGGCCGCCCTTTTCTACGACGTGGGGCTCGCCTGGAACGGCACGTCCTGCGACGGAACGCCCGGATCATGCGTTGTCTTGCAGCGGAACGGTCAGGACCCAGAGATTTATCGCGAACCACTCCGCAGCTGGGGCGCATCGATGCGGATGAATGTTTTCGGATTCGTCGTGTTGCGGCTCGACTACACCAAGCCGCTCAACCGGCCCGACTTCAATACCTCGTACTGGACACTGAGCCTCGGCCCAACGTTCTAACTCCGCATCGCTTAAACACTTGTCTTGGCCTCGCCGGTTGCCTATCTTGTCCGGCGAGGCCATTTGCTTACCCGCGGATCGTACTTGCTGCTCACCAGCCTGGCGCTCTGGGGCTGTCGGTCCCGGGCGCCCGCGGAATCGTCATCTCCGTCGTCCTCGGCGCAACCACCAGCAAAGCAATCGGTTAGCAAGGCCGCAGGCGCGGCCGCACGCACCACCGGCGTGGCGATTCGCATCCCGGCAAAGGGGGGCGTGCCCCGCGCGTACAGACTCCCGGCCCTGACGGAGCTCCCGACCGCGCTACGGGGCAAGCTCCCCCCGGTCGGACGCGTGATCGGACTCGACCCCGAAACCGAGTTCCTGTACGTCACCACGCCCACCAAAGACACCACCGTCCAAAAGGGCAAGAAAGGTAAGACCCCCAAGACGGATTCGATTCCCAAGTACGACGTGCTCGGCCTCGACTTGGGAAGCGCGCGCGTGGACACGGTGGCGAGCGGTATCGAAGAGGCCACGCTCGGGCCGGATGGCACGCTGTACACGGTCGATGAAAAACGGCACGTCGTGTCGGTGGCGCGGCGCATCCGCGTGGCGTGGCCCCAGCCGTTGCCCGGCACACCCCTGCAGCTGTTCGGCGCCGCCGATCAGCGCCTGGTAGTGGCCGAACCGCCCAACCTCGTCACCGCCGCCGCCGATCAGCCGCCCACGAGTCGGCCACTCCCCACCGGGAGCGACGTCGCCGCGACGCGCTGGGGCGATCTGGTCGCGGTCGCGGCTGACTCGGGCGTCGTACTGATGGATCCTCTCGGTCGACGGGACGCATCGTTTATCAGGCTGCCCGACCACCCACGCGCACTGGTATTCTCGCCCTCGGGTCACCGCATTTACGTCGCGCGCCGCACCGAGCCCGGCCTCGCGGCGATCGATCGCTACGAGCATGAGGAAATCGACGGGGTGGCCCTGCCCCTCCCCGCCACCGCCATCCGCCTGGACCCGCTGGGGCGGTGGCTCCTGGCCAAGCCGAGCTCGGGTGATTCGGTGTGGGTGGTGGACCTGCCCGTGAAGCGATTGGTCGGCGCGGTCGCGTGCCAGTGGCGCGTGGATCTTCCCGCCGTTGCGCCGGAGGGCATGCTCCTCGTCCGCCAGGGCGACGACGTGGTAGCCTACCGGCCCGACTCGCTGGTCGAGACCGGCCGCGTGAAGGGCGGCGCCGCCGACTTGTGGACGCTCACCGCATGGCGGCCGCGGGGCGCGTATCGCGGGGCGTTCGCCGACGCGGACGCCGCGGGCGGGGCCGGAGCGCCTGGCGGGCCGGCCGCCTCAGACACAGCGGGGCCGGAAGGGCCGATGTACGTGCAGGTGTCGACATCGCAGAACGAAGCGTGGTCGTCCGAGATGGCGCAGCAGCTCACGCGGGCGGGCCTCGCCGCGCGAGTGCTCGACCCCAAGAATCCGGACGAAGGGTATCGCGTGGTGTTGGGTCCGTACCCCACGCGCGCGCAGGCCGAAGCGATCGGCCGGAAGCTCGGCCGCCCCTTCTGGATCTACCAGCCCACCCAGTGACCGGTCGACCCCTGCCCCGGTCGCGGCTCGACGCTCTGGTGCCGTCGCTCGTCACTGGCCAGGCGCTGATCGCGCTCGTCCCCGCGACGGGCGATCTCAAGTGGGCTGCCGGCGCGGCGTGGGACGTGGCGCGAGCCGCCGCGGTGAACGATCGGCGTGTGGCGCTGGTGGACCTCTGGCTCGAGCATCCGATGCTCCACGAGACCGTCGGCCTGGCGCCCACGGAGGGTATCGTCGATGCCTTCGAGTACGACGTGTCGCTCACCAAGGCGGCGCACGAGATCGACCACGTGTTCTTCATCGCCGCGGGAGCCGTAACCGCCCACGCCGGCGATCTGTTCGCGAATCCACGATGGCAAAAGTTGCATGGCGGATTCAAGGTAGAAGGGGCGCTCCTGGTCCTGTTCTTATCCGCCGGCGCGCTCGCCCGACTCTCGACTGTTCCCGACGGCCTGATCGTCCTGTCGCCCGACGGCTATGAGCCCGAGTCGTCGATCGGCCAGGGGATCGCCGCGGTCATGGAGCGCGGTGTCCCGCTGCTCGGCGTCGTGCGCGAACGGTGGACACCAGGGCCGATGGCCGTTCCCGCGCCGGACGCCCGCTCGGTCGCCCCACCGCCCGGCCGCATCTCGGCGTCCGTAGCGAGACGGCCCGCTCGGCGGCGAACGCGTCCCGTCGTGGTCGCCGCGACGCTCGTGGCCGGCGCCGCGGGCGGCTGGGGATTGTTGGCGCGCGGAGCCGAGCACGGCCCTACACCGGCGCGAACCGCCCCGGCCCACATGCCCCGCGCGCGCCCGGTCGCCGCCGCACCCGCGCCGCGAGCCGACTCACTGGCCTGGACGGTCCAGCTGGCGGCCTACGCCGGCCTCGACAAGGCGCTCGCCCTGGCGGACCGGCTGAGCGCGGAGGGCGTCACGCCGTTCGTCACGCCGGTCGCGCTCGAGGCGCGCGCCGGGGGTGGAGGGGGGGGTGCGGGCAGCCTGTGGTACCGTGTGTTCGCAGGGGCATATCCGACGCGCGATTCGGCCCTGAGCGCCCGTTCGGGTCTGTGGGCACGCCGGCTGGCTGATCGCGGCCAGGGCGACGTTCTGCGCGCTCCGTATTCCCTCGCGCTGCGGCAGGCAGGGAGAACCTCGAGGGACAGCCTTCGGGCGCGCGGGATCGCGGCGGTCTCGTGGGACGCGGGACGGCTCCTGGCGGGTGCTTTCGAAACTCCCGAGCAGGCCACGATTCTCGAAGGCCAACTCAAGCGCGCAGGCGTTTCGGCCACTCTCGTCACCCGGATGACGACCACACCATGAGATTGACCCGGCTGGAGCTGGCGGGATTCAAGTCCTTTGCGGGCACGGTGGAACTGCCGTTCGAGGCGGGAGTCACCGCCATCGTCGGGCCGAACGGATGCGGCAAGTCCAATATCTCCGACGCCGTGCGCTGGGTCCTGGGCGAGCAATCGCCGCGCCTGTTGCGTGGCGGCAAGATGGAAGACGTGATCTTCCAGGGCTCGACCGGGCGCCGTCCGCTGAACGTGGCCGAGGTGTCGCTCGTCTTCGACAACTCGGACGGGACGCTCCCGGTGGCTTATCAGGAAGTGGTCGTCACGCGACGACTCTCGCGCTCGGGCCAGAGCGAATATTTGCTCAACCGATCGCCGGTGCGGCTGCGCGACGTGCAGGATCTGTTGCGCGGCACCGGCCTCGGGGCGGACGCCGCGGTCGTGATGGAAGCGAAGATGATCGACGCGCTCCTCTCCGAGAAAGCCGAAGAGCGTCGTGCGCTGTTCGAGGAGGCGGCAGGGATCGGCCTCTACCGCGACCGCAAGAAGAGCACCGAGCGTCGCCTCGAGGAGACGGCGGCGGACCTGGCCCGGCTCGACGACCTGGTCAGCGAGGTGCAGACGCAGGTCCGGAGCCTGGCGCGACAGCGCGGCAAGGCCGAACGCTACGAGAAGATGATCGAAGAGCGCTTCGGCGTGGCGCTGACCTTGGTGCGCCGCGAGCTCGAGGATTTCGATCTCGCGCTGGGTGGCCTCGGCCAGCGCGCGGAGCAGCTGGCGACCGCCCTACCCGCCGAGCGCGGGCGACTCTCGGAGGCGGAGCGTGAGCGAGAGGCACGGGCGCAGGCGCGGCACACGGGCGAGGCCCGTCGCACGGAAGTGGAGCGGCGCCTGGCGGATGCCAAGCTGGAAGTGGGGCGGCTCGAGGGCGATCTCGCCTTGGCGGCAGAGCGGCTACGCAACGCCGGGCAACGCCGAGCCACGGCGGGGCAACGGCGCGAGCAGGAGGAGGCGCGCGCCGTGCAGGCGGAGCGAGAACGCGAGGCCGCGGCCGCCGAGCACGGGGCGGCCGAGCGGGACCTGGCGTCCGTCAGTCGGGAGCTCGCCGGCCGCACCGCGCTCGAGCAGGCCGGCCGTGACGGACTGCTCGCGCAGCGCAACGCCGTTCGTGAGCTCGAGGAAGACCTGCAGCGCCGGGCCGAGGGGTTCCGGGCGCTCGAGGGCGAGCGTGCGGCGCTCGAACGGGAGCGGGCCGAGCTCCGCCAGCAGGTGGCGCAGGCGGCGCAGGAGCGGTTGACGCGCGACGCGGCGGAGCGGGCAGCCACGATGGAAGTGCGCACGCTCGCGCATCGCGCCGCAACGCAAGCGCACGAGGCGGTCCAGGCCGTCGAAGCGCTCGAGGGCGCGCGCCGGCGCGTGGCGGAGCTCAAGGAGCAGGAGACGCATGAGCGGACAGCTCGCCGCCAGGCGGAGGAGACACTGGCGCAGGTGGCGGCACGGCGCGACGCGCTCGCCGAGCTCGAGCGTGAGCGCGTCGGCCTCGCGCCCGCTGCCCGCGCGCTACTCAAGGCCAAGCCGCAGTTCGGCGATGCGGTGATCGGCCCGCTGTCGGACTTCGTGCGCACGAGCCGTAGCGACGCGACGCTCGCCGAGCAGCTGCTGGGCGAGTGGCTGCATGCGGTGCTCGTCCGTGACGCCGCGGCGGTCGATGCCATCCGCCAATGGCACGCGAGCGCCAAACCGGGTCCGCTGGTTCTGTTACCGGCCGTCCCGGGCCCTCGGCTTGCCGCCGACGGGCATCCGCTGCAGGACTCCCTGCGCGTGGACGGACCGGCGGCCGCTTGGGTGCGCGCGTTGCTCGCGGGGCACGAAGTGCTCGAGGGCGGCAATGCGCTGCGCCGCGCAAACGGCGCGGTGTTCCTCGCGGGAACGAACGGCGCCGGCGGCGGTGGGCCCCTGGAGCGGCGCGCCGAGCTCGAGACGCTCAACCAGGACGCCCGCGAGGCGGAGGCCCGCCGTGGCGCGACCGCCGCGGCGCTCGAGCGGACCGTGGGCGAGCTCTCCGCGGCGGAAGCCACGTTCGTCGAGGCGGGAGCGCGCGCCGAGCGGGCCCGTCAGGAGGAGCTCGAGGCCGGCGCGGTGAAAGGCGACGCGGAACGTGCGGCGGCGCACGCGCAGCGGGAAGCAGCGGACGTCACGATGCAAGTCGAGCGTCTCTCGGCGCGGCTCGAGCAGGTCGAGGCTCGCCTCGCGACCCTGCACGAAGCACTCGAGCAACACGAGGTCGACCGCGTCCGTCTGGATGAGCGGCTCGGCGGCGAGCGGGCGCGGCTGGCGGATCTCGAAGCGCAACAGGAAGCGGCACGCGAGCAGCGTGTGCAATGGCAAGTGGACGCCGCCCAGGTCGAAGCACGGCTGGCGGCCGCCCAGGAGCGATCGAGCCGGGCGGCGGCGATGGCGCAGGAGGCCCGGGACCAGGCGGCCGCGCTCGCGCGGGAGATGGACGAGCTCGAGCGCGAGGCCGCGACCCTCACGGGGCAACGGACGCAATGGGAAGACACGCTCAAGGAGCGGCGCCACGCACTCGGCGCCCTCGAACGGGCGGCGCGGGACGCGGAAGCTCAGGTCGAGCAGTCGGAGGCGAGCCTGGCCCAGGCGGAGTCGGCGCTCGACGAAGTCCGACGGGCCCTCGATGCGCGGGGCGCGGAGGAGCACAAGCTCGAGCTCGAGCGGACCGAAGTGCTCGGCCGGCGCGCGGGGGTAGTCGCGCGCGTGGAAGCCGAGTGGCGCAAGCCCCTCGAGCGGTTGCTCGCGGACGCACCGGAGGTCGAGGGCGATCTCGAGTGGCTGCGTCAGGAGGATGAGCGACTGCGGGCTGCGATCGACGGGGTCGGCCCGGTGAACGCGCTCGCGATGGACGAGCACGCCGAAGAAACCAAGCGCCTCGAGTTCCTCATGACCCAACGCGACGATCTCGTGGCGGCCCGGCAGTCACTCCAGCAAGCCGCGCGGGAAATCGATCAAACCGCCAAGACCATGTTTCTCGAATCGTTCGGCAAGGTGCGCGAGAACTTCCGCACCGTGTTCCAGACGCTGTTCGGCGGGGGCGAATGCGACGTGCGCCTCGCCAACGAAGACGAGCCCCTCGAGAGCGAGATCGAAATCCATGCCGCACCACGCGGCAAGCGCACGCAGCGGATCCACCTCCTGTCGTCCGGCGAGCGGACGCTGGTGGCCGTGTCGCTCCTGTTCGCGATCTTTCTCACCAAGCCGAGTCCCTTCTGCCTGCTCGACGAGGTGGACGCCCCGCTCGACGACGCCAACGTGGGTCGCTACGTGCGGCTGCTGGCGGAGTTCAAGGACCAGACGCAGTTCATCGTCATCACCCACAATCCGCGCACCATGCAGGCGGCCGACGCGGTATACGGCGTCACGATGCAGGAACCCGGTGTTTCCACCATCGTGGGCGTCCGCCTCGGCCAGATGGAACCCGCGTAAGTGGACCTGGTCACCGTCGGCACGGGGACGGTCGCGCCCTCGGCGACCCGTACGTCGGCGTGCCATTGGGTGGCACGAGGGAGCCTCAAGATCCTTCTGGACTGCGGCGCGGGTACGCTGCACCGGCTCGCCCAGTTCGATCTGCCGTGGCAGCAGGTAAGCCACGTCATCGTGTCCCATTTCCATCCGGACCATTGGGGCGAGCTCCCGATGCTCGTCTACGCCCTCAAGTACGTCGCGCAGCCCCCGCGCCAGGAACCGCTCGTGATCCTCGGCCCGCGTGGCGTCGTGCGGCTCATCAAGCAGCTCGCCGAAGGGTACGGGCCCTGGCTGCTCGACCCGGGATTCCCGATCGGGATTCTCGACGTGCAAGACGGCGAGCCGTTCCCGCTCGACAAGGACGTGAGCCTCGAGACGTTCCCCGTGCCGCACACGCCCGAGAGCGTCGCGCTGTCGCTCGTCGCGCCCGAAGGCCGGCTGGTCTATACCGGCGATACCGGGCCGTCGAGCGAGCTCGCGCGATGGGCGGGCGGAGCGGACGTGCTGCTCGCGGAGTGCTCGCTCCCCAAGGAGATGGCGCTCGACATCCATCTCACGCCGGAGCAGGCGGGTGACCTGGCCAAAGAGGCCGGCGCGCGGCACCTCGTCTTGACGCACTTCTATCCCCCGGTAGAAACTTCGGACCCGGCCCGAGCGGCCGGGACGCGGTTCACGGGCCGGATCACGGCGGCCCGGGATGGCGATCGGTTCACCATCGGAGGCGAAGGGGGAGGCAAGTAGCGGTGCTCATCGTGATGCGACACGGCGCCACGGAAGCCGAAGTCCGCCGTGTCATCGCCGTAATCGAGGAGATGGGCTACAAAGCGCGCCCCATGCCCGGCGCGCAGCGCACCGCCGTGGGCCTCGTGGGCAACGACGGGCGCGTGGACGCCTCGCGGCTCGAAGGCCTTCCCGGCGTGCAGGACGTCATCCACGTCACGAAGCCGTACAAGCAGGTGAGCCGGGAATGGAAGGCGGAGAACACCGTCGTCCGGCTGCCCGGCGGCGTGTCGGTCGGGGGGACCGAGGTCGTGACGATCGCCGGGCCCTGCTCCGTCGAGAGCGAACGGCAGATCATCGAAGCGGCGCGCCAGGTGAAGGAAGCGGGTGCGGTGATCCTCCGCGGCGGCGCCTGGAAGCCGCGGACGTCTCCCTACGCGTTCCAGGGACTGGGCCGGCCGGGACTCACGCTGCTCGCCAAGGCGCGCGAGGAGACGGGCCTCTTGATCTGCACGGAGGCGATGGACCCCGAGGGCGTGAGCTACGTGGCGGAAGTGGCCGATATCATCCAGATCGGCGCCCGCAACATGCAGAACTCCACCCTCCTCAAGGCCGCGGGCCGGGCGAAGAAAGCGGTGCTCCTGAAGCGGGGCATGGCCGCGACGATCGAGGAGCTGCTGCTCTCCGCCGAGTATGTACTCGCGGAAGGGAACCACGACGTGATCCTGTGCGAACGCGGCATCCGTGGGTTCGATACCGCGACGCGAAACGTCTTCGACCTCACGGCGATTCCCGTCGTGCACAAGCTGTCGCACCTGCCCATCATCGCGGACCCGTCTCACGGAACGGGGCTGCGCGACAAGGTGATCCCGATGGCCCGTGCCGCGGTGGCCGCGGGCGCGGACGGGATCATGGTCGAAGTGCACCCGAACCCGGAGCAAGCGCTTTCCGATGGCGCGCAGACACTGTTCCCCGAGCAGTTCGCGCAACTGATGCGTGAGATACGGGTGATCGCGGATGTGATCGGCCGCCGCGTCGCCGAGCCGGCGATGGTAGGCGGCTAGACGGCTAGACGGTTAGAGAGATCGTGAAAGACCAGCACTGCGCGGTGCCGCTCGCCCTCGGCGCGATACTACTAGCCGTCTATCCGTCTAGCCGTCTAGTCGCCCAGGATCCCTGGCCCGCCCTCGATCACGCGAGCCAGACCTACCAGACCATCACGACCTTCTCCGCCGAGTTCGTGCAGGTGATCACGAATCCGATGATCGGCGCGCCGGACACGACCCACGGCCGGCTCTATCAGATGCGCCCCAGCCGGTTCGCGATGCGGTTCACCGACCCGAAAGGCGATCGCATCGTGGCGGATGGGCGCTTCTTGTGGCTGTACACGCCGAGCACCACGCCCGGGCAGGTGATCCGCTCCCGCATCCCCGAGTACGGCACGACCGGGCCGAATCTGATCGGCCAGTTCGTGGAGGAGCCGCACGAGCGGTACACAGCGCACTACGTCAGGGTGGACTCCCTCGACCACCACGTCGTGGACGTCATCCGGCTCGTGCCGAAGAAGCCCGACCAACCCTACAGCGCGGCGGTGATCTGGGTGGGGAAGGACGACGGGCTGGTGCATCGCCTGGACATCAGCGAGGCGTCCGGTCAGGAGCGCGCGGTGATCCTGACGGACCTCAAGGTGAACGGGGGCGTCCCCGGACGCGAGCTCACGTTTTCCCCCCCGGCCGGAGTACGGGTGGTAGATCAGTAGCCAACGCCGCGGCCACGCGCGCCGCGGTCGCCGCATCCATCCCCCGCTTCTGTGCCAGCTCGAGCGCGGCCCGCCCCAACAGGCGATACAGCGCCGCATCGTCGGACGTCAGCGCCTCGAGGTGCCGGCGCACGGTCGCCTCGTCGCCGCGCGCGACCGGTCCCGTGAGGGCGGCCATCGGTGGCTGATGCGCGAGATTCTCGAGGGTGCCCTCCACGAGGGGGCGCAGCGCCTCCCACGCCTCTTTGTCGGACAGTCCCGCGTGTCGGAGCAGACGCTGAGCCACGGCCTCGACCACGACGAAATAGTTCGACGCGAACACCGCGCCCGCGTGGTAGATCGCCTTGGCGTTCGACGGAAGTCGAAACGGTCGCATGCCCAGATCTCGCGCCAGCCCCTCGGCGACCTCAACGGCGCGGGGCATGCCTTCGACGGCGGCCCACGTCCCCTTGAGCCGTTCCGCCGCCCCCTCCGGCTCGGAGATGGTCTGGAGCGGGTGGAACGACCCCAGCGCGGCACGCGATCCCACGAGGGGCGTGAGCGCCTCCTGTCCCTGTGACCCGGACAGGTGCAGCACCACCTGGTCCGGCCGGACTGCCCCGGTGCGCGCCAACATGCCGGCGAGGGGCGTGATCGAATCGTCCTTGACCGCGAGAATGAGAACGCCCGCCTGGGCGATCCAGGCGGGCGGCTCGTTTTCCGGCCCAACGGTGAGGGTGAGCGGCTGAGGTACCGCTTTCTTGGTGCGGCCGTGCAACCGGACGTCGCGCCCGCTCTTGGCGAGCGCGAGGGCCAACCCCACGCCTGCACGTCCCGGTCCAACGATGCCGACCACGGGGGGCGGGGGGGGGCCCACGGTCCGTCTCAGCGGGGGGCGCCGCCGCCCCGTCATGCGCTTAGTTCCGGTTCGTCGCCGCGGGCTGTGCCATGGCGATGGCGAGCAGATCCTGGGGCGTCTTGGCACGGCGAGCCAGCCCCAACGCCGCGCGCACCTGCCGATCCTCGTCCCGCTGGCGCCGCACTTCCGTCGAGCGCCCGAATACATAGCGCGCGATTTCGAAGCCCAGATCCTGCGAAATCACCTCGCGCGCTCCCGCCAGCACGCTGTCGGGCACGGCGACCCCGCGCGCGCGGACACGCTTGATCACCTCATCCGCCATGTCGGGGGTGACCACGAAGGTCGGGCTCTTGATCCGACCCGACGTCTTGACCTCGAGCGCGTAGCCCGTCCGAACGTCCTGGTACGTCGTGATCTTGTTGCCCAGCGCCCTGATGAACGAGCGCTCGGCCGTGTCGAATGTATCGGGCGTTACGAACAGGTCCGGGCGGATGCCGCGCCGCCCAAGAGGACGCGCCCGCGATCCGTGTGGAAGACCTGCGTGGAATCGGTCTTGGTCGTGTCGCGCCCCAACTCGGCGGCTTCGGCCTGCGCCACCTGGTCCTCCTCGTTCTTGCTCTTCCGCTGAATCGTGCGCCCGCTGGGCGTATACCAGCGCGCCGTCGTGATCTTCAAGGCCGTCTCGGGCGTGAGCTGCCAGAGGGACTGGACCAGTCCCTTCCCGAACGTCGGCGTGCCCACTACCACTGCCCGGTCGTGATCCTGGAGCGCGCCGGCAATGATCTCCGCCGCGCTGGCGCTGAACCCGTTCACGAGCACGACGATCGGGAGGTTCGGCCACGGCTGCGGCTTCGAGTCGCGGTAGGTCCTCGAGATGTTGGGCGCGCGCCCGCGCGTCTCCACCACTTCCTGGCCGGGGTCGAGGAACAGCTCGCTCACCGCGACGCCCTGATCGAGCACGCCACCAGGATTGCTCCGCAAATCGAGAATCAGCGACTTCATGCCCTGCTTGGCGAGGTCCGCGATGGCCTGTGTCAACTCCGGCGCCGACGTCTCACTCACCGTCGTGAGCAGGACGTAGCCGACCTTGTCGTCCAGCATCATGGCGACCTGCACCGAGCGCACGTGGATGGTCGCCCGGGTGAGCTTGAAGGTGAGCGGCTCCTCGATGCCGACGCGGCGAACGCGAAGCTCGACGGGGCTGCCCGCAGGGCCACGCAGCTCCTTCACCGCCTGGTCCTGCTTCCAGCCCTCCGTCGACCGGGCGTCCAACGCGGTGATCTGGTCCCCGGACTGAATGCCGGCGCGCTCGGCGGGCGTATCGGGCAAGGGGGCCACGACCGTAATCCAGCCGTCCCGCACTTCGATCTGGATGCCCAGGCCGCCGTAGTTGCCGGTGGTCTGCTCATTGAGCGCGCGGAAATCGTCCCGCTTGAGGAACACCGAATACGGGTCGTGCAGCTGGTCCAGCATTCCGTCGATCGCCATCTGGTACAGCCGCCGCTCGTCGATCGAGTCGACGTAGAAATCGGCGACGTGGGCGAGCACGTCCTCGAACAGGCGCGCCTGCTGGTAGACGGAACCCGTGGGCTCGGCCTCGTGCTGGAGGAACCACCCACCCGTCGCCAGCGCCAGGCCGGCCGCCGCGGTGACCACGATGACGTTGCGCAGCTTCATGAGATGCCTCGCGTTGAGAGCGCGGTTGCCGCCGTGACCTCGCGCCACGCGGCGTCTTGCACGACCTTCTTCGGTTGCGTCGCGTCGAGGTGCACCACGCCCGGCCCCACGGCCCGGCGGTACGCCTCGCGCACGCGTTCATGGAACGCGTCGTCCTGCCGTTCGATGCGGTCCTGCGTCTTCCGGGCCGCTCGCTGCCGGGCGCGCCCCAACTCGACCGGGACATCCAGCACGAGCGTCACGTCCGGCACCAACCCGCCCGTGGCGAGCCGGATCGCCTGCGAAACCTGCGCCGCGGGCAAGCCCGCCCCCGCCACCTGGTACGCCATCGTCGACAGGTCGAAGCGGTCAGCCACAACGACCTGCCCCGCTTCCAGCGCCGGCCGGATCACGCGCTCGACCAAGTCCGCACGGGCCGCGAGAAAGAGAAACAGCTCCGCGACCGGAGACATCGCGTGCGGAAACTTGAGCGCCACTTTGCGCGCCGCCTCCGCGACGGGCGTCCCCCCGGGCTGCCGGACCGTCACTACCGAGAGGCCTTCGGCCAACAAGCGCGTCCCCAGCCAGCGTGCCAGGGTCGATTTCCCCGCCCCCTCGGGGCCTTCCACCACGATGAACATCTAGCCCAGGGTGATGATGGGGCTCGCCGCCCCCTGCTTCATCCCCTCGTAGATGCGCGCGTTGACTTTGGCCATCATCTTCTCGAAGTTCGCCTGCGCCGCCACGACCTGCTGATACACCGGATTTCCCTGGACGCTCTGAAGCGCGCGGTCGTACTGCTCCACCTGGTCCTTTGTGGGTTCTTTACCTTCCTGCGACGCCTTCTCGATCGTCCCCGCGATGCGCTCGACCTCGGCGAGCAGTCCCCGGCACGTCGCGTCCTCTTTCATGCGGTCGCTCGCCCGAAGCAGGGCCTTGTACTCCTCGCTCTGACCCAGGAGCCGTCCGAGTTCCTGCGCCTTCTGGTCGATCACGCGTCCTCCTCGAGGGCGGCCAGCAGGTAGCGTGGCCGGCCGAATAGATCGTCGTACACCGCCACATGGGGCCAGCGACAGGCCTGCGCGAGCGCGCGCACGGCATCCGCGCGTCGCTCGTCGATCTCGAGCG
>Ga0207663_10000029_pt1 | contig 99755 bp, 82 predicted proteins | sample LARL53metaG_FD_184346 | JGI IMG/M metagenome (GOLD analysis project Ga0207663, IMG submission 184346) | Corn, switchgrass and miscanthus rhizosphere microbial communities from Kellogg Biological Station, Michigan, USA - LAR L5-3 metaG... | ecosystem: Host-associated > Plants > Roots >...
CCGGCCTGAATAGCCCAGGAGGGCGGGCCCAACGGCCGCCAGGAGCGTTTTCCCCCCCATCACGAGCACGACGCCGCCAACGGCCAGAATGGGGTGTGCCCGCAGGAACTCGGTCTGCACCAGCATCCCGACGGTGACGAAAAACAGGGAAATGAACACGTCCCGGAACGGCAGCAGCTCGGCCATGGCCTGGTGGCCGTAGTCCGACTCCGAGATGACGAGTCCCGCGAGGAACGCGCCCAACGCGAGCGAGGCACCGGCCGCGGCCGTGCCAAGCGCGGTCAACGTCCCCACCAGAATGACGGCGATGAGGAACAGCTCGCGACTTCTCGTCTTGAGAATCTCGGACAGCGCGCGCGGCACGATGGTGCGGGCCAGCACGAGCACACCGATGACGACGAGGCCGGCCTTCCCGAGCGCGAATAGCAGGCCGGTGGCACCTCCCGTCGACTGGCCGGCGAGGAAGGGGAGCACGAGCATCATCGGCACCACGCACAGGTCCTGGAACACGAGCACGCCGGTGGAGAGGCGGCCGTGCGGGGCGTCGATCTCGCCCAGATCCGTGAGGCCCTTGAGGACGATCGCCGTACTCGACAGAGCTACGAGAAAGCCCAGCAGCACCGCGACCGGCCATGGGGCGCCGAGACCGACGGCGAGCAGGGTCGCCAGCACCGTGGTGAGGATGACCTGCGAGCCGCCGCCGACCACCACCTGACGGCCCATCTCGCGAAGCCGGCTGAGTGAGAACTCGATCCCGATCGTGAAGAGCAACAGGATGACACCCACCTCGGCGAGACTCTCGACCTGGTGCACGTCCGAAACGAGGCCGAGCCCGTTGGGGCCGACGAGAACTCCAGCGACGATGAAGCCGGGGAGAGCGGGCAGCTTGATTCGATGGAAGACCCAGATGACCAGCAGGGAGACCGCGAAGATGATCGCCAGGTCCCGCAGGACGATGTACTGCGTCACGACGCCCCCTTGCAAATCATTGATTCTGGCCCTTTTGCGAGTTCTTCGGTGACCTGGCGCACGGTGCTCGTGTGGGGGTCATAATGGAAAAGCAGGCCACAGTCTGCAAGGTTGTTACGCTCGATTCCATACGGCACCAGGGAGAGGCCCACCAGGCGTGAGCACGAACCGGTTCAGGCTGCTGCGGCAGGACGCGGCGGGACGAGACGCCGAGCTGTCGCGAAGCGAGGCGCAGCTGCGCGCCACCGCGCGGCAGCAGGAGGCCGTGGCGCACTTGGGCCAGCAGGCGCTCGCCGGAGCGCCGGTCGACGAGCTCATCGCCGCGGCCGTCGCGTTGGCATCGCGGTCGCTCGAGGTGGAGTTCGCGAGCTTGCTCGAGCTTCGTCCGGAGAGTCGCACACTGCTGTTGCGGGCGGGCGTCGGCTGGCGAGAGGGGAGCGTCGGCCGGACGGTGCTGCCCTCCGACGCGGACTCCTACACCGGCTTCGTGCTCCGCTCCACGGGCCAAGTGGTCGTCGAAGATCTGCGGGCGGACACGCGGTTTGGGAGCGCTCCGCTGCTCACGCAGCACGGCGTGGTGTCGAGCCTCAGCGTGATCGTGCATGGCAAGGATCGCCCGTTCGGCGTTCTGGGCGCGCACACGGGGACGCGCCGCGACTTCACCGTTCATGACGCACATTTCCTTCAGGCCATCGCCAACGTCCTGGCGACTGCGATCGACCGCGGCCGCACCGAAGACGCGCTCCGGCGCAGCGAAGAGCACTTCCGCTCGTTGATCGAGAACGCGTCGGACATCGTCACCATCGTGGGGGAGAACGGCGTCTTCCGCTACGCGAGCCCATCGGTGGAGCGCGTGCTGGGCTACGAGCCGCGGCAGCTGTTGGAGCATAGCGCGTTCGACTACGTGCACCCCGACGACATCCCGCGAGTCGGTGAAGCGCTGGCAAAGGCGATTCAACAACCGGCGACGCCACAGACCGCGCAGTTCCGCTTCCGCTCGCAGGACGGCTCCTGGCGCACGCTCGAGGCGGTGGGCCAGGCGCGCCTGGATGGCGGCGGATTCGCGCAATTGATCGTGAATGCCCGCGACGTGACCGAGCGATTGCGGCAGGAACGGGCGTTGCGGGAGAACAAAGAGCGGCTGCGCACGGTCATCTCCGGCGCGCCGCTCGTCCTGTTCGCACTCGACCGCCACGGTGTCTTCACGATGGTCGAGGGGCGAGGCCTCGACGCCCTCGGGCTTCGGCCGGGACTCCTGGTCGGCCGCTCGGCGTTCGAGCTGTACGCCGATCTGCCACAGGCGCTCGCCGACATGCGCCGGGCGCTCGCGGGCGAGACGTTCTCGTCCGTGGTCGAAGTGTTCGGCGTGGTGTTCGAAAGCTGGTATTCACCGGTCCGGGATCCCGGCGGTGCGGTGGTCGGCGTGATCGGTGTGGGGACGGACATCACGGACCGGCGTCGGGCCGAAGAGGCGTTGCGGCGCTCGGAGGAAAGCCATCGCGCCCTGGTGCAACACGCCGCCTACGCGATCTACCGGTCCACGCTCGACGGACGGTTCGTGACCGTCAACCCCGCCCTGGTCAAGATGCTCGGGTATGAGTCGGGCGAGGAGCTGCTCGGCGTGGACCTGGCGACGCAGGTGTACGTCGACCCCGAGCAGCGGCGGGAAATTCTGGCTCGTTTCGACGCCGGAGACATCGTGGAAGGCGCGGAGGTGACCTGGAAGCGTCGGGGCGGGCAGCGCATCCTGGTGCGCCTCTCGGGCCGGGCGGTCCGGAAGAGCGACGGATCCATCGAGGCCTTCGAGACGATCGCGGAAGACATCACGGAACGGCGCGCGCTGGAAGATCAGCTGCGCCAGTCGCAGAAGATGGAGGCGATCGGCCAGCTGACCGGCGGCATCGCCCACGATTTCAACAACCTGCTCACGATCATCCTCGCCAACTCGCAGCTCCTCGGCAAGGCGATACCCCCCGAGCGTCCCGAGGCGCAGACCGACTTGCGCGACATCGTCGCGGCCGCTCTGCGGGGCCGCGTCATGGTGCAGGAACTGCTCGGCTTCGCCCGGCGTACGAGCCTCGACCTGCAGCCCGTGCGGTTGGACGAGCTGATCACCGATCTCACCGGATTCCTCCGGCGGATCCTCCCGGCGGACGTCGAGATCGTGGTGTCCGGCGATCCCGATCTGCCCGAGGTGAAGGCGGATCCGCATGCGGCCGAGCAGATCCTCTTCAACCTGGCCACCAACGCCCGCGACGCGATGCCGAATGGCGGCGTCCTGGTGATCGAGACGAGACGCGTGGAGATCACGCAGGAGCAGCACGTCGCCTGGGGGACCCGCCGCGCGGGTGAACACGTGTGCCTGATGGCGAGCGATACCGGCATCGGCATGGACCAGGACACGCGCACGCACATGTTCGAGCCGTTCTTCACCACCAAGCCGGCGGGGAAGGGGACGGGGCTCGGGCTCGCTACGGTCTATGGCCTCGTGAAGCAACACGGGGGCGGAATAGAGGTGGAGTCGGAGCCGGGGAAAGGGACGCGGTTCCGGATTTACGTCCCGACAACGGATGAGCCCGCCGCGCGCGCCCGCAGCCTGGTGCGCGAGCGGGCCATCCGCGGCGGCCGAGAGACCATCCTACTCGTCGAGGACGACGATCAGCTGCGGCGGTCGGCCAAGCGGATTCTCGAGGACGCGGGCTACCAGGTCGTGACCGCGGCGGACGGGCTCGAAGCGCTCGAGGCCCTGCGCCACACGGACGGCATCAAACTCGTGTTCTCGGACTTGGTGATGCCGCGGCTGGGTGGGCGCGCACTGTACGACGCGGCTCGCCGGGAGGGCCGGGACGTCCCCTTCCTCTTTGCCAGCGGCTACTCCGACCCGGATCGCGCGATGAGCCCCGATCCCTCGACGCCCCTGCTGCGCAAGCCGTGGACAGGAGCCGATCTGTTGGGAAAGGTGCGCGACATCCTGGACCGCGGGTAGGCGGCCGCCCTCAGCTGCCGTCCAGAACCTCTCGTACTTTCCGCGCGAGGGAGTCCGGCACGAAGGGTTTCTGCAGGAACGCCACCCCCGCATTCAGGACACCCTGCCGCACCATGGCGTCATCGGTATAGCCTGACGTGTAGAGCACCTTCATACCCGGACGCACAGGGGCCAGGCGTTCAGCGAGCTCACGGCCGCTCATACCCGGCATCACCACGTCGGTCACGAGGAGATCGATCGGGGCTCCATGCCGGGCCGAGAGCTCCAGCGCGCTCGGTCCGTCGGAGGCGTCGATTACGTGGTAGCCATGCGCCTCGAGGCTACGCCGGGCGAGGGCACGCACGGGGGCGGCATCTTCCACGAGGAGCACGGTCTCGTGGCCACCGCGAACCTCGCTGGGCGCGGGGGCGGGGGCGAGGGGGGGGGCCTCCGCCACTCCCGGAACACGAGGCAGATACACCTTGACGGTCGTGCCGCGCCCGCGCTCGCTGTACACCCAGATATAGCCGCCGCTCTGCTTGACGATTCCGTACACGGTGGCGAGACCGAGTCCGGTACCCTTGCCGACCTCTTTCGTCGTGAAAAACGGCTCGAAGAGGTGCGCCTGCGTCGCCTCATCCATGCCGACGCCGGTGTCGCCCACCACGAGACAGGCGTAGTCGCCGGGCGGCAAGCGATGCCGGCGCTCGACGTGCTCCTGGTGCAGCGTGAACCGCGCCGTCTCGATGCTCAAGCGGCCGCCCGCGGGAGGGGGCATCGCGTCGCGAGCGTTGACGGCGAGGTTCAGGAGCACCTGTTCGAGCTGGCCTGGGTCGGCGTTGACGGCGCCCGCCGTCGCATCGAGCGACGTGACGAGCTCGATGTCCTCGCCGAGCAACCGCCGTAGCATGCGCTCCATGTTGGCCACGACGGCGTTGAGGTCGAGCACCTTGGGCGCGAGCACCTGGCGGCGGCTGAACGCCAGCAGCTGCCGGGTGAGCTCGGCCGCGCGGTGCCCGGCGAGCTTGATCTCTTCGGCATCTTCGCGCCGGGGATCTTCGGGGGGCATGTTGTGCAGGAGCAGCTGGGTCGAGCCCAGAATGGCCGTGAGCAGGTTGTTGAAGTCGTGGGCGATCCCGCCCGCGAGCTGGCCGACGGCCTCCATCTTCTGCGATTGGCGCAGCTGTTCCTCCAGGTGTCGCTGCGCGGTGACGTCGTGGGCCAGCACGAGACGCGCCCTCCGGCCCGCGAATTCGATGGGTCGCGCGACGAGGTCGACCTCGAACACCTTGCCGTCCTTGGCGCGGTGCCGCACCCCGGTGCGCACAGCGCCCTCGTCGGGGCGGTTGTCGAGCTCGTCGTCGAGCCGGGCCTGCTCTTCGGGTGAGCGGATGTCGCGAATGGTGCGCTCCAGGAACTCGGGCCCCGAGTAGCCGTAGCGGGCGATGGCCGCGTCGTTCACCGCGAGGATGCGCAGCGTCGTGAAGTCGTACACGAACATGGGTTCCGGGTTGGTCGCGAACAACAGCCGGTATTTCCGCTCGCTGTCGTGGAGCTGCTCCTCGGTGCGCTTGCGCTCGATCGCCATGGCGACCTGCGTGGACACGAATTGCAGGATGTGCTTCTCGGTCTCGCCGTAGCGGACCCCGGGGGCATACGTCTGGGCGACCAGGACGCCGATGGTGCGGTCGCCGATCCTCAGGGGGACGCCCACCCAATCGATGGAGGGAGCGCCGATCAGCTCCACTTCACCACGGTGCTCGAGCTCCGCCTGCACCTCGGGCGTGACGAGCAGGGGTTGGCCCGTGCGGAGCACGTACTCCGTGAGGCCCTTGCCGGGACGCTTGGACGGGAAGTCCGCATCCATCTCGTCCACGTGGTACGGGAAGCTCAGCAGCTCGCTCGCGGGGTCGTACAGGGCGATGTAGAAGTTCTTCGCCGGCATCAGCTCGCCGACGATCTCGTGGATCGCGGCGAACAGGTCCTGCAGACTGCGGGCCGAGTGGGCCGCTTCAGAAATCCGGTAGGTCGCGAGCTGGACCCGCTCGGCGCGCCGAGTGTCGGTGACGTCGCGGAAGCTCCACACGCGCCCGACGCTCTTGCCGCCGATGCGCTGAGGTTGGGACAGGCGCTCGTAGATACGCCCGTCCCTGAACGTGAGGACGTCGAAGCTCGACGCTTCGGGACGCGCGTACAGCTCCCGGACCTTGCTCAGAAATTTTTCCGGCTCGGCCAGCTGTTCCAGCACGAAGGCCACGGTTTGCCGATCGTCCGTCTGCTCGAGGACGGAATCGGGGATCCGCCAGAGCTCGGCGAACTTGCGGTTGAAGCTCACGATGCGGCCGGCCAGGTCGACCACCAGGATGCCGTCGGCCGTGGACTCGAACGTCGCATTCAAGAGAGACAGCGTCTCGCGCAGGTTCTGCTCCGTCCGCTGTCGCTCGGTGATGTCGCGGTACGTGACGATGGTGGCGCCGATGGCCGGGTTGTCGAGGCGATTCACGCCCACCGCCTCGAGCCGGCGCCACGTCCCGTCCTTGTGGAGCGCGCGGAGCTCCGTCTTCACGAGATGGCCCGGCTTCTGCATCAGCTCGCCGAACAGCTCGAGCGCGGCGGTGCGGTCGTCCGGGTGGATGAGCTCGAACACGTTTCGGCCCACGTTCTCCGTGGATCCGTAGCCCAGCACCGGCTGCGTCGACTGGCTCGCGTACAGCACTTCGCCGTCTGGTCCCAGCAGCATAATGACGTCGCTCGAATGCTCGACGAGCTGGCGGAAGCGTTGCTCGCTTGCGCGGAGCGCTTCGGCGGCCCCCCGTCGCTCGGTGACGTCGCGCGCCACCCACACCACCTGGTCCGGGCCGAGTGGGGAGATCGCCGCCGCGAACCATACTTCCCGCCCGCCGATCGGCAGCGCGTACTCGTAGTACACGGTTTCACGACGCTCGAGGGCGCTGCGAATCTGCTGGAGATACTCCTCCGCGAGCGCCGGTTCGAACACATCGTGGAGGGTGCGTCCGAGCAGCTCCGGCGCTGGACGGTAGAGCAGGGCGGCGTTGGTGGGGGCGATCTTCACGTAACGACCTGTAACGTCCAGCACGAGAATGACATCGCTCATCGCGGCGAAGAGCGCCTCGAGCTCGGCGGCGGCGTCTTGGTGGCGGGAGACAGGCGGCTTCGCGGTTTTCATTTCGGGGACCAAATACTCACCCGGACGGGGCGGGAAGCAACGGGCTGGCGTGCCCCGTGACCCGGGTCACGCCAGCCTCGTGGCTCTACGCCGCAGGCCGGCGAGGCGGCGGTGGCTCGTTCAACACGAGCCAGTACAGGCCGAGCTGGCGCACCGCTTCGACGAACTGCTGGAAGTCGACGGGTTTGCGGATGTAGCTGTTGGCCCCGAGCCCGTACCCCGAGATCAGGTCACGCTCTTCACGCGACGAGGTCAGGATCACGACGGGCAAGAGGCGCGTGCGGTCGTCCGCGCGAATGCGTCGGAGGACCTCGAGGCCGTCCACCTTGGGAAGCTTGAGGTCGAGCAGGATGACCTCGGGTGCGATGGGGTGGCCGGCGTGCGCGCCCGTACCCTGGAGATAGTCCAGGGCCTCGGCGCCGTCATGGGCCACGAGAACCTCATTCTGAATGTTGTTCTTGGCGAGGGCGCGACGCGTCAGCGCCTCATCGTCGGGGTTGTCTTCGACGAGCAGGATCATGCGTTGGGACGCCGCTTTCTGGGTCATGAGAGGGTGAAGGAAAAGGTGGCCTCTGCCACTTCCGTGTTCATTCGTCGAGCACCTCGCGCACTTTCTGGCCGAGGGCGTCCGGTGTGAACGGTTTCTGGAGGTAGGCCAGGCCCGCCTCCAGCACGCCATGTCGCGTGACGGCGTCGTCCGTATAGCCCGACATGAAGATGACCCGGGCCTCCGGCCGGAGATCGGCGAGGCGGTTCGCCAGCTCGCGGCCCGAGAGTCCAGGCATGATGACGTCCGTCAGGAGGAGATGGATGGCGCCCGAATACCGCGCCGCGATATCCAACGCGGCCTCCGCGCTCGGCGCCTCGAGCACGGTGTAACCGTGGCGCTCGAGGACCTGGCGCGCGACCGCCCGCACCGGCGCCTCGTCTTCCGCGAGGAGGACGGTTTCCGACCCCCGCGCCGCACGGCGACGCGCCGCCCCGGCCTTGGCGACGTCCGCGGACTCCTGCACGCGAGGCAGGTAGATCTTGAACGTGGTGCCATGTCCGAGCTCGCTATAGACCCAGATGAACCCGCCGCTTTGCTTGATGATCCCGTACACGGTGGCGAGCCCCAACCCGGTGCCCTTGCCCTTTTCCTTGGTGGTGAAGAACGGCTCGAACATGTGCGCCTGCGTTTCCTCGCTCATGCCCGTTCCGGTGTCGCTCACGGCGATCATGACGTACGATCCCGGCTGGGCCGGATAGTGGTCGGCCGCGTATCCCTCGGACAGGTCCACGTTGGACGTCTCGAGCGTGAGCTTGCCGCCCTGCGGCATGGCGTCCCGTGAGTTCACGGCGAGGTTCATGAGCACCTGCTCGAGCTGTCCGGGGTCGGCTTTGACCCGGCCGGTGTCCGGCGCGAGCTGCGTGGCGAGCGCCACGTCCTCGCCGAGCAGCCGGCCCAGCATCTTCTGGAGGTCACCCACGAGGGTCTTCACGTCGATCACGCTGGGCTGCAGGACCTGCTGCCGGCTGAACGCGAGCAACTGCCGTGTGAGCCCGGCGGCTCGATCGGCGGCCTTACGGATCTCCGCCACGTCCTGGTGCCGGGAATCCGTGGGACCCAGGTCCTCGAGCAACAGGTCCGCGTAGCCGGTGATCGCGGTGAGGATGTTGTTGAAATCGTGGGCGATCCCGCCCGCGAGGCGGCCGACTGCTTCCATCTTCTGCGCCTGGCGCAGCTGTTGCTCGAGCTGGACGCGTTCGGTGACATCACGGCCAATGCCGAGGATCCCGATGAGGCGTCCTTCGAGGAGCTGGGGCGTGGCGGAGAATTCACCCATGCGGTAGTCGTGCTTCGCGGTGGAGACGCGGAACTGGCTGACGGCACGAAGGTCGCCCCGGACCACGCGGCCGAGCAGCTCGAGCGCGAAGGGCAGGTCCTCGGGGTGCACGAGCTTCTCGAACGGCCGGCCGACCCAATCTTCGCGGCGCCAGCCCGTGATCGTCTCGAACGCCGGATTGAGCGACGCGATCGTGCCTTCGGGAGAGAGCGCGAAGATCACGTCTCGCACGCCTTCGACGAGCGTCCGGTACCGCTCCTCTTGCTCCCGCAGCGCCGTCTCCGCCTGCCGGCGATCGGTCTGATCGCGGAAGTTGATGACGATGGCGCCCACGGCCGGCTCGGCCAGGCGGTTGACCGCGACGGCGTCGATGTAGCGCCACGAACCATCCTTGTGACGCCAGCGCAGCTCCATGGCGCGCGGGCTACCCGGCAGGGCGGCGATTTCGGACAACGTCGCCCTCACTCCGGGGAGGTCATCGGGGTGAATGCGCTCGAAGCCGGGACGGCCCACGAGCTCGGCGGGGGAGAACCCGAGCAAGCGCTCGGTCGATTGGCTGGCGAACAACATCGCGCCATCGGGGGCAAGGAGCGCGACGGCGTCGGCGCCGTGCTCGATCAGCGCACGGAACCGCTCCTCGCTTTGCCGGCGAGCCTCCTCCGCTCGGACCTTCTCGCTCCGCGCTCGGCGGAGGTCGAGCGCCCTGAGGACGGCGGGCCCGAGCCGCTCCAGATGATGCTTGACGACGTAGTCCGCCGCGCCGGCCTTGATGTACTCGGCGGCCGTTTCCTCGTCGAGGCTGCCGGTGACGATGATCAGTGGCGTGTCCGGAGCCTCGAGGAGCGCGATCCGCAGCGCGTCCCCCGCGCCGAACGACGGCAGCGAATGATCGGAGAGGATGATGTCAGGCGTGAACTCGTTCAGCGCCGCGCGAAATCCGCGCTCCGAGTCCACGCGCCGGGTGGCGCCCCCGATGCCCGCGCGGCGCAGCTCGCGCTCCACGAGCGCCGCGTCGTCCGGGACGTCTTCCACAAGGAGTATGCGGATCGCCGCGGGCATCGCGTCAGCGCGGCTGCTCGTTCAGGAGCACCCAGTACAAGCCCACCTCGGAGACGGCCCGGGCGAACGCCTCGAAATCCACGGGCTTGACGATGTAGCTGTTGGCACCCAGTCGGTACGCCGCCGTGATATCGGGCTCCTCGTTGGACGACGTGAGGACCACAACCGGCAGCGACTTGGTGCGCTCATCGGCCCGGAGCCGCCGCAGGACCTCGAGACCGTCGACCTTCGGGAGTTTGAGATCCAGAAGGACTACGCGGGGCGTGACACCGATGTCACGCAAAGGATGCGCCTTGTCACTGAAAAAGAAGTCGAGCGCCTCCGCGCCGTCGCGCGCCACGAAGACCTGATTCGCGAGGTTGCGGGCGCGGAAGGCCCGCAGGGTGAGCTCCACGTCGTTCGGATCGTCCTCGACCAGCAGGATCTCCACTTCCGGCGCCAGGCTCATTCGACGGCTCCGATTATGGGGTGCGACGGACCGGAGCGCAGCACCGAGCTCAGGTGTAGGTGAAATCGTAGCATGCAGTTATGCGACGTAAAGATCACGCGCTAGGGTGTTTTTGCGGCACGGGGGGGCGCTTTTGCGGCATTCAAGGTCTCGACTCATTCAACACCTCGCGAATGGCGGTCAGGAGCTCGCGGGGTTGGAACGGCTTTCGCAACGTGCGCGAAGCGCCAACGGCCGCGGCGGACTTCAAAACTTCCTGTTGTCCGGTGTGCCCTCCTCCCGACATGGCGACGATCTTCGGTTGTGCATCGCTGGCGCGGAGCGCCCGGATAACGCCGAGACCATCTCGCTTTGGCATGAAGATGTCCACGAGCACGAGATCGGCCCCTTGCTCGCGCTGCAACCGGAGTCCGGCCTCCCCGTCGCCCGCGTCGAGCACGTCGTAGCCGGCTGCCTCGAGGACGACGCGCAGCGCGCCCCGAAGCACTTCGTCATCATCCATCACCAGGATTCGTGCCATCTATTATGAGAACCCGTGCTGCATCCGGGTTGCCCTCCGGGTTGTTTGTTGCGATCTTCCGGCGGGGCAGGCGTACCTCAACGATGATATACTTTGTTGAGCTTTGCTGCTCAATATAGCCCGGCGGGATGGCACGGCATAGGGTCCATGAGCTACCACGAAGACCTCCTCGATATCAAGCAGGCGGCGCGATTCCTGAACGTGAGCGAGGCGTCGCTGCGACGCTGGACGAATTCGGGCCGGCTCGCCTGCTTGCGTGTCGGCCGCCGGCGGGAGCGCCGGTTCAGGCGCGACGACCTCCTCGCGTTTGCCGAGAAGCAGCCGGTCGCCGATCCGGCGCGCTCGTCGTTCCCGCCGATCGAGGGGGCCCACGTGTGTGGGCTGTACGGCAGTGACTTGAGCCGGATCAGCCTCGCCGCGGCGTTTCTCGCCGACGCCCTGCGACCGCAGAGGGCGAACTACCTCGCGCTCGAGCCCGACACGCGAGATCAGCTTCTCGCCCACCTCGCAAGGCGCCGCCCCTCCATCCAGGCCGACGTGGACACGGGGCGATTGGTGTTCGCCGAGTATGCCGGGTCGGCGGCGGGCCAACTGGAGTACTGGGAAAGGTGCTTTGCAGCTGCGACCAAGGCGGGTGCGCGCTTGGTGCGGGTCGTCGGTGACGTGTCGAGTGGTTTGGGGAAGCGGCTCGCACCGCACGAGGTGCTCAAATACGAGCGCAACTACGACCAACTGCAGAAGCGGTTCCGCGTTGCCACACTCTGTCTCTACGACGTGCGCCGATCGTCCGGCCTCGAGCTACTCGATGTCCTCAAGTGTCACGGAGACGTTTTTCGGTATCCCGTGCACCACCTGTTGAGTTAGAGTCTTCAGAACCCGAGCTCCCGAGGCAGGACTCGAACCTGCGACCCGCCGGTTAACAGCCGGCTGCTCTACCAGCTGAGCTACTCGGGAAGGACGGCGAGGAATATCGCTGCTCCAGACCGCGACTTCAACGGGCGTTTCAGCCCCCGAGCTGGGGTTTCAGGTGTTTCTCGTAGCAGTCGGGGCACACGCCGTGGCTGAACTCCGCTTTGGAGCGCTTTTCGATGTACCGCTCGAGCGAGCCCCACCCACCGTCGGCGTTCCGGATGCGCTTACAGTAGCTGCACACCGCGAGCAGCCCTTCGAGAGCGACGACATGCTCCCGCAACGTCAGGATGCGCTCGGCCACCCGGAGGCGGGCCTTGAGCTCGTCCGCGGGGACGGGCTTGGTCACGAAATCGTCGACGCCCGCGTCCATGGCCTCGAGGAAGCTCTCGGTACCCCCGCGCGATGTCTGAAGAATGAAGTAGGTGTACGGCCGCTCGGGCATCGCGCGCACGCGGCGGCAGAGCTCCAAGCCGTCGAGCTCGGGCATGAGCCAGTCGGAGACGATCACGCGTTGGTCGGAGAGCTGCCAGACCCCGAGCGCGATCTCGCCGTTTTCCGCGACCGACACGTGATGGCCGGCCGCGGTGAGCACGGCCTGCACCACTCGGAGCGCGACGGGATCGTCTTCGGCGACGAGGACGTTCATTGAGCCCGGAGGGGTCGGCTCATCGGCAGCTCGGCGAGCACCATGCCTACCAAAATCAGCGCTCCCCCGCTCCACTGCAACAGGGACAGCCGCTCGCCCAGGACCAGCCACGACGTCACGGCGGCGAAGAGGGGCTCGAAACAGAAGATCAGGGCAGCCCGCGCCGACGACATCTCGCGCTGGGCGCGCATCTGCAACAAGAAGCAGAACGTGCTGGCGAACAGGACCGTGTAGGCGAGGTCGCCGACTAAGGTCCACGTCCACTGGATGTGGGGTCGCTCGAACAGGGCCGTCGCCAGACCGGCGATCACGGCGGTGGAAGCGATCTGGATGAACACCAATCGCCGTGCGTCGTAGCGCCGGGCCAGCTCTGTGACGGCCACGATCTGGCCGCCGAAACAGGCGGCGCAGATGAGGGTGAGCAGGTCGCCGCGGTTCAGGCCACCGGCGTCCGGCGCGGTGAGGAGATAAATGCCCAGCGTGGCCAGCGCGAGTGCCCCCACGGTGAGCGAGTTGGGTCGCTCGCCGATGAGCGCGAGCGCAATCACGGGCGCAAGCACCGAGGAGACGGCGACGATGAACGCGGACCGGGAGGGCGTGGTGATCACGAGCCCCGCCGTCTGCGCAATGAACCCGAAGGCTACCAGAAGCCCCAGGAGCGCGCCGCCACGGAGCTCGGAGGGACCCGGGCGTGGGAGCAGACGCGTGCCCGGGAGCAAGACGAGCGCGGCGAGCCCGAAGCGGATCGTCAGAAACGTCAGCGGCGTCGCATATCCGAGCGCGCTCTTGACCGCGACAAAGCTCGTGCCCCAGAGCGCGGTCGCGAGCAGAAGCGCGAGGTCTGCCTGTCTTCGCGTCATGTCGGACGGTCGGACGGGGGGGACCGAGGGGGGACCGTGGGCGCGGTCATCGCGGCGTCCGCGTCGGTGAGCAGGTCCTGCAAATACCGTCCGGTGACCGACTCGGGCAGGCGGGCGACGTCCTCCGGTGTGCCCTGGGCGACGACCCGCCCACCGGCATCGCCCGCGCCGGGTCCCATTTCGATCATCCAATCGGCGCGCTTGATCACGTCGAGATGGTGTTCGATGACGAGGACGGTGTGCCCGGCGTCCACCAGACGATCGAGGACGCGACACAACGTGCGCACGTCGTCCAAGTGCAGACCGGTCGTCGGCTCGTCGAGGATGTACAGCTTGCGTCCGGTGCGGCGCTTCGCCCCGCTGGCGACCGCCAGTTCCCGCGCGATCTTGAGCCGCTGCGCCTCACCGCCCGACAGCGTCGTCGCGGGCTGGCCGAGCCGCAGGTAGCCGAGCCCTACCTGCTGCAAATGCCAGAGGGCGCGTGCCAGGCGAGGCTCGCGGTGGAACCGCTTGAGCGCCTGGTCCACGGTCCACTCGAGCACGTCGTGAATCGAGCTCCCGCCGAGCTTGACGTCGACCACCTCCTTCTTGAAGCGTTTCGCCCCGCAGGCCTCGCACGGGACGAACACGTTGGCCAGAAACACCATCTCGACCAGGACATGGCCCGCGCCCTCGCAGGTGTCGCACCGCCCGCCGGCCACGTTGAAGGAGAACGTGCTGGGGGTGTAGCCGCGGGCGCGGGCGAGCGGCTCCGCGGCGAACAACGCGCGCAGCTCGTCGAAGGCCTTGATATACGTGACGGGGTTCGAGCGTGGTGTCCTGCCGATCGGCGACTGGTCCACGAGCACGACGTCGCTGATCGCTTCCCAACCCGTGAGCGACGTGACGGCGCCCACCGGCTCGCCCAGGTGCTGCTTCGCGCCGTGCATGCCCCGGATGCGCGACTCGAGCTGCCGGAAGAGCACATCGTGGACGAGCGTCGACTTGCCGGATCCGGACACGCCGGTGACGGCGGTCAACGTGCCCAGCGGGATGCGCGCCTCGACATCGCGGAGATTGTGGAGACGCGCTCCCTGAACGGTCAGCCAGCGTCGGGCGGGGCGGCGGGCCGACGGAACGCCGATCCGCTTTTCACCCGACAGGTACTGGCCGGTGAGGGTACCGGCCTCGCGCACTCCCCGCGCGGACCCCTGGTAGACCAGCGCGCCGCCCGCTTCACCACTCGCCGGTCCGAGCTCGACCATCCAGTCCGCCGCCTGCATCGCGGCGGGGTCGTGCTCGACGACCACGACGGTATTGCCGGCATCGGCCAGCCGCCGCAGCAGGCCGAGCAGGCGATGCGTGTCCGCGGGATGGAGGCCGATGGTCGGCTCGTCGAGCACGTACAGCGTGTCGACCAGATGGGCGCCGAGCGCATTCGACAGCGCAATGCGCTGCGCTTCACCTCCAGACAAGGTTCGGGTCAGGCGGTCCAACGTCAGGTAGCCGAGCCCCACATCGTTCACGAACGACAGCCGGGCCTCGAGCTCGGCGAGAATGTGGAGCGCCACAGCCCGGCGGAACGGAGAGAGCACGAGGCTCGCGGCCCAGTCCAGGCACGCGGCTGCCGTGAGAGACGAGATCTCCGCGATGGTTCGCTCGCCGACGCGCACGGCCAAGGCCTCGGGCTTGAGGCGAGCGCCACCGCACCCAGGGCAGGTCTTGGCGAGCTGATACTGACGGAGAAACACGCGGATGTACTGCTTGTAGCGCTTGGCCTCGAGTCGCTCGAGGAAGGGAAACATGCCCACGAATCGACCGGCGGCGCCGTGCAGCAGGAAGTCGCGCGCCGTGGGGTCGAGATCGCGCCAGGCCGTATCGAAGGGGATGTCCCTGGCGCGTGCGGCTTCACGCAGGATTCGCCGGCGGCCCTCATAGCGGGGCTTGGTCCAGGGATCGAGCGCGCCCCGCGCCAGACTTTTCCTGGGATCGGGGACGATGAGCGATTCGTCGTATTCCAGCACGGCGCCGAACCCGTTACACACCGGGCAGGCCCCCCGGGGGTTATTGAAGGAAAAGAGGATCGGGCTGAGCGCGGGGGCCGCTGCGCCGCAACTCGAGCACGTCGGATGGGCGGAGAACCGACGGCGGTGGCCGTTGTTAAGCGCGACCGCCACGCCCTCGCCCTCGTTGAACGCCGTCGCTACGGCGTCCGCCAGTCTTCCCCGGCTCGCTTCCACGGCGGGGATCCGGTCCACCACCACCAGCACTTCCTGCGCTTCCCGCACGCGTTGCTCGGCATCAGGGGGGTCGAGCCGGGCCAGGACGCCGTCGACCTGCGCCCGAACGAAGCCGGCGGCCCGGAGTTGGGCGGCGACCTCGACGTCGGGGCGATGCGCGCTGGCGGGCAAAGGAAACGTGACCAGCACCGGGTGGGACGGCTCCCCGCTCCCTGCTCCCAGGAGCTCCTCCACCACCTCCTGAACCGTATCCGCTTTCACCTCGTGGCCGCACGGGACGCAGTACTGCGTCCCTACGCGCGCCCACAACAGGCGCAGGAAGTCGTAGATCTCCGTGGCCGTGCCGACCGTCGAACGACTCGAGGTGGTGGGATTCTTCTGCTCGATCGCCACGGCGGGAGAGATGCCTTCGATGCCGTCGACGAGCGGCTTGGGCATCCGCTCGAGGAACTGCTTGGCGTAGGTGGAGAGCGATTCGATATAGCGGCGCTGGCCCTCGGCGTACAGGGTATCGAACGCCAGCGTGCTCTTGCCCGACCCGGACGGCCCCGTGACGACCGTCAGCGCCCGCCGGGGGAGCTCGACGGTGATGCCCTTCAGGTTGTGCTGTCGAGCGTTGCGGATGACGACGGAGTCGGGAGCGCGAGGCATAACCCGATAAAATAACGGGTCTCAGGTGTCCGGGGTTGGGTGACCGGGGGTTCACGGGACCGATCGGGCACCTGGCACCTGACACCGGGCACCCGTAGTTTCGCCCCCACATGACCATCGCCCTCACCCCCCGCCTGCTGCGCCGCGGGCTGGAGCTGTTCGCTGTCATTTCGCTGGTGGGCGTCGTGGTGGTGCTCGCGGTCTACGGCGAGAACGTCCAAGCCGTCGCCCACACCCTCCTCCATCTCCAGTGGGGTTGGATCATCCTCGGGATGGGGCTCGCGTCGATGGACTGGATCGGCGGCGGCACGCGGTTGTGGGTCGTGGCGCGGCACGTGCACCCGGGCGTTCGCCTCCGCGACATGATCATCGCGGGGGGCATGAGCGCCTGGGCGGCCTACCTGACGCCGTTTCAATCGGGCGCCGGGCCGACCATGATGTGGGTGATGCGGCGATCGGGCGTCCGCTTGCCGGAGGCGATGACGTCCACCTTCATGACGTTCGTGGCCACCGTGGTCTTCTTCGCGGTCGCCGGTCCACTGGCGATCTATCTCGGAGCCGGGAAGTCCCTCGCGCGCCACGACATCGTTCTGGGGATCACCTACTACGGGCTCTTCCGCACCAGTCTCACGATCTTCGGCGTCTTGGGCGTCATCATGCTCGTGGCGATGGTGTTCCCGGCCTGGCTCCGGGATGCGGTCCACTGGCTGGCCGGCAAGCTGGAGCGAAAAAGCGGCCGGGTGGCCGCGCGCATGGAGCACCTCCGGGCCGGCATCGACCGCGCGCACGAATGCTTGGTGGCGTTCGGGAGCCCGCGCGGATGGCTCGCCCTGCTGTGGGCGGTGTTGCTGTCGGCCCCGTCGCACGCGAACAAGCTCCTGGCCGGCTACATCGCGCTGCGGGCGTTGGGCATCCCGGCGAACTTCGTCGACATCCTCCTGCTCCAGACGTTCATCACGTTCCTGCTGTACTTCGCGCCGACGCCCGGCTCGGCCGGCATTGCCGAGTTCCTTTCCGCGGCGGTCATGCAGATCTACGTGCAGCCTTCGCAGCTACCTTCGTACGCGCTCATCTGGCGCTTCATCAACAGCTACGCGACGGTGATCGCGGGATCGCTCCTGTTCTGGTACTGGCTGCGGCGGGGCCTCGTGGGGCGCGAGGAGTCGGTGTCACTCGACGCGCCGGCATGAGGGCGCGCCGGATACATCACGTAAGCCGTGTTTCCTTGCGCGGTTACACAGTCGGGCGTAACTTCCGGCGCTGCCATTTCCGGCTTCAAGGGACTCTCCCCCATGTCGTTGCTCGAACTCGGTGGTAGGAAGTTCACTATCCCTGTGGGGGAAGTAACGCTCGGCAGCGACGCGGGCTGCGCGATCTCCCTGAGCGGGGCAGGGGTGCTCCCCCAGCACGCGCTGTTGCAGGGCCAGGCGGACGGCCAAGTCGTGATCCGGAAGTCATCGCCCGCGGCCGAGGTCCTCATCAACGGTGTCCGCCTCGGCGCCGAGCCTACGCCGCTCCTCCACGGCGATAAGGTCGAGGTGGGAGGGCATGAGCTGACCTTCGTGGATGAGCGCCGCTCCGGCAGCACCCAGTACGTCAAGGCGTTCACGCCGCCCTCCGGGGAGGGGGCTGGGGGAACTGGCGCGGCTGGCGGCACCAAGCCCGGCGGACGGCCCATCACGATCGGGACCACCGGTGGGAGAGTCGTCAGTCTCACGGATGGCCGTGAATACGTGATCACCGGGACGTCATTGGTCTTCGGACGGGAGGCGGGGTGCGACGTGGTGGTGGCGGGGAAGGACGTGTCCCGCCGCCACGCCGAGATTGTGCAGACGCCGAAGGGCTACTTGCTGGTGGACTCGAGCACGAATGGGACGTTCGTCAACGAGGAGCGCATCGGAGGCCAGCGCATTCTCGCCCGGGCCGATGTGATCCGCCTGGGGGACGAGCAGTTTCGCTTCTATACGGATGTCGCTGGGGCGGCGCCCACGGCGGGTGCGGCACCACCGGCCGAAGGGGCCGCCGAACGATTGAAGCACACGGTTCACGGGATGGAAGCGGTGGCTCCCCCCTCCTCCCCATCCACGCCGCCCCCCGCACCGCCACCTCCTGCCGCACGTCCCGCTTCCCCGCCTCCGCTCGCCACCTTCCTGGTGCGGGTCGGCGCGCTGGCAGGACAACGGCTCACCGTCAGAACGCCGATCGTCAACGTCGGACGGGCGGACTACAACGACGTCGTGGTCCCCGATCCGTCGGTGTCGACCAGTCACGCCAAGCTGCAACGGCGCGAGGGCGTATGGGTGCTCGTGGACCTCGATTCCACGAACGGCACCTTCGTGGATGGGGAGCGGGTGAAGGGCGACGCGCCGCTCGCACCGGGAGCATCGGTCCGGCTGGGAGACGTGCAGCTCGTTTTCGAGCCGACCGACGATGCCGTCGCCGCGGTGAAAGGCGGCGGCACCCAGGTGCTCCGGACGCCCCATTCTATGGCGCCCCCCGGGCCACCCCCCGGGCCCCCCCCCGCCCCCGCCCCCGCCCCCGCCGCCAAGCGGCCGTCGCCGTCTCCGGCAGCCCCGGTGCCGCCCAAGCGTCCGGTGGCCGCTGCGCCGAAGGCCCCCGCGCCAGCCCCACCCAAAGCGCGTCCTCCGGCCGCGAAGCCCGCGCCCAAGCGCCCAGCCCCGGTTGCGCAGCAGCCGCCGCCGAAGAAGGGGAAGGGATGCGGCGCCAGCGCGGCGGTCCTGGTAATCGGATCCGCGGGGCTCGCCGTGCTGGTCCACCGGTTGCTTCTGTCATAACGCGCGTGCACATCACCGCCGCTGGCCGCACCGACGTCGGCATCATCCGGTCGGGGAACGAGGACAACTTCCTCATGGTCCCCGACCGGGGGATCTTCGTCGTCGCGGACGGCATGGGCGGTCATGCCGCGGGCGAAGTCGCGAGCGAGATGGCGGTGCGCTTCGTGGCACGGGAGCTCGGCTCCCTCAGAGGGCTGGCGGATGATCAGGTGGCCGACCGGATGCGTACGTCGATTCGCGCCGCGAACGGGGCGATTTTCCAGCGGACGCTGACCGAGCACGACAAGCGCGGGATGGGGACCACGGTCACCTGCCTGGTGTTGTTCGAGACGCGCTTCCTCATCGGGCAAGTCGGCGACAGCCGGGCGTACCTGTATCGCGACGGCAAGCTCATCCAGCTCACGAAGGATCATTCCTACGTGCAGGAGCAGGTGGACGCGGGATACCTCACGCCCGAGCAGGCGCGATCGCATCCGTATTCGAACGTCATTACCCGGTGCGTCGGCGCCAACAGCGATGTGATGCCCGACATCTATCTGGGCACCGTGAAGCTGGGGGACCTGTTCCTGCTCGCCTCGGATGGACTGACCGGGATGCTCGAGGATCCTGAGCTCGCGGAAGTGATGGGCGGCGGGGCCCGGGATCGGATGCCGCAGGACCGCGTCGATGCGTTGATCAACGAAGCGAACCGGCACGGCGGGCTCGACAATATCACCGCGATCATCGTCCGCATCGACGCGGTGGACGCGCCGGTCGGAGGCGATACGGAGATCACCCGCCCCGGCGTGCGGGACTAATCAGCCAACCAGCGTAGCGTCTCGTCTCTCGTCCGCATCACCAGATCCACGATCCGGCCGGGGTCCACCGGCACGGCTCGCAAGGTGAACACCCGCAGCCGTCGCGCCGACCGGTACAGCTCCGCGGCGACGCGGGGCAAGCCGAGATGAGCCGCCGACTCGTCCCCGCCGAGGTGGGTGACCGTGCCATCCCGCTTCACGAGCGGCACGTCGAGGGCGAGCATGGACGGTTTCGCGGGGAAATCGAGAAACAACTCTCCGGGCGCGAGTTTCAGCTCCCGGGCCAGGCGGTCTTCAACGCGGGCGACGAGCTCCGGCTCGTCCGACGGCCAGGCTGGCGTGTCCGCGGGCAAGTCTGTAGCGGCGAGGTCGAGGGCACGTTTGGCCAGCCGTCGCTCGCGGAGCCGCCGCGCCAAGCCGGTCGTGTCGTCGCGCAGCAGCTCGTGGATCAGCCCGTCGTCCGTGGCGCTCGCGATGGCGCGCGGGTCGACGCGGCCCGCGGCGATTGCGTCCCGCACGAGGCGCTTGAACATCGAAGTCGCGCTCCGCACGGCGTGGTGCCAGTACACATTGCGGTACATCTGATATTTGGCGAAGAGCAGCGACTCGAGCGCCGCGAGTCCCTTTTCGTGCAGGGCGATGGTCGGATGCCCATCCGGACCGGGCGCGATCGTGAGCGACGTCAGCAGCCGATCGACGTCGATCACGCCGTACGGCACACCGCACATCCAGGCGTCGCGCGAGAGATAGTCGAGCTTGTCCACGTCGAGCGAGCCCGCGATAAGACCCGCGAGCGGCTCCCGTGCCCGGCCCTGAATCAGCGGCAGCAGGCGCTCGGCCGGCGCACCCAGGTCGGCCAGTCGCTGCGCCAGGGCCCCGACGAGATGCTCGGCCGCGAGGATCTCATGCTGCGGGAGCCCCGCTTCCTCGAGCGCGTGCGAGAAGGGGTAGTGCCCGATGTCGTGTAGCAGCGCAGCGAGCTTCAGGCGGGCGCGATCGGTGGGGTCCGGCCGCGTGTCCCCCGCCTCTTCGAGCTGCGTCAGCGCGCGTCGGGCCAGGTGGTATGCGCCCAGCGCGTGCTCAAACCGGGTGTGCGTGGCGCCGGGGTATACGAGGAAGGCGTGCCCCAGCTGGCGGACGTAGCGCAGCCGTTGCACCGCGGGCGTGTCCACTACGGCCAGCGCTTCGGGATCGAGCCGAATGTTATTCCAGAGCGGGTCGCGAACGACCTCGAACCGGGTCAACGCTTGGGGCCTGCGTCCCTGACCGCGGCGTGTACGTGGTCGTGGAACTGCTCGAAGTTCTCCCGGAACATCTGGCTGAGGCGCGCGGCCTGGGCGTCGTACGCCGGCGGGTCCGTCCACGTGCCGCGCGGGAGCAGCAGGGCGTCGGGCACGCCCGGGACTTGGAGCGGGACTTCCAACCCGAACACGGGATCCGGAGCGGTGGGGATGCGGTCGAGCATCCCTGCGAGCGCCGCGCGCACCATCGCTCGGGTGAGAGTCAACCGGATCCGCTGCCCGACGCCGTACGGCCCGCCGCTCCACCCGGTGTTCACGAGCCAGCACTGCACGCCGTGCCGGGCGATCTTCTCGCCCAGGAGCGATGCATAGGCGTTCGGATTGAGTGGCAGGAACGGCGCGCCGAAACACGTGGAGAACGCGGCCTTGGGTTCGGTCACGCCCCGCTCCGTCCCGGCGACCTTGGCGGTGTAGCCCGAGAGGAAGTGGTACATCGCCTGTGCGGGAGACAGGCGCGAGATCGGCGGCATGATCCCGTACGCGTCGCAGGTGAGGAAGAGGATGTGCGACGGATGCCCGCCCATCCCGCCCGGGACGTGATTGGGGATGTAGTGGATCGGATAGGACGCGCGGGTGTTTTCGGTGATCTCGTCGGAGTCCAGGTCGATCGCCCGGGTCGCCGCGTCCACCACGACGTTCTCGAGTACGGTCCCGAACATCTGGGTCGTGGCGTAGATCTCGGGCTCGCCTTCGCGCGAGAGGCGGATCACCTTGGCGTAACAGCCACCCTCGAAATTGAACACCCCCTGGTCGGACCAGCCATGCTCGTCGTCGCCGATCAGCGCGCGGGCCGGGTCCGCCGAGAGCGTGGTCTTCCCGGTGCCCGAGAGCCCGAAGAACAGCGCGACGTCGCCCGTCTCGCCCAGGTTCGCCGAACAGTGCATCGAGAGGATGCCGCGCTTGGGGAGGAGGTCGTTGAGGATCGTGAACACCGCTTTCTTCATCTCGCCCGCGTAGCGAGTCCCGCCGATGAGCGCCGTCCGCTGTCCGAAGTTGATCACCACGAACGTCCCCGACTTGGTGGAATGCACCGCCGGGTCCGCGTGGAGCTCAGGAGCGTGGAGGACGGTCCAGGCGGGAGTGAAGGTGGCGAGGTCGGAAGCGGTGGGACGAAGGAACATGTTGTAGACGAAGAGCGCCTGCCAGGCGTTCGGTGTGATGAAGCGGATACCGAAGCGATGGTTCGGGTCCGCGCCCGCGAAGAGATCGCGGACGAACAGCTCCTGGCCGGCGAGGTGCGCCAACACGGAGGCCTTGAGCCGCTGGTAGGGCTCGGGGTCGAGCGGCTGGTTCACCTTCCCCCAGCGGATGTCGCTCGCGGACGTGGGCTCCTGGACGATGAACTTGTCGTTGGGGCTGCGACCAGTATGCGGCGTCGTGACCGCGGCGAACGCTCCACCCTCGGCGATGATGCCCTCGCCGCGGCGCACGGCGTGCTCGTAGAGCTGCGGGGGCCCGAGGTTCCAGTGGACCGCGCATTGCGGCGTGAGTCCCAGGGCCTCGAGCCCGGGATACCGCTTGCCCTCGGTGGGTCGGGTGGCGTGCGCAGTCATGCGCGGGGCCTCCGCGGCGGGGGGGGGCCATGCTCCAGCGCGTCCACAGCGGCGATGACGGCCATGTTCACGATGTCGTTCACCTCGGAGCCCCGTTGCAGGACATGCACCGGTTGCGCCATGCCGACCAGGATGGGGCCGATCGCTTCCGCCCCCCCGAGCCGGTCGAGCAGCTTGTAACAGATGTTCGCGGCGTCGAGATTCGGGAAAATCAACACGTTCGCCGGCCCTTTGAGCTTCGAGAACGGATAGGTCTTCATCAAGATCCGTTCCACGACAGCCGTATCGGCCTGCATTTCGCCGTCCGCCTGAAGGGCCGGCTCGCGCTCCTGCAGCAGCGCGACGGCGCGCTGCACTTTTGTGGCCGAGGCGTGGCGGACCGACCCGAAGTTCGAGAACGAGAGCAGGGCCACGCGGGGCTCGATGCCCAGCCGCGAGACGAACTCCGCCGTGGCCGATGCGATTTCCGCGAGCGTCTCTTCATCCGGGTCGATATTGACGGTGCAGTCCGCGAAGAAGAACGTCTGCTGGGGCAAGACGAGCATGTAGATGCCGCTCACGTGTCGGCGCCCCGGCTCTGCGCCGATCACCTCCAGGGCGGGTCGCATGGCGTCGGGATAGTACATGTCGACGCCCGCCACGACCGCATCGGCTTGGCCGGCCCGCAGCATCAACAGGGCGTGGTACATCGGGTCGAGGACGCGGGCACGCGCTTCGCGCAGGGTGATGCCCTTGCGACGCCGCCGCTCCCACAGCCCCTGCGCGAACGTCTCGAGGTGCGCGCTGGTGCGCGGATTGGCGAGCGTGATGTCTTCCAGGGTCACCCCGGCGTCGTCCGCCTGGCGGCGGATGGCGTCGGGGTCGCCGAGCAGGATCGGCTCCGCCACGCCATCGTCGGCGAGGATCCGGGCCGCCTTGAGGATGCGCGGGTCCTCGCCTTCGGGGAAGACGACGCGCTGCGCCTCCTGCTGAGCGCGGCTCGAGAGCCCGCGCATCACCTCGCGCGCCCGCCCGAGACGCGCGTCGAGTTCCGCGCGATACTCGTCCACGTCGATCACGCGTCCCGCCACACCCGAGCCCACAGCCGCCCACGCAACCGCCGGAGCCACCCACAGGAGCACACGAGGGTCGAACGGCTTGGGAATCAGGTAGTCGACGCCGAACCGCAGCCGCTCGAGGCCATAGGCCCGCATCACGGAATCGGGGACTTCTTCTTTGGCCAGCGCCGCGAGCGCGCGCGTCGCGGCCATCTCCATATCCTCGTTGATCTTCTTGGCTCGCACATCGAGGGCCCCGCGGAAAATGAACGGGAAGCCCAGCACGTTGTTGACCTGGTTGGGATAGTCCGAACGCCCGGTCGCGATGATCGCGTCGGGGCGGGCGGCCCGGGCTTCTTCCGGCGTGATCTCGGGGTTCGGGTTTGCGAGCGCGAACACGATCGGCTGCGCCGCCATCCCCTTGAGCATGTCGCCGGTCACGATCCCGCCCACCGAGAGCCCCACCAGGACGTCCGCACCTTGGAGCACCTCCGGGAGCGCGCGCGCCTTGCCGGGCTGCGCGAACCGGCTCCGGTAACGGTCGAGCCCCTTCCGGCCCGCGTAGATCAAGCCGTCCTCGTCGCACATGAAAATGTGCTCCCGCTTCACGCCGAGCCGGACGTAGTGCTCCGCGGTGGCGATCGCCGCCGCCCCGGCCCCCACGAATACGACCTTGATGCTCGGAAGGTCTTTCTTCACGAGCTCGAGGGCGTTGAGAAGCGCCGCCCCAGAGATGATCGCGGTACCGTGCTGGTCGTCGTGGAAGACGGGAATCGAGAGCGTCTCCCGGAGCTGCTCCTCGATGTAAAAGCAGTCGGGAGAGCGGATGTCCTCGAGGTTGATACCACCGACGGTGGGCTCGAGCAGCTGGCAGAATCGGATGACGTCGTCGGGGTTTTCGGAGGCCAATTCCAGGTCGAAGACGTCGATGTCGGCGAACGCCTTGAACAGGATGCCCTTGCCCTCCATGACCGGCTTCCCGGCCAGGGGCCCGATATTCCCGAGTCCGAGGACCGCCGTCCCGTTGGTCACGACGGCCACCAGGTTGCCTTTGGCCGTGTAGGTGTACGCCTCCTCAGGCCGGGCCGCGATCTCCCGGCAGGGCTCGGCCACCCCAGGCGTGTAGGCCAGAGAGAGGTCGCGCTGGTTCTTGAAGGGCTTGGTCGGCGAGACCTGGATCTTCCCAGGGCGGCCCTGCGAGTGGTAATCGAGGGCCTCCTGGCGGCGAATCGACATCTAGGACACAAGTCCTTTTTTGTGAAGGAGTTATGCTATGTGTCGCGCTCCTGGCTGTCAAGCACGGCGCCGTTCACCGGATCCGAATCACGGTCAAACGCGGCACGACTGAGGTGAAAAGCGTCGCGTTCGGCCCGGTGAGTGAGAGCGTGAACGCCGGCGCTCCGGGCCCCTGGAGCGCCCGGACATACAGGCCTGACCCGGCGTCCAAATGGCCGCTCACGTTTACCCGTGCGCCGGCACTGGCGATCGGTGCCAACGGGTAGCTCGGGGTAAAGTTGCTCGGGAACTTCGTGTACAGGGAGTCGAACTCGGCGCGGAAGCGCCACGAGGTGTACGTGAGCTCGGGCGGCGGCGTGAAGCCCGGGAGGTCCGAAACCCAATTGGCGAGGGCCCAGCGCGAGACCAGGGTCGAGAAATTTTGACCGGTCTGCGCGGCCACATTCGCTTCCCCAAAGAGGGTCGTCTGTACGAGCTTGCCCGCGAGCCCTCCCGGTGACTGGTCCATCAGGTAGCGGACGAAGAGCCAGCTCGCCCCGACGTCCGCCAGCGTGCCGTTGTCGAAGGGAATCAGGAGAAACGAGGTCCCGGTCTTGCTCAGGTATTGCCCCGCGTCGTAGAAATCGTTGTCGTCCATGTAGTGATGGAATGTCGTCGTGTCGCCGGGCAAATACGTGCGCGCGGCGAGCTCTTCGGCGTACTTGGAGAGGCCCTCATCGAGCCAGCCATCCTCGGTCGCCTGACCACTCCGGAACAGGATGTGCTGTGCGAAGTTGATCATGTGTTGGAATTCGTGCACGAACGTGGACGGAATGATGCGCTTCACGCTTGCGCTCGAATGCGCGCAGCTGAGCGTCCCCGTGGGATCCGCGACGATCGAATAAAACACCTCACCGCGGTTGGACTGGAACGCCGGCGCGGCGTTGTCGAGGTCGGGGGGGAAGAAGAATCCGGCGATGAATCCTGCCGAGTCGCACTCGGCCTTGGTTACGAGGGAATTCACGACGGGACTCATCAGGGCGATGACCACGCCGTTGGAATCGACGTCCGATACCGCTCCGAACGTGTCGACCGCGAGCGGATAGAGCCTCGCGTCGAACACCTGCTTGAGCGTATCGATGTCCGCCGAGTCGAGGCCGTTCGGGGGTGCAAGTGTGTCCACGTAGATGGCGACGTGCGCTCCCACCGCCACCGCCCGCGCGCCGACTCGCTTGAAATCACTCGCCAGGCTGCAGTCCGCGCGGTTGGCGCATACGGTGAATGAGCGGAGGCTGCCGATCGTGGGCGGCGTGATGGTGGCGGCGATGGACCCCGCCGCAGGGGCCGTGGCCAGCGGACGCGGGCGTGCAGCGTGGGCTCGACCCACGTTCCTGAGGAGTTGATCGAACGCGACGGCCGCCGATCGCGAGCCGGACGAGAACGGCGCGATCATCCGAGCCATCGCCGGCGCGGCCGGCGATGGGGTCACACCCACCAGGGAGAACGCCGCGCTGCCGCCGGGGTCCCCACCCGTGGACTGTGCGACCACGAGGTATTCAGCGGAGTCGACGGCGGACGCGTTCGCGGGGAACGTCGTGCACCCGACATCGGACGCCGGATCGATGGACGTGTACGCCCCGATCGCGAGCGTGACCTGCGTGGCCTGCGCGGCGTGGCAGGCGACGGGCGGCGCCGCGGGCTTTTCGCTGCTGCACGCGACAGTCGCTGCGAGCCCCCAGACGATGAGTCTCCCCACTGTTCCGTCCCTCATCTTTGCCTCCGCCTGTGAGAATCGTGTGCTACCGTTTACCTGCGTTGCGCCACTCCATCTTGGAAGACATGCCCGTCGCCGTAGAGAGTAACGTGCGCCGGGACGCCAAGCCGTGACAGGAGCCGCGTCGATTCAAAATGAATCGCAAGTCTCAAGCTCCGATGTTGACCCGTACCTGTACGCTACGCGGCCGGCCCAATGCTGCGCCGCTGAAGAAGGGCCCTTTGAGGGCGTACTTGTGGTCGAACACGTTCTCGATGTACAGCTGCGGCCTGATCACACCGCTGCCAAGGGCGAACGCATACCCCACACTGGCGTTCATGATAAAGTTGGGGTCGACCTTGATCGACTTGTTGAAGTCCAACAGCCCTGTGCCGTACGTCGAGTCGGGACTGTTGCCATTCGTCAATCCGCTTCCGTAGATACCGGTTGTGGAGAAGTAGAAACCGTGACTCGAATAGACCACGCTGGCGACGCCGGAGAGGCGCTGGTCGTGGTCGAGGTCGAACGGTGTCGAGTCCGTACTGGGCGGGAAGAATCCACCGGTGACGCCGTCGAAGCCATAGGCGTGGTTCAGCGCAACGTTCACGTAGCCAGAGAAGGGCCCTCGCGGGCGGATCTCCACCACGCCCTCGAGTCCGGTGATCCGCACGCGTCCGATGTTCACCGACGTCAGAATGGCGGTGCCGGGGATGGTGGCGTCATCGATACCCGGGTTGCTCCGCTTGTGGTAGGCGGAGAGCTTGGTGACGACACCGGCCGGAAAGCGGTGCACGTACCCCACTTCGTAGAAGTGATCGCGCTCAGGGAGAGTCGGCTCCGCGACGACGCCGCCCTGGGCAGTGCTAGTAATGGCACGGAGGTCCTCGACATTCGTAGGCAGGAACAGCCGACCGTAGTACACCCAGAAGGTGTTCGCGGGGTCCGGGAAGAAGCTGAGCTTCGCCCGCGGACTCACCTGGTTGCGGTTGCCGGCGAATGGTGCGTTATGGTTGTCGAACCGCACTCCCATCCGCAGCTCCCAATGGTCCGACGGGGCGATCGCGGTTTGTGCGTACACGCCGACGTCACTGCCCTTGAGCCCGGAGTTCGACGCGGGCCCGGTTCTGCCCGTGTTGGTGACCGACGAGAAGTCCTCGTGCCCGCCCGTGTACGACGCGAGCACGCCACTCTTGAATTCGAGCCCGTGGTGTGGCTGCAGCGTGTAGTCGAGCTTGAGTCCTATAGTGTGGAAGTTTCGGTCCTCTGCGATGATGTAATGGTTCGTGTCGCCGGGGAACTGGAACGTGGCCGCGTCGGAGAGACCCGGCGTGTAATTGAGGCTCCCGTCCCGGAAAAACACACCTGTGAACAGTTCTGACGAGCGCTCGCTCCCTGGCGCAGCGTCGGCAAACCGATGACGCCAGCCGACGTTCACGAAGCCGTTCACGTCCTGTTGGTGGTCGTCGATGACCCCATTGGCCGAGTCGAACGGGACGGCGAACCGCGTACGCGAGCGATTGAGATCGAGGTTCAGGACGTCACGGTCTGACGGGATATACTGCACCTTGCCGAACCCGAAGAGATCGGTGCCGTCGTTATGAAAGTTCTCGACCTTGTTGCGTAGCGTGTCGAACACGAGCGGCTCCCGCCGCATGTCGGTCCCCTGACGGGCCCCGGAGAGGAAGAACCCCCACTTCCCCGCATTGGTGCTGAGGTTGAGCGCCTGCCCGTTCGCCGAGAACGAGCCGCCGTAGCCGGATGCGTCGAGGTGTAGTCCGCCGGATGGAATCCGAGTCGTGACATTGACGATAGCAGCGTTCTTATTGCCGTACTCGGCGTCCCAGCCGCCGGTCTGGAAGTCGATCTGGTTGACCACCTGTGGGTCGAACAGCTCGTTCAAGCTGCCCGAGATCCCCGACGGGACCGGCACACCGTCCACGTAGTACGTATACTCGGCATGCTGGCCGCGGATGTGGACTTCGCCCGTGGGCGCCCGCGCCGCGCCGACTATCGATTGCTGCAGTATCTGCGACGTCGTGTTCGTCGGCGCCCCGTGGTAGTCATTCTGCTTGAAGATCTGGTCGCCGGTGCGCGTGTCGACGGCGAGCGGTACGGTCGACGTGACCTCGACCGCGGACAGGTTGATCGGGAGCGGAACCAGGCGGAAGGCGGCTTGGCTGAGTCCTTCGGTGGCTCCCACGGTCACATCGCGCGTTTCGGACCGGTAGCCCAGGTACCGCGCCTCGACGCTGTAGGATCCTCCGGAAAGGTTGTGAACCACGTAACGGCCGAACGCGTCGGTGGTCGCGGTGGCCACGACGTTCCCGCCACGCTCGATCCGGACTTCGCCTCCGGGCAACGGCGTGCCGGTCGCACTATCAACGACGGATCCACCGATATCACCGTCGTCCCGCAGGTCGACGCCTACTGACAGCCGTGTGGCGCCGGCCGGATGGGCACGGAGGCCCACCGCGAGGCACGCCACGACCAACGCTTGATAGAGTGTCGTCGAGCTCATGCGCTCTCCCTGAACGTGAGTGAGTTGCATTGACTCGGCGCGTCTCCCACAGGGTGGTCGACGAGGCGAGTCGCTTCACGTGCGGGCGACGCGCGCGCGAGTGCGCGGCGTCGCTAGGAGAGCTCGGGAGGGGCTCGGGGTTGGGGATGGGGTGGGGCGAGCCGGTACGGCAGGCCGCCGGGATCGGCGGGGCCCGGCAGCCGCTGGTGCCCGCCGGCGACCGGGAGCGTGGTCGCCCGACCGGCGACGGCGGGAGCGGTGAGAAAGTGGCAGAGGGCGCAGTCCGGCGCGTGGATCCGGGCACAGCTGTTGGTTGTATGGGACTCGATGTGCGCGACGGCGTGGGATTCCCCGGCATCGAGGCGCGCATCCGCCCAGGCCGCGGTGCCCGGCAGGGTGAGCTGCAGGGTCGCCGCGAGAAGCCAGCACGCTCGAACAGCAGGTGACCGACGCGCGGTCCAGATCATGGAGTCCGAATGGTCATCCTGGGGTGCCAACGGGCGCGGTGACGCGCGCCACGTTCCCCACGCCCAGCTTGCGTAGGACGCCCGCCACGATCAACAAGAAGCCGTACATGCACACGATGAGAGGGCCGGTCGGCAGGTCGGCGAGATACGAGACCCAGAGCCCCAGGAGCGACGCGAGCGCCCCCGCGCTCCATGAGATCACCACCAGCTTCCGGATGTCACGGGTGAACAGAAACGCGATGGTCGCGGGCACGACGAGCATGGTGAAGACCATGAGGACCCCGGCCAGCGGCACCGAGATCGTCACCGCGAGGCCGAAGGAGATATAGAACCAGAAGTCCCACCACTTGATGCTCCACCCCTTGCGCTCCGCCTCTTCCGGGCGGAAGGAGATCGTGAGAAAGCGGTGGCGAAGGAGGTAGTGAAATAGCCCCAACCCGCCGTAGGCAATGGTCTTCTTGGCGATCGTGGGCCATGTCACCCAGATGATGCTCCCCTGCAGCACGTCACGAATCGCTTCGGCGCCCCGGGGCTCCTTGGAGGCGGCGAGAATCGCCGCGGCGGAGGCGACGACGTACACGATGCCAATGATCGCTTCATGCGGGACGCGGCCCTTCCCCGCGGTCCGCGTCAACGCGAACACGACGGCGCCGACGCCGGTAAAGAGTAAAGCGGAGATAAACGCCGTCGAGGAGTCCGGCGCGACGCCCGCGAGCAGGGCAACGACGCTGCCGAGCGCCGCCATCTGCGCCAGCGAGAGATCCACGAAGATCACCTCGCGGGCGATCACGTGCAGGCCGAGGTAGGAGTGGATTCCCACCAGGACCATGCACGCCACGAACGGCGCCAGCATGAATTGCAGCACGGTCAGGCTCCCGGGTTATTGTTTCGTGCCGGTGCCAGCCGGCCCCAGTGCTCTCGCCAGCTCCGACACCCAAAGGTTGATCAGGTCGAAGTACGTGTTGACGCCCGGTGCGCCGCCCACGTTCCCCGCGACGATCACCGCTTTCGCACCGGTGCGCGCGGCGACTTCCTCCACCTGATTGCGGTCGTAGTAGTTCCCTGCAAAGAGCACCGGGATATGGCGCTCCTTCATTTCTGTGATGACTTCCTGCACGTGACTGGGCGTCGGAGGGATGCCGGGCTTCGGCTCGATGTAATCGATGCAGGGCACTTGAAACTCCTTGGAAAAATAATCCCACTCCTTGTGGTAGCACACCATCTGCTTGCCCCGGAATACCTCGCCTTCCTTGAGCCAGCCGCCGAGCCGATTGATGAGCGGCGCGCCCTGATATTGCTTAGAGGTCAGGAAGTCGAAGAGCTTCCCTTGTTTGTCCAGATCCACCAGCGTTTGCCCGCCCAACAATTTCACGAGGTCGTCGCCGTACAAAGCTCGGAAGAGCCGATCCTCGAAGTCCTTCTCTCGAGCCGAGAAGTACTCTGCGTTCTCGGGGGAGACGCGCCGCAATCCCGTCAGGATGTTCCGCGCCACCTGCAAGCCGTTCAACGGGCCGGTCCAGATGTGGGGGTTGCCGAACACGTGGATGTCGCCCCCCGAGCGGGAATAGCTCGCCGGCACATCGAGCAAGTCGATCCCGGAATAAGCGGCGACGTACCCCGGCCCGCCCTCCGTCACCTTGGGGTTATTCGCCTTGTCGAGGAGGGCGGGGACCCACAGCTCGAGGTCGAGGCCCGTTGTGACGAACACGTCAGCGCTGGCTAGCGCCGGCACGAAGCTCGGCTTCGGCTCCACGAAGTGCGGGTTGTCGTATCCTCCGCCAATGGACGTTACCTCGCCCCGCTCGCCCACGATCTCCCGAGCGATCGCGGCGTATGTGCTGAGCGAGGTGACGACCTTGACCTTGTCCGCTGGGGCAGGTGGGCCTCCGGACGCGTTGGGGGCCCCGTGTATGACGGCCAGTGCAGCGATGAGTGCCAGCATGTCAGTAGGTCTCGTGTTTATGAGGTCCGATCGCCCAAACCGCCTGGAGGGCGAACTGGTTCGTGGCGGAGGCGCCCGCCAGCTTGCTCCACATGTACTGCGCCCGCAGCTCCACCCACTCGCTCTCCCACAGCGTGAGCGTTGGAATGACCTGCCGCGTGATGAGGCTCGTGACCGGGTCTTCCACGTAGTCGTATCGAACGCCCACGATCCATCGCTCGTCGAGCTTGTAGGTACTGCCCACGTACCAGCCCACGTGCGTGTGGGGGGTCACGTTTGCGCTGTCCTTCCGCAGGGCGTAGAGCTCGCCTCGAAGGGTGAAGTTGCGATACAAGGCCCGCTGCGGCGGTCGCCACGTCAGCCGAAACTCGAGCCCGCCCACTTTCGTGCGGAGGGCAGAGCTGGGGTTCGTGCCGTAGAGGCCGGTGCCGCCGATCTGCATGTACGTCGAGGGCGTGAGCTGCCAGAAGTTGAGCAGATGGACCAGGTAGGTCGGTCGCCCCCCCCCACCGAACAGCTCCCCATCACTCTCGCTTCGCGTGACCTGGGCCGTGACCTCGTGCGTCCCCAGCCCTCCAATCGCGCGATAGAGTGAGATACCGGTGCCCGCCAGACCGTCTCCTCCGAGATAGGTGCGGAGCGCGAGCGGGTACTCCGTCTCCGGCACCGCGTGCAGATGCCAGCGATTCAGCTCGCCAAACTGCTGGCGGAACTTGCCGATGTCGAAGCGGATATGCCCCGGCAAGCCCGTCCAGTATGCGTAGCCTTCCTCGACGCTCACCGAGCCGTTCTCGAGGCTCACGAAGATCTTTGTGTTCGAGTACGGGTCGAGTGCCGACTGAAATCCGACCTCGAACTCGCGCGGGTCGAAGTTCTCGCGCTGGACCCCCGGGGTGGTGCCGTACGCCCGCACGTCGCCCGTCGCGCTGATTTCCGGATTCAGTTGGGCCTGGTTCCGCTCTCGCCCGATGAACCGGGTCTGCTGCGCTGTGTCGGCCTTCATCTTTGTGGTATCCGTACCCGCGGCCGCCGCTGCCGCGGCGCGCAGTGCGGCGAGGGAAGTGTCCGCCGCGGGCGCCTCGGCGGCGGCCTGCGCGGGGCGGCGCGCCAGCTGGGCGCGCACGCTGTCGAGCCGCGTCTTGAGTGCGCGAATCTCCGCGGCGAGTGAGTCGACCGTCCGACGATCGACGGGCTGCTGCGCGAACGCCCGGATGGGCAGCACGAGGAGGGCCGCGCATGCGGCCACGACGCCATATCGATGATGTCGATTCATCCTTGAGGATCTCCCGTTCCCTTGTTGCGAGCGTGCACCCCCGCTGAGCGGCGGCGCGACGATCCATCGGTCGGCGGCCCGGCAATGCCGGCCGCTTCGATCAGGAAACGGGAGTGGGTGGTGCTCGAGGGGGCGCGCAGCGGGCGTCGGGGCGACGCGCCGGCACGGCGTCAGGGTCCGTGAGTCGCCCCACGGCGGACGACTGGAACAAGGGCGCCGTGCTCGTCGGGCGGGACACCGCTTGCGCCCCCGCCCATTGGCACAGCGCGCAGCGCAGCTCGTCGTGCAACGCCAGGCACGCCGATCCGTGCTGCGCCTCGATGTGGGCCGGGGCGGTGAGCCGCTCGGACGCGTGCGCCAGAGACACCGCGCCGCCCGCGAGCCCCTGGAGCACCAGGAGCAGCGTGGCGAGGTAGCGGGTCCAGCGGTTCCGCGTCGTCAGTGCGATCACGCCCTGCCTACGGTTTGGGCCTTTCGACCGTTGCGCGCGTAGGCGCGCAGTCGCCTGAGCATCCGCCGGTCGTGGTGGATCGGGTCGTCGCCCTTCGGTGTCTCGATAATCTTAATCACCCGCGCGAATCGCGGGTCCTGCATGATGTGCCGAAACGGTCCGGGCCCCACCGTGCCCTCGCCGATCCATTCATGGCGGTCGAGTCGAGACCCGGCCGCCCCCTTGGAATCGTTGAGGTGCAAGCACTTGAGGAGGGGGAGCCCCACCTCCCGATCGAACTGCTCCCATACCGCCTCGATGCCGGCGACCACATCGTACCCCGCAGCGTGCAGATGAGCCGTGTCCAGGCAAAACGCCACGCGCTCGCGGAGCGCGGGGGGCACCTCATCGCGGAGCGCCCGCAGCTCCCCGAAAGTGCTCCCGAGCGCGGTTCCCGCACCCGCCGTGCCCTCGATCAGCAGCCCCACGTCACCGGGGACGGCGGCCAAGCACTCGGCGTATCCGCGGGCGTTGCGAGCCAGCCCGGCGGCGCGCTCGTCCATGTAGTTGCCGGGGTGCGTCACGACCCAGGGGATCCCGAAGGCCCGACAGCGCTCGAGCTCTCGCGTGAACGCCCGGGCGCTCTTGGCGCGGAGCGCCGGGTCCGGGGAGGCCAGATTATTGAGGTAGCTCTCGTGCGACACGACGGCGTGAATGCCGTTGGCCACCAGTGCTTCTCGGAATGCCGCGATCTCCTCGGCGCTCACCGCCGGCTCGCGCCACTGTTGTGGCGTCTTCGTGAACACCTGCATGGCGGTGGCGCCGATGGCCGCGCCCCGGGCCGGGGCGAGCGCCAGCCCGCCGAGGGTCGAGACGTGTGCGCCGAGCAACTCGCCGTCGTCGGTCACACCAAGGGCTCCTCAGTGAAGGCGAGCCGGGAGATCAGCGGCACGAAGCGGACGCCGCCCGCCCGGCGCTCCGTCAGCCCGGTGGGACGCCGCTCGATGATGAACAGCTCCTGCGTCACGAGGTCTCCGATCGGGATCACCAGGCGGCCGCCGGTGGTGAGCTGCTCGGCGAGCGGCGGCGGCACGCCCGGGGCCGCGGCGGTCACCATCACCCCGTCGAACGGGGCCCGCTCCGGCCAACCGCTCGCGCCGTCCCCCAGTTTCGTTTCGATGTCCTGGAGACCGAGCCGACGGAACCGTTCTTCGGCTTCGACCAGGAGGTCCGGGAGTCGCTCGACGGTGAACACCCGGGCGCCGAGGTGCGCGAGAACCGCCGTCTGATAGCCCGAGCCGGTGCCCACTTCGAGGACGCGATCGCCGCGCCGGGGAACGAGGGCCTGCGTCATGAGGGCGACGATCAACGGTTGGGAGATCGTTTGGCCGCTGCCGATCGGCAACGGGCCGTCGTCATATGCATCGCGGGCCAGGTGCGGAGGCAGGAACCATTCGCGCGGCACCCAGGCCATGGCGGCGAGGACGCGGCGATCGGAGACGCCGCGATTCGCGAGCTGGGTCGCGACCATGCGGCGCCGCTGGCGGCTGGTCTCAGGCGCCGGAGCGCCCACTCACTACCCGTCGCGGTTGCCGTACCATAGGGTGAACTATAGCTTGACACCCTCCATCGCGCGGCCAGGCCTTTGCCGGAACATTCCCATCCCCAGCAGCGCATTCTCCTCGTCGGCGATCCGGCCGCTCGCCCGGATGGGCTGGAGCGGTTTCTCGTGCGGGGAGGGTTTCAGGTCACCGAAGCCGCGTACCCCCCCTCGGGCCCGGAGCGGGCAGAGCCGCACCCCCCGGATCTCGTCGTGTTCTCCGTTGCCGCCAAGGAACCGGGTTTCGTGGATGCGGTCCGGGAGCTCGCCACGGCCGGACGTTTCGCCGGGGCACCCGTGCTGGTGTTGCTCGCGGACGGCGGTGCGGATGCGGTAGCGGAGGCGCTCCAGGCGGGCGGGCGCGACGCGATGGCGAGCCCCGTGCACTTCGGCGAGCTACGCGCGCGGATCGAGGCCGATCTCCGGGTGCGCTCCGACCAGCAGGAGGCGCGGGACGCGCTCCGCACCCGCGACCTGCTGTTCGACATTTTCCAGGAGGTGTCGTCCGCGCTACGGGCGGACGAGATCTTTCAGACGCTGGTGCGGCGCGTGGGCCACGCCTTCGGCCTCACCCATTGCTCCTTCGTGCTCACCGCCCCCGGCGAAGACAAGGGACGCGTCGTCGCCGTCTACGAGAACCCCGCGATCCGCGACCTCCGGGTCGAGCTCGAGCGGTATCCGGAGATACAGGAGGCGATCCGCACCGAGCGGCCCGTCCTGATCCACGACGTCCACGAGCATCCGCTGTTCGCGGGGATCCGGAAACGTTGGGACCAGCAGCAGATCGAGGTCAACGTCCAGTCGGCCGTGGCCTTGCCGGTGTTCGTCCAGGGCCGCGCCGCGGGCGTCTTTTTCCTGCGGACCGTCCAGGGCGACCCTGAGCTCCGCTCGCAAGACGTCGCGTTCGCGAACACCATCGCGCAGGCCGCGGCGCGCGTGCTCGAGAACGAGGAGCGGCGGGCAGCGATTTATCGACGCCAGATCAACGCAGGCGTCACCGACGTCCTCACCGGGTGCGCGAGCCTCGACGCCCTCGATCGGCGCTTGCGGGACGAGTTCGAGCGCGCCCGGCGGTACTCGCTGAAGTTCGCCCTCGTGGTGATCGACGTGGACCGGTTGCGGGACGTGAACGAGCGGCTCGGCCAACAGGCCGGGGACCGCGTGCTGGGGGAGATCGGCGCGATGATGCAGCGCGAGATCCGCGCACCGGATTTCGTCGCGCGCTACGGGGGCGACGAGTTCGCGCTGGTGCTGCCCGAGACGGACGCCGAGGGCGCGCGCCGGTTCGTCGAGCGCCTCCGCCAGCTGTTGGTCCGTCACACGTTCCCCGACCTCGGTCGAGGCCAGGCACCCAGCCTCACTGCGGGCGTGGTGGTGTTCCCACACTCCGAGGTGCTCCGGCCCGAGGATCTGTTCACGCAGGTGGAGGCGGCGCTGGAGCGAGGGAAGAAGGACGAGCCGAGCCGGATCGGAGTCGCGGGGGAGAAATGAAGCCACCGGACACCGAACACCGGACCCCGGCATTTTCTATTTCCGGCTCTTGAGCCAGTTCACCGGATCCAGCGCGATCCCCCCCTGCCCACGAATCTCGAAGTGCAGGTGTGAGCCCTGCTCGCTCGAGCCACCGCCCACGTGACCGATGAGCTGTCCCTTCAACACCCGCTCGCCGGGCTTCACGGTCGCGTCGCTCAGGTAACCGTAGAAGCTGTAATAGCCGCCGCCATGGTCGAGGAGCACCGAGGTGAGGTACGTGCCCATCGGCCCCGCGAGGCTCACCGTGCCACTCGCGATCGCACGGACCGGGGTGCCGGCCGGCGCGGCGATCCCGATGCCGTGCCACGGGATCCGCGTGTTGTTCGGGCCCGTCGCCGTGCCGAACTGATAGAGGATCCGCCCGTCCACCGGCCAGTCGAGCTGACCCAGGTCGGCGGTGGTGATCGCTGGCGCGGCGGTCGCGGCGCCGCGGGCGAGGGCCTCGCGACGGGCCCGCTCGAGCGTCGCGATCCGGTCGTTCAGACCCTTCTCGTCGCGCTCGAGCTCCGATAGGCGCTGCTGCGCCTCGCGCGCGCTGCGCCGCGTCTCCTTCAACGACGTCTGCCGCTCCCGCTCCAGGGTCAGGTAACGCTCCAGCTCTTGCGTCCGCTCGTTCTTCCGGCGTCCCAGCGCGTCCCGGGCGTCCACCAGTGTTTGCCGCTCCTTCGCGATGCGCCGCTGCAGTTTCGCCATGTCGTTGGCCAGCAGCCGATCCTGCTGGCTCACCAGAAAGAGATACTTATAGCGCGACAGCAGATCGCCGAAGGTCTCCGCGGCGAGCAGCACCTGGTAGTCGTATAACGGGCCGCGCTTGTAGATGTCCACCACGCGGCGCTCGAGCACCGCGCGCTTTTCGGCGAGCGCGTTCTGGGCGAGCAGCAGGTCCACGGTGGTCTTGTCGAGCTGATCGGAGAGGCTGTTGATCTGCCGGTCGAGCTCGTTCACGATGCGATTCGTCGTTTCCTTCTGGCGCTCGATGTTCGCGAGCTCGTCGGAGAGCGAGTGGACCTGGGTGCGGAGGCGCTCGAGCTCCTGCTCCACGTCGGACCGCTCGCGCCGAATACTCTCTAACCGCTGCTGATTGTCGCGGAGTTGCTGGTCGAAGGGAGCCGGACGTTGTGCGGCAAGTAAAATCGGGATGAAAACCGTCAAACAAGAACCGTGAAGAAGAGACGTGGAGATAAAACGTGGAGGAAAGGCGTACTGTGCTCCCTCTACGTTTTTTCTCCACGCCGTTTCTCTACGTTTTTTCTCCACGTCTTCAAACACGTCTTAGGTGTCTGCCTACGGATGCCGCACTTCCGAAAAAGCCAATCAGCGTTCCGAACCCGACGATGGCGACCGCCTGTTCTTTCGAGAAGAACGCCGCCTGGATCAGCCACCGATTGATCAGCGTGTAGGCGCCGTACGAGAGCGCGATCGCGACCAGGCCGCCGAGCATGCCCTTGATCGCCCCCTGCAGCAGGAACGGCCGTCGGATGAAGCCGTTCGTCGCCCCCACGAGCCGCATGATCGCGATCTCGCGGCTGCGCTGCAGCACCGCCATCCGGATCGTCGTCCCGATGATGATGATGGCGACCACCGCGAACGCGGCCCCGACCACGATCCCCACGGCCGCCGCGATCCCGCGCAACCGGTCGAGCTTCTCCACCCAGTCGCGCCCGAATCGGACGTCGTCCACGAAGCCGAACCCCCGCAAGCGGTCGGAGACGTCGTTCACGTGGTCGACGTCCCGGAACCTGGGCCTGAGCTTCACCTCGATCGATGCGGGGAGCGGATTGCGCTCCAGCTCCTGCAGCACGTCTCGGAACTCCACCAGCTCGGCGCGCGCCCGCGCCAGGGCCGAGTCCTCGCTCACGTAGGTGGCCGACTGCACTTCGGGAAACGCTTCGATGTCCTTCTCGGCGAGCGTGATCGACTCGATCGGCGTGCCGGGCAGCAGATAGGCGACGATCTCCACGCGCTCGGCCACGCCCCGGAGCGCATTCTGCAGGTTGACCGCGACGAGGCCGAACAGCCCCACCACGAACAGCGAGAACGCGATGGTCGTGACCGACAGCGCCGACAGGAGCGGCGCCCGCCGGAACGCGATCAGCGACTCCCGGACCGTGAGGTTCACGGCGAGGCCGCCTCGCGCGGCTCATCCACCGAGGAGTCGTACACCAGCGCGCCCTCCTGGAGCTCGATGACGCGGTAGGGGGCCTGGCGCACCAGGTCGAGGTCGTGCGTGGCCATGACGACCGCGGTGCCGCTCGCGTTGATGTCCCGCAGCAGCTGGAAGACGCCGCGCGTCGCGCGCTCGTCCAGATTGCCGGTGGGCTCGTCGGCGAGCAGTACCGTGGGCTCGTTCACGAGCGCGCGGGCGATGGCGACCCGCTGCTGTTCGCCGCCCGAGAGCTCGCGAGGGTAGGCCTGCGCCTTGGCCGCGAGCCCCACCTGCGTGAGCACCCGCATGACCCTCGCCGGAATCGACGAGCGCCGCGCCCCGGTGACTTCGAGCGCGAAGGCGACATTCTCCTCGGCGGTGCGGTCCTCGAGCAACCGGAAGTCCTGGAACACGATGCCGAGGCGGCGGCGCAGCATGGGGACGTCGCGCGGGCGCAGCTCGGCGGCGTTGAAGCCGGAGACGCGCACCTCGCCGCTCGTCACCGGCTCGTCGGCGTAGATCAGCTTGAGGACGGTGGATTTGCCGGCGCCCGAGTGACCGGTGAGAAAGACGAACTCGCCCTTCGCGATGTGAAACGACACGTCCTTCAGGGCGAGCCCCCCCTTGGGGAAGGCTTTGAAGACATTCGTGAACTTGATCACTTACAGCTGCGCCAGGGCCTGCGCGAAATCCGCGATGAGGTCGTCGGCATCCTCCAGTCCGATGGAAAATCTCAGGAAGCCATCGGGAATGCCAGCCTGGGCCCGCTCCTCGGGGGTGAGGGTGGCGTGGGACGTGAGCCGCGGCTCGGAGACGAGCGTTTCCACCCCGCCGAGGCTGGGCGCGTGGGCCGCGATCGAGAGCGCTCGCAGAAACCGCTCCGAGGCCCGTGCTCCACCCTTCAATTCGACCCCCAGCATACCCCCGTAGCCGTTGAGGATCCGCTTCGCCACGTCGTGATCGCGGTGGTTCGGCAGGCCGGGGAAGTGCACCGCCGCGAACTGCGGCTGCTTGCTGCACCATTGGGCCACGGCGAGCCCCGTCTGATTGTGCCGCTCCACCCGCACCGCGAGCGTCTTCATGCCGCGCTCGATCAGCCAGGCGGCCATCGGATCGATCGCCTGACCCCACATCCGCATCAGCTTGCGGACTTCCTCGATGACGGATTCCGATCCCACCACCGCGCCGGCGATCACGTCGGTGTGCCCGTTCAGGTACTTCGTCGCGCTGTGGATCACCACGTCGGCCCCGTGCTCGAGGGGCCGGAAGTTGATCGGCGTCGCGAAGGTGGAGTCCACCAGCAGGGCGAGTCCCTCGGTCTTGCACAGCGCCGCGATCGGCTCCAGGTCGAGCACCCGCAGCAGCGGGTTCGTGGGGGTCTCGACGAAGATGGCGCGCGTGGTCTTCTTGAGGGCGCGCTTCCACTGCCGCGCTTCGAGCGGATCGACGAAGGATACCTCGATCCCGAGCCGACCGAACTCGCCCTGGAAGAGCTTGTGGGTGGTGCCGTAGACCCACTCGCTCGAGATCAGGTGGTCGCCGGGACGCAGCACCGCGAGGTGTGCGAGCGCCGTGGCGCCCATGCCGCTCGAGAGGAAGATCGCGGCCTCCGCTCCCTCGAGGAGCGCCAGGCGCTTGGCGATGGCGATCTGGTTGGGGTTGTTGCCGTAGCGGGTGTAGAGGACTTCCTGCGAGGAGCCGATCGGGTTCGTGAAGGTGCTGCTCTGGTACAACGGGGTGACGACCGGCGCCCAATCGGGGCGCCCCTCGGGGTCGCCGTGGATGGCGCGGGTGGAGAAGCCGAGGCGGCGCTTCACTGGCTCAGGGCGAAGGTCCCTCCGGGAGTCGGCGCGGCCAGCCGCCGCTCCACCAGCTCTGCGAGCAGGGCCATGGCCGCCTCGGGAGCGCCGATCGCCTCGAGCGCCCCGTCGCTGCGCTCGATGAGGGCCGCGAGCCGGTGGCCCGCAAGCACGGGCTCGATTGCCTCCCGGTGGCCGTCCGACAGGCCCATGAGCACGAGCACGGTGGGCCCGTCACGCAGCAGCTTCGCGACGATCTCGTCGGCGCAGGAGTAGTCGATGCACCCGACCCCGGTGAAATCGATGCGCGCGATCGCCACGTCGCCGGCCGCGGACGCCATCACCCGCTCGATGCCCTCTCGCACGACGCGCCCGGTGGGCCGCGTGACCAGGTCCGCGTAAACGCCGGACACGGACTCCTGGAGCACCGCGTGCACGTCGATGTGCTGTATCACCGCTTCGTGGTCCCCTGCTCGGGTATGATGATGAGCACCTGGGCACCCGGAAACGCCGGGAGGCCGTCTTTCAACGGAACGTCGTCGTCCCACTGGGGCACGATCGCGATCCTGGCGGTACCGCTTCGGATCGCGATCTTTCCGTCCCAGCGGGCGAGGTAGCGCCGGATGCCGGCCAGGCCCTGCCCGCGGCCGGGATCGCGGAAGCGGCTCACGCCCTGAATCAGGGCCGCCTCGAGCGCCGCGGCATCGCCCCAGCGCTCGCCGAATCGCTTGCTTTGCGTGGGCTCGAGCGAGTGCCGGAATCCCACCCCGGCATCCGCCACCGCGATCACGACCACGCGCTTCGCGAGCTTGCGCCGCCAGTGATACGCCTGCACGGCCACCCATCCGCCCGTGCCCGCGTGCTCTACAATATTCTGACACGACTCCGAAAGCGCCATAGCGAAGCCCATCGTCGCCTTCGGATCGAGTCCCAGCTCGGACGCGAGAATCGCGGACGCGCGCTGTTGAATGTTCGAGACAACCTCGTGCACGTCTTCCGCGGCGCGCACCGGCGTCACGGGTAGCAACACGTCGCTGTCCTCGGCGGGCTTGGCGCGGGGCAGCTTGCCGTGGATCTCGAACAACTCGGCCGCCTCGCGGAAAAAACCGGCCCGCGTCCAGTACGTGAGCACGTCGCTCTGCGTCGGCGCGGTCAGGAGCGGGCGCTCTGCTCCACCCGCGCCGCGCGCCGCCTGGCCCGCGGCGAGGAGTCCCACCAGACCGTAGGGCGATGCCCACTCGGCCGCGTGCGCATCGAACAGCAGTCGCTCGCCGTCCTTTGTCGCTTCGGCGAACGCGCCCGCGAATTGATCGAATGAGCGGTCGTCGAACTGCGAGGGGACCTCGACCAGCCGGGTCATACCGTCGACAGTTTGCCGAGCAGGTGGTCGCGCAAGCCGCTGGCGCCGCGGTGCGACACGTTGCGCGCGCCCATGCGCGTACCCAGCCGGAGCGACTCCTCGAGGCTGCTGCCCGCCACGAGCGACGCCACGACGGAAGCTCCGAACACGTCGCCGCACCCGGTCGGGTCGCCGGCCTCGACCGTCGCGCCCTCGGGCGAGATCCGCGCGGTGCGGACCGGGCTCCCCGTGAAGTACGCCGCGCCGCGGGAGCCGAGCGTCACGACCAGCGTCGCGCAGCCGCGCGCGAGCGCTCCGGCCGCCGTGACGAGGGGGTCGTCACCCAGCTGCTCCAGCTCGTCCTCGTTGAGCTGCACCATGTCGAAGCACCCGAACCAGTCGGGCGCGTCGGGCAGGGGACGAGGGACGCGCGTGCCGTCCGGCTCCTTGCCCAAGAACAGGCTGTGCAGATCGGCGTACAGGAACCGCGGAAACCCGCGGCGCAGCAGCTGCGCGGTCGCGAGATCGAGCTCGTAGCCCGAAATGAAATTCACGTACAGCGCGTCGAGATCCTGGACGTGGGGACCCAGTTCCGCCCAGGTCCACGGCGGCACGCCGCCGGACATCTGCTCGCAGCGGCGCTCGAGCTGGTAGTACCGGAGCGTGACGCGATTGTTGGGAACCGGGACTTCGATAAAACGGGTGTCCGGTGTCAGGTGTCTGAGGGTCTTCAGGAACGCATTGGCTCGGGCGGCCAGATCCTGGCCCACCTTGATCAATGGGACGATCTGCCAGTCGTCCGCCAAAGTCGCGTCGAGCGCGGCGAGCGAGTAGGAGATGCCGCCCCACTCTTCGACCGCGGGTTGGGCGGGATCCCGGCCGTGAATCGTGTCCCACACCATGGACCCGATTACCCCGAGACGCTTCACACGCGCCCCCACGTGCGGCGCATGAAGACGGCCGCGGCGCCGTAGACACCCGCGGTGCCGGTGAGCTCGCCTGGTACGATGCGGCAGACTTCCACCGCCGGCTTGAAGGCGCGCCGCTTGGCTTCGCCGCGGAGCGGCACGAACAGCCGCTCGCCCGCGAGCGTCACGCCGCCGCAGATCACCACGACTTGCGGGTTGAAGATATTGATGATATTCGCGACGCCGGCGCCCAGGAACTTCGCGGTGTCTTTCACCACCTCGAGCGCGTAATCGTCGCCATCGTGCGCGGCCTCGTACACCAGCTGGGCGGTAATCTTCGAAAGGTCGCCGTTCACGTACTTGGGCAGTGACGTGTCGGCCCCGGCTTCGATTCCCTCCACCGCGCGGGCCGCGATCGCCGGACCCGAGGCGTATGCTTCGAGGCACCCGTAGTTGCCACACTTGCAGCGCCGGCCGTTCAGGTCGACCGTCATGTGGCCGATCTCGCCCGCGATGTCCGACCCGCCGCGATATACCTCGCCATCCAACACGATGCCGCCACCGATCCCTGTCCCGATGGTGAGCCCCACCACGTGCCGCACGCCGCGCGCCGCTCCCCGCCACCACTCGCCGAAGATGGCGCAATTGGCGTCGTTGTCGAGCGTCGCGGGCAGACCCAATGCCTGGGTGAGCCGGTCGCGCAGCGGGAAGTTGGTCCACCCCAGATTCGGCGTCAGGAGGACGATGCCGGTCGTCGTGTTGAGCGGGCCTGGCGAGCCGATCCCGACACCCGCGATCTCCTTGCCGCGCGCGGCGCCCATCGAAGCACGGGCGAGCTTGGCGATGCGATCGACCACCGCGTTCGCCCCCTGCTCGGCGATGGTCGGCTCCGAGACGAGGCCCAGCACCTCGGACCCGTCCTCGGCCACGGTCCCCGCGACGATGTTGGTGCCCCCGATGTCGATCCCGACTACATAGCGCATGCGCCTCCTCGTCTCACGCTGCCCCCCCCGCCTCCCGCGCTCCCGGTCCGAGTGCGTCGGCGGCCGCGATCGCCGCCAGCACGCGCTCGACGCCCACATCCCGCATGCAGCGGTGGTGGCGCAACGGGCACACCGACGGTCCGTGCCGGGAGCACGGGCGGCACGGCAGCCCCGCGAGCTCGACCACCTGGTCCCGCGGGCCCCGCGGCCCAAAGCCGAACGCCGGCACGGTGGAGCCGAAGATCGCGACCGTCGGAGTCGCGACCGCCTGGGCCAGGTGCAGCGGCGCGCTGTCGTTCGTCACGAGCGCCTTGGACCGGCGGATCGTCTCGGCGGACTGCCGCAGCGTGAGCGACCCACAAGCGTTCACCGCGCGCCCCGGAGTCGCTCCGGCTTCCACCGCCTGCACGATCTCGTCTCCGAGCGCCCTGTCCTCCGGGCTCCCGACCACCACGATCGCGACGCTCGCGACAAGCCGCTGCGCCAGCTCTGGATAATACGCCCAGCGTTTCGAGCCCCAGATCGAGCCCGGCGCGAGCGCGATGAATGGCTCGTGAATCCCCTGCGCGCGGAAAAATCCCTCGGTCGCGGCCCGGTCCGCCACCGTGATGTGCAGCGAGGGACGCGCGCCGTGTGGAGCGGTGACATCGCCGAGCGCAAGCAGCCGGTCGATCTCGTGTCCCTGCGTCGGGCGACCGCGCGACTCCGTGTAGAGCGACCGCCACCCATCCGCGAAGCCGATCCGCCGCGGGATGCCCGCCAGCCAGGCGAGCGTCGCGCTTCGCAACGAGCGGTGGGGAAGATACGCCACCTCGTAGCGCTCGGCTCGGAGCGTGCGCAGCAGCCTGGCGAATCCCGGGAGGCCGCGCTCGGCGCCGCGCTTGTCGTACGGAATGACGCGACGCACGGCCGGGTGTGTCTCGACGAGCGCCACGGCGGCGGGCGTCGTGACGACGTCCACGGGCCCATGCCGGGTGGCGAGCGCTTCGAGCAGGGGCGTCGTGAGCACGACGTCGCCGAGGAACGCGGTCTGGATGACCAGACTAGTCAACCTGAAGCACCGCGAGAAACGCTTCCTGCGGGATCTCGACGGTCCCGACCTGCTTCATGCGCTTTTTCCCTTCCTTCTGCTTCTCCAGTAGCTTGCGCTTGCGCGTGACGTCGCCGCCGTAGCACTTGGCCGTCACGTTCTTGCGGAGCGGGCGGATCGTTTCGCGCGCGATGACCTTCGTCCCGATCGCCGCCTGGATCACCACCTCGAACAGCTGCCGCGGGATCAGCTCCCGCAGCTTCTCCGCGATCTTGCGGCCCCACTCGTACGCCTTGTCGCGGTGGATGATCACCGAGAACGCGTCCACCGCGTCGCCGTTCAGCACCATGTCGAGCTTCACGAGCTCCGACTGCCGGTACTCGAGGAACTCGTAATCGAGCGACGCGTATCCCCGCGAGATGGTCTTCAGCTTGTCATAGAAGTCGAGAATGATCTCCGCGAGCGGGAACTCCCAGCCGAACTCGACGCGGGTCGGGTCGACGTAGTGCATGCCGGTGTACACGCCGCGACGCTCCTGGCCGAGCTTCATGATCGCGCCGATATATTCCGCCGGGGCCACGATGCGCGCCTTCACGTAGGGCTCCTCGATGTGATCGATCTCCGAGCCGTGCGGCATGAGGCTCGGATTTTCGACGAGCTCCACCGTGCCGTCCGTCTTGTGGACGTGGTACTCCACGTTGGGCACGGTGCTGATGAGATCGAGGTTGAATTCGCGCTCGAGCCGCTCCCGCACGATCTCCATGTGCAGCAGGCCGAGGAACCCGCACCGGAAGCCGAATCCCAGGGCGACCGACGACTCGGGCTCGTAATGGAGCGACGCGTCGTTGAGCTGGAGCTTGGCCAAAGCGTCTCGCAGCTCCTCGAACTGGTTAGGCTCGGTGGGATACAGCCCGGCGAACACCATGGACTTGATGTCCCGGTAGCCGGGCAGGAGGGGGACGTCGCGGTGCTCCGCGTCGAGCACGGTATCGCCGGGGCGCGTCTCCTGCACGCCGCGCACGTTGGCCACCACGTAGCCGACCTCTCCGCCCTCGAGCTGCTCGGTGGGTTTGTGCCCCAGCTGCAGGTAGCCGACCTCGTCGACGTCGTAGAGGTCGTCCGGATGCGCCCCGAAGGCGATTTTCATGCCCGGGCGTATGGTGCCGTCGACCACGCGGATGCTTGGAACGGCGCCGCGATAGCGGTCGTAGTAGGAGTCGAAGATCAACGCCCGGAGCGGTGCCTCCGGGTTGCCTTTCGGCGGAGGCACACGCCGCACCACGGCTTCGAGCAAGCCCGGCACGTTCGTGCCTTCCTTGGCGGAGATGCGGATGATCTCCTCCGGCTTCGCCCCGATCAGCTCGTGGATCTCCTGCGCCCGGCGCTCGGGCTCGGCACCGGGCAGGTCGATCTTGTTCAAGACCGGGATGATCTCGAGCCCGGCGTCCAGGGCCAGGAAGAGATTGGAGATCGTTTGCGCCTGAATCCCCTGCGAAGCATCGACTACGAGGATCGCGCCCTCGCACGCCTGCAGCGACCGCGACACCTCGTAGGTGAAGTCCACGTGCCCAGGCGTATCGATGAGATTGAGCTCGTAGACGCCCCCATCCTTTGCGTGGTAGTTCATGCGCACGGCGTTGAGCTTGATGGTGATGCCGCGCTCCCGCTCGAGATCCATGGTATCGAGCACCTGCTCGCGCATCAGGCGCTTATCGAGCGTGCCGGTGAGCTCGATGAGGCGGTCGGCGAGCGTGGATTTGCCGTGGTCGATGTGGGCCACGATGCAGAAGTTGCGGATGTGGTCTTGGCGCATCGGGGGGAAAGATACAAGTGGCCGGTGGCCGGTGTCCGGTGTCCGGTGTCCGGTGTCCGGTGTCCGGTGTCCGGTGTCTGGGGTCCGGGGTGAAGACCGGGACCTGACACCGGGCACCTGACACCTATCTTTCAGGCTCCGCCATGCCCCCTCTTATTGGCTGGTTCGACCCAACCTCCCACGGCGGCGCGCTACGGCTCGCCGCGAACAGCTACTTGCCCGGGAAAGGCGACGCCGGCGTGCGGCTGCCGGGCCTCCGCCGCGGTGATCTCGTGACGCTCGAGAACAGCCGCGTCGTGACCGTGAACGGCGTGCCGCCGGCCCAGCTCGCCGACCGGCCCGAATTCGCGAAGCTCGGTGCGGTGCATCCCTCGCGGCCGCTCGGGCTCGAGACGCCCCAGGCGTCGAGCGCGCGGACTGCGGAGACACAGCGGGTGGTGGATCTGATCTGTCCCTTCGGGTTCGGCCAACGGGCGCTGATCGTCTCACCCCCCAAGGCCGGCAAGACGATGATGCTCCAGGCGATCGCGGAAGGCATCGCGCTGAATCATCCGGAGGCGATCCTCCTGATCCTGCTCGTGGACGAGCGACCCGAAGAAGTGAGCGAAATGGTGGACTGGGGCAGGGGCGAAGTGATTGCATCGAGCTTCGATCTCCCACACGAGCGGCACGTGGCGGTGGCCGACATGGTGTTCGACCACGCCCGCCGCCAAGTCGAGCTCGGGAAGGACGCCGTGATTGTACTCGACTCGCTCACGCGCCTGGCGAGGTCGCACAACACCACCGGCCGCGGGAGTGGCCGGACCATGACGGGCGGGCTCGACGCCAACGCGCTCGCGAAGCCCAAGGGCCTGTTCGGCGCGGCGCGGGCCGTCCCGACGGGCGGGTCGCTCACGGTGATCGCGACCGCTCTGATCGAGACCGAGAGCCGGATGGACGACGTGATCTTCGAGGAGTTCAAGGGGACGGGCAACGCGGAGCTGCGGCTGTCACGCGCGCTGGCAGACCGGCGGATCTACCCGGCGGTCGATATCGCGGCGACCGGGACCCGCCGTGAGGAGCTGCTCGCCGATCCGCGCACGGTCGCGGCCAAGCAGCAGCTCCGGCGGGGACTGGTGAGCCTGCCGCCGGAGAAGGCGATGGAGTCGCTGCTGGCGCAGCTCAGGCGCACCAAGACGAACGACGAGGTGCTCGCCGCCGGCGGGTAGTCGTCAGTTATCCGCGCCGACGATCTGCTTGTAACTCTGCGGGTTCCATTTCGGGCGCTGGGGCGAGTTCGCCACCGCCATGCCCAGGTGGTACACCAATCGCGCGAACCGCGCTTCCTTCTCCGCGTCAATCTTGTCGGGTGAATCCGACACCTTGTGGTAGTCCGGGTGCAGGCCTGTCGTGAAAAAAAGGATGGGCACACCCTTTTTCGCGAAGTTGTAGTGATCGGACCGGAAGTACAGTCCTTCCTGCGGCCAGAGATCGCCCACCGGCTTGATGTTCAGCTCGTGGTGCGCCGCCGCCACGCTGTCGAGCGTGGTGCCCAGATTCGAGTGCTCCCGGCCGATCACCGCCACCGTGTCCTTCGAGTTCCGGCCCACCATGTCGCTGTTCAGGTCCGCGACCACGTCCGCGATCGGCACGGTGGGGTGGTCGGCGAAGTACGCGCTGCCCCACAAGCCCCGTTCTTCCCCGCTCACGGTCATGAACACGAGGGAGCGCTTGGGGCGCCCGCGCGCCGACGCGAAGGCCTGCGCGAGCTCGATCACGGCGACCGTTCCCGACCCGTCGTCATCGGCCCCGTTACAGATCGAGTCGGCGCCGCTGGCGGTACAACCCTCGCCGGCCGACGGCGTGCCGATGTGATCCATGTGCGCGGTGAACAGCACGTATTCCTTTTTTAATACGGGGTCCGAGCCCTCGAGAATCCCGATCGTGTTTGGCGCCGACGCGTGTTGCAACACCTGCTCGTGAACGTCGAGCTGTAGTGTGACGCCGTTGAGTGCGTGCGCCGCGAGAGAGCGGTCACCCCACGCCCGCAGGGAGTCGGGACTGAGGCCGCCTTGGGAAAACACCGCGCCGGCGGTGGCGGAGCGTACGACGAAGACGGCCGGTGACGCCACCCCACCTCCCTCACTCGGGTTGCGTACGCGCTCAGTCACCTTGTGACCGGGGAGCGAATCCCAGATCGAGTCTGGGAACCCCGCGACGAGGACCACCGCGAGAGGGTGGAGCGGGAGGACCTTGCCCGCGATGGCGTTGACCCCTGGTCCGTACGCGAGGAAGACGACCTTGCCGTTCACGGCGGCCGGATCGAGCGTGTCGCTGGTCTGGGCCGAACCCGTGATGACGACGGCCGAGGCCGATGTTCCTCCGGCGGGCGGCTGCCCATCTACGAGGAGCACGTCCTGGCCCGAACGCCACGTGGCCGGCGTAGGCCCCGCGATCCGGATGGTCGCGCTGTCGGGGTCGAAGCGCAGCACTTCCAGTGGATAGTGCTGGAGGTACGTACCGCTGTCGCCGCCGGGCTTGAGGCCAAAGCGGCGAAACTCACCGGCCACGTACGCGGCCACCGCGTCGAGCTGCGGGCTCGGCGTCGCCCGGCCGAGCATAGAATCGTCGGCGATGATGTTGATCCGGCGTCGCACGTCGGCGGTCGTGATGGAGGCCACACCGGCTGCCGCCGGCTGCTGCCGCTGCGCCGCGGCGAACCCCGGGAGAACCGCGAGGAGGAGAACCAAGCGTGAGCGCATCGTTGTGGCCTCTAGAGCAAAATGGGACCGAAAGCTAACGCGCCCGACCGTGAGGGACTACAGTCGGGCGCGTTTTCTGACATCTCCCATTCAGGGCTTGCGTCGCTTCAGCTCAGGCTCGCTGCGCGGCTTGTCTTTCGGCGGGTCGCGACGCGGCTCGGCTCGTGGCTCGTTCCGTGGCGGTGCCTCCTGGCGGCGCGGCTCGGCCCGTGGCTCGTTGCGTGGCGGCGCCTCTTGGCGGCGCGGCTCGGCGCGCGGTCGTTCATCCGGCGGCGCGCGGCGTTCCGGCTCCTGTGGCCGGGCGGGTTGATCCCGGCGCTCCGGCTCCTGTGGCCGAGCGGGTTGATCCTGTCGATCGGGGCGCTCCCGACGATCTTGACGATCGCTATTGCCCGGCTGGTCGCGGCGCTCGGGCCGGTCCGGCCGGTTAGGCTGCGATGGACGGTCGGGCTGCGAGCGCCGGTCCGGCTGATCGGGCCGATCAGGCCTCGTAAACCGGTCCTTACCACGATCGTCGTGACCGTCGGGTCGATCAGGCCGCTGCCGGCCGCGCCCACGGTCGTGGTCATCACCTTGATCGCCAGTGCTGGGCCGCTGGCGAGGGGGCGGAATCACGCCGATACCACCAAGATCTCGACCACGAACCCCGACATCCCGTCGCCGGTCGTCGTTCACGGGCCGCTCACGCACCCGCGTGATGAAGGCCTCCGAGCCCTGCCGGTCCCGGAAGATGAACCGGGGTTCGGGGCGCTCGGGACGCGTGAACACGACGCGCGTGCCACCGTAATAGCGGTACGGGTAATAGTAAGGATCGTCGTAGACCACGATCCGGAAGCGCACGCACGTGTAATCGTACGGGCTCCAGTACGGATAGCTCACGTAGCTATGGCAGTCGTAGCACAGGAAGCGCGGATAATCATAGTGCTGCTGCACGTAATACGGGACGATATCGTAGTCCCAATCCCCGTAACCGTCCGGGACGATGCGCTGCGCGAGATCCGTCAACGCGACGTATGGATCGCCGCGGACGCGGCCGTCCGCAATCGTGCGGTAGTCCCAATGCTCGTCGCTCTCGAGGCGGTCGTAGACGAACGGATCGGCGGCGGCGATGCCGAAGACGTAGCCGACGCCCGGATAGTCATCCACGTAAAACGCGTCCTGATCGGATCTGCCCTGCACCTCGTACTCGCGGCCCCCGCGGGCGAAGTTGTCCTCCCACGGCTCGCGGGGAAACAGGACGCGCACGCGACCGTCGGTGTCGACGCGCAGGATCGTGATATACGCGTCCCGGTCGGCGCGGAAGTGCACGCGCGCACCGTCGCCGCTGTGGTAAGGGTCGTCGCCCCGATCGGTCCAGACTTCGACGCGAGGGCGGTAGCCATCCGCGGCTGGCGGCCCCGCGACAACCGCGGGCGTGCCGGTCACGGAGATGAGGCTGAGCAGTCCGAGTGTGGTCAACATAAGTGCCTCCGGAGAGGCGCAAAGAGCAGGCACCATGCCAACAAGCGACCCAGAGCGATTGGATACAAGTTGCTGTCGCTCTTGATGTTGCAATCCAGGTCTGGGCCGGGTAAGCCCCGGGCTGTCCTCTACCCGGGACAATTGGCGGCTCATTAGCTTCCGCGAACCCATGGTGGATACCCAGCGCTTCGATCTCCTCGATCCCGCCGAGGTGGCGCGTTTCGGCGGCATCGAGATCGTGGCGGCGGGCGTGGTGGAGGGCTTTCTCACCGGAATCCACCGTTCCCCATTTCGTGGCTTTTCAGTCGAGTTCACCGAGCACCGGGCCTACCAGCCGGGCGACGAGCTTCGGTACCTCGATTGGAAGATCCTGGCTCGGGCCGACCGGCTGTTCGTCAAGCAGTTCGAGGAAGAGACGAACCTACGGGCGATGATCCTGGTGGACGTGAGCCGCTCGATGGCATGGCGCGGAGCGCCGGCGCGACTCACCAAACGGGCGTACGCCGACCGGATCGCCGCCGCGCTCGCGCTGATCCTGCTGCGCCAGCGGGACGCCACCGGGTTGATCACGTTCGACGATGCGGTGCGGGAGGTGGTGCCCGCCCGGGTGAAGGCCGGTCAATGGGCGCGCGTGGTACGAGGGCTGATCCGGACACCGGACGGGATGCGCACCGCGGCGCAGGCGGCATTGGTGCATGTTACGTCGCTCCTCGCGCGCCGTGGTCTGGTGGTGCTCATCTCCGACCTGTTGTTCGATCGTGAGCTCGCGCTCACCGCGCTCCGTTATCTGCGGCATCGCGGGCATCACGTGATCGTGCTGCATCTGATGGACCCGGCCGAGGCGGAGCTCACCGGGCCGCCCGAGGTGCGATTCCGCGATCCGGAGTCGGCGGCGAGCGTGGTGGTTCGGCCGCGTGAGCTGGCACGCGCGTACGGCGAAGCGGTCGCACGCGAGATCTCGGCATGGCGCGGGACATGTCGCCGGCACGGCATCGCGTATCACCACGTGCTGACCGACATGCCGTTCGGCGTGGCGCTTCGGCTGCTCGCGTGACGTTCCTGCACCCGCTGGTGCTCCTGGGGCTCGCCGCCGCGGCGATCCCCGCGCTGTTGCACCTGCTCGAGCGCCGCGTCCCGCCGGAGGCGGAGTTCCCCCCATTGCGATACCTGAGCGAAGCGGAGCGCCAGAGCGCGCGACGCTTGAAGCTGCGGCACCTCCTGCTCCTGGTGCTGCGCACCGCATTGATCGCGGTGCTCGTACTGGCGGCGGCGCGGCCGCTGGTGCCGTCCCGCGGTGGCGGGAGTCTCGTTCATGAACCAACGGCGCTGGCCGTCATCCTCGACAACTCCCCGTCGTCCGGCGTCGTGATCGATGGACGTCCGGTACTCGAGCGCCTCAAGGCGACGGCGCGGGCGTCGTTGGCGCGCGCGACGGCGGCCGACCGCCTGTGGCTGGTGTTGGCGGACGGCGTGGCGCGGGCCGGAACGCGCGAAGCGTTGCTCGCGACGGTGGACTCGGCCCGCGTGTCGGCGCTGCGCCTGGACCTCACGGCGGCGGTCCGCGCCGCGACCCGCTTGGTGGACGCGGAGCCGCTCCGGGCACGCGAAGTCCACGTGGCGAGCGATCTCCAGCGCAGCGCGTTCGGGCCTGGACGAGCTGCGGTGCCTCGCGGCGTGCGCGTGCTCGCGCTCGCGCCGCTCGAGCGCGTGCCGGAGAACCGGGGCATCGGCACCATCCACGTCACGGACGCCGCGGTAGTCGTGAATGTGGTCGGGACGCCGGGCGCGAAGGCTGCGCCGGTGACCGTGCGCATCGCAGGTCGCGAGGTAGGCCGCGGCCTCGCGGCGCCCGGGTCGGCCGCCACCATCCCGCTCACGGCGCTCGGCCCTGGTTGGTGGCCCGGAGAGGCGACGCTCGATCCTGACGAGCTCAGGGCCGATGACCGCCGTCTTTTCGTATGGCGTGTGGCGCCGCCGGCGAACGTGGGCGCCTCGCCCAACGCTGGAGCGTTCGTGTCCGCGGCGCTCGCGGTACTCGAGGACGGACGAAGAATCCGACCCGGGAGCGATGTGTTCATTGGTGACCGACCGGCCTCGGGATCGAAGACGAGTATCGTGATGCCGCCCGCGGACGCGGCCCTGCTGGGCGAAGTGAATCGGGCGCTCGCCGAGCGCGGCAGCCGGTGGCGGTTCGGGCCGGCCGGGACGCCCGGGCCGGTCACCGGGCCCGTGGCCCCTGAGGGCACACCGGTCGGGCGACGCTATCGACTGGACGAATCCGGGCAACCGCCGACAGCGGCGGCCGACAGCGTGGTCTTGGCGCGAGTGAACGGCGAGCCCTGGCTGGTGCGGGACGGTTCGGTACTGCTGATCGGCAGCCGGCTGGACACCGGCTGGACCGCGCTCCCCGCGACGCCCGGGTTCGTACCGTTCGTCGACGCGCTGGTGAACCGGCTGGCGCGCAGTGAAGCGCCGGTGGGCGAGGCCGAGGGCACGGCGCGCGTCGAGTTCCGCACCCGCGGCACGGATACGTTGGGCGCGACAGTGTTCGGCCTGGACCCCCGGGAATCCGATCTCACGCCCGCCGCCGCCGGACTGGCGCGCGACGTCCTCGGCGCCGAGGTGCTCGAGGACGCCGCCTTCGCGGCGGCGCGGTTCGCGGGCACGGGGCGGAGCGACGTGAGCGGTCTGCTGCTCGCATTGGCGTTGCTCCTCGCGCTCGTCGAGCTCGGCGTGACGACGCTCTCGCACTGATGCCGCTCGAGTTTCTGATCGACCGCATGGCGGAGCTTCCCGCCACGGGAGCCCTCGCCGGCGACCTCCCCAGTGTCGGCTCCGGAGTCGGCGTCGCGGGTTTGCCGGGCTCGAGTCCCGCGGTGCTGGTTGGCGCGCTCGCGCGCCGGTTCGCGCAACGCGTCTTCGTAGTCCTGACCGCCACGCCGACCGACGCGGAGCGCTGGCTCGCGGATTTACAGGCGCTGATGGGCTCGGAGAGTGCCGCGCTCTATCCGCAGCGCGAGGCGCTGGGTGCCGAGGAGCCGCACGTCGAGATCGCCGGAGAACGGATCGAGACGCTCGAGATGCTGCTTTCGGGCGTGGTCCGGGTGCTCGTCACGACGGCGCGCGCGTCGGCGGAGCGGACGGCGGTGCCGGCAACGCTCCGGGAAATGAAACTGGTGTTGGCGTCGGGGGAGCAGGGAGCGGGGAGGGGTTCCCTCCGTGAAGTAATCGAGCGACTCGAATCCATGGGCTACACTCGTGTGCCGACGGTGACCGAGGTCGCACAGTTCAGCGTCCGCGGCGGGATCCTCGACGTGTACGGGTTCGGCATGGCGGCGCCGGCTCGCCTGGAATGGTGGGGCGACGACATCGCGTCCATCCGCGAGTTCGATCTCGATTCGCAACGCTCGGGAGACGCCATCGAGCGGGTGACGATTCTCCCGGTGAAGACCGAAGGCTCAGGGACGGGCGGTGTAGGGGCGCAGCACGCTGCGCCCCTACAGGGGCACTCAGTGCGCCAATCATTGCTGGATCTCCTGCCCACTGACGCACTGCTGCTCCTCGAGCAGGAGACGGCGCTCGGCGGGGAAGTGGAGCGCGCGTGGACCGACGCCGCCCATCACCTCGAGATCGCGCGGCGGCTCGGGGAGGAGCCGCCGGCGCGCGACGCGCTCTTTGTCGAGCCCAAGACGTGGCGCGCGGCGCTCGCTCGATTCGCCCGACTTTCCCTCAACGCCGCCGCCTCCGACGTGCGATTCCCGATCGTGCCACCCGAGGCGGTCGACCGCGATATCAAACGGCTGCGCCGCATCGTCGCGAGTGCGCCGGCCACCGTAATCCTGTGCGACAACGAGGGTCAGCTCGAGCGGCTCGAAGAGCTGCTCGACACCGAGCGGGCGACGCTCGTCGTGGGAGCGCTGGACGGCGGGTTCCTACTCCCCGACCTGCGCGTGCTGACGGATCATGAGATCTTCCGCCGGGCCCGTCGCCTGCGGCGGCCGCGCCGCTACCGCGAGGCGCTCGCCACGGCGGCGCAGGCGCTCAAGGCGGGTGACTTCGTGGTGCACCTGGAGCACGGCATCGGCATCTATCGGGGTATCCAGACCATCGCCGTGGGCGCCGACGGTGGCACGCTCGAGGTCGCGGTCGTCGAATACGAGGGCGGTGACCGTCTCAATGTGCCGCTGTACCGCCTCGACCAGCTCGAGCCCTATCGCGCTGCCGCCGATGGCGATGGCGTGGCGCCGGCACCGCGTCTCCACAAGCTCGGCGCCACCACGTGGCAGCGGCAGCGTGACAAGACACGCGCCGCGATTCGCCAGATGGCCGCGGAGCTGCTCGATCTCTATGCGCGCCGCCAGCTCGCGTCCGGCTTCGCGTTCCCGCCCGACACGCCGTGGCAGCGCGAGCTCGAGTCCGCGTTCCTCTATGAGGATACGCCAGACCAGCGCCGCGCGTCCGAGGAGGTGAAGCGCGACATGGAGCGGCCCCGGCCGATGGACCGCCTGCTCGTCGGGGACGTGGGCTACGGCAAGACGGAGGTGGCGCTGCGGGCGGCGTTCAAAGCGGTGCAGGTGGGCAAGCAAGTGGCCGTGCTCGTGCCCACCACGATTCTCGCCGAGCAGCACGGGCGCACGTTCCGCGAGCGCCTGGCTGATTATCCCGTGCGCGTCGACGTGCTGTCGCGCTTCCGCGGGCCCAAGGAGGCGAGGGAGGCGACGCGGCGCCTCGAAAAGGGTGAGGTCGACATCGTGATCGGGACGCACCGCCTGCTCTCGAAGGACGTCTCATTTCACGATCTCGGCCTCCTGGTCGTGGACGAGGAGCACCGGTTCGGCGTGCGGCACAAGGAGCGGCTCAAGGCGCTCAAGCTCGCGGTCGACGTGTTGACGCTGACGGCGACGCCCATACCACGGACGCTGCATCTCTCGCTGGCGGGCCTGCGGGATCTGACGCTACTCGAGACGCCCCCGAAAGACCGCTCGCCGGTCCTGACGTTCGTGGAGCCATGGGACGACGGCTTGCTCGAAGAGGGTCTCGCCCGCGAGCTGGATCGGGCGGGGCAGGTGTACTTCGTGCACAATCGGATCGAGACGATCGACACGATCGCCGAGCGGGTGCGGTCGCTCGCCCCGCCGCGAGCCCGCGTGGCGGTGGCGCACGGCAAGCTGAAGGGGGCGGCGCTCGACGACGTCATGTCCCGGTTCGTGCGGGGCGACGTGGACATTCTCGTCTCTACGATGATCGTCGAATCCGGGCTCGACGTGCCGAATGCGAACACGATGTTCGTGAGCCGCGCGGATCAGTTCGGGCTGGCGCAGCTCTACCAGTTGCGCGGCCGCGTGGGCCGGAGTCATCGTCGCGCGTATTGCTACCTCCTCGTGCCCGATCTCGTGGACCCCGACGCCGACGAACGGTTGCACGTCCTCGAACATCACACGGATCTCGGCTCGGGGTATCGGATCGCGCTGCGCGATCTCGAGCTGCGGGGCGCTGGCGATCTCCTCGGCGCCGCACAGTCGGGCTTCGCGCAGGCGGTGGGGTTCGACACGTACCTCCGGTGGCTGCAGGAGACCGTGACGGCACTCAAGCAGGGTGAGCGCGGAGCGGGAAGTGGGACTTTTCCCGCGCCCGAGGTCATCTTCGACAAGGCCGCGCACCTTTCCGACGCCTATGTGCCGGACGAAGCGGTCAAGCTCGATCTATATCGGCGGCTGGCGCGGGCCGGGACCCCTAGCGAGATTGAAGCCGTTCGCGAGGAGCTGCGCGATCGGTTCGGCCCGTTGCCGGAGGACGCGCAGCGGCTGCTTCTCATCTCCGAGCTTCGCGCGCTCGGCGCCCGGCTGGGGTTGGAGACGGTGTTGGTGAAGGGCGACGAGGCACGGCTCACCTTCGCGCGGGACGCGAACCCGCGTCTCGCCGGGTTGACCGCCGCGCTCGACGCCGTGCAGTTCGAGGCCGAGGTTCGGCGCGCGGCGCCTCTTTCCCTGCGACTCCGCCGGCTGGGTGGCGAGGCGATCGGGCCCGGGCTGGTGCGGGCTCTCGCGGCGGCGCTGACGGATACCCATAGCTAGAGGAGAAGGCATGCGACGGTTGGGTTCGATCGTGACGGCGCTCGCGCTCATGGGGTGTGGCGGTGGGTTGCGCGACGCGTTTTCCGCGCACGCCGCCGTCGCCGGCACGGCCGCGGGGCAAACGCTGACCGTCGACCGGCTCGCGACGCTCGTGGGCAAGGCGCAACGCATCCCACTGCGCCCGGATGTGCTCACCGGCGTCGCGAACGTGTACCTGGACTACGCGGTGCTCGCGGCGGCGCTCGGGCAGGGGCGCGACCTGCGCGACTCGGCGCTGGTGCTCGCGTCGGAGTGGCCGCTCGTCGCCCAGCTCAAGTGGGAGCAGTATCACGCGCGGCTCATCAGCGCGCGCGGCAAGCTCACGCCCGCCCAGGCCGATTCGGCGTTCAATGAGGGCTCGGTGCGGCTGTTCCAGCACATCCTCCTCCGGGTTCCGCCGAGCGCGGCGCCCCAGGTGGAACAGCAGAAGCTGAAGGAGATGACGGGCATCCTTCGCCAGGCCGCGGCGCAGCGCGGGTTCAACTTCACGCAGCTCGCCCGCCGCTACTCCGAGGACCCCGGCTCGAAGGCCCGGGGCGGCTATCTCCCGGCCACGCCCCAGGGGCAGTTCGTGCCCGCGTTCGACAGCGCCGCATGGACCCTGCCACCGGGGGCGATGAGCGGCATCGTCCGGACGCCCTTCGGCTTCCACATCATCCGGCGGCCCCCGCTCGCCGAAGCCCGGGACTCCTTCCGCGTGGACGTCGAGAACGCGCGCAGCACGCGCTTCGATTCCCTCTACGTGGACAGCATCGCGACCCAGCGCCACCTCAAGGTCGAGTCGGGCGCGCCCGCGCTGGTGCGCCAGGCCGTGCCACAGATCGTGACGGCCCGGGAGGACAAGCGGACGCTCGCGACCTTCACGGGCGGCACGTTCACCGTGAAAGACCTCGCCCGGTGGCTGCTGGCGCTCGATCCCAACGACGTGCGCGGCGTGTCCACGGCGACCGACGCCCAGCTGACGCAGTTCATCAAGCTGCTCGCCCAGCGCGACATGCTGCTCACGGCGGTCGACGCGGCGGGCGTGAAGCTCACCCAAAAGGACTGGAGCCAGGTGCGCGCCGAGCACGACTCCGCGGTCGGGCGCCTGGAGGGTCTGCTCCTGCTCAGCCCGGAAATGCTGAAGGATTCGGCCGCCACTCCGGCCGCGCGCGTGCAGCTCGCCATGGCGCACGTGGACCGGTACCTGGACCAGGCGGTCACCCAGGGCACGGCGCCGTTCTATCCCGTGCCGCCGTTCCTCGCGAACGCCCTGCGGGAAGGCACCCCGTGGTCGCTCAACCAGTCGGGCATCACGCGCGCGTACGAGTCGGCCCAGAGCATGCGCGGGGCGGATTCCGCGAGCCGGACGGGGCCCCCCACCGGTCTCAAGCCGGCCCCCGGCCCGGCGCCCGTGGCGCCAGGCGACTCCAAGCGGAGCCCACCCTGAGTAGGCCCATGCGGGGCGTCGCGCTCTCGATCGTGTCGGCGGGGCTGGCCGTGTTCGCCGTTCCCGTCGCCATGGCGCAGGGACGGGCCGCGAGCGCTCGCCCCGTGGACCGGATCGTGGCCGTGGTGGGCACCAAGCCGATCCTCGCGTCGCAGGTGGAAGAGCAGCTCGTACTGGCGCAGTCGCAGGGGACCAAGCTCCCGGACGACTCGGCAGGCCGCGAAGCGGTGCGCAAGCAGATTCTTTCGCAGATGGTGGACGAAGAGCTGCTCGTGCAGCAGGCGGAGCGGGATACGACGATCAAGGTGACGGAGCAGGAAGTGCAGGACGCCGTCGAGCAGACGGTGCAGAACGTGCGGAAGCAATTCACCTCGGTCATGGAGTTTCAGAGCCAGCTGCGCGCGGCCGGCTTCGTGTCCGAGGAGGAATGGCGCCGCTGGCTCGCGGACCAGCAGCGCCGCTCGATCGAGCAGCAGCGGCTCATCGAAGACCTGAAGCAGAAGGGCAAACTCCGGCCGATCCCGCCCTCCGACGCGGAGATGCACGAGTTCTGGGAGGCGAACCGGGCCTCGCAGCCGAAGCGTCCGGCGGCCATCTCGTTCCGCCAGATCGTGATCGTGCCGAAGCCCGACTCCGCCGCCGACTTGAAGGCGTATGAGCTCGCTGAATCGCTGGTCGTCGCGCTGCGCCGGGGCGCGAGCTTCCCGGACTACGCGAAGAAATACTCGGCCGACAGCGCGTCCCGCGAGCAGGGAGGCGAGCTCGGCTGGTTCCGCCGCGGGGTGATGGTCAAGCAGTTCGAAGACGTGGCGTTCCGGCTCAAGCCCGGCGTCATCTCGGACGTGGTCCGGACCGAATTCGGGTTCCATATCATCCAGGTGGAGCGGGCGCAGCCTGCGGAGATTCTCGCCCGCCATATCCTCATCCAGCCGACCATCTCGCCCGCGCAGATCGCGATCGCGAAGGGTAAGGCCGACTCCGTGCACGACGCGCTGACGCACGGCGCCCAGTTCGATTCTCTCGCGCGCCGCTACGCGGACCCGAACGAGCCGAAGCTGGCGGACGCGCTTCCCGTGTCGCAGCTGCCGCCGGACTATATCAAGGTCATCGGGAACGACAGCGTGCCGGGCCTGAAGCCCGTGTTCGAGGTCGGCGAAGGGACCTCCCGGCCGCGCTTCGTCGTGTTCGAGCTCACCAAGCGCCTGCCTGAGGGTGAGCTGTCGTTCGACGAGGTGAAGGACCGCATCAAGGACGCCCTCGGCCAGCAGCTCGCGGTCAAGCATTATCTCGATCTCCTGCGCCGCATGACGTACGTCGACGTCCGATACTAGTCGCATGCGCCGTCCCCGCTTGGCGGTGACGCTCGGCGATCCGCGGGGCATCGGACCGGAGGTGATCGACAAGGCGGTCCGTCTCGGACCGCTGGAAGCGGACCTCACCTTGATCGGGAGCAGGGAGCAGGGAGCGGTTCGCTCCGATGCGGCAGAAGCGGGACGGATCGCCGGGCGAGCGGTTGAAGAGGCGGTGAGGCTCGCGCTCGCCGGCGATGTCGACGCCATCGTAACGGGACCCGTGGAGAAGCGCGCGCTTCATCTCGCGGGTTTCGAGTATCCCGGACTAACGGAGTTCTTGGGTCATCTGGCGGGCGACGTCGAAGTGGCGATGATGCTCGCCACCGGCTCGCTCCGCGTGGTGCTCGTCACGACCCACATCCCCCTCAAGGACGTGCCCGTTCAGGTCACGACGGAGCGTGTGGTGTGCACCGGGCGGATCGCCGAGCGGGCGCTGCGCGAGTGGTGGGGGATCGCGGCGCCGCGGCTCGCGGTTTGCGCCCTGAATCCCCATGCCGGCGAGTCCGGGCTGTTCGGCGACGAGGACGACCGCGTGCTCGCGCCGGCGGCCAAGGCCATCGGCGCCGCGGGTCCCATTCCTGCCGACACCGTGTTCGTCCGCGCCCTGAAGGGCGAGTTCGACGCCGTGATCACGCCCTACCACGACGTGGGGATGACCGCGGTGAAGGTCGCGGGCTTCGGGAAGGGTGTGAACGTGACGCTGGGATTGCCGTTCCCTCGCGTGGCCCCGGACCACGGAACGGCCTTCGACATCGCGGGCCGCGGCGTAGCGGACCCGGGCTCCATGCGCGCGGCGCTCGAGCTCGCCGCCGATCTCGCAGGCTCTAGGCTTCGGTCGGAACGCGCCGGTTGACGCGCACGGCGCCTACCCGGCGCCCGTCCATCTCCACGATCTCGAACACCGCGCCCTTCACGGCGACCTGATCACCCGCCTTGGGCAGTCGACCCAGCGCCCCGAAGAGAAAGCCACCGATCGTCGTATAGTCCTGCTCGTCGAGCTCGAGCCCGAACGCGACGTTGACCTCGCGGATCGGGGTCGACCCGGTGATCACGGGCGCCGTGCCCGAGGGCGTGCCGCGCGCCTCGCCGCTCGGCCGGTCGTACTCGTCGTAGATCTGGCCGACGATCTCCTCGAGCAGGTCCTCCATGGTCACGAGGCCGGCGGTGCCCCCGAACTCGTCGAGCACGATGGCGAGGTGGATCTTCTGCCGCTTCATGTCGGCGAGCACGTCTTCCACCTCGCGGGTGCCGGGAACGAACATCCCGGGGCGCAGCACCGCTCGCAGGCCGCCGCCCTTGAGCGACCGCAAGCCGGCGAGAATGTCCTTCGCGTGGACCACGCCCAGGATGTCGTCCAACGATTCGCCGTACACGGGATAACGCGAGCGGCCCGCGACGGCGACCTGATCCGCGGCCTCCTCGAGGGTCAAGTCGGCCGGTAGCGCGACCATCTCGGTGCGCGGCGTCATCACTTCCCGCGCCGACTTCTCGCTGAACTCGAACACCCCCTGCAGCAGGCGGGCATCGTCGGCGTCGAGCTTGCCGCGCTCCTGGCTCTGCTTGACCAGCATCCGGATCTCCTCCGGCGAATGGATCCGGTCGAGCTCGGCAATCGTGCCCTTTAAGCCGAGGAGGCGCCCCACGCGATTGGCGCTCCAGTTGAGGAGATCGGTGATGGGGCGGGTGATCCACGAGAAGATGATGAGGGGCGAGGCGATCCAGCGGCTCGTCCGCTCGGGATACGTGATAGCCCACGCCTTCGGTGCCTGCTCGCCGAAGACCACGTGGAGGAACGACACGACGGCCACGGCGACCGTCGAGGCCACGCCACCGCGGGTGAGGAACTGGAGCGCCGACGGGAGCGAGGCGAACCAGTCGCGGAACAGGTGCGCGACGGTGTCCTCCGCCACGTAGCCGAGCAGGATCGAGGCGACCGTGATGCCGAGCTGCGCGGCGGAGAGCTGGCGATAGAGATCCTGGAGCGCCGCTTGCACGGTGCGCGCCCGGCGGTCGCCCCGACGCACCATCGCCTCGATGCGCGTGCGCCGGGCGGCGACGAGCGCGAACTCCGCGGCGACGAAAAAGGCGTTCGCCAGCACGAGCAGCAGCACCGCCAACAGGCGGAGACCCAGCGATTCCGTTGCAGGATCGGACATAGAGGCCGGAACATAGAGCGTGACGCCCGGCGGCGGAACGGGCGCATTATCTTGTGAGCATGAGCGCCACGCTGCCAATCGACGTTCAATGCACGCATCGCGCCCCGCTGCGCGCCGAAAGCCGGCGGCGGATCCGGACGGTCCTGGCCATCACGGCCGGCGTGATGGTGGCCGAGGCATTCGGCGGCTGGCTGGCGCATTCGCTGGCGCTGCTCGCCGACGCGGGCCACATGCTGGCGGACGTCGCCGCGCTCGGTCTCTCGCTCGTCGTCGCGTCGCTCGCCCAGCGCCCGGTAACGGCCGAGCGCACGTTCGGCCTGATGCGCCTCGAGATCCTCGCCGCGCTCGTCAACGGCGCCGCGTTGATCGTGATCTCCATCGGCGTCGCCGTCGAGGCCGTGCACCGGTTGCGGTCGCCCGATCCGGTCAACGGCGTGCTACTGCTTTCGATTGCCGGCGTGGGCCTCGCGGCCAACGCGGCGGGCGCCGCGATCCTGCATCACGGGCACGACCATTCGCTCAACCAGCGGGGCGCCTATCTCCATATTCTGAGCGATCTCCTAGGGTCGCTCGGCGCGGTGGTGGCCGGTTTGGTGATTCTGGCGACCGGTTGGGTCCGGGTCGACCCCCTCATCTCGCTCTTCATCTCTGTGCTCATCCTCGGGAGCGCCTGGCGCCTCGTAAAGGAGAGCACGGACGTGCTGCTCGAAGCGGCCCCGGCGCACATCAATCTCTCGGACGTGCACGACTGTATGGTCTCGATCCCCGGTGTAGCCTCCGTGCATGACCTGCACGTGTGGACCGTCACGAGCGGCGTGATCGCCATGAGCGGGCACCTCGTGGTCCAGAACCCGGCGGACAACCAGCGCGTGCTCGAGGCGGTGCAGGAGCGCCTGGGGACGATGGGGATCGGGCATGTGACGGTGCAGATGGAGAGAGATCCGACGTGTGACTAAAGGGCGGCAGGGCGGCAGGGCGGCACGATATGGCGACGCCTGCCGTCGTGCCGCCTTGCCGCCCTTTTGGTGATTTCCCGCCTTGTCTTTTCCCCGGCTCTCTTCTATACTGCGCCCCTCACGGAAAGCGCCCTCACAGAGCCCTCTAGGACCTAGTCCCTTGCAGATCCGTAACATCGCCATCATCGCGCACGTCGATCACGGCAAAACCACGCTGGTGGACCAGATGCTCCGCCAGGCGGGGGTATTCCGCGCCAACGAGCGGCTGACCGAGCGTGTGATGGACTCGAACCCCCTCGAGCGGGAGCGCGGGATCACGATCCTGTCGAAGAACACCGCGGTGCACTGGGGCGAGACCAAGATCAACATCGTGGACACGCCGGGCCACGCCGATTTCGGAGGCGAGGTGGAGCGGATTCTCCGGATGGTGGACGGGTTCCTGCTCCTGGTGGACGCGGCCGAGGGGCCGATGCCGCAGACCAAGTTCGTGGCGGGCAAGGCGTTGGCATTGGGCCTGCGGCCGATCGTGCTGGTGAACAAGATCGACCGGCAGGACGCGGAGCCGCTGCGGGTGCACGACGAGGTGCTCGAGCTGTTCCTGGACCTCGAGGCGACGCCCGAGCAGTTCAATTGCCCTTTCCTCTATACATCGAGCCGGGCGGGCACGGCCACGTTCGATCTCAAGACCCCGGGTACGGACCTGAAGCCGTTGTTCCAGACGATCTTGGACACCATCCCCGCGCCTCTGGCGGACCCCTCTGGCCCGTTCCAGATGCTGGTGTCGACGCTCGACTATTCATCGTATCTGGGCCGGATCGCGATCGGCCGGATCGAGCGGGGTTTTGTGCGGGTGGGCGAGACGGTCGCGTTACTTCCGCTCGGTGAGCCCGGTCCTGTGGGGGATGGGCCTTACGAACAGGCGCGGGTGGTGAAGCTGTTCTCGTTCTACGGGGTGGAGCGCGTAGAGGTGCAGGAAGCGTCCGCGGGGGACATCGTGGCGCTGGCCGGGCTCGTGGGCGTCGAGATCGGGAAGACCGTGACGGCGCCGGACTACCTCGAACGGCTCCAAGGGATCGCCGTCGAGGAGCCCACGATCTCGGTGGACTTCAAGGTGAACGACTCACCGTTCGCGGGGCGCGAGGGCAAGTTCGTCACCGGCCGCCAGCTCCGTGATCGCCTGTTCCGCGAGCTCGAGAAGAACGTGGCGCTGCGGGTGGAGGAGACGGACGACCCGCAGACCCTCACCGTGTCGGGCCGGGGGGAGCTGCATCTGGGGATCCTGATGGAGACGATGCGGCGCGAGGGATTCGAGTTCCAGGTGAGCCGGCCGCGGATCATCCCGCGGGAGGGGCCGAACGGGGAGCGCCTCGAGCCGTACGAGGAGCTCATGATCGACGCCCCCGAGGGGTATCTCGGCGTGGTAATGGAGAAGCTGGGCCCGCGTCGGGGGCAGCTGATCGACATGCGGAACCCCGGCGTGGGGACGGTGCGTATGCGGTTCAAGATCCCGGCACGGGGCTTGTTGGGATACCGGTCCGAGTTCTTGACGGATACGCGGGGAACGGGGATCATGCACCACCGCTTTTTCGACTACGGTCCCTGGGCGGGGCCGTTGCAGGGACGGAGCCGTGGAGTGTTGGTAGCGGATCGGGAGGGCGTGTCGGTGGGCTTCGCGCTCTTCAATTTGCAGGAGCGCGGGACAATGTTCGTGAAGCCGGGTGACGCCGTGTACGAGGGGATGATCGTGGGGGAGAACGCCCGGGTTGGGGACATCGACGTGAATCCCGCGAAAGAGAAGAAGCTCACGAACATGCGGACGACCGCGTCGGACGAGATGATCATCCTGGAGCCGCCGCGGCAAGTGACGCTCGAGCTGGCGCTCGAATACATCGAGGACGACGAGCTGATCGAAGTGACGCCGTTGTCCATCCGGCTGCGCAAGCGCGCACTGGGTGCCACGGAGCGTCGCAAGTTGGCGCGGAACGCGCGGTCGGCCGAGGAGTCGTAGGAAGCATCGGATAGCTCGTTCACTTGAACCACAACCTCAGCTGGGGGTGACAATGTTGTCCCGTGAGACGTCGGACTGGTCGCTCAAGCGTCGTAGCGACAGTCTCGACGACGAGGAGTTCGGAGACTTCGAGGAAGACAAGGACCTGGACGAAGACTTCGACGACGAGCTGGACGAGGACGAGCTGGACGAGGAGGACGTGGACGACGTCGACGAGTACGACGACCTGGACGACGAATTCGACGACGAAGAGGACGAGGAGTTCCGGCCCAAGAAAGGCCCGCGCCGGGACTGGGAATAGGAAGTGAGTCGGCAACGTGCGGGAGCCTGGCCTCGGGCTCCCGCACGTCGTGCTACAGGACGTTGAGGTAAACCATCCGGTCTGACTTGTCAGACCACCCACCGTTTTCAAGCAAGAAACAAGAGCAGCGGATAGCTCACCGCAGAGCAGGGCGTTGCGGCAGTGCTACACAGTACTCCCCCACCTGTCGAGGCTGCGCTTCGCCCTGGAGGTCATGACCAGGGGCCTAACCACGTCTCACTGGCACCAGCCCTGCGTCATAGACGGCGACTCCCGGGGGCCAGATGGGAGCCGACCCTACAGCGGGGAAGGCAATACGTGCGCACCGAAAGCGTGCTTCCAGGTTTGGAGCGATCCGAAAACGAGACGTTCCGGCCCGCTACGGTGGAGCGGGACGACGCCATCGAGATCGTCGTGGCCGGCCTCGCCCTGGAGCCCGCAGCCGTTCGCGCGTCCGCGTCGCTACTCTCGGCAGCGGAGCGAGAACGGGCGAGGCGATTCGCCTTTGGCCGTGACGCTCGTCGGTTCATCGTCGGTCGCGGGCGACTGCGACAGCTGCTCGGAGCGCGGTTAGGCGTGCGGCCTGAATCCGTGGAACTGGTCTATGGCGCGCGCGGCAAGCCGGCGCTCGCGAATTCTGGGAGGAACTCCCTGCGCTTCAACCTATCGCACCGCGACGACCTCGCCGTGTACGCACTGTCGTGGGGATGCGACGTGGGCATCGACGTCGAGGCGATCCGTCCCCTCCCCGACGCCGACGCCATCGCCGCGCGCTTCTTTTCTCGCCCCGAGCACGCTGCCTACCGCGCCCTCGACCCGCGCGACCGGCCCCTGGGATTCTTCCAGTGCTGGACGCGCAAAGAAGCCTTCATCAAGGCGCTGGGCGATGGTCTCTCGCATCCGCTCGACAGCTTCGATGTGTCGCTCGCGCCGGGCGCGCCGGCGGAGTTTCTCCGGGTGGAGGCGGTGCCGGGAGACGACCGTGGCTGGCGGCTGGCGAGCTTTTTCCCCGCCGCGGGATTCGTGGCGGCCGTCGTCGCGGAGGAGCGCTGATGCCTTCCTGCGCCTACGAATCGCGCTGGGTGAACGACGACGTGCGGATGTTTCGCGCGACGGTCCGTCAGTTCGTCCAGAAGGAGTTCGTGCCGGCTCAAGACCGCTGGCGCGAGCAGCATGGCTGCGACCCCACGGCGTGGACGGCGGCGGGCCGGGCCGGCATCCTGCTCACGGACGTGCCCGAGGAATACGGCGGCGGTGGCGGCACCTTCGCGCACGAAGCCGTCGTGCTTGAGGAGTTGGCGCTCGCCGGAGTCCACTTCGGGTCCGTCATTCAGAGCGTCGTGGCGCATTACATCCTGGCGTACGGGAGCGAGGACCAGAAGCGCGCGTGGCTGCCTCGCATGGCGCGGGGCGAGCTGGTGGGCGCGATCGCGATGAGCGAGCCCGCGGCCGGCTCCGACCTGCAAGCGATCCGGACCACCGCCCGCCGCGACGGCGACCGCTACGTCATCAACGGCTCGAAGACCTTCATCACGAACGGTGGGCAGGCCGGCCTCGTCTGTCTGGCCGCGAAGACGGACCCGAAGGTGACGGGCTTGAAGGGCATCTCGCTGATCGTCGTCGAAACGACCGGTCTCCCCGGCTACCGGGTCGGCCGCTCGCTCGACAAGGTCGGTATGCATGCGCAGGACACCTGCGAGCTCTTCTTTGACGACGTGCGGGTGCCGGTCGCGAATCTGCTCGGGCCCGCGGAGGGCAAGGGCTTCTCCCAGATGATGGACCGGTTGGTGTATGAGCGGCTCGGCGTCGCGGTCAGCGCGGTCGCCGTGGCGGAGCGAGCGGTGGCCGTCACGGCGAGCTACGTGAAGGAGCGGACGGCGTTCGGCAAACCGCTCATCGAGTTCCAGAACACCCGCTTCAAGCTGGCCGAGTGTAAGACCGCCGCGCACGTCGGCCGGGTGTTCGTCGACAACTGCATCGAGCGTTTCCTCGCCGGGCAGCTCGACGACATCACGGCCGCGATGGCGAAGTATTGGCTCACCGACTCGCAGTGCCGCATCGTGGACGAATGCTTGCAGCTGCACGGTGGCTATGGCTACATGACGGAGTATCCGATCGCCCGCATGTGGACCGACAGCCGTGTCCAACGCATCTATGCCGGTTCGAATGAGATCATGAAGGAGCTGATCGCGTGCGGTCTCTGAACGACGTCTGCCTGCACGAGCTGATCGCGGCGCAGGCCAGGCGCACGCCTGATCTCGTCGCGGTGGTGTTCGAGGGGGAACGGTTGACCTACCGCGAGCTCGACCGTCGCGCCGATTTGCTGGCGCAGCGCCTGCGCGGCCTCGCCGTCCGGCCCGATACCCTGGTCGGGCTGCTGGTGGAGCGGTCGCTCGAGATGATTGTGGGGATTCTGGGCATCCTCAAGGCCGGGGCGGCCTACGTGCCGATCGACGCGGCGTACCCGGCGGAGCGCATCGCCTACCTGCTGGCCGACGCCAAGGTCGCTTGCCTCCTGACACAGGAGCGATTGCTGCCGCGTCTGCCTGGCGACGCGCCCGAGACGGTGTGCCTCGATACGTTCGACTGGACCGCCGGGGCGGGATCCGAACGGCGGGACGTGGCTGTTCAGCCGGACAACCTCGCCTACGTGATCTACACCAGCGGCTCGACGGGACGCCCCAAAGGGGTTTGTATCGAGCACCGCAACATCGTCGCCTACGTGCAGGCGATCTGCGAGCGGCTGCGATTCGAGCCCGGGATGAATCACGCCACCGTCTCGACCATCGCGGCCGACCTCGGCAACACCGTGATCTTCCCGGCGCTCGCCACGGGCGGCTGCCTGCACGTGGTGTCGCAGCAGCGGGCGGAGAACCAGGCGCTCTTGTCAGAGTACTTCACGCGCGAGCGGATCGACGTGCTGAAGATCGTCCCCTCGCATCTCGCGGCGCTGCAGGCGGGTCAGAACCCCGAGCTCGTGATGCCCAAGGCCCGCCTGATCCTCGGAGGGGAGGCCTCGCGGCTGGATTGGATCGAGCGGCTGCGGGCACTCGCGCCGGGGTGTGAGATCCATAACCACTATGGTCCCACCGAGACGACGGTCGGGGTGCTGACGTATCGGGTCGGACCGGAGCTGCCGAGCACGCGGACGGGGACGCTCCCGCTGGGGAGACCCCTGCCGCACGCCCGCGTCTACGTGCTCGACGGTGCCGGGGGGGGGGCGCCGGTGCCCGTGGGCGAGCAGGGCGAGCTGTGCATCGGCGGCGCGGGAGTCGGGCGGGGCTACCTGAATCGCCCGAAGCTGACGGCCGAGAAGTTCGTCCCCGATCCGTTCGCCGACGCTCCCGCCCGGCTCTACCGCACCGGCGATGTGGCGCGGGTCCTCCCCGACGGCAATATCGAGTTTTGCGGCCGGCTGGACGACCAGGTCAAGCTGCACGGCTACCGCATCGAGCTCGGCGAAATCGAGGGCATGCTGCGCGAGCACACCGGGGTCCGGGACGCCGTCGTTCGGCTGGTTGAGGACGGCTCTGGCGGCAACCGCTTGGCCGCGTACGTGGTGCCGAAGCAACCGCATCAGCCGCTGTGGGCGAGGAAGGGGCTCTACGTCCTGCCCGACGGCTCGCTGGTCGCGCACCTCAACAAGCACGAAACCGACTACATCTACAACGAGATCTTCGTCCTGCAGGCCTACCTCCGCCACGGCATCACGATTAAGGACGGCGATTGCATCGTCGATGCGGGAGCCAACATCGGACTGTTCACGGTGTTCGCGAGCCGCCTGGCTCGAGACCTGCGGATCGTCGCCTTCGAGCCCAATCCCGCGGCCTTTGAATGTCTGCAGGCGAACGCCGGCAGCGCCGTGCGGTGCCTGCCGCTGGGACTGTCCAGCGAGAACGGCTCGGCCGACCTCACGTTCTTCGAGGGACTGTCTCTCCTTTCGGGGTTCTACGCCGACGCAGCAACGGAGCGCGAGGTCGTGAAGCATTACGTGTTCAACCAGGAGCCCGAGACGCAGCCCAGCGAGGAATTCGCCGCGGCCGTCGACGATCTGATCGACAGCCGGCTCCGCTCCAAGACCGTCTCCGCACAGCTCCGTACGCTCTCGAGCGTCATCGCGGAGCAGGGCCTCGAGCGGATCGACTTGCTCAAGATCAACGTCGAGAAGAGCGAGCTGAACGTGTTGCGGGGACTAGGGCCCGAGGACTGGCCCAAGATTCGCCAGCTCGTGATCGAGGTCGACCTGCGGGAAAACCTGGCGCCGATCACGGCCCTGCTCGAAGGCCACGGGTTCGAGGTGCTCGTCGAGCAGGACCCGTTGCTGAGACAGACCGAGCTGTGCTACGTGTACGCGATTCGCCCGTCGGCCGGCCAGACGGGCCGCCTCGTTCGGCACGATTCATCCCGCCCGTATGTCCCGGTGACCCTGCCGGCGGACGGAGCCATCCTCGCCCCCGCCGCGTTGCGCGCTCATCTGAAGGCGCGGTTGCCGCACTACATGGTGCCGGCGGCGTTCGTGCTCATGGACGCGTTTCCCCTCACCCCGAACGGCAAGATCGATCGCCACGCGTTTCCGGCGGTCTCATTCGAGGGGACGCCATCTGCTCCCGTGTCCACTCCCGGCGCAGCCCCCGCCCCCGAGCCAAACGCTGGCCGGCCATTCACGGAGACCGAAGCGCGGCTCGCGAGCATCTGGACCGAGCTGCTCAAGGTGGAGCACGTCGGTGTCGAGGACGATTTCTTCGACCTGGGGGGGCAGTCGCTGGTGGCGATCCGGGCCGTGTCGCGGATCCGGGACGTCTTCGGAGTGGATGTGCCGCTCCGTGATCTCTTCGAGCGCCCGACCCTCGCGGGGCTGGCGGAGGTCATCGATGGGCTGTCGTGGGTGGCGAAGGCAGGGGGGGCGGGGGGGCCCCCGGCGCACGAAGCCGGCGAGCGCGAGGAGATCGTCCTGTGATCGTGTCAGCCTTTCTCGAGGAATTGCGCAGCCGCAAGATCCAGATCTGGGCGGAAGGCGACCAACTGCGGTGCGCCGCGCCGACCGGCGTCCTGACGCCGGCACTGCGCGATCAGCTGCGACAGGAAAAGAGCGCCATCGTCCAATTCCTCCGTTCGGCGGAGGCGCTGGCTCGGCGGGAGCGGGCTATCGTGCCGCTTCAGCCCCGCGGCGGGCGCGTCCCGGTGTTCGCCGTGCCCGGACACAATGGCAACGTGTTCTCATTCCGCTTCCTAGCGCAGCAGCTGGGCGAGGATCAGCCGTTCTTCGGGCTGCAGCCTCCCGGTGTAGATGGCGAGTGCGAGCCCCTCACGCGCGTCGAGGAGCTGGCGACCTATTTTGCCGAGCGGATCCGGGCATTCCAACCCGACGGACCCTATACCATCGCCGGCCACTGCGCCGGTGGCACGATCGCATTCGAGCTGGCGCGACAACTCGTGGAGCAGGGAGCGCCTATCACCCTCGTTGCCCTGTTCAGCAGCCCGTATCCAACCTGGTTCCGGCGGGTGCCGCAGCTCCTGGAGCGCCTCGGTCATCAGGCGGACTGGCTCAGGCACCACGTCGATACGCTGGCGTCGCTATCGAACAGGGAGCGTCGCCTCTACATCTCCGCGAAGTTGGCCGAACGGCGGCGCCAGCGCCGGGCGCGGCAGGAAGCCCCCGAGGAGGCCGCGCCGGATCCGGTGATGATCCATCGCGCCAAGGTTGAAGCCGCCACGCTGACGGCGCTGCGTCGGCACATCCCTCACCATTTCGCCGGCCGGGTCGCTCTGTTCTTCCCGAACAGCGCGTGGCTGCGCCCCGGCAATGCGATGCTGCGCTGGCGAGAGGTCGCGGGCGACGTCGAGGAGTATTGCGGGCCGGATGGTTGCGAGGGCGACGTGATGCTCCACGAGCCCCACGTCCGGATGATCGCCGAGCAGTTCCAGGCCTGCTCGCGCCGCATCGAGATGAGGATCGCCCCTGCTCGGCGCGAACAGGGCTCTGCCGTGGGTCCCGAACTTCTCCCGATTTGAAGCGCCTCGGTTCACCCTTCTATTGCTAGGGAGGCATGGAAACTTGCTTCGGTAACAGCGCCGCCCCAGCAATCAAAGACACCGTAATCAAGGCTGAGAAAATGAGGGGGATGGTGAAGCCGTAGCTCCACGTCAGAGCAGTGACCACAACAAAGCTGATGGCGAGCGTCCATGCGATGCGCCGCATACGTGGGATAGTCTCTGCAGGAAGGCCGCCCAACTGCCACGCCAATACGGCCGCGAACACAAGAAACACGGAGAAGTAGAACCCAAATGCGCTAAAGAAGTCCCAATAAGTCCGGTTGAACCCTCCGGCATCGAAATGAATTGACCGCATTGAGGCAATCAGAGCACCGGTTCCTTGCCATTCGGGATTCGTCTGTCGAAACCCGAGTGTGTGTGCGATGGCAAAAAGCAGCAGAAGAACAGAGGCGGTTCGATAGAAGACAGGTGCTCTCATTCTTGCCTCCGGAGGTCACGTCGTACACCCTCACCACCCTCATCTCTTTCTTTCTTACTCCGTTCAACATCCTCATGAATGTCGTGCAGTATGTCAAAGCTAAGCGCATCCGCGGCAAGCAGCTTGAGGATTACGCGCGACGCCGGTGACCCGCGGCCAATAGTGGTGGTCATCATATGGGATACTGTCGCGCATGGCCTCATTTGCGACGAGAACGCCCGGAGCACACCGGGCTCGATCGCAGCGCGTCGGCGAGGATCTCGAACTGAAGACCGCTCTTCTAACGCACCGGGGGCTCCCATGAGCGTAACTACTCGCTTCCTCGTCGTCTTCGGCGTGCTCAGCCTGGTGCGCGCCGGCACCGCGCATGCACAGGACAGCGGCACAGGACAAGGCTTGTGGTTCCGGGGCGGCGTGGGCTATGGGTCGGCCCACGTGTCGTGTGATAGTTGCCGAAGCGGGCGGCACCTGGATGGGTACACCGTGCAGCTTGGGATCGGCGGGGCCAAGAGTCCGGAGCTGCACCTAGGGGCCGTCTTGGAGGTCTGGGAGCACTCGTTGGATGGCGGAGAAACGCTCCGCGCGATGACCATGGGGACCGCTTCTCTGTACTACTACCCGGGTTATCGGAGGCGTTTCTTTCTCGAGGGGGGAGTCGGGCTTTCGGATTATCGGGTGGTGAAGGGCTTGCACGAGGGGTTCCTCTTTGAGAACGCCGACGCGACCCCTGTAAGTGGCACAGGGTTGGGGTTCACCGTGGGCCTTGGGTACGACGTTCGGCTCGGTCGCGAGTTTGCGATCGTGCCTCGAGTGGCGTACGCTCACGGCGATGTCGGCACGCTCCATTCGCAGCGTGGTGCGCCGGTGGCGAAGGGATGGCAGCAGGACGTGCTCTCGGTGAGCGCGGGCGTGCTGATGAGCAGCAGCGCCCAATGAGGCGTTTCCCCGGGTTCCCCCGGTTGTCCCCGTGGGGGAGGCGCAGCACCGCAAGGCCGTGGCGTCGCTCCGGCACGCTTTACGGCACGCTGGGCGGTAAGGTAGGTTTGGAACTTGTTGCGGGGCCTGTAGCTCAGGTGGTTAGAGCGCACGCCTGATAAGCGTGAGGTCGGTGGTTCAACTCCACCCGGGCCCACTTCGAAATGAGAAGCCCGACATGCGATTGCGACGTGCCGGGCTTCCGTTCTTTCGAGCCTGTTTCCAGACCCTTCGAAAGTATCTCCGATGAATCGCGGCATTCATTCCATTCTCCTGCCCCTCTTCTTCGCTCTGACGAACGTTCAATCGCTACCGTGCCAAAATGCTTACGCCATGCCCTTCATGGCAGGCATAAGGAATCGCGGGGCAAACAAACGTGAGCCATATGTCACGGCAGGCGACAGAACGTACTTGATTGGCACGCAGGACGGGAACTTCCCCGATATGGGCGACCACGTGCCCGGCGAGATGGGCGGATTATGGCTGCACCCGATCAAACTGCTCGATGGTTTTTGGGCAACCGTAACGGATCTAGCAACCAATCAAGAAATCGCTCTGTCGGAGAGCGCCGAATTCGTCACCTACCCGTACGGCAATCGGTTCAGATATGGTCCGGTGCTGGACAGCCTGGAGATCGATCGCTTTCAGTTCAGTCCGGACAGCCAGGCGGGATTGATCGTTCAGTATTCTTTCAAGAACACAGCCGGTCGTAAACGGCAGCTGCGCTTTCACTTTTCCGTCAGGACGGATTTGCGCCCCGTGTGGTTCTCAGATCGCCTCGGGATAGAGGACGCTCAGGACACTGTTGCCTGGCAACCGACAGACAATCTCTTCATCGCCCAGGACCGCAAGAACCCCTGGTTCTGCGTTTGGGGAGCCGCGCCTCCCGCCGGTGCACAGCCAATCGCAAATCCACAGCCCGTGCCCACGAGTGACATGGGAGTCACCGCCACATCCCGACACGAGCTATCGGTCGGCCCACACAGCACCTCTACGCTGACCTTCGTTATCGCGGGCTCGGCAGCAGACAAGAATGCTGCCCTACACACCTACAACTATCTGGCCAAGAATCATGCGACCCTCTTGGCAAGAAAAAAGGCACGCTACGCTTCAATCATCGAACGGGCGAGGATACGAATTCCCGACCAGCGTCTCCAAGAGGTCTACAACTGGGTGAAGGTCAACACAGAGTGGCTTGTCAGAGACGTTCCCGGCCTCGGCCGCGGTCTCGGTGGCGGACTCATGGAATACCCATGGTGGTTCGGGACTGAAACGTATTCTCTGCAAGCGCTCGCGGCGACCGGCGACTTTGAGCTCGCGAAGCAGACCCTTCGTTTGTTGAGGGATCAGTCCTTGAAAGCAAACGGAAACGGTCGAATCGTGCATGAGGTCACGACAAACGGCGTCGTTTCCAATCCCGGCAACACGCAGGAAACGGCTCAGTTCATCCTTACAGTTGGCAGGCTATTCCAGTGGACGGGAGATCTGGGGTTTGCAAGGGAAATGTACCCGGCTATGAAGACGGGCATCCACTGGCTTCTGACCGACATGGACCGGAACAAGAATCTGTTCCCGGAAGGTCCTGGCATCATGGAAGTGTATGGCTTGAACGCGGAATTGATCGATGTCGCGGTATACACGCAGCAGGCGTTAGAGGCGACGGCGCAGGTTGCCGCCGTTCTACACGAGCCAGACGCAGCGGAGCGATATCGGCAACTGGCGTCACAACTGGAGAAGAGAATCAATGAACGTTTCTGGGTCGAAGAGGATAGTTCGTACGCCGATTTCTACGGAACCAGAGCACAGGCTATCAGCGCCGCCGAGGGAGCAATCCGGCAAATAGGCCTGAAGGGGCCAAACAACCTGACCCGGAGGGACACGGAGCTGATTGGATACTACGAGCGACTCAAGGAGAAGTTCGCCGCAATGCCCGATAGCAGCAGAGGTTGGATCACGAACGAGAACTGGGTCATCACGACGCCAATGGAGACTGGCATCGCCCCGCGAGCAAGAGCGATACAACTGCTGGACAGAATCCGCAACCGCAATGTCGGAGAGTACGGACCCTTCCTGTCCGCGGTTGAACGACAGGCGATGATGACCATTTCAACCGGCGTGCAGGCCGTCTCGGAAGGCAACTACGGCCGCACCGACGAAGCGATGTGGTATGTGGACAAGATCGTGCAGACCTTCAGTCGGAGATCACCGGGTTCGATTTCAGAGATGATGCCTGACTATGGCTGCTTTGTGATCGCGTGGACGAGCTACGGCATCGACCTTCCGCTGATCCAGCATGTCTTCGGCATTCAGCCAGATGCGGTGAACAAGACCGTTGTCTTTGATCCTCATTTGCCGACTGGTTGGGAGAATATGAGCATCGAAGATCTTCGCGTGGGAAGCAACATGGTCTCTTTTTCGCGCGCGAAGACCAGCAGGGGAATTGAATATGGGTTCGAAGCCAAAGAGAGCGGATGGACACTCGTCTTCAGAGGGGACGCCTTGTCGAGCGCCGAGTATTACTTGAACGGCAGACATGTTTCTTCTACCTCCGCTGGCATCCGTATGAGCGGAAGGAAGAATCACCTGTTGGTCGTTCAACATTAGATGCGAGTCAAGCTCTTCTAGTGGGAATTCGACTCCGAACCGGGCTTCACCTTGTCACCGCGGGGGTGGGGAGTGGCGTGGCCCCGACTCCCGGTGGGGACAGAACCGGATAATAGGCTTACGGCCTGAACGACGGCACCACGCCACTGAGAGTACGTGAAGCACGCGACGCGTGTTGAGCCGCGCGCGGCGCCCCTGGCGTGGTGCAGAAATTCTGGGCTGTACTCGGGTTACAAACCGAACCGGGTCTTGAACGTCTGGCCGTACGGTGTCGGAGTCCCGTCGTAGCTTTGGATCAGGTCGAGCGGTTGTCCCCACACGTCCCACGACCAGGCGAGATAGCTCCCCTGCCGGGCATCCATCCAGTCCATCAGCGAGTTCACAAAGGCGCTGCCGGAGTCGTCCTGCCCCAGCTCCCCGAGGACGACGGGCACCTGCTGCGCCACCGGGGCGGCGGTCGAGTCCCAGCACGGCTGGGTGTTGCACCAGCTGAAGTTGTAGATGTGCCACGACGCGGCGAGGTTAACGAGCGGATCGGTGGGCTCGTTGGCGAGCCAGTGGCTGAGACCTGAGGCGTACTGGACGCCCCCGACGATGATGACATTGGTGGCGCCCGTGCTCCGAACCGCGTCCACGAGCTCTTGCATCCCCGCCGCCTGGAAGGTCATCCCGCTGCAGGTGCCGCCATCATGCCAGCAACGCCAGGCCTCCGGGGTATCGGCGTTGTTGTCGGGAAGGGCTCGTTGAAGAGGTCGAACACCACGCCGCTATTGCCCTTGTACGCCGCCGCGACCTCCCGCCAGAACTCCGGCGTGTGATCCCGGTTGGGCATCGGCGCCTGGCCGAGCGCGATGGCCGTACCCGCCGCACTCCAATGCAGGTCGAGGATGACGACGAAGCCCGCGCGGTTGAACAACGTGACGAGGTCCGCGATGGCCCGCTGATAGTTGCTGCCTGAATAGGTGGCGCTGACTCCGTTGATGCCAAGCCAGCACGTCTCGTTCAGCGGCACCCGCACGGCGTTGGCCTTCCAGGACGCGATCGCCTGCACGGAGGCGGAGTCCGACGGGCCGTCGAAGATGCCCCACCCCTGCGCGCAGGCGTACTCCGTCCCCGAGCGATCCACACCGCGCAAGCGCACCGGATGCCCGGCCGCGTCCACCAGCTGATTGCCTTGCACGCGCACGCCCAGCGGCCCTGGCGGCCGCAGCTGTGGCTGCGTCGTGGTCTTCTCGCAGGCAGCAAAGAAGAGCAGAGCCAGCAATGGGTGCAGAAGCGCCTTCATATGGAGAGACCATACGGGGAGCTACGGGCGTTGAGGAGGAACCGAGATCACACTTAGTGCGGTCATTCGAGGCTTACTTCGGCTTCACGTTGAAATCGATGGGCACGTTGACCAGGACGCGCACGGCCTTGCCTTTCACCCGCGCGGGCGTGAACCGCGCCTGGACGAGCGCCTCAATCGTGGCACGGCTGAACGCCGTGTCGGGGGTCTGCAGAATCTTGACCGAGTTCGGCTCGACGATCCCCATCGTGTCGACGATGCATTGGACGAGTACGCGCCCTCCCACTCCCTTTACGCGCAGCTGCACCGGATACTCGGGCGACGGAAGGAAGACGATGGCGGGCTTCACATCCACCACGGCCTCGAGGAAGGTCTGCTGCGCATCCCCGTAGCCGCTCGCGAGAGACACGAGCAGGCCGACAAGGATCACAACACGTGTGTGGCACTTCTCGTAGGTGGCCATGATCGGCGCCCGAGGAGCCAATTGTAGCACTCCCGCCGCGGCCTAGCACCCCGGTGAGCCGGACCGTCGATACCCCGCGCGCTTTGCCTCCTCCTCGGTGCGGAAGAACACCCGATGCTCCGGTGCGAGCCGGTTGGCGCTGCCGCAGCCGCGCCGGTAGTAAACCTCCCCGTGGGAGGAGGCGACCCACGCCTTGTCGTCTCCGGGCTCAGCCGGCGCGCTGTCCGCCGGCGGCTCCGACGACGGCGCGTACGCCGGCCGTTCGACGTGACAGGTCTTGGTGGCGGCGATACACGTGCGGCCGCACGGCTTTCCCTTCACACACTGAGTCTGCGCCGTCGCTGCGAATGGAAACGCGATCAAGCTGATGAGCAAGACCAGACGCTTCACGGTACTCCCCCTCTTCTCGTACCAAGAACAGGGCCCCGGCGAGAACCGCCCGGGGCCCGATTGGCAAGGTCACTCAGCTCATACTACGGTGTGGGGACGTTACCGAAATTGTTGAACCCGGCCTCGGCACCGTCCGCCACCGAGAACTGATATCCAAATCCGGTCGCGCACACCGCCCCGTTTTGCGGACTCGGCGGGAAGTCCTGCGTCCAACCGGACTGTACCTCTTCGCATACCGTGTACGTGCCCGCCGAAAGACCGGAGAACACGAAATTACCCAACGCGTCGGTGAGAACGCTTCCAGTGACAGGGTTGCCTGCCACGTCGCTACCGGTCAGATCGACGCACCAGCCCACCTGGCCCAGGAAGTCCGGCGCGACGTCCTGAAAGACCTGCCCCGTGACTTTGGCGGTGCCGGAACCTGCCGGCACCTGACCGCACGTCGGCGGTGGCGGTGGCGGAGGCGGTGGAGGCGGTGGAGGCGGGGGCGGCGGGGGCGGGGGCGGCTGCGGCGCGCACAGCCCCTGGTGGGCATTCACGCTCCCCGAGTCCGAGCGATTCTCGTCGCCGTTGCCGTTATCGCACGAGCTGTTGCCCGGCGTCTGAGCGACGCCGATCGCGAGCGGCGTCGCTAGTAAGGCGAGCAGAACTATGTAGGCACGCATCGTACACCCCTGGCTTTTTAAGGAGGCTGACACTCAAGGAGGGCGCTGCGGCCTCAAGTTGCCCTTAGCAGGCGAGTCCAGAATCCGATATGGTCAGATGCAGGGCTGTGGCGTCCGTCACACACCCTAAGTACCCGCATACGGTGCAGGAACTTACGACTGCGGGCCCAATCCACCCCGACAGGGCCAAATCGCCTCGGCCCTCACAACAAGAAGGGCCCCGGCAACAAGCCCGGGGCCCTCGTGAGTGTGCAGTTGCGCGCAGCTACGGCGTCACGTTCCCGAAATCGATGAACATTGTGCCGGCGCCGTCGCCGAGCGTGAACGAGTACCCAAATCCACCCGGGCACGTCGCGCCGCCTTGCGAAGCGGGCGGGTACGTCTGGTGCCAACCGGACTGGATCACCTCACAGACGGTGTACGTCCCAGCTGGCAGTCCAGTGAACGTGTAGTTCCCGCCGGCGTCAGAGACTGCTACGCCGCTTACCGGTCCGCTCAGATTGACGCACCAGTTCGCGAGACCGGGGAAGGGCGAGGCGTCCTGGAACACCTGTCCCTGGATCGACGCAGTCCCCGCTGGAGCCGGCGCCTGGGCACACGATGAAGGCGACGGCGGTGGAGGCGGCGGCGGCGGCGGCGGCGGCGGCGGCGGCGGCGGCGGCGGCGGTGGCGGTGGCGGTGGCGGTGGCGGAGGTGGCGGCGGGTCCTGAGTAGGGACGCACAGCCCCTTATGGGCGCTCGCGGTCCCCTGGGCCGACCGGCTCGCCGTTCCCTGCCCGTTGAGGCACGAGCTCTTGCCCGGCAACGCCGAACCAGTCGGAGGACTGATCGGCTTCCCCTGACCGACACCCGTCACGAACGGCGTCGCGACGAGCGCGCAAACGAACATGAGGACACGCATCGTACACTCCTGACTCTTTTTGGGAGGCTGAAACTCAAGGAGGGCGCTACGGCCTCAAGTTGCCCATTCTGCGGGCACGTTCAGGATCACGCGTCGGCTGTCAGGCGGGCTGTGGCGCGCGTCACGTAGAGCACATATCGACAATCGCAACATTGGGTTAGAGGCGCTGCCGCAGGGCGGACCCTCGACGGGCACTGCTGGGAGGCACGCCGTCAAGGGGTTACGGGCTCACCGCCCGAAACTGCACCGGCAAGGGTCCGACGCTACGTGGCGTCTCTTCGGGCCAGGGTCCAGCGTCCGAAGGAAAAGAGCCGTCGCCGCCGTGCCACGGGGCGGATCGAAGCCGAGAAGATCCGTTCGAACTGATCCAGCACTCGGTCTACCCCGAAAAACTCGTTGGGCGTGTTTTCATGGAAGTAAGGTTGGGCCATGCGCTCGCGATACAGCGCATCGTTCTGGTCGAGCTCGATGATCTTTTCGATCAGTGCATCGTCGTCACGAAACTCGTGGGAGTTGAGGAAGCTCTTTGGATTGAATTCTCGGTGAATCAACGGATTGCCCCAGTAAATGGGCAGGCACCGCGCCGCCATTGCCTCGACGATCTTCTCGGTCGTGTACCCAGACAGTGAAGCGTTCTCGAACGCGATGTTGAACTTGTACGGCTTCAGGAACGCGATCTTGCCCCACGGTCCTCCCGGCACTTGGTACCCGATGTTATTGAACGCCCGGCCGCCCGCATCCACCTTCTTGTAGCGACTGAGGCGGTGAAAGAAGTCGTTCCGTTTACGGGTGGTTCTAGGGTGCCGGGTGTTGCTCGCGATGAAGCTGCAGAATTGCGTCTTGCCCGCCATGATCCTGTCCACATCGTCGCGCTCTCTGAGGAGCAGGTCCGGCTGATAATAAAAGGCGTAGAGCGGCCAGCGGAGGTGGCGCGGATCGTCCAGGTAGTGACAGGTGAACGCGTAATCACACGTCGCAAAGTCCGGACGATGCGATTCTCCCGTGAAGAAGATCCGGGTGCAGGAATGCAATCGGTGATGGTCGCCAAAACTCGAATAGATCACGAAATCCGGCCGGTCGTGGATCTCGACGGCGAATCGCGCCTTCAGCAGGTTGTAGATCCGATTGTCGTCCTTGCGGAACCCGGGCCAGAAGTCGCAGAAATCGATGCGGACGGTTTTCACGGTCGGTAGGGACGGGCGAAGGCGGCATCCCAGCTCGTCAGGGCCGGTTTCGCATGGAGAGCGCTGTCGGCCAGGCCGAGGTGCGTGAACAAAGGAAGGATAGATCCTGGGGGCAGCGTGACTCCGGTGAGATCGAGGTCGTAGAAGGTGAGCTGGAAGACGCCACGCGCATGCGCCTGATCGAGCAGCGTGGTCTGCCGCGCGATGTAGCGGGCCTGTAGGGGGGGGTCCGATACGACTGATCCTACCGTCACCGACGGCCAGCCCCCCTCCACGATGAGCACGGGCAACGCGGTGCCCTGAACCAGCCGACTGTAGTAGTTCGACGGCAGGCTCTCGGGTACGGCAAAGCCGCCGAGGTACGGATAGCTCGACAAGCCGATCGCGTCGACGAAGGGAAAATCCGTCAGATCCTGCGCGATCCCCACGTACGGACCGCCCGGTGTGAGACGGCCCCACGCGGTCTCCACCTGCACGCTCACATAGAGCGGCATCGTCAGGCCAGCCGCCCGGATCTGACCCGCCACCGCGTTGGCCATCACCACGAGCGCCTGGTACACGGAGTCGGGAGCGGCGGCGCGGATGAGGTTCGACTCGGCGATGAGCCCGAGGTAATCGGGCCGCAGCTTCTGGGCGACGGCGAACACCCATTCGCGGTACAGTCGCTGCACGGCTGTGTCCGTCACGCTCCTGCCCAACTGCACAAGCTCGGGGGCTTCGGCGGCGCGATTCAGCCCGTCGGTGGCGTCCACCGTGAACACGAGAGCCAGGTGCTTGGCGCGGAAGTAGTTCGCGAGGGGGACCTCCACGGTGTCGACCGCCGTCGCGGGCGAAATGCCGCCGAGCATCGCGGCCCAGGGCGGGGAGGCGTGGATGATCGCGGCGTCCGCGTGCTGCGCCCACTGGTTGATCGCGGGGACGATGATCGCGGTGTCGTTCCGCGGGGGGATTGCCGAGAAGCCCATCAGGTAGGAGCGGGGGCCTGGTCCGGGTCCCGAGCCGTCCCCGCACGCCAGGACGGCTACCGCCGCGAGCGTGGACGTGAGTCGTACGCCTCGGATCACTTTGCGCGGAGCGTAAAGTAAAACGTGGTGCCCTGGTCCACCGCGGCCTGCGCCCACACGCGCCCGCCGTGGCGATGCACGATCCGCTGCACCAGCGCGAGGCCCACCCCGGTGCCCTCGTAATCCGACTCTGCGTGCAGCCGCTGGAACACACCGAAGAGCTTGGTCGCGTACTTCATGTCGAACCCCGCGCCGTTGTCCCGCACGTAATACACGGTCTCGGCGCCCTCGACGCGCGACCCGATCTCGATTCGTGCCTTGGGCTGCCGGCGCGTGAACTTGAACGCGTTCTCGATGAGATTCGAGAGCGCTTGCCGCAGCAACCCCGCGTCCCCCAGGGTCGCCGGGAGAGAATGCACGACGACTTCGATCGCGCGCTTCGGATCGGTCTGCCGCTGCTCCTCCACCACAGACTGCATCAGGGACGCGAGATCCACGGGCCCCATGTCCAGCGGCTTTCGGCCGAGTCGCGAGAACACGAGGAGGTCGTCGATCAGCTGCGCCATGCGCTTGGTGTTTTCCCGCACCCGGGCGAGAAGGGCCTGGCCGTCTGGGGGGAGCGTGGTTCCGTAGTCCTCCAGCAGCGCCAGGGAGAAGCCGTTGATCGCGCGCAAGGGCGCCCGCAGGTCGTGTGAGACGGAGTAGCTGAAGCTCTCGAGCTCCGCGTTCGCTTGCTCCAGGAGGCGACTGGTTTCCGCCACCTCCTGGGCACGAGCGTACACCTCCGCTTCCATTTTCTCCGCCCGGCTGCGCAGCTCAGCCGTCAGCCGGTGCCGCTCGCCGTCGAGCCGCTTGAGTCGGACGAATTCCGTCACGTCTTCCACGTGATGGATGATGTACGCGAGCTTGCCCTGCGCGTCGAACACCGGGACGTTGGTCGGGCTCCAGTATCGCTCCTCGAATCCCCCCCCCGCGGATTCGGGCCTGCGGATGTCGTACTTCTGGACCGCCATGGTGTCCGGGGCCCGGCGCTCGCGCACGCGATCGAGCGACGTGCGCAGGTTGCGGACCCCGGTGGCCGCCGGGTCGTCCGGGTTGTCGGGGAACACCTCGAACAATCCGCAGCCGACGATCTCCTCGCGCTTGGTCATCGTGGCGGTGAGATACGCCTCGTTCACGGCCACGATCGTGAGGTCGGGCGTCAGGATGAGATACGGGCCGGGCGCCGTCTCGAACAGGAGACGATAGTCAGGGGGCGCGACCGTGCCGCTGGTGCGGCTCATGAGACCGCCGCGGCCTGGGCCAGCGGACCGACGGTGTGCTCGCGCAAGTGCCCGCGCAGGTCCAGGGCCGTCTTCAAGACCACGAGAAGCGCGAGCGGCAGCATGGGGGAGCCGAGCGCCATCACGAGGAAGCCGCCCACCAGGATCACGACGTGCAAGATCATGACGCGTGCGTAGGGTCGGCTCATCAGCATCGGGAGCGACGCCGTCTTGTACTGTCCGGCGCCGATATAGTTGAAGGCGAACGAGACGGCGTGGCTCAAGGCGAGGCCCCATGCGGCCGGCGCGATACCCGCTCCACGGACGGCGTCCCAGAACATCGACGGGGTCGGGAAGCCGCGTATGTGAAGCCCGCCGAAGAGCTGCAGTACGAAGATCCCGTGTACCATCACGAACATCCCATAATGGAACGTGAAGAATGGGATCATGAACACCTTGGTCACCCAGGCCAGCTGATTGTCGGGCGCCGCCGCGAGCATGCGGAGGATGTTAAAGACGCCGACAATCACGTTCTCCACCCAGAAGAGCAGCAGTGTGGCGTAGACGCTCCACCCGAAGAAGAGCACGCCCGCGAGCGGGACGAGATTGGCCGCGATGAGCACGACCGCGGTCGGCGCGATCCGGAGGTCGGGTCGCGCGGTCGCGATCGGGGCGGGGGCGGGGGCGGGAGAAACCGGCGTGGTCATGGCGCCACTACTATGCAATGCGACCCTCGTGCGTCCAAGCCCTTGCAGGTGCCGAAAGCCCCGGATAGCTTGCGACCCATGATTCGCGCCACGTGCTCCATGTGTTGTCGCTCACTGCGATGCTATCGCGGTCGGGCGGCAGGGCGGGCGATCTCGTCATAGGGTCTTAGGCGCCGCACCAAGAGATCGGCCGCGATTCCCGAGAGGTCTCGCGGCCGATCTGCTTTTCGGACGAAAGGAAGGCGGGATTAGCGGACGGGTTTCAGTGGTAGGGATCTCGGGGAGTCCATCCGGCTCGTCCAGGTCTCGAGCCCTGGTCGAGCACACGCTCGCGTGCTTCAAGTCGCGCGGGGCGTCGATCGAGCTGGTGGACCTCGCGACGTTGCCGGCCGATGCCCTGCTCGGACGCGTCACGGCGCCGGCGCTCACGACGGCGCTCGAGAACACGACGCGCGCCCGGATCGTGGTCGCCGGAACGCCCGTCTACCGCGCAACCTACAGCGGGCTCCTGAAGCTGTTTTTCGACCTGCTGCCGCAGGACAGCCTGGTCGGCAAGATCGGCGTGCCGATCGCGACGGGGCACGCGGCGGCGCACATGCTGGCGGTGGACCACGGGCTGCGCCCGCTGTTCGCGAGCCTCGGTGCCACGGTGGTGGCGGCGGGCGTCTATGGGACGAGCGGGCAGTTCCAGGACGGCAAACCGGTGGCCGAATTGGTTGAGGCCGCGGACCGGGCGGTGCGCGAGGCGTGGGCCCTCGCGGGCGCCGTTACCGACAATAGAGGATAGATGAGCGCAAGCACTGAGCGGCCGATCGCGATCTACTACGAGCACCCGGACTGGTTCCGCCCGCTGTTCACGGAGCTCGACAAGTGGAACGTGCCGTACGTTCGGCTCGACGCGGCGCGCCATCGGTTCGACGCCTCCGATGGTGGAAGACCCCCGTACTCCCTGGTCTTCAATCGAATGAGCCCATCGGCGTACCTGCGCGGGGCGGGAAACGCGATCTTTTATACGCTCCATTACCTCGCGCACCTGAAGCGGCACGGCGTGCGGGTGATCAACGGCTACGACGCCTGGGTCACCGAGACGTCGAAGGCGCTCCAGCTCGCGCTGCTCCAGCAGCTTGGCTTGCCGCATCCGAAGGCCCGTGTGATCAACAACGCGGCCGAGGCACCGGCGGCCGCGCACGGCCTGCGCTTCCCGGTCATTCTCAAGCCCAACATCGGAGGTTCGGGGGCCGGCATTCGGCGGTTCGAAACGCTCGAACAGCTCGAGCAGGCTGCACAGGCAGGCGCGCTCGATCTCGGGATCGATCATACCGCGCTTGTTCAGGAGTTCATCCCGGCCGCCGAGCAGCGGATCGTGAGGGTCGAGGTGCTCGGCGGCCGCTACCTCTACGCCATTCGGATCTATACCTCAGGAGAAAGCTTCAATCTCTGTCCGGCCGACGTGTGCCAGACGGTCGGCGGGGCCGAGCTGGTGCGCGCGGCCTGCCCCGTGGATGCTCCGAAGAACAACATGCGCGTGGAAGGCTACACGCCCCCGCCCGAGATCGTCGCGCAGGTGGAGTGCATCATGCAGGCGGCGCACATCGACGTCGGGGGCGTGGAGTACATGATGGACGAGCGGGACGGCCGGCTCCATTTCTACGACATCAACGCCCTCTCGAACTTCGTCGCCGACGCGCCGCGCGTGGTGGGGTTCGATCCGTTCGCGCGGCTGGTGGACTACCTCGAGGCGGAGGCGGACTGACCGTGCGCTTCGGCTACTGGCTTCCCGTGTTCGGCGGGTGGCTGCGCAACGTGCCCGACGAGGGCATGGAGGCCACGTGGGACTACGTGCGCCGGCTGGCGCAGCGGAGCGAGCAGATCGGGTTCGACCTCACGCTCATCGCCGAGCTGAACCTGAACGATATCAAAGGACCCGACGCCCCGTCGCTCGACGCCTGGAGCACGGCGGCGGCGCTCGCCGCGGTGACCGAGCGGCTCGAACTGATGGTCGCCGTTCGGCCCACGTTCCATCCGCCGGCGCTCCTCGCCAAGCAGGCCGCCAACATCGACCGGATCAGCGGGGGACGGTTGACGCTGAACGTGGTTTCGTCGTGGTGGGCGGGTGAGGCAAAGCAATACGGCGTGGAGTTCGACCAGCACGACGCGCGCTACGCGCGGACCGCGGAGTGGCTCGCGGTGGTGAGCGGCATGTGGTCGGCGAGCCGGTTCAGCCATGCGGGGACGTACTACCGGGTGGAGGACGCGATCCTCGAGCCCAAGCCGGTGGCCCGGCCCCGTCCCACGATCTATGCGGGCGGAGAATCCGAGGCGGCCAAGGATCTCATCGCGCGGAACTGCGATGCGTATCTCATGCACGGCGATCCGCCCGAGCGGGTGGCCGCCAAGGTGGCGGACATGCGCGCGCGCCGGACCAGAGCGGATGGCGGACTGTCCCCGCTCAAGTTCGGCGTCGCCGGCTACGTGGTGTGCGCGGATACCGACGCGCGAGCGCGAGCCGAGGTCGCCCGTATCACGGACGTACGCCAGAGCGCCGCCGGGTACGCGAATTATCAGGACTGGCTCGCGAACACGCAGCTCGAGCAGCAGGTGAGTCTCGAGGATTACTCGGTCTCGAACCGGGGGCTCCGGGCGGGACTCGTGGGCACCGCGGAGCAGATCGCCGAGCGGGTCGTGGAGTTCGAGCGTGCGGGCGTGGATCTGCTGCTGCTGCAGTTCAGCCCGCAGTATGAGGAGATGGAGCGGTTCGCGGCCGAGGTCATCCCGCGGGTGAAGACGCAAGGGGCGCCGACGCGCGTTCCGTGGGTCGGGGGCCGAAGTAGCGCTTGAGTCCGAGCAGCGGGCCTTCGTAGACGTGGTAGCTCAGCCAGGCGAGCCCGTACGACCCCGCCGCGACCATCAGCGCGAGAGCCAGGACGGCCGGCAGGCGGGAACCACCGAGCATACCCACACCGCGTTCGCACCAGCTACAGTGCGCCTGAAGCAAGCCGAGCAGAGGGTAGTGCACTACGTATAGACCGTAGCTGTACTTCCCCCACCGGCGCAGAGTCGCGTTACGTAACGTCCGGGCAAAGAGACTGCCGGGCGCCGCGCTGAGCGATGCGACGAGCAGCGCGCCGAATGCGATCGCCACGACGGGGTAGGCCACGACGCTCACGACGGGGTCGCTGTACTCAAGTCCACCACGCGTGACAGCCAGGGCGGCGAGGGCGACCACGGCGAGCGCGAGGACACGCGCCGCCCAGGCGGTGCAGGTCTGGAGGCGGTTCGGCCCCCGGGCGCCGACGGCGAGCGCCGCGCCCGTCATCAACCCATCGAGGCGCCCGGGCGTCAAGACAAATGAGCCCGCGGCATCGGCAGGATCGTGCAGCACGACGCCGATCCGCCAAGCTAAACCCGCGATCGCCGCGAGCACCGCCACGCGCAGGAGCGTCTCCGGCTTGCATCTCCAGACGAAGAGAGGCCAGATCAAGTAGAACTGTTCCTCGATCGCGAGAGACCAGAAATGCGCCGTGTACAATGGTGTGGCACGCCCATGCGTGAGCGCATTCAGGAAATTCACCGTATACGTCCAGTACCATGCCTGATGGTCGCGGAGCACCGCGTAGTCCGCATTCGACCATTCGACCAGACGGGGCAAGAGGATGAAAATGACCGCAAGGGCCCCGTAATACAGCGGAAAGATCCGCAGGCCGCGACGCACGAAGAAGTTTGGCCACCAGCGGGGCTGTCCCTTGGTATCGAGAAGGATTCCCGTGATCAGAAACCCCGAGAGCACGAAAAAGAGGTCGACCCCGGTCCAGCCGAGACGGCCGATGGCCGCCACCGCGGCGTCGACCGGCGTGGCAGGCTGGAGCGGAAGCGCGACCGCGTGCCTCAAGAGCACGAGCAGGATGGCCGCCCCGCGCAGACCATCGAGGGCGGGTACGTAACCGCTTTTGACCTCGCCCTCCAAGGAAATCCGACTCCTGTGGGAACCACACCTCAGAGAAGCAAGGCCCGGGCCGTGGCTGGCGCGCAGCAACTCGCAGGGAGGCCCGCGCGGGCTGTTGCGGTGGCGCCATGGTGTTCAGCCCGGTGCTAGGGCCGTGCGGCGAGCACCAGCCCGCCGAGGCACATGAGGAGGCCCACGATGTGCCGGGTGCCGAGGTGCTCTCGGTAGACGAAGACGCCGATGATCACGAGTAGGAGAGCCGTCGTCACGTTGGCGATCACCGAAGCGAGGCTGATCCGCCAACCGGCCCGGTAGGCGAGCAGGATCGCGAGCTCCACCCCCACGATCGAGAGTCCCACTACATACGTCGCCCAGTTCAGGTCCTTGAGCGAGCGCACGAACACCGCGCCGCCCGGGGCGAACGGGATCGCCGCGATACACGCGACTAGTGAGGTCGCGTACGTGACCACCAGCGACACCATCGGGTGCACGCCGGGCGCGATCGACTTCTGCGCGACGTGGTACAGGGTGGTGGCGAGCGCGGTGAGGGCGATCGGGAGGTAAAACAGCATCTGGGCCTCGTGTTGGGGGGACACATATAATGGAGGAGAGCGGGCCCTCCCGCCCCCCATCGGGGCGGCTATCTTCCGACCCATGCCGAGCCAAGTCGCAGTCCTCGTGGTGGACGACGATCCGGTCTCGAGTGCCCAATTGAGCGCGCTCGCCAAGGCCGCAGGATACTCCGCGCACGTCGTCCAGAACGGCCGCGAGGCTTGGGACGCCCTGCAGCTGGCCCGATACCGGGTCGTGATCTCCGACTGGTACATGCCCGAGCTCGATGGCGTGGAGCTCTGCCGGCGCGTGCGGGCACGGCGGAACGAGCCCTACATCTATTTCATCCTCGTAACGTCCCGTGGCGGGAAGCAACAGTATCTCACCGGCATGCAGGCGGGAGCGGACGACTTCATCGCCAAGCCGGTGGACCCCGACGAGCTGCAAGCCCGGCTCGGCGTCGCCGAGCGGATCCTCGGTTTGCGCAAGGAGCTGCAGCAGCTCGAGGGATTGCTCCCGATCTGCTCGTATTGCAAGAAGATTCGCAACGAGCACGACGAATGGGAAACGCTCGAGACCTATATCGAGCAGCACTTCCAGACCGCGTTCAGTCACAGCATTTGCCCTGACTGCTACACCAAGCACGTACAGCCCCAGCTCGACGAACAACGGCGCGTGACGTGAGTTGATCGAGCCCACGGAGACGCCTCCCGGCTGGTGGGCCACCGTGCGCGAGGCCCTCCGGGGATCGCATCACGACTACACGTCCGGTCCCCTCGGCCGGGCGATCGTGCTGCTCGCCATTCCCATGGTCGCGGAAATGATCATGGAGTCAGTGTTCGCGGTGTGGGATGTCTACTGGGTCAACCACATCGGGCACAACGCCGTGGCCACCGTGGGACTCACGGAATCCCTCCTCACGCTGATCTACACGGCCGCGATGGGGCTCTCGATCGGCGTGACCGCGGTTGTGGCCCGGCGCATCGGAGAGAGGAACCCCGAAGGTGCCGCCGAAGCGGCGGTGCAGGGGATCGTCTTGGGGCTCATCGCGGCGGCGGTAATCGGCGTCGTGGGCGTGACGTTCGCGCCTCGATTCCTCACGCTCATGGGCGCGTCCCCAGAGGTTCTGCTGATCGGGTCCACCTACGCGCGCATCATGCTCGGTGGGAACGTCGTCATCGTCATGCTGTTCCTGATCAACGCGATCTTCCGGGGCGCGGGAGACGCGGCGATCGCGATGCGGGTGCTCTGGCTCGCGAACGCGATCAACATCGTGCTCGGCCCCTGCCTCATCCTCGGCCTCGGACCGTTCCCGCGGCTCGGCGTCACGGGAGCCGCCATCGCGACCACGATCGGCCGCGGCACCGGCGTCGTATACCAGCTGTACCGGTTGTGGCGCGGCGACGCGCGCGTGGTCATCCGCCGCCCGCAGTTCACCATCCAGCCCGCGGTCATGCGGACCATGCTGCGGCTGTCGGGGACCGGCACGCTGCAGGTCCTGATCGGTACGGCGAGCTGGATCGGACTGGTGCGCATCGTCGCGAGCTTCGGATCGGAGGCGATCGCGGGGTACACGACGGCGATTCGCATCATCGTATTCGCGTTGCTGCCGTCGTGGGGCCTGGCCAATGCCGCGGCCACGCTCGTGGGGCAGGGGCTCGGCGCCGGACAGCCCGACCGCGCCGAGCGCGCGGTGTGGCTCGCGGGATTTTACAACATGCTGTTCCTCGGGACGCTCGGCCTGCTCTTCGTCCTCCTGGCGGAGCCGATCGTGGGCGTGTTCACCCGAGAGCCGGCCGTGGCCGACGTCGCGGTGATCTGCCTGCGGATCATCAGCTACGGCTTCCTCTTCTATGCGTACGGGATGGTGCTCACGCAGTCGTTCAACGGCGCGGGCGACACGTGGACGCCCACGTGGATCAACCTGGGGTGTTTCTGGCTCTGGGAAATCCCACTGGCCGTCGTCCTTGCCCGCCCAGCCGGATTTGGTCCGCGTGGTGTTGCGCTCGCGGTGACCGTGGCGTTTTCGACCGTCGCGGTCGTGAGTGCGCTGCTGTTTCGGCGCGGGCGGTGGAAGCTGCGGCGCGTGTAGCCCGCGGCGGGTGGGCTACGCCGCCCGCTCCACCGCGCGCGGCCGACGGTGGCGGCGCTGCCGACGGGCCTCTTGGTAATAGGCGATGGTGCGGCGCAACCCTTCGTCGAAATCGACCGCCGCCTGAAAGCCGACCAGGTCGCGCGCCTTGACGGTCGAAGCGAGCGACGTCTTCACCTCGCCCGCGCGCGGGGCCTCGTGTTTCGGCAACACGGGAACGCCCGTGAGCGACCGGATGCGCTCCCACAGCTCGTTGACGCTCACGCTCTTGCCGCTGCCGATGTTGAACACCTGACCCGCCACGCGGGCGGCTGGGGCGCGCGCGGCGAGCATGTTCGCCTGCACGATGTTCGCGACATAGACAAAATCGCGGGTCTGGCTGCCGTCCCCGTAGATCGTGGGCGGCTCGCCGGCGAGCGCCGCGGCGATGAACCGCGGCACGACGGCCGCGTACTGGGACTTTGGGTCCTGGCGTGGGCCGAAGACGTTGAAGTAGCGGAGGACCACGGTCTCGAGTCCGTACGTCGCATAGAACGCATGGCAGTACCCCTCGCCCGCGAGCTTCGCACCCGCATAGGGGCCGAGCGGGTGTGCCACGTGCTCTTCGCTGTTGGGCAGCTTGGTGGAGTTTCCGTAGGCCGAGGTGGAGCCGGCGTACACGACCCGCCGGACGCGCGCGTCGCGCGCGGCGATGAGGACATTCAAGGTACCGGTCGCGTTCACGTGGTGCGCGGCGCCGGGATCGTCCACGGAGCGCTGCACCGAGGTGACCGCGGCATGATGGAGGACGTAGTCGACCCCCTCCATCGCGCGGCGACAGGTGCTCAGGTCGGCGACGCTGCCCCGCATGAAGCTGATCCGCCGGCGCACGGCCGCGAAGTTCTCGCGGCGGCCGGTGGAGAGATCGTCCAGGACCACGACGTCGTGTCCCGCGCCGACCAGATGCTCGACGAGGTGCGACCCGATGAATCCCGCGCCTCCCGTAATGAGACATCGCATGGCGCCACGGCCTTGCACATCCCACGCCAGCCACGCCGCACGGTTTTCCTCACGGGGACGGTGCCGCAGCCGAGCCACAGGTGTTTCCGTGGCGCAAGGGGCGATGCCGCGGTACATCACTTGCCACAATCAGTTGCATGATCGGGGCGGTCGTGCGCAGCAGGGCGGGGATTCGGCCGGCATGCCCGGACGACATCCCGGAGATCGCGGAGTTGCGGATGCGGGTGTTTTCCTGGCGTCCGCAGGACTCCGCCGAGGCGCGGGAGGCGGCCGTCTCGCGCGTCTTCTTCGACAACCCGCTCCTGGATCCCGCCCTGCCCCCGCTCGTCTGTACGAACGAGCGGGGCCGGCTCGTCGGCTTCATCGGCGTGTCTGGGCGGACGTTCCAGTGGCGAGGGGCTGCGATCCGAGTGGCGGTGCCGACCGGTTTCATGGTGGACCCGGCATCGCGCGGCGTGCCCGGCGTATTGCTGCTGCGGCGTCTCCTCTCGGGGCCGCAGGCCGTCACCCTGGCGGACTCGCCGAATCTGCCCGGCCGCCGGCTGATGCAAAGGCTCGGTGGCGTCGTTGCACCCTTGGACAGTCTCTATTGGGTCCGGCCGCTGCGACCGGTGCGATACGCAATCGGCCAGATCCGGAGCGGCCCCTTGCTGTTCGCCACCCGGCTCCTCGCCCGCCCGCTGGCCGTGGGTCTCGACGCGGTGGCGACGCGGGTCGCGAAGAGCCCCTATGTGGTGAAGCGGCCCGACACGCGCGAGGAGCCGCTGTCGCCCGCGGAGCTCATGCGCTGCGTTGCCGAGCTCGCCCCCATCTGCACGCCCAGTCCTTGGTATCACGAGCCCACGCTACGTTGGCTATTCGATGCCCTGGGCCAGGGTCCCCGGGGCCACGAGTTCGAGCGCGTGCTGGTACGCTCCGCAGCGGGCGAGGTGCTCGGGTGGTACCTCCGATTCACCAGCCGCCGTGGGGTCAGCGAAGTCGTACAATTGGGCGCCACCAAGGAGCGGTACGGCGCGCTCCTGGATCACGTGTTCCACGCCGCGTGGCGGGACGGTTCTGTGGCCGTCACGGGCCGCGTGCAACCGGCGTTCCTGGAAACGCTGGCGGAGAAGGGGTGCGTGTTCTCACGCGGTGGGCCGCCCGTCATGATCCATTCGCGCAATGCCGATCTGCTGCAGGACATCATGGGAGGCCGCGCCTTCATGTCTCGACTGGATGGCGAGTGGTTGATGATCCACCTCAGCCTGAACGTCGGGTGAGCGACATGAGGCGCCGAGCGGCTCCCTCACACGCGCAGCGCCCGCATGTCGTGCTTCCCGGTGGGGAGCAGCGGCAACACGTCGCGGATCACCAACCGTGCGGGTTGCAGGTGACGCGGTAGCTCCGTCCCGCAATACGCGCGGAGGCGGTCGAGCGACCCGTCCGCGGTGAGGACGACGTGCGCGACGATTCGCTCGCCGCGCTCGGGATCGGGCTCCCCCAGCACCACGGCGTCGACGACCTGCCCGGACTCGTACAGCACGCTCGCGATCTCGTCCGGCCCTACGCGGTACCCCATCGTCTTGATGACCCGGTCTCGCCGGCCGACGAAGTATAGGAACCCCTCCTCGTCGCGCCGGACGAGATCGCCGGAGAGCACCGCGCGACGGCCCTGTGCATCGCTCCGGAACACGCGTGCCGTGAGTTCGGGATCGTTCCAGTAGCCGAGCGTGACGGTCGGGCCGCGGTACACGAGCTCCCCCACCTCGCCCGGCGCCGCCTCCGTGCCGTCGTCGCGCAGCACGCGGATCTCACCGCCCGGGATGGCGCGCCCGATCGAGTTGGGGCGCCGGTCGAGCTCCTCCGGCGGGAGGTAGGTGCACCGGATCGCCTCGGTCAGGCCGTACATGAGGAACAGGCGCGCGCCAGGCTGCGCCCGCCGAAGGGCCTGCACGACGCCGCGCGGAAGGTGTCCCCCCGCGGTCGTGGTCACGCGCAGGCTGGGCAGTGGGCCATCGGCGAACGATGGCACGCGCAGCAGGCGAGCCCAGAGAGGCGGTACGGCGGCGAGCACGGTGACGTTTTCCCGCCGAACCGTCTCGACCATCTGCTGCGGCAGCGGGGAGCGCTCGACGACGAGCGCCGCGCCCGAGCCCACGGCGCACAAGAGCTGGCCGATGCCGTATACGAAACTGAATGGCAGCAGGCTCGCGATGCGGTCGTCACTCACCAGGCTCAGGTATGAGACCACCGCGTCCGTCACGGCGCGGAGGTTGGCGTGGCTCACGACTACGCCTTTGGGTAGGCCGGTCGAGCCGGACGTGTACACGAGCTGGGCCGGGTCACTGCCGCAGCCGGCCATCTGGTCGAACGAGCCCGTGGCCGCCATGGCGCTCACATCGAGCACGTGTGCGCGGGTTGAGAGCGCGCGCGGCTGCCGGGCAAGCAGATCGGGCGTGGTGACGAGATGTGCCGCCCCGGAATGCGACAGGATGTGCTCGACCTGGCGCGGTCGCAGGGTCTCGTTGATTACGACGACCACCGCACCGGCCGCGAGCGCGCCGAAGTAGGCGGCCCCGGCTTCCCAGCCGCGCTCGAGCCAGACCGCGACCCGGTCCCTCGGGGCCACGCCGGCGCTCCGCAACGCGGTGGCGATCGCGGCGGCGTGGTGGCGGAGTTCGGCGTACGTCACCGTGGCTCCTCGTTCCACGATCGCCGGCCGCTCGCCGTAGCGCGCTGCGGCGCTCCACAACAGGAAGGCGGCGTTGGAAATCGGTGACTCGGGCATCGTTGTCGCGATGTTGCAACGAGCATACCAATGCCCGGGCGTTGCGCGTCCGCGACAACCCAGTGGTGGACGCCAAGGGCTCGAACCTTGCAACCCCAGATGGCCGCTCATCCAGACGAGGACGTGTGACGATACCAGGCGGCGTGATCCGGCGGGCGCCGGGGGAGACGCGGCGACCGTGGGGCCTCCGGGTGGCGGCCCGGCTGGTGCGCGGCGTCCGCCGGTTCCCGCAGCGGCTGCTCCATCCGGCGCGACGGCGCGCCGCACTCGCGGCGCTCGCAGCGCGCCCCCGTCCCGCGTCCGTCCTGGTCCTGTGCAACGGCAACATCTTCCGGAGTCCGTTCGCGGCCGCGGTCCTGCGCCGCGCGCTCGGCGGCGAGAGCGAACGCATCGCCGTGGATTCAGCGGGATTTCAGGGCCCCGGTCGCGAGTCGCCGAAGGAGGCGGTCGAGGCCGCGGCCCGGCGTGGGATCGATCTGAGCGGGCACCGCTCGCAGCTCGTGACGCCCGCGCTCGTGCGCGCCGCCGACTTGATCATCGTCATGGAAGCGGAGCAGCGCCGCGCCGTATGCGAGCGATTCGGCCGCTCCCCCCGCGACGTCTTCCTGCTGGGGGATCTCGACCCCGAGCCGATCACATCCCGATCGATCGAGGACCCGTGGGGACGGCGCGCCACCGTGTGCGTGGCCTCATTCGGGCGCATCGACCGCTGCGTCGCCAGCCTGGTGCGCGCGATGGCCCTGGCACCGGCCCATCGCGCGGCCTAGCGAGCGTCTGCGTGTGACGGTCCATCACTTCAGTGTCGACGTGGAAGAATACTTTCACGTGTCCGCCTTCGAGCCGTTCGTGCGATACGACGCGTGGACCGGCTTCGAGTCACGGGTGAGCGGCAGCGTGACCCGGCTGCTCGAGCTGCTCGCGCGTTTTCAATCGCGGGCGACGTTCTTCATGCTCGGCTGGCTGGCGGACCGCCAGCCGGCGTTGGTGCATCGCATCGCCGCGGCCGGGCACGAGATCGCGTCGCACGGGTGGGATCACGCCCGGGTGACGGAACAGACACCAGTCGCGTTCCGAGATTCCATTCGCCGCACCAAGATCGTGCTCGAAGAGCTGGCCGGGACGCCGGTGGTCGGCTTCCGCGCGCCGAGCTTCTCGATCGTACCCGGGCGCGAGTGGGCGCTCGACGTGCTCCTCGAAGAGGGCTACCGCTACGACTCGAGCCTGTTTCCGGTGCGCCGCAACGGCTACGGCTACGCGAACGGCCACCGGGACCCCCACTGGCTCGACCGCCCGACGGGGCGGCTGGCCGAAGTCCCGCCCGCCACGCTGCGGCGCTGGGGCGCGCAGGTCCCCGCCGGCGGCGGGGCGTACTTCCGCCTGCTCCCCTACGGCGTCGTGCGCACCGCCTTCCGCGACTGCGAGCGCCGCGGCGTCCCCGGCACGTTCTACATCCATCCGTGGGAGGTCGACGCCGATCAACCCCGGCTCGACGTTCCGTTGCTCACGCGGGTCCGGCACTACGGGGGCCTGCGTGGCACGTTCGGGCGGCTCGAGCGGCTGCTCTCCGAGTTTCGCTTCACGGCGATCGTCGACACCGTGCGCCGCCTGTGATCTCCATCGCGCTGCTCGACGGCCGCGAGTCGGCGTGGGACGCCTTCGTCGCGTCCGCACCGGGCGGGGGGGGCACGGGGGGCACGGGGGGCACGGGGGGCACGTTCTGTCATCTCGCCGGTTGGCGCGGCATCATGGATGGCGTCCTCGGCCACGAGTGCCTGTATGCGTGGGCGTACGACGACGCCGGCCGCGGTCACGCGTTGCTGCCCCTCGTCCGGGTCCGGAGTCGGCTGTTCGGCGACTACCTTGTCTCCATGCCGTTTCTCAACGGCGGCGGTCCCATCGGTTCGCCGGACGGGGTCGCCGCGCTCGTCGACTATGCGGTGGGCCGGGCGCGGACGCTCGGCGTCGGTCTCCTGGAGCTGCGGAACCGCGAGGAGGTCTCGACCACGCTGCGCGTGTCGTCACGGAAGATCACGGTTCGCCTGGGCCTGCCCGAGTCGAGCGATGCCCTCTGGCGGCAGCTCGACTCTAAGCTGCGCAGTCAGATCCGTCGCCCACAGAAACAAGGATTCGTGGTGCGATTCGGGGTAAATCAGGTCGACGCCTTCTACGAGGTGTTCGCGAGGAACATGCGCAGCCTCGGCACACCGGTCCTGCCGCGGCGCTTTTTCGAGCGCATCGCCGGGATGTTCCCCGCCGCGGTCGTGTGCGGCGCCGTCTACGACGGTGCGCGGCCGGTGGCGGCCGGCTTCGGGTTCCTGTGGAAGGAGGAGCTCGAGATGACCTGGGCCTCGTCACTCCGCGAATACAGCCGGCTCGCGCCCAACATGCTGTTGTACTGGTCGTTCCTCGAATACGCCATCGGACGGGGCGTGCGCACGTTCGATTTCGGCCGCTGCACGCCCGGCGGTGGTACGCATCGGTTCAAGCTGCAGTGGGGCGGGGCGGACGTTCCCCTGCCGTGGCTGCAGTGGTCGACCCGCAACGTGGTGGCCACCCCGTCGCCCGACCGACCGGCCTACAAGCTCGCGGCGGCCGTCTGGCGTCGCCTCCCGCTCGCGGTGACCAACCGGATCGGGCCTATGCTCGCGAGGCAGCTGCCGTGAGCGCGCTGCCGGTACCCCGTTTCGCCTCCGGGCCGTCGCTTCGGCCACGCGCTTCGGGATCTCGCCGCTGGCCCTGGCACCAGCTGCCGGTGCACTCGCCGCTGGAGCTCGACACCGCCTGGCGCGGTATCCAGGTCGGCTTCCGGGCCGGTCACGATTCCCGGCCACGCGTGCGGTCGCTCGTACGTGTCCTCTACCACGGGGAGGACGCGTTGCTCGTCGGGAGTGGCACGCAGGCGCTCACGCTTGCGCTCTGCGCGGCGGCGGAGGCGAGAGGCGAGAGGCACGGTGGGGCGGGCGTGGTCGCGCTGCCCGCCTACGGGTGCTACGACATCGCGACGGCAGCGGTCGCCGCGAACGCCAGGATCGCGCTATACGATGTGAACCCGTCGACGCTCGCTCCGGACTTGGCATCCGTCACGGCGACGCTCGCCGAGGGAGCGGGCGTGATCGTGGTCGCGCCGCTCTATGGGATTCCAGTGGATTGGGAGGCGATCGAGCAATGCGCGAAGGCGTTCGGCGCGTTGGCCGTGGAAGACGCGGCGCAAGGGCACGGCGCGGCCTGGCGCGGCCGATCGCTGGGGAGCCTGGGCAGGCTGAGCGTCTTGAGCTTCGGGCGCGGCAAGGGCTGGACGGCGGGGGAGGGTGGGGCGCTCGTCGTGCGCGACGAAGCGCGCGTGCCCGAGGGTGCGCCGCGACAGCCCGGCGGTGTGGGGGAGCTTCGGGTCGCGATACGCGCGCTCGCACAATCGATACTCGGTCGCCCGGAAGTGTACGGCCTACCCGCGGCCGTTCCATGGCTCCACTTGGGCGAGACCCGATATCGGGAGCCGCAGGAGCCGCGCGCGATGAGTCGCACTGCCGCGGCGGTTCTGGAGCGCACGCTACCGCATGCCACGCGCGAAGCGGAGCTGCGGCGCGCGAACGCCCTCGCCATGCTCCAAAGCGTCGAATCCTGTCGGGGAGTCAAGACCTTCCCGTCGCCGCCGGGCGCGACGCCCGGCTATCTGCGGCTGCCACTCAAGCTCGCGCAGGGAATCAACGGGTTTGCAGATCCCGCGCGGGCGCGTCGGGCCGGGGCGGCCCCTGGCTATCCTACCACACTGGCGGATCTGCCCGCCGTGCAGCGGCGGCTGGTGCGCGCGCGGCGCTGGCCGGGGGCCGAGGAACTGGTGCGGCAGCTCGTCACGCTGCCGACGCACTCATTGCTCCAGGACGAAGACCGCGCGACGCTGGTGCGGTCGCTCCCGAACGGGGCTTAGGCTCCTACCCGCTCATACAGATCGGCATAGCGCTCCGCCATACGGCGGACCCCGTATTCCGCCGCCGCACGGATCTGCGCGCTGCAGCCGAGGTGTTTCGCCTCGAACGGACTCGCCAGGACGCGGGCGATCGCGACAGCGAGAGCAGCAGGATCGCCTGGGGGGACGAGCAGGCCCGCGACGCCATTCGCGAGCGCGACCGGAACGTCGCCCACCGCGCTCGCCACGATCGGGCGCCCAGCGAACATCGCCTCGAGCAGGGCCATCGGTAGACCCTCCGACAGCGAGGGGAGCACGAACACATCGGCCGCCGCCAAGACGTTCGCCACGTCTTCCCGCAGGCCGAGCAAGTGGACGCGCGCCCGCACCCCGGCATCCTCGGCCTGCCGCTCGAGCGCCCGCGCACAGTCGCCACGGCCCGCGATCGCCAGATGCAGCCGCGGATAGGTCGACGTGAGGCTGGTCAACGCCTCCACCAGGTGCGTGTGTCCCTTCACCGTGTAGAGATTCCCGACGGACACAATCAGCGGCGCGTCGTCCGGCAGGCCGAGCTCGGCGCGGAGCGTGGACCGGGGCGCGGCGGTGAACCGCACGCCATTGGCGATCGTTTCGATCCGGGTTCGCCGGAGCCAGAGATCGCGGGCCAGGCTCTTGGCCAACGGATCGGATACGGCCACCACGCCGCCGGAAAGGCCGATCGCCGCGCGCAGTGCGACGCGCCGGCGCCAGCGCCCGGCGTAATAGCGGCCGCCGTGCATCGTGATGACGTGCGGCACACCCGCGAGACGTGCCGCCCAGGCGCCGTAGAACGCCATCGTGAACTCGTGACTATGGACGACCGAGGCCCGCTGGCGACGGAGCGTCGCGGCAAGCTGTCGGGCGAACGGGGGGGAAAACGGCTTGTCCAGGCGCGCGGTCTCCACCCCCACACCAGCCGCCGCGAGCTCACGACCCAGCCATCCTTCACCGTCCGCGGGAACGATGGCGAACGCCGAGCTGCCATTCGTCTGCTGGGCCGCGGCGAGCTGAGCCAGCATCCGTTCGGCTCCGCCGGGCCCGTCCGATTCGATCAGGTGCGCGACGCGCATTCAGCTGCGTCCCTGGCGCGGGTGCAACCCCGCTACCCACGCTTCGAACGCCGGCAGGGAGATCCCGGCGGGAATGTTGATACGCCGCAGCGCCCAGGGATCGGCCCGGCCGGTCACGAGGCCGTAGTCGAGCGTGACCGCGCCGCGATACCCGACGGCGTGCACCGCGTCTCGCGCGCGTGCGTTCCACAGGCCGTACGGATAGGCGAAGAACTCGGCGCTCGCTCCGGTTTTCTCGCGAACGGTATCGCGGCTCGCCACGACCTCGCGTTCGAGCTCGGCGTCATCGAGCTGGGTGACAGAGGCGTGCGTGGCGGTGTGGACCCCGATGTCGAGTCCGTCGCGGGCCGCCGCTCGGATGCTGTCCCATCCGGCTGGTCGATGGGAGCGGGGCAGGCGAGTCGAGGAGCTGAGGTCGGGGGGGGGGCGGTCCCACCAGAACGCTTCCTGACGATCCGGCCGATCGGATACGACGAAGACCGTTGCGGGAAGGCGGAGCTGGTGTAAGACCGGCCACGCCTGCGTGAACACGCCGTCGTAGCCGTCGTCGAAGGTGAGCGCCGCGAGGCCGCGCAGCGATCGGCCGCTCGAGAGGCGCCGGACCATTTCGCCGAGCGACACGATGTCGTACCGATGCGCGAGCCACCGTATCTGCTCCGTGAACGCTTCGACCGCGAGGTGTACGGCGGGCTCACCCAGGTGATCCGCGTTGCGGGGGGGCAACACGTTATGGTAACAGAGCACGACACCTGCGTCGCGCCAGCGGCGCACCAGTGCAGGTAGCCGGAGGGCCCGCACCCCGTCGTAGTAAGCCGCGCGCAGCGTGAACCTGCTCGCCCCCTGTCGCATCACGTCGACACCGATCCTCGGGCACGCGTGTTGCTACTTGGACGAGCATGGCGCAACCACTTGCGGTCGTCGAAGCCGAGCGCGAGCCACGACGCGACCTGGATCTGTTCGTCCTCGATACGGTGACGATCCAGGCTTGGGACCGCGTGCTGTTCGTCGGTTGCGGGGACGGCTGGATCGTCGAGGAGGGCTGGCGCCGCGCCCTGCGGGCGTACGCGTGTGGGATCGAGACGTCCGCGCCGCTCGTGGCGCAGGCGGCCGAGCTGCGCGGTGTTCCGGGCAAGCTCGAGTTCAAGACCTGGGACGGTCAGCGCGCGCCGTGCGAGGACGGCGCGTTTCACCGGGTGGTCGCGACGCTCGCCCTGCACGCGCCGCGCGGCCCCGCCGGCATTCTGGCGGAGCTGCACCGGGTGCTCGAGCCCCGCGGGCACCTCTACGTGTTCGACATCGAGCGGCGGACGGACGACGAGGGGGCGACGCCGCCCGCGTTTGGCGCGGCGCTCCATCGGGCCGGCTTCCGGGACATCCGGGAGCTGTGCCGACGCGACATTCCGCTCGCTCCGGACGCGGTCGCCACCGGCGCGATCGTGCACGCGCGAGCCTAGAAGATGGTGTAG
>Ga0207663_10000030_pt1 | contig 98882 bp, 105 predicted proteins | sample LARL53metaG_FD_184346 | JGI IMG/M metagenome (GOLD analysis project Ga0207663, IMG submission 184346) | Corn, switchgrass and miscanthus rhizosphere microbial communities from Kellogg Biological Station, Michigan, USA - LAR L5-3 metaG... | ecosystem: Host-associated > Plants > Roots >...
GAACGTGACCGAGTAGGTCTTCCCGTCGCCGGCCTGGATGGCGCTGCTCACGAAACTGGACGACCCCTGCGACTGCACGCTGTGCGAGATCGATCCCGTGGCGGTCCAGGTCCACGTGACGGTGCTGCCGGCCGCAACGGTGTCGATCGCGGGGTTCTGGGTTCCGTTGTGTGAGCTCTTGAACAGGATGTTCCCCACGATGATTTGACCAACCGGGCCGCCGCCCCCACCACCGCCGCCCCCGCCGCCCCCGCCGCCCCCGCCGCCGCCGCCCCCATAGGGTGAGGTCGCACCGCCACACGCCGTCAGTGATAGGGCCGCTGCCACGAGCAATGTTGTGTATCGCATAACAACCTCCATGCAAGGTGAAAGAGATTGTGCGACGTTAGCGATCGCTCGTGGATGGAAGTATCAGATGGGAGGCCGGAAGCGGGCGGGAAATACCGGAACCGACACATCAGACGACGGACTACACCTGGCGCAGCACCTCCTGCCTTGCATTATTCGTGACGTGAGTCGGTCCCCACCGAAGGTGCAGGTGTACGGCGCTCACCCGTCCGGTGGGCCGTCCGCCGCCAACCCGGTGATGACCGCGGTGCTCCTGGGCGTCGGGCTCGCGGTGGCGTGGACGCTGCTCGTGGCCTTCACCCACAACCCCGTCAGTCTCGGTGCCTGGGGTGTCGGCGGTCTGATCGGGATCGTGCTTGGTCGGGCGGGGCGCCGCGGAGAAACGGCCAGCGCGTCGCAGGGCACGCTCGCGATCGTCCTCACCGTAGGCACCGTGCTGCTCGCCAAGGCGATGATTCTCGTGTTCGCGCTGCGACCGATCGTGCGCGACGAGCTGGTGCGCTCGCCCGAGGCCCGGACCGCGCTGTTCCTGATCGATATGAGCATGCACCGGTCGTTCTCGTCCGACCTGCAGGCCGAGCTTGATAAAGTGAACGCGGCGGGACCGGATACTGGCCGCGAGGCACAGCGGCTCGTACGGGGGTTCGAGCTCCGCGAGCGACTGTTCGCCGAAGCCCGAGCCCGTGATTCGGCGGCAACGCCCGCCGAGCGCGAGCGAATCGTGCGGAGCTATGCGGACAGCCTGCTCGGGAGCCAGCCGTTCCTGCCGATGCTGGGCCGGCTATTCGGACTGTGGGATCTCTTGTGGTTGGGGCTGGGAGCGTCGAGCGCCTGGAAGCTGGCGCAGATCGGGACCGGCTGAGCTACTGGCCTTGCGGGTCGCGGTTTTGCTTCTCGCGGGCCTCGCGCTCCTCCCGCTCGCGGGCTTCGCGGGCCTTGCGCACGCGCTCCTGGCGCTCGCGCAGCGCGGCTTCTTCGCGCGCGGCCTGGGCGGCCTCGCGGGCGTCGGCATCCGTTGAGGGCGCCTGCTCGCGGCTCAGACGGGTCCGTTCCTGCCGCTTGCGCCGATCCTCTTCCACGGCCTTGGTGCGCTCCAGGTCGCGCTCCGCCTTGTTTCTGATGTTCATCCACGCGAGGATGATGAACAGGCCGAACTGTGCGGGCAGCACGAGGATGAAGGAGAGAGGGAACAAGCCCTTGACCGTGGCCGAGACGGCGATGCTGGCGAGCGCCCACTTCCAGCCGGTCATGTGCTCGTACTCGGCGGCGGCATAGAAGATGGCCGCGAAGCCCAGGCCGCCCAGGATACCCATGGGCGCGAATATGTGAAACGGTGCCCGAACGGGCAAATGTCTGACGACCGCTAAGGGGGGCCACCCATGCTCCTGCTCATCGTGGTTCGGACGCTGGCCATCGTTGCCGTGGGGGTGCTGATCTTTTGGCTGCGGCGCTACATGACGGGTCGCTGACGGAAAAGAACCCCCGCGCGCGTGATGTCGGTCACGGGTGAGCGTGCCGCGATCGTGGACTATTCAGCACCCCAGCGAGGAGGCTCTATGCCTGGCGGACAGTGGGCCCGACTCCGTGCCGATGCAAGTGCTCCATTGAGGCGCGGGGCGTGGTATCGTGTGCTCCGACTCACCCCGTCTGATGCCGTACTCGATGTGAATCAACGTCCCATCAACGTGCCCCTGCCCGTCCTCCAGATCGCGCCCAGGCCGCCGAGCGCGTGGGAAGTCGTGCCCCGGCCCGTGAACGCGAAGGGCCTGCCGTCCAGCTGGGGCGCGCGCTACGCCGTCTGCCCGAAGTGTCTGCGTCGGTCGCCGCTTCCGAGGGGCCCGGTGGCGATGCGTTGCGCGGGGTGTGGTGGCGTGTTCGACGTGGGCTGGGGGGGGTGGGCGGACATATAGGTGCGCCGCGGCGCTCGGCCCCGTCGTCGGCTGTGATCAGTAGGGACGAAACGCCTTGAGTAGCGCCTCGAGGTTGTCTGGCTCGGTCTCGACAATGTGGCCGAGCGGTGTGACGTAGATGCGCACCGTGGGAGCGCCGGGAATCTTGGTGGGTCCGTACGCAAACTCCCACACGCGCGGGTGGCCCGGCATCCGCGGCATGCCGTCCCAGAGAAACCGGATGGATTGGTTCCCCATGTCGGGTGGTGGGGAGCCGAGCAGACTACCCACGACCGTATAGGCGCCTATCCACGACACGCCTGCCAGGAGCGCGGCGCCGCAGGCAGCCATGATCGTCAGCCAGAATAGGCGAGCCACGTCAATGTCCCCCGCGACGCATGATCTCGCCCGGCGTGCGACAGATCGGGCAGGGCCCCATCTTGGGCTCCTGCCCCAGGGTCAGCTCCACCGGGCCGAGGGTGACGGCGGTGTCGGTGAGCGCGATGGTGAGCGACATGACATGGCCGTCGGTCGAGCCGAAGAACCGCGCCGGATGATCGGGGCCACGGGCCACCGGATAGAGTGTGACGTTGTAGAGACCGGTGACGTCAAACCTGCCTGACGAGTCGGCGACGAGGGGCTGCTTGGTGTCCCCCGCGGTGCAGCCGATATGCACGTGCGCGTTCGAGTCGGTCACGATCGCGCCGGCGTTATCGCCGCCCCAGACGCCTGCCTCGATCGGCCCGGGTTGCACCGCTCCCATGCCGTTACAGGCGAGGAGCACGGCCAAGACGACGGCACCTCGCGTGTTCATCCCATCCACTGTGCCCCACGATCTTTGAGCAGCTCGTCTACGATGTCCGCCGCGTTCCGCCCCGCGGCCTCCGCCGCGAAGTTGATCACCAACCGGTGCGTGAGCACCGTCGGCGCAACGGCCTTGAGATCGTCGTAATCGGGCATCGGGCGGCCATCGAGCGCGGCCCGGGACTTGGCGCCCAGGACCAGGTACTGCGACGCGCGCGGGCCCGCCCCCCACGAGATGAATTCCTTGATGAACGCCGGCGCCTCGGCGTCACCCGGACGCGTCATGCGGACCAGCGTCACCGCCGCCTGCACCAGCGGCTTGGGCGCCGGAATGCGGCGCACCAGATGCTGCAGCGCGAGCACGTCCTCGGCTGTCAGCACCGGAGCGATGTCCGCCGCGTGATCCCCCGTCGTCGCCTCGACGATCGTCTCTTCCTCGGCCTTCGACGGATAGCCCACGCGCAGCTCGAACATGAACCGATCGAGCTGCGCCTCGGGTAGGGGATAGGTCCCCTCCTGCTCGATGGGGTTCTGCGTCGCGAGAACGAAGAACGGCGCGGGCAACGGATGCGTCTGCCCCGCCGCCGTTACCTGGTGCTCCTGCATCGCCTGCAAAAGGGCCGCCTGCGTCTTGGGCGGTGTGCGGTTGACCTCGTCCGCGAGTACGATATTCGCGAACACGGGGCCGCGCACGAACCGAAACCCGCGCTTGCCGGTGGTCTGGTCCTCCTCGATGATCTCGGTGCCGGTGATGTCCGTGGGCATGAGATCGGGCGTGAACTGGATGCGCGAGAACTTGAGGTCGAGCGTCTGCGCCACGGTCTGGACCATCAGCGTCTTCGCGAGCCCCGGCACGCCCAGGAGCAGCGCGTGACCACCCGAGAAGATCGCCGTCAGGATGCCGTCTAGGACGTCGGTCTGGCCCACGATCCGGCGGCCCACCTGTGCCAGGAGGTCGGCGCGGGCGCGGGCCAGGCGCTCGAGCAGCTCCACGTCGCCCAGCGGTGCGGACGAGGGGCGGGGTATCGGGGCCGGATTCGGGGTCATTGGATGCAAGGTTACCACATCATACTCCCAAGCGCCACATAAGTTTGCGGGCTCCGGACTTTGCTTGCGAAATTTTTCACAAGCGCGTATGTTCCCGCTCGCATCATGCCCGACGACGACAAAAACCGGTTCGCCCAGAGCTTCGGCGAAGGCTACTCGTACGTCGCGCTCGGCTTCGCCTTCGCCTTCGCGATCCTGTTTTTCGGCGCGCTGGGATGGCTGGTGGACGGCTGGCTCGGCACACGTCCCTGGTTCGCCCTCGTGGGCGCGGGTGTGGGTGGCTTCGGCGGATTCATGAGCATCTATTACCGCGTCCAACGAGACACGGGTGGGAAGGGCGGCAAGGGTGGCGGGGGCGGCAAGGGGGCGTGAGGCCGTACCTGGTACTTGGGCTGTTGGGTGCTGTCCTTGATGTGGTCGTGACGGTGTTCGGTGGGAAGCCGGCCGCAATCGGCGGTGCGGCGGCCCTCGTCGCACAGCTCGGCGCGGTCGCGCTGCTCCGGCCCGCCATGCGCGCTCCGCAGCCGGCGTTCATGGCGCGGTGGCTCGGCGGGATGGGCGTGCGGGCCCTCGTACTCGGCGCGGTCCTGGCGGTCGCGGCGACCCATCGCGCCGCGTTGCCTCCGTTGCCGGCGTCGCTCGGGTTCCTCGGCGTGTTGCTGCCGTTGCTCTTTTTGGAGACGAGATTCTTGCGATGATGCAGGCGCCCGACATCGGCAAGGCCATCTTCGAGCACACGTCGGACAGCCACGTGGTGGAGCTCCCGTTCGGCTTGGGCGAGTGGCACCTCCCGACGGGCTGGCACCTGTTCGGCATCGACGTCTCGCCCACCAAGCACGTCGTATTCATGATCGTCGCCGCAGTGCTCGTGTTCCTGACCATCTGGTACGCGGGCCGCCAGGTCCAGCGTCGGCAGCGGGAAGGGAAGGCGCCCGCCGGGTTCGGGGCGGCCATCGAGGCGATCGTGCTGTTCATCCGAGACGACGTGGTGCTGGGCAACATCGGGCACGGTGGCGAGAAGTTCGTCCCCTACATCCTCACGCTCTTCTTCTTCATTCTCTATTGCAACCTGCTCGGATTGCTGCCGTGGGGCGCGACGCCGACGGGGAATCTGGCAGTGACGGGATCGCTCGCCCTGATCTCATTCCTCGTGATCGAGATCTCCGGCTTTCAAGCCCTCGGCCCCAGAGGCTACCTCAAGACGATCGTGTTCGTGCCGCCGGGAATGACGGGGCTGGGCGCGGTCGCGATGGCGGCGATCATGACGCCGATTGAAATCATCGGAAAGATCGTCAAGCCGTTCGCGCTCACCCTCCGGTTGTTCGCCAACATGACCGCGGGTCATTTCGTGATTCTCGCGCTCCTCGGCTTGATCTTCATCTTCTCGAGCTGGGCAGTCGCGGCCGGCTCGGTCGCGTTTGTCGTATTCATGATGCTGCTCGAGCTGCTGGTGGCGTTCCTGCAGGCCTATATCTTTGCGCTGCTCACGTCGGTATTCATCGGCATGATGCAGCACGCGCATTGACCGCACACACGTTGAGGAGACCATGGTAGATCTCGTGACGCTCATGCAGGGACAGCCGACGGGGGCGGAGCTCGCCGCCGCGGCCAAGAACGCGAACGCGCTGCTCGGCGCCGGCCTCGGGCTCGGCCTGGCGGTGATCGGGGTGGGGATTGGCATCGGCCGGATCGGCGGCCAGGCGGTGGAGGCGATCGCGCGCCAGCCCGAAGCCTCGGGCGACATCCGCGGCGCCATGATCCTGACGGCGGCGCTCATCGAAGGTGTGGGGCTCGCCTCGCTCGTGTTCGCCCTGCTGTTCAAGCTGCTCTAAATGCCCGCGTTGCTGCTCCTGCTTCAGGAGGCGGCCAAGGGTGGCGAGGAAGCGTTCACGCCCTTCTCGATCAACACCGGGCTGATCTTCTGGACGATCCTGGTCTTCCTCCTCCTGCTTGCCGCCCTGTGGCGGCTGGGGTGGCCCGCCCTCCTCAAGTCAGTCGAGGAGCGGGAGCGTAGGATCCAGCAGCAGCTGGACGAGGCGGAGCGGGCCCGCGCCGAGGCCGCGCGGTTGCTCGAGGAGCATAAGCGGACGATCGCCGCGGCCCGCAACGAGGCCCAGGAGTTGGTCGCCAGGGCCCGGGGCGTGGCCGAGAAGGAGCGGCAGACGCTCCTCGCCAAAGCGCGTGAGGAGTACGAGCAGCTGCTCGCTCGGGCCCGCAAAGAGATCGGTGCGGAGAAGGAGAAGGCCATCCTCGAGCTGCGGCGCGAGGCGGTGGACCTGTCGATCGCCGCGGCCTCGAAGCTGGTCGAGGCCAAGCTCGACACCGACGCCAACCGACGCCTGGTGATGGACTACCTCGCCACGCTCGAACAGCGGAAATGAAGAGCACCACCATCGCCCGCAACTACGCCGAGGCGCTGCAGCTCGCGGCCGAGGCCGAAGGCGAACCGGCGATCGCGGAGCGGTACGGCCGCTTGCTCGAGGCGCTGGCGGGCGCCATCCAGGCGGACGAGCGAATCGCGGTCGCGCTCGACTCGCCGAGGGTGTCCAAAGCCGCCAAAGGCGAATTGCTGGAGCGGGGGCTCGGCCCCGTGGCGCCCGCGCCGTTCGTACGGTTCCTGCAGGCGGTGGTGCGCCGGGGCCGGCAGGGACTCCTGGCGGAGATCGCGCAGCAGTACGACGCCCTGCAGGACCTCAAGCTCAATCGGGTGCACGCCGGGGTGACGCTGGCGCACGAGCCGGACGGCCGGCTCGAGAAACAGATCGTCGAAAGGCTCACCGCCGCGCTCGGGAAGGAAGTGCGCGCGCATTTCCGGGCGGACCGGGCCATTCTCGGCGGCGTGGTGGTGCGCGTGGGGGACCGGATTTACGACGGCTCCATGCGGCGGAAGCTGGCGGTGCTGCGCCGCAGGATGCTCACGGGAGACTGACCCTCAGGTCTGCGTTCGCTGTTCCCTCCACTTCCGTATCGCTCGCTCGTGCTTCGGATAGTGCCCGTAGGTATCGAGCCGCAACCGACGGCGAAATCGCGTGTCGCTTTCAAGCTGATCGTCGGGCGCTTGCTCGATGAAGGCGACGAGGCGCCGGTGGACGTCCTCCTGACGTCGTAGCACTTCGACCAGCAGCAGCTCCTTTCGCTCCTCCGTCATCCTCGCGTTGAAGGCATCGATGCCGCCGTAGGTCACGGAGTACCGTGGCGGCCTCCCGCCGGCCATGATGAGCGGCAGGTGCTTCAGCGCCTCCTCCTCCCACCAGGTGACATGCGCGATGATGTCGCGGACCGACCAAGCGCCCGAGACACCGGGCTCGAGCAGCTCCGCGTTGGACAGGCCCGCGTACGATTCGCGGAAGCCTCGCCACGCCTTGTCGAGGCGATTCAGAAGGTCCCTTCGCATCATGAAATATGACGCGGGGATAGGCACCACGGAGCGGCTGAAGATGGTGATGCAGATGGGGTAGAAACAGTTATAGAAGGAGAGGCAGGCGGCCCGGGGCGTCCCCGGGCCGTCGTGCATCTTCCCTACAACCCGTACCGCAGACCGATCGCGACGGTCAACCGCCGAGTCGCGAGCCGCTCCACGCCGGCGGGAACGTCTTCGGGATCGAACACCGAGCCCGTGAGTACCCCGCCAACACGTAACGAGCCGGCCAGAGCACGGGCGAGCGGCCACTCGAGCGCGACGCCCGCTCGAGCGCCAACGCGGTTGCGGTGCTCACCATCGAAATTCCAGAAGTCGAAGGCTGGCCCGGCTTCGACTCGTGCCGCGACGCCAGCACCGAAGCGAGCCACGACGATCGCGAGTTCTGGAGCGACCTCCCATAGGGAGCCGAGGTCGTACTGAACCACGGCGACCGTCGGCCCTTCGGCTGCGAGGCCGGTCTTCGCGTGGAGCACCGTCAGTGACACCCGCGCGCGCCCCACTTCCCTCCCCAGGCTGAGCGCCAGCGTTGTCGGGCGGTACGGCGCGACTTTGGTGCCATCGGTGTCACGTGACGTACCTCCGAACCGGGCGACGCCAATCTCTCCCCCGATCTGCCATTGCGACCAAAGCGAAACCGGAGCCCCGGCGGTCAAAGCGATGGCGACCAGCGTGGCGGTTAGAGCGTGCATCCGTCCCTCCGCGGGTTCGAGTTCATTTCATTTGGAGGTTGATCCAGCCGTTGGTCACGTTGTTCTGGCCCTTCACGATCCAGTTGTACCCGGGGTACGAAATGCCCACCACGACGTCTTCCACGGCGTTGCCCACGATTTCGTCGTTCGTGTTGATGAGCGACGCCAGCGCCGCCCAAAGCTTCTGGAAGGCGTTGGCATGCTTGTAGACCTTGGTCCCCAACGAACTCGAGTCGTTCCCGGCCGTGATCGCCTTGTACGCGCCATCGATTGCCTTGATCGCGTCGTTCAACAGATTCTTGTCCGCCTTGATCTCGCACGCCGTGTCGTCGTCTTCCACGACGAACACGCGGATGTTCTGGCCGGGGTGCGCCGCGTTGTACGCGTCGAGCTGCACCTTGCTGAAGAGCTGGACGTTGCCGCTCCAGTCCAGGCCGTTCTGATCGAAGTAGTACGGCGTGGGCTGCTTCTCGCCGGCGCACTGGTAGTCGGTGAGGGAGTCCGTTTGCCCCTTCTGGCCGAGGATGTGGACCTCAAATTCGGGGTCGCCTTTCAACCAACCCTCAAAATCGTCCACAAAATGGGACTTGGTCATGTACAGTCCCGGTGGTGGCGGAGGCGGCGTTCCGCCCCCACCGCCGCCCCCGCCCCCGCAGGTCAGCGACAAGAGACAGATGTTCGGAGCGACCGAAAAGTCGGTTTCCACCGGCACGACCGCGAGCACGGGCGTTGCCGGCGGGCGCTCCGCGTCGAGCAGCCGCCGGTTGCCATGCACGTCGAATGCCACCGGAGCCTCGTGATCCCCGACTGCCGTCGCCACGAGAATGTCGTCCCCGCCTTTCCACGCCCGGCGGTGCTCGGGGACGGGGAGGTACATCTCGAGCGGCATCGCGCGATTTGCGTCGCGCGTCAAATCCGTAGTCGCGACGCCGGTGCCTCGCGCGAGGGCCGCCGCCCCGCGGCCGCCATCCGCGGCAAGAAAGCGCTGAAAGGGCAGCTTGTGCTCGCGAAACGGCGATCGGTCGAGCTGCTGTTTGACGTGCGCGCGGAAGGCTGGGTCGCCGAGGGCCAGCGCCATGGAGCGGGCCAGCTGCTCGGCGGCGGATGCCCCGGGACCAGCGGATGGAACGGCCGTCCGATTTGAGGCGGCCGGACCCGTCGTCGACGGGCGTTCGGAGCATGCGAGCGCGACGAGCAGGAAGGCCAACGCCGCGACGCGGAATGTATTGAGCAACATGATGACTCCTCGTTGAGTTTGTGCGGCGGCTCAACATGAGGAGTCAGGGGAAAGGAACCGGCGCCGGATTCGCGCGCGCCGGACCGGAAATGCGCGGCTAGCAGCTCCCGCCGGGGCCCTCGGCGAGCGCGACCGCACCGGAGAGATCCGCGGCGATGATGGTCCAATGCGGATCGGTCGCCGTGACCCAGCTGAAGTCCTGGCTTACGGGCGCGGCCCCGGGCGTGTTGATCGTGATCGTGAACATCGCCGTGTCCGACGTCGAAGCGAAGCGCTTACAGGTGCTCGTACCGGCAGGGATTGTGACCGTGGGGTTCGAACCCATGTCGAGGGCGAGCGTGGCGCTCGCCGTTTGATTCGTCACGGTGAGGCTGGCTGCGCCGGCAAGGCCCGTGGCGTCCCCATGGCACCCGAGCAAGCCCGTTGCCAGGATACAAGAGGCGATCCAACGGAACCGTTGCATCTCACTGCAGCGGTAGCTTGTACAGCTTCGCCGCATTCGTTCGCAGTACCATGGTGGCAATCTCCTCGGCGCGGGCCCGGGTAATCTCCCCGTCGCGCATCATACCCGTGAGCGCGATCCCGAGTGCCCGGCGCGCCGTAGTCTCGGCGAGCCAGGCGCCCAGCTCCCACCCGGCGTCGGGGCCGAGCGTGAATGCATCGCTCCCGTAGAGCACCTTGTCGGGATACTGCTCCAGCCAGCCGCGGAGCACCGGGGCGAGCGTCGCGGGCGGGAGGAGCTGGTCCATGGCGGACATGTCCAGCCACACGTTCGGCTTCCACAGCATCGCGCCGGCGTGCGACGCGAATATGCCGCCCCCATGGATGATGACGAAGCTGGTACCACGGAGGGTCGAGTCGTTGAACGCCGATTCCAAGAGGAACGGATCGCTGCCCGCCGCGCGATAGAACCCTCCACCTCCCTCGAGGGAATGGATGTGCACCGCCATGCCCAGGTGACCCGCTTCGCGCGCGATGTACCGAAACAGGAAGTCCTGAAGGGCCTTGTACTGGGCATGCGGCGGCACGCCACCCGCCGCGTAGCGCGCGTACACCGCCCGCGCGCCGACTTCCGATGCCTCGTCGAAATCGAGCGCGCGCAGGTATGCCGCCTCGAACTTCACGGCCACACAACCGTTCTGACGCTGCCGCTCGAGCGTTGGCGTGACCACAGTGCGCAGATACGCAGCCAACGTCGGAGGAACGTTCGTCATGTGGAGGTCCGCGAGGTAACGTCGCAACAGACGCTCCTCGAGCGGATACAGCACCCGGTAGTCCGGTGTAGCGGCGCGCTCGGCGGTCGTCGACAAGGGCAGCATCAGGGCGTCCACGTACGACACCCAGCGGAAACGGGGCGGTGCGACGCCTGGCCCCATCGCGATCCGGTTCGCCAGCATCACCTCGACACCGATCTTGTCGAGCACCCATTCCGGGAATCGCTCGCCCCGCTCCCGGGCCACGCGCTCCATGACGGCGCTGAGCTCGGCTCGATGCGCGTCGCTCAGGTCCGTGTGCTGGTACCCGTAGAGCTCCCTGTATCCGGCGAGGAGCTCAGGATTGTTCGGGTCGATGCGCGCGGGGAGCGCGAACGGGGGCAGCCCGTCGAGCGGGAGGGCATCGAACTCTGAGTCGCGCGGGACGGTCGTGTTCACGTGCGTATGGTTGTCGACCGCGCGAATGGTCGCGATGAACGCGGCGAGGGCGGAGTCCACGGGGCTCTGAGCGCCTGCCACCGCCGGAGCGCCGCCCCCCAGCACGAGTGCCGCGAGCAGCGCGCGTCTCATGAAAGCCTAGGCATCCAGCCAGTACACCGAGCTCGACACGGGCCGGCGGGCCATGAGATCCGCGAAGGCGGGCGTTTGCTCCACGACATCCACGAACCGCTCGAACGACCCGTAGTCGAAGCTCCAGAACCGGACGTTGGGGACGCGGAGCTGCGGGTCCACGAACGTCAGCTCGCAGACGACTCCGCCGACCGGGTGCAGCCAATCACTGTCCGGCTCGACCACCTGCCGCAGCAACACGAGACGAACTTCATTGGCGGCCGGGCCTTGCTGGCTGGCTAACTGGACGCTGACACCGGGATCCGGGATCTCATGGGCGATGCGTGCGTATTGCTTGAACGCCACCCAGCCGCGCCAGGCGTCGAGGGCGTCAGCGTGGAGCCCCCGCGCGGAAAGCAGGGACAGGAAGAGCTGAAGAAGAAAGGAAGCTCGGTGCATTGTGACGGCTGGCCTCTCGGATGGCCTAAGCTGTGCCGCGAGGGTGCGCCTGCGCAAGACGGCCGAGGGATGTGCCCGAGCGCTCGAACTACGTCTCGAGAGCGTGGATCAAAGGTCCGTCATTGGTGCGCGGTCCGGGGGTCGTCCGCCGCGTTGACGAAGGTGATCGTCCAGGGCCCCTGACCGTGCAGCTGCAGAATCGTCTCGCCTTCCGCCCAGGCGAAGTGCCTGGTTCCCGCCGGCCAGTAGCCGAAAGACCCGGCCACGAGTGTCCGCGCGGCCGAGCGGTCGAACTTCTCCCCCATACCTAGATGCAACACACCGGCGATGACGGTTACGTGCTCGGTCTGCGTGTGCCAGTGCGGCCCCACCGCCGAGCCGTCCGGAAACTTGAGGCGCATCGTGAACATGCCAGGCTGTGCCGGATTTCCTTCGAGCAACGCCATCTTGACGCCCTTCGGGAGCGCGGGCGGGCCATCGGTCCATTTGAGATCCGCCCCCGGGTACAGCGTCATTGCGCCTTGCCCCTGTGCCACTCCCGTCGAGGCAGCAAGCATGAAGAGCATGCTGACCGGGAGGGCTAGCTTCGTCATGATCTCTCCTTGTGATTACCAGAGTAGATGATAATGTCGGTGGGGGCCCCTCCTTCATGTGACCATGACGTACCCGAGCCTTCCCCTGACGCGCGGGGGGCGGCATTATCAGCCTCCTTGGCATGGGGAATTCATGGTCATGAGGCCGACCGTCGCCCTCGGCGTGCTCGCCGCCCTCGCATGGTCGCCTGCCGCGGGTCAGGCTCCGGCGGGCGCGGACAGCGCCCCACGGGACTACACCGCGGCGGACGTCCGCTTCATGACGGGCATGATCCACCATCATGCGCAGGCCGTGCTGATCGCCGGCTGGGCTCCCTCGCACGATGCCAGCCCCTCGCTGCGCGCGTTGTGCGAGCGGATCGTCGTGGGCCAGGGGGACGAGATCGCGCTGATGCAGCGCTGGCTGCGTGATCGTCACGAGGTCCTGCCAGACCTGAACGCGTCGCACGCCATGATGCCGGAAATGGATCCGGCCGCCATGATGCCGGGCATGCTGACGGGCGAGCAGCTCGCGCAGCTCGATCGTGCCCGGGGGCGCGAGTTCGATCGCTTGTTTCTCACCTACATGATCCAGCACCATCGGGGCGCCATCACGATGGTGAATCAGCTGTTCGGCCAGGGCGCGGGCGAGCAGGAGAGAGTGTACCGGTTCGCCTCCGACGTGTTCGCCGATCAAACGACGGAAATCGCCCGGATGCAGAAGATGCTGGCCGCGCTTCTCTTCCAACCCACCGGCCAATGATGGAGGACTGACGCCATGAGATTCGCAGCATTCCTGGGACTCGCCGTCGGATTGGGCTCTCTCGCCGGCTGCGCATCCTCCGGCGGCGCGAACATGTCGACCGTCGCGCCGAACCCCGACCCGCGGGTCGGCCTCAAGCCGGGACTGTTCAACGCCGGGGAGGCCACCTGGAACCTGCGCGTGCTCTCGCAAACTCCGCCGCCCGAGAAGTTCGCCGGTGTGACTAACTCGGACCTCGCGTTCATGGGCAAGTACGCGATTCAGGGGAACTACAACGGCTTTCAGGTCTGGGACATCTCGAACCCGGCCAAGCCCACCCTAAAGGTCGGGTATGTCTGCCCGGCGTCGCAGAGCGACGTATCCGTGTACAAGAACCTGCTCTTCGTTTCGGGCGAGGGAATGGGTGGGCGGCTCGACTGCGGCGCGCAGGGCGTGCACGATTCGGTCAGCAGCGCCCGGCTCCGCGGCATCCGGATCTTCGACATCTCGGACATCGCCAATCCCAAGTACATCGCGAACGTCCAGACCTGCCGCGGCTCACATACGCACACCGTCGTGATCGACCCGAATGATCGGGACAACGTGTACGTCTACGTATCGGGGTCGGCGCCGGTGCGCTCGGCGAGCGAGCTCCCCGGTTGCGTGCGGGTGGCGCCGGACTCGAACCCGAACAGCGCGCTCTTCCGGATCGAGGTCATCAAGGTGCCGCTGGCGCATCCGGAGCAGGCGGCGATCGTGACTTCGCCGCGGATTTTCGGCGGTCTCACGGCGCCGCCCAAACACGGCGAAACGCCTGAAGACATCGCCGCCTCGGCGAAGGCGGCCGCCGACTGGCGCGCGCAGGGGGGCTTTACCGCGAAGATGGGCGAGAGGGAATTCGTCCTAGAGAAGGAATGGACCAATCCGATGCTGGACAGCGTCATGAAGGCCAGGGGCGGTACGGGAACGCCGACCGCCGCCGATAGCGCCGGCGTGCGCGTCGCCATTCAGAATATGATAGAGGCGATGATGGCTCCCCCTCCGGGGACGCCGAGCGGCGCGAAGCCGGGGCCGAACCAGTGCCACGACATCACGGTGTATCCGGCCATCGGGCTGGCGGGCGGCGCGTGCGGCGGGTACGGCCTCCTGCTCGATATCCGCGACGCGGCGAACCCCAAGCGCATCGATGCCGTGTCCGACTCGAACTTCTCCTACTGGCACTCCGCGACGTTCAACAACGACGGCACGAAGCTGCTGTTTTCGGACGAGTGGGGCGGGGGCGGGGCACCCAAATGCCGCGCGACCGACAAGCACGAGTGGGGAGCGGACGCGATCTTCACGGTCGCCGATAACAAGATGACGTTCCAGAGCTACTACAAGATGGTGGCGCCGCAGACCGAGTTCGAGAACTGCGTGGCCCACAACGGCTCGCTCATCCCGATCCCGGGCCGGGACATCATGGTCCAGGCGTGGTACCAGGGCGGGATCTCCGTGTTCGAATGGACGGATGCGGCGCATCCCAAGGAGATCGCATTTTTCGATCGCGGACCCGTCGACGGGACGAAGATGGCGGACGGCGGAACGTGGTCGGCGTACTGGTACAACGGCGTGATCGTCAGCTCGGAGATCGCCCGCGGGCTCGACATCGTCGAGCTGAAGCCGAGTGGGTTCATTTCGCAGAACGAGATCGACGCGGCGAAATCGGTGCGGCTCGAGTACTTCAACACGCAGGACCAACCCAAGTTCGTCTGGCCGGCGAGCTTCGTGTTGGCGCGCGCGTATTTGGACCAGCTGGCGCGGTCGAACGGCCTCTCGGCGGACTCCGTGTCGGCGCTGCAGCGGGATCTCGCCAGCGCCGAAAAGCTCGCGGGGCAGGCACGACGCGATGCCCTGACCCGTCTGGCATCACGCCTCGAGGGCGACGCGTCGGCTGCGGCGGATCCCGCGAAGGTGCGGGCGCTCGCGGGCACGGTGAGCGAGCTCGGCGGGGCGGGAGGTGCAGCGGGGGCGAACCGCTGATCGCTGATTAGGGCGGTTCCGTCACCTGGTGCTGGGCCCACCACTCCCGGGCCTGGTCCTGGGTCCAGGAGCTCGCGCCGTCGATCTCGGCCAGTCGGGACGACAGCTCTTTGGCGGACTGCGGTCGATCCGCGGGGTCCTTCGCCAGACAGGCAAGGATGAGGTCCTCGAGTGGCCTGGGGATCGGCCGGCCCGCCCGGGCTGATGGAGGTATGGGCGTGGTCTGGGCGTGCTGCACGAGCATCCCCATCGGCGTGTCCGCGGTGAATACGAGCTGCCCGGTCAGGAGCCAGTAGGCCACGCAGCCGGTCGCATAGATATCGGCGCGGCCGTCCACCGCGGTTCCCATCACCTGCTCTGGGGCCATGAACGCCGGCGTTCCATGAACGACGTTCTCCCGCGTGCGCACCGTGCTCGTCTCCGCTGCATCGCGGACCGTTCGCACGATCCCGAAATCCAGCACCTTTACGAAGTCGAATTCTTCGCCGTAGCGGCAGACGAAGATGTTCGCGGGCTTGATGTCGCGATGCACCAGGCCACAAGACTGGGCCTCCGACAGCGAGTGACACACCTGGCGCAGGAGGTAGATGGCCCGCTCGGGCGGGGTGGGCCCGAAGCGCTGCAGGAGCGAGTCGGCGTCGAGGCCGTCGAGCAGCTCCATCACGTAGTAGAACGCGCCGTCGGCGGCGATTCCGAAATCGAAGAGCTCCACCGTATGGGGTGACCGGAGGCGCGCGATCACCTGGGCTTCGCGCTCGAATCGGCGGAGCGCCTCCGTGGACACCCCGGGGCGCGCGTCCCCGACAACGGATGGACGAATGAGCTTGATGGCGGCGGGCCGTGCCAGCATCCGATGGCGCGCTCGCCACACCTCTCCCATCCCTCCCTCTCCGAGCTTTTCCTCCAGGTAGTAGCTCCCCAGCTCGCGGGCGCGCTTGACCTCGGTGCCCAGGTAGTAGACCACACGAGCGCCCACGTAGGCCATGCCTACAACGAGGAGGTAGGGGAAGATCAGCCCGAAGAAGTACTGTCCCGGGTCCAGCCTGCGTGAGGTGGCACCGGACACCATTATGACCCCGATGACGACGGGGACCGAGCTGACCGAGGCCAGGGCGGCTAGCAACGCCCGACGCGGCGCGGTGGGCACGACGACCGTGAACAGCACGACCCACACGGCGACCCACGAAAGCCCCATGTGGCCGCCGCCGTGCATCTCGAGTCCCATCGGATCGGCGAATTCGCCCACGGCGATGCCGTAGCTGCTGACGATCTCGAATGCCAGGCCGATGTTCATCGCAGCGGTAAGCGGAAGGCGCGGACTCCCGATCACCGCCGCGACGAGCAACGCGACGCCGATCGCGAGCACACTGGGGCCCCATTGCAGGAAGCTCCCTAAGAATCGGACCCGATCTTCGGCGAACAGCAGGGCCGGAAAGATTCCGGCCATGAAGTAGACGAACGCGTACAGCAGGGCCAGGACGCGGAGGCGTCCGGCAGACTGGCTGAGCAGATCGACTGGGAAGCCCGATGAGATCCCGCGAGGGGTCTGATCGCGTGCGTCGGGGCGCAACAGCGTGGCGTGCTCGTGCATGCCGGGGATCTAGCTCGGCCGCCCCCTGGGGAGACGCGCGCCGGAACGGCACGCGTCCCGGTAGGCCTCCGCGACCGCGGCGCAGGCCGCCTCGCGCTCCTTCGGGTCGTTGCGCAGCGTCGCGACCTCCTCCCCCACGGCCTCGTAGCACTTGAGCCGGTTGGCGGACCCCGAAAGGTCGCGGCAATACGCGATGCCGTCGTCGACCTTGGCCGTCAGATCGATGAAGTTCTTCACCACGCCCACGTGGCACCACGGCTGATACGCCGCGGGCGACAGGCCGCACAGGCGGATCGCCTCACGGTGGACCTGCCGCGAGTACGCGCTGATCTCGCGACCGAGGCCCTGGTAGCACACGGGCCGGAGCGATAGCGGCGCGCCAAGGCAGGTCCGTGCCGCCGCCGCGATATCGCCGTGCGTGAAGTGCAGCATCACCGACGTCTGCATGTTGTAGCAGGCGACGAGATAGCGCTGGCCAACAATCGAGCAGGGGTATTGCAGATCGGTTGAATCCAGGGCTTTGAAGGGCGCCGCCTCGCTCTCGTGCGACTCGGCGTGCGAGTGGAGCATGTGCGAGGCGTGATGCGGCGCCGTCGCGTTGACGACATTCTCCATGAACGCGCCACCGTAGCACGACTCGCGGTCCCATTCGGCGCGCAGCAAGTCGCAACCGGACAGCGCGCGCGGCAGGTTGTGCGCGTAGACCATCATGAGCCCGTGGCCCATGCCGTGCACACACTGGAACCGGAGCCATTGGTCGGCGCCGGGCGACGCGTACGAGCTGCACATCCGGTTCGCGCTGGCCGTGTCCACCGTCCGGACCCGCTCGAAGTACGCCTGAATCACGCCGTGATAACAGCCCGACTGGAAAATCTCGGTGCAGCTCGCGAAGGCGCGGGTCAGGTCGGCGCTCCCCGCGCGGCCGGCCGTGATCCCGATAGCGTGCGCGTAGACGTGCCCGTCCACGTGGAGCCGGGCATCCCGCGCCCCGAGGACGTTCAGCGTCCCCATGGCGGTGCGCACGCCGCGCGAGGCGACGAGGGGGTCCAGAAAGCCGTCGTAACAGTCCATCTGCGCGTCCCCGGACAGCCCGCGGCAGATACGCAGGGCCGAGTCCGCCAGGACGATCGAGTCCGGGGGGGCCTGCCGGGCCTGGGATGCGCCGGCCTGGTCGCGGCCGGCAAGACAGCCGCCCGCACCAGCAGCGAAGAGCCCTAGGGCGGCGAGCGAACGGACGCGCATGTGTTGGGCCATCTATCGGAAGAAGATAGCAGCCCTACTTGTCAGACGGGTCGTCCGGGCGGAGCAGCTCGTTCAGCATGCGCTCCGGCCGCTCCAAGAAGGCCTTGGTGATCTGGTAGTGCTCGGTGTCGAGGTAGTCGATTCGGGCGAGCTTCGACTCGGCAAAGAGATAGATGGTCGCTCCCGGGTACCCGAGCAGGATGGGAGAGTGTGTGGCGATGATGAACTGCGAATTGCGTCCAACGAGGCGGTGCATCGCGGCGAGCAATGCGAGCTGCCGGGCGGGTGACAGCGCGGCCTCCGGCTCGTCGAAGAGATACAGTCCGTTACCGCGGAGCCGGTGAAGGACCAGCGACAGAAACGACTCACCGTGCGACTGCTCGTGCAGTCCTCGACCACCGTAACGATCCGCATCGTCCGGGTGCACGGCCGATGCCACGTTGTAGAAGGATTCGGCCCGTAGAAAATACGAGTCAGTGGGCGCGTCCCGGCTCTTGGTGAGGATCAGCGAGCCGAACAGACTCGAATGTGTCGCCCGTGTGCTGAAGCGCTCATGCTTCGTCCCGCCCTCGGGGTTCAATCCAAAAGCGACCGCAATGCCCTCGAGCAGCGTGGACTTTCCCGAGCCGTTCTCTCCGACGAAGAACGTCACCGGTGCCTCGAACGCGAGCTCCGTCAGATGCCGAATCGCCGGGACGGAATACGGGTACTCCTGGGGCGGAGAGCCGAACGAGCGCACGCGCGCCACCGCCTGAACGAAGATCCCGGGAACCGTGGGAGCCAACTTGGCGCGGCGTCGTTTGATCATCGGCGCCGCTCAATGGCTGTGGCCTGGCTGCGATTCGTGCCCCGCCGCGTGATGGGCGCCGCGCTGGAACGCCAGAAACTCGTGGACCGCGGTCACGGCGGCCGGGTCGGTGGTCCGGATCCGCACCTCACCGCCGGAAGGGCGGTCGATCGCTTGGTAGACGATCGTGGCACGCCGGGCGGCCATGACGGCGGTACCGGGCACCGCTTCCGCGTGGACCTGAAAGGGCTTGGCGAAGTCTCCGTCCTGAAAGGCCGCCGCGATCTCACGCATGTGCTGGCGGATCCGGGCGATGCCCAGGCTGCCCGACGGCGTCTCGAGGATGATCCGTCCCCCGTCGGGCAAGTCTTCGAACACATGGGCCGACGTGGACTGATTGACGCCCATGACGGTTTCACCGCGCGCCTGCATGGCCGCAAAGGTCGTATCGGGCGGGGAGGCGCTCGTCGCTCGACGCTCGCGACAGGCCCCCGCCGTGACGATCAGCGCCAGAACGACGAGGCACCGTCCCAATGCCGGTCTCCGCGGTTTAGGGAGCTGGCGACCCGAGGCCGAGGCTCATATCTGGTCGCAGCGTCAAGATCTCGACGGTTACCCTTGTGATCAAGTGACGCGCACTGTCAGGAACCGCCTGTTCACTCCTTCCATCGAGGACCGCGGACAAGCTGGGCCGTGCGCGAAGCCGGACGTAGCGCGGCGTGGAGCCGCCCGCGACCATCCGATACCACAGGGTCTCGCCCCGGAGGGCTGATTGGCCTGCTCCGAGGACCGCCTCGAACGCCTGTTCCGCCCCGGGGAGGGGGACCAGGTCCACCGTCGTGAACTCGAGTCGAGCGGTCGGCTGCGGCTCCCCGGTGCCGCGTGAGAGTGCGGGCAGGTACTCGTAGAGCGCGTTGCCCATGTATTCGACGTGGGGCGCGACGTTGAGGACGTTGTCCCGCTCGTCGTCCGCGGGAGCGACGGCGCTGTCCAGGCTCGCAGCCGAGTGCCCGAACGTCGCATACACGAACCATCGGTTTCGGTCCCCGGCCCAGATGCTCCAACCATACCAGATCCAGGGGTCCCTGGCCTGCCGGTGCCACGCGAGGTGTCGGATGTATCCGGCCTCGAAGTCGACGGTCTGTCCGTCGTGGGCACGCAAGATCGCGATGCGTGCGTAGGGGCCCCCCCCGCGTCCCGCCTGGGCGCCGAGGAGCGTGGGCAGCACGGCGCCGACCAGTCCGAGCCAGCCGCGTTTCATGAGCGGGCCTCCGTTTGAGAAGGGAGGGGGAATATAGTTGTCATTGACAACTAAGCAAGTTGTCTCTAGGATTGAGGGCGACCATGCCGACCGTGGCAACGCTCATTCGCGAGCTGGAACGCACCCGTGACGAGACGGTGGAGTACTTCTCGCTCGGCGACGCCGATCTGGCACGCACGTACGGGCCGGGGAAATGGCCGGTTCGCTTCATCCTCCACCACCTCGCGGACAGCGAGACGGTGTTCCTGTATCGCATTCGCCGGGTGGTCAGCGAGCCGGGGCAGGTGATCTGGGTGTACGACCAGGACGCGTGGGCCAGGGGTCTCGACTACGGCCACCTGCCGTTGAATATGTCGAAACGCCTCTACGAGCCGACCCGGGCGGCCATCATCTATTACGTCGGCACGCAATATGAGCGAAACGGGGACCGCGAATTCGTGCACAGCACGACCGGCCTGCGCACCTTGAAGGACGAGTTCGATAAGGTGGCGTCCCACAACGAGCACCACCTCGCACAGATCAGGGCCGCGCTGGCCGGTCCTCGGTCCGGCTGAACACGACCGCGCTGCCGAGTCCGACGACCAGCACGCCCCACCAGAGCGCCGTCCCGCCGAATTGCTCGAGCGCGATCGTTCCGGCCCAGGGCCCCACCAAAATCGCCAGGCTGAACATCGAGGCATACACGCCGGCGTATTCGCCGGAGCGTCCCGGGGGTGCGATGTCGGCGATGTAGGCCCCGCTGGTGGGGAGCGCGATCATTTCACCGAAGGTCCACACGACCGCCGCTCCGAGCAGTCCGATCTCGCTGTGGAGCACCGCCATGCTGCCGAAGCCGACCGCGTACAATGTGGCGCCCAGCACCAGGGTCCATCGATACGACCATCCCGCCATCGCGAGATTGAGCGGCACCTCGGCGATGATAATGAGCACGGTGTTCAACGCGAAGAGCAGGCCGTAGAACGACGCGCGGTAGTGCAGGTCGCGCACGAGAAAGAGCGGCATCGCCCCTTCGTGTTGGTAGAACACGACCGCCATGAGAAAGAACCCGGTCAGAAACACGACGGCACGCCGGTCGCGCAACACGCCCACCCTGCGTCGGTCTTCGAGCGGAGCTGCGTCGCGGGAAGACGGCTCCACGAGCGGGGGCGGACGCCACGCGAGCAGGACCGTCAGCACCAGGCCAGCGGCGAGCGCGCTCGCCCCGTCGACGACGAAGAGCAGGGGAAACGACGCGGCCGCGAGAAACCCCCCGACCGCCGGTCCGACACTCATCCCCAGGTTGATGGCGAGCCGGAAGACGGCGACCGCGGCCTTGCGGTGCTCGGGACGCACGGACGTCGTCAGCGCCGCGAGGCTCGCGGGTCGCACGGACTCAGCGACGAGCGACCAGACGAGGGTGATGGCGAGGAACGTTTCGAAGTGTTTTGCGACGGGAAAAATGAAGAGGATGAGGCCCGAGACGAGGAGCGAGCCGCGCAGCACCGCAAATGAGCCGAATCGATCGCACAGCCGGCCGGCAATCGGCCCACTGACGAGGCCGCCGAGGCCGTACACGGTGAGCGCCAGTCCCCCGAGGGCCGGCCGCACGCCGAGGTAGCGGGTCACGTACAGCACCATGAAGGGCACGACCATGGTGCCGGCTCGATTGACGAGCGTCGTCGCGAACACGAGCCACACGGCGCCGGGCAGGCTCCCCACGCCCCGCCATGGGTTTCGGACGAGCATCGGGTCGACTAGGGCCGGAGCGCGCCGGCCCCTTCGGCGCGCTGCACGAGCTGTCGCAGGATGGTGATCGCCCCGCGCCGCGCCGCCGGGGCGTACGACGCGAGCAAGCGGGCGTTCTCGCGCACGATGGCGCGACGGAGGCGCCCATAGCGCCGCTTCCCTTCGGCCGAAGCGACGATCCACATCGCGCGCCGGTCGTGCTCCGGTCGCGTCCACTCGACCAGCCCATGGCGCTTCATGCCGGCGACGATCCGGCTCGTCGTGCTCTTGTCGAGCTGCAAGGCGTCCGCGAGGCCCGTCAGCCGCTGACCGTCCCGTGCGAGCAGAATGTCGAGGGCGTAGGCCTGGACGACGGTGAGGCCGTGCCGGAGCGCGTGATCGCGATCGCGGAACTGGTAGATGCGGATGAACGCGGTGGCCGCCTCATAGAGCTCGGCGGCATCGCGTTGCAAGGAGGAAGGTGAACGGCGTTCCGCCATGGCCGGACGCTCTCCGGAGGAGTCCCGGCACAAGCTAGTTGGCACTGACAACTAATCAAGCCCGCCTCCCCACGGCGTCCAACCCGATGTAGCTTCCCCACCTCCATGTTTCCATTCCTCTTCTTGCTACACGCCGCCGGCGACACCGCCGGGTACTGGCAACAACAGGTCGCCTACCGCGTCACGGCGTCGCTCGACGAGCCCTCCGCCGTGCTCACCGGGCACGTGCGGATCAGCTACGTGAACCGGTCGCCGGACCCGCTCCGCGACTTCTACGTGCACCAGTATCTGAACGCCTTCCGGCCGGGATCCCGCTGGGCGGCCGTCGACTCGGCCGAGCAACGGGACCGGTTTCAGCATCTAAAGGATCCCGACTACGCCTTCGAGCGCATCACCGCGGCCACGGTGATGAACGCCCATCGGCTTCCGGACTATCCGTACGCGCCCGACTCGACCATCGCGCACTGGAGCCTCCCGCGACCGCTCGCGCCCGGCGACTCGCTGGTGGTCGAAATCGATTGGCAAGCGCGCCTCTCCACCGTTCCCCGGCGGCAGGGGCGCCAGGGCCGGCGCTTCGATTTCGCGCAGTGGTACCCGAAGGTCGTCGTGTACGACAAGTACGGCTGGGAGGACCACCCGCTCTATCCGGCTGGGGAGTTCTACGGCGAGTTCGCCACCTACGACGTGACCCTCGACCTCGCCGAGGATCAGGTCATCGGTGCCACGGGGGTGCCGGTGGAGGGAGACCCCGGTTGGGAAAAGGCGAAGGCGGATCGCGGACTCCAAATCGATTATCAGCGCCAATGGTACCGCTCCCCGCTCCCTGCTCCCGGTTGTGCAGTGATGCACGTTGGCGCGGGCCGAAAGTGCGTAAGGTTCCGCGCGCAAGACGTCCACCACTTCGCGTTCTCGCTGAATCCCGCCTACGTGTACGAGGAGGGCCGCTACGGCGATGCGGTGGTGCGGGTGCTGTACCAGCCGCAGGACCGCGGCACCTGGGGCGACGGGCAGGCGGTCGGCACAACCGTGCTCGCGCTCGCCTGGCTCGATTCCCTGTACGGGAAATACCAATGGCCCCAGCTCACCAACGTGCACCGCATCGAAGGGGGCGGCACCGAATTCCCGATGATGATCATGGACGGCAGCGCGTCCGTGGGGTTGATCGTGCACGAGAGCGGGCATCAGTACACGATGGGCCAGCTCGCCAACAACGAATGGCGCGAGGGGTGGCTCGACGAGGGGTTCTCGGATTTCCAGGAAGGCTGGTTCTTCGAGCGGCACGGCGGCCCGCCGGCGTACGACGGCCTCGAACCCGACGTCCTCGGGCTCGACCTCGAGCGCTGGAGTGAGCCGGTCTCCACGGTGAGCGAGCACTTCCAGGACTTCGTCATCTATCAGGAGATGGTCTACTCCAAGGCCCAGCTCTTCTACGAGCAGCTGCGCTACGTCGTGGGTGACGAGGTCATGCGGCAGATCTTGCGCACGTACTTTGCGCGGTGGAAGCTCAAACACGTGGACGAGAGCGCGTTCCGCGAGGTGGCCGAAGCAGTGTCACACCAGGACCTGAAGTGGCTCTTCGCCGAATGGCTCCACGGGACTCCGCTCATCGACTACCGGCTGAAGCGCGTGGAGCGCCACCACCTTCCCGATGGTCGCTGGCGCACGGCCGTGACCATCGAGCGCAAGGGCGACGGCCGCATGCCCATAGAGATCGGCGATCGCGATACGATCTACGCCCGGGCTTCGGGTGAGCCAGTAGTTGAACGCATCGCGTTCACCACGGCGCGGAAGCCCAAACGCCTGATGCTCGACCCGCGGGGGCGCAGCCACGACTACGACATGTTGAACAACCGGGAGAAGCGCCCCTTTGTGGGGCGTGGCGCGGTCGCCCTGAAGCTCGACGACCCTACCCGCGAGACCGCGCGCCGCGACCGCACCGTGAGCGCGTGGTTGCCGGTCGCGTGGTCGAACGATTTCGGCGGTGTCACGCTGGGCTTCCGCAACCGCTCGAACTATCTCGGCCGCTACGACCGTGGCCTCACACTCGGCTCGGTCGCCGCCGGGAGCGGTACCACGGATCGCTTCGGGTTCTACAGCCGCTGGTCCAACCCGATCGGACATCTCATGCCGCGCACCGAGACGAGCGTCGCGGCGTGGGCGGTTGAAGGACGCGCGGGGGTGCAGCTCTCGGTCGATCGGTCGTTGCGCCAGCACCTGGCGTTCGGCTCCGATCCACACGTGGGGTTCGACGCATTGTGGATGGCGACTACCAATCTGGGTTATGTCGACCGGCGCCAGTGGGACGACGCGGGGACGGTCGAAGGAGGCCCGTGGGTGTCGACCTCGTTCCGTCAGGGCGGGGCGCAGGTGCGGGCTCGGCTCGCCGCCCGCGGAGGTGTGGTCTACTGGAACCCCGGGCCGGGGATCGTCTCGGCGACCCGCTACGACATCGAGGGGTTCGGCCGCTTCACCGGGGAGGCGAGCGTGCGCGCGCCGTTCTGGCTCGGCACGACGTTGGGCCTCCGGGTGTTCGGGGGCGCGTACGCCGGCCAATCCGCGCCCGTGCCGCAGCGGCGCATTCCCATCGCCGGCGCCGATCCGTACGAAATGTTCACCGACCCGTTGCTGCGCAGTCGCGGCGCCCTGTTCGTGCGCCCGGACTTCTTCTATCACGCCCCGGGCAACGGCAACCTGCGCGCCTTCCGAAGCGACCTGGGCGGGCGTTGGGCGCTCGCGGCCAACCTCGAGCTGACCCGGTCGCTGTGGCGTGGGCGAGGTATCTTGCGGGACGTGGCGCTCATGGGATTCGCGGATGGCGGGCTGGTGGATACCATGGCGGTCGCGCCGGCGACGCCCGGTCGCGGCTCCACGCCGCTGTACGACGCCGGCGTCGGCCTCGTCACCCGCCAGCAGGTGCGCGACCTGGCGTGGACCATGCGGTTCGAGCTGCCGCTCCTCGTGAACCGCTTCGACTACGCGGCCGACGTGCGGCCCAACGACGGGAGACTCGCGTTCCGGTGGCAGGTCAGCCTGAGCCCCAGCTTCTGATGGACACGCGCTCGAACGATCGCCGCGGGTTTTTCCGTGAGGCGTTCACCCGGCTCGCGCGGGAGGTGGCCACCCGCACCGAGCGGCGGGTGGCACCGCGGAAGTGTTTTCGCCCACCGGGGGCAATCGACGAGTTCGGTTTCCTCGCCTCGTGCACACGGTGCGGCGACTGCATTCCGGTGTGCCCGGTGAACGCCATCATCAAGGCCCCGCCGGGCGCGGGCCTCGCCGCCGGCACGCCCATGATCGACCCCGCCATCCAGGCGTGCGTCGTGTGTGAGGACATGCCCTGCGCGCACGCGTGCCCGACGGGGGCGCTCGTGCCGCCCCCGGGCGGGTGGAGCGAGGTGCACATGGGGGTCCTGGAGCTCGACCCCGAGCGGTGCATCACATTCCAGGGTGTGACCTGCGGCGTCTGCGCGCGCGCCTGTCCGGTGGGCGAGCGGGCGCTCGCGATGGACGCTGGCGGCCGGCCGGTGCTCAGGCCCGAAGGTTGCGTGGGGTGCGGCGTGTGTGTCACCGCCTGCGTGACGACGCCATCGTCTCTGAAACTCAGCCTGCTCCCAGGATGATGAAATCAGCGCATTCCATGACCGACCTTCCCTATCGCGTCGAAAAGCCCTGGGGCCACGAGCTGATCTGGGCCCGCACGGACCGCTACGTCGGCAAGATTCTCCATATCGAGCCCGGGCAGGTGCTGTCGCTGCAATACCACAACAAAAAGGACGAGTCCATCTACGTACTCACCGGAGAGATCATCTTGCGCGTTCAGAAGGGCGATACCTTGATCGAAAAGCGCATGGGGCGGGGAGTCGCCTTCCATATCGAGCCCAAGCTCATCCATCAATTCGAGGCGGTGGTGTCGACCGATCTGCTCGAGGCATCCACCCCCGAGATCGACGACGTGGTTCGGCTCAAAGACCGCTACGGCAGGGTGTGACATGAAAGTCATCGTACCGCTCGCGGGGAAGGGTACGCGGCTCCTGCCGCTCACCAATCGGGTGCCCAAACCGCTGGTGCACGTCGCGGGGCGGCCCGTCATGGACTATGTCATGGACTCCATCCGGGACCTGGATGTCGAAGAGCTCATCGTCATCACGGGACATCTCAAGGAAACGGTCCAGCGGTACATCGTCGAGCACTACGACGTCAAGGCGAGATTCGTCGAGCAAAAGACGTTGGATGGGACGGCGGGTGCCATCAATCTCGCGAGGCCGTTCGTCGACTGTCCGGTGCTCATCATCTTCGTGGATACGCTCTTCGAAGCCGACATGAGTATCGTCAAGACCGCGGACGCGGACGGCGTCATCTGGGTCAAAGAGGTCGAGGACTACCAGCGATTCGGCGTGATCGTGACCGATGCGCGAGGCTACATGAAGAGCATCGTGGAGAAACCGAGCACGCCGGTGTCCCGGTTGGCGAACATCGGCTTGCAGTACGTCAAGGATTGGAAGACGCTGTTCGAGGGCATCGCCCACGTGTTGCAGCAGCCACCAGGTAAGGGCGGCGAGTTTTACCTCACGGACGCGTTCCAGTACATGGTGGACCACGGGAAGCGCCTGCTGACGGCGCCGGTCGCGGGCTGGTATGACTGTGGGAAGGTGGACACCTTGCTCGAGACGAATCAGCATCTGCTCGAGCAGGGGCGCGCACGCGCGCCCTCCGCCCCCGGCCCGCGGTGCCGCATCATTCCTCCGGTCTACGTCGAAGACGGCGTCACGATGCAGGACGTGACCGTCGGCCCCAACGTCTCCATCGAGCGGGGGAGTGTCGTGTCCGACAGTACGATTGCCAACAGCATCCTGGGGCGAAACGTGCGTGTCGTGCGGGCTACCGTGCGCGGTTCGCTCGTCGGGGACGATCAGCACATCGAGGGAACGACCGTTCAGCAGAGCGTGCTCGACGCGGGAGAGCTCGCGCCGGCACGGTAGGAGACACGAGCATGACCGTCGCCGAGGTGCGCGAGCTGTTCGCTTACAATGCCTGGGCCAATCGCCGGCTCTTCGCGGCGCTCCGGACGCTCGCGAGCGACGCGTATTTCCGCGACCTGAAGAGCAGCCACGGCGGCCTCCACGGCACGCTGTGTCACATCGTGTGGGCCGAGCAGTTGTGGCTCAGCCGGTGGACCGGCAAGCCGAAGCCCGCGGTTCACCAGGGAAAAGATCTCGCGACGCTCGACGCGGCGGTGGGGCGGTGGGAGGAGATCGAGCGCGACCGGTCGGCGTTCCTGGACGGGCTCACCGAGCCCCGTCTCGACGAAACGGTCGTGGTGCGGCCGAGCACAGGCGGCGAGTTTCGGCACCCGTTCCATGAGATGTTCCGTCACGCGGGGGACCATTCCTCGTATCATCGCGGTCAGCTCGTGACCATGTTGCGGCAAGTGGGCGTTGCACCTCCGAACACGGGGCTGATCGTGTTCTATCGGGAGCGTGGCGGCCACGCCACGGCAACTGGTTGATCTGCAGGAACTTACTACTAACCGTCGAGTAACTGACCGAAGCGCTTGACCGACACGGGGAACTCAAGTTACTTACTGACCGTTCAGTAATTAATTCTGAGGGGATCTCTACCGTGAGCACCGCCGTCACTCGTTCGAAGCGCCCGTCCCGTCGCCCCCGTCCCTCCCGTGCCCGCCGCCCCCGGTGGCAGCGCCGCAAGGGCGCGCGGCCAGGCGAGATTGTGGCCGCGGCGCTCGAGCTGTTCGTCGAGCGCGGCTACGAGGCCACCAAGCTGGCGGACGTCGCGCGCCACGCCGGCGTGACCAAGGGGACTCTCTATCTGTACTTCGAGAACAAAGAAGCCCTGTTCAAGGCTGTGGTACGGGAGACGATCGTTCCGGTCATCGCGCAGGGTGAAGCGCTGGCGCGGTCCTTCACGGGTAGCGCTCGCGAGCTCGTGGAGCAGCTGATTCGGGAGTACTGGCGTCTGGTGGGCGAGACATCGCTCGCCGGCATCCCGAAGCTCATGATGGCCGAGGCCGCAACTTTTCCGGAGCTCACGCGCTTTTACTACGAAGAGGTGGTGAGCCGCGGGCATCGGCTCATCGGCGGCGTGATCGAGCGTGGCATCAAGAGCGGCGAATTCCGGCCGGTGGACGTCATGCTCGCCGCCAAGCTGGCGATGTCGCCGTTGATGCACGCCGCGTCCGCGCGTCGAGCGTTCGCCGCCTGCATGCCCGAGGGCTTCGACGCCCGGGCGTATCTCGACACTCACATCCAACTCTATCTTCATGGCATCGCAAAACCGTAGTCGTGCATTCATTGTCATTCTGTCGTCCCTTGCCGCCGCGCCGGTCGCGGCGCAGGCTCCGACGTCGGCGCCGCTCACGCTCTCGTTCGCGGACGCCGTGCGCGTGGCCGCGGGGGAGGCGCCGGCCGTGACGGTCGCGACGCTCCGGACGACCGAAGCCGACGCCCGCGTCCGTCAGGCGCGCTCGGCGCTGTTGCCGTCGATCTCGGTCGCCGGCGTGTGGCTCAACCGCACGTTTAACACACAGTCTCTGGGCATTCCGTTTCCGCCGCAGTTCCCGCTCCCGAACCCGGTTCCCCCGTTCAACAACTATGACGGGCGGGTGAGTGCGAGCCAGACGCTGTTTGACTGGTCCAGCGTCTCGCGGGTCCGCGCCGCCCGGACGCAGGCAGACGGGAGTCGCGCGGAGCGCGGTGTGACGGTCGAAGGGTCGGCGCTCACTGCTGCGCAAGCGTACCTCCGCGCGGCGCGGGCACGGGCGGTGGTCGCGGCGCGTCAAGCGGATTCGAGCGTGGCAGCAGAGCTGGTCACACTCGCCCAGGCGCGGAAGGCCGCTGGCGTGAGTCCGGCGATCGATGTGACGCGCGCCCGGGCGCAACTCGTGAGCTCGGAAGGGTTGTTGATCGTGGCGCGGAACCAGCTCGACCGCGCGCACATCGATGTCTCTCGGGCGCTGGGTCTCGATCCCGCCACGCCGCTGACCCTCACGGACTCGCTCGACCCATCGCTGGGCGCGGCCGACGTACCGGGAGATCGGGAGGGGGCCGTGACTGCCGCCCTCGCCAACCGACCGGACTTGCGCGCGGAACTGGCGCGCGGCGCGGCGGCCCGTCAGACCGGCTCGGCGATTCGGGCCGAGCGGCTGCCCCGCCTCGAGGTGGCCGGCGACTACGGCGTGAACGGCCTGACCGTGCCGAGCGCTATCGCCACGCGCGACCTCACGGTCCAGGTCAGCCTGCCGATCCTCGATGGCTTCCACCGCGAAGCGCGGGTCGACGAGCAGGATGCGATCGCGCGCGAGTCGCAAACGCGCGAAGCCGACCTCCGCCGCCAGATCGCGGCCGACGTGGACGCCGCGCTCATCGACCTGCGCTCGGCGCAGGCGCAGGGGGCGGTCGCCGCCGAGCAGCTGCGCCTGGCGGAGGACGAGCTGTCTCAGGCCCGCGAGCAGTTTCGCGCGGGTGTGACCGGCAACATCGAAGTCATCAATGCTCAGTCGAGCCTGATCCGGGCGCGCGATACCGAGATCGACGCGCGGTACGCCGCCGTCACCGCCCGGGTCTCCCTGGCGCGCGCGGTCGGCGTGGCACGGACGCTTCATTAACCGACAACACCGATGGATGACGACATGGCAACGACGATCGAACGTGAGACTCTTCCTCGGGCCTCGAGGCCCACGCCCGAACCGCCGGCCGAAGCGGACACCGCCAAGCCGAAGAGCAGCCGCGGGAGGGTGTTCCTCATCATGGGCGTCATCCTGCTCGCCCTGGTCGGCTTCGGCGCGCGCCGCTGGATCTATGGCCTGAGCCACGTGTCGACGGACAATGCGCAGGTGGACGGTCACGTGATCCCCATCCTCCCGAAGGTCGGTGGGTTCGTGAACGAGGTGCGCGTCGATGAGAACAATCGGGTGAAGGCGGGCGATACGCTCGTCGTGCTCGACGACCGCGATTACAAGGTGCGGTTGGCGCAGGCGGATGCCGATCTCGGCGTGGCGCTCGCGGCGGTCAGCAATCGCACACGAGTGGGTCAGGCCGAAGCGCAGGTCGCCCAGATGCAGGCCAACGCCCAGAAGGCGCGCGCGGATCTCGAGCGGCTGAAGCCGCTGGCCGAGCAGGACATTGTGTCGAAGCAGCAGCTCGATGGGGCGCAGGCGGCTTCGCAGGCAGCCGACGCGGCCCTGGCCGCGGCGCAGGCGGCGCTGGTCGGTGCCGATGCCCGAGTGGCCGCCGCCCGTGCGGCGCGCGATCAGGCGGCGCTCAACCTGTCGTACACGCGCGTGACCTCGCCGTCGAACGGCGTCGTGAGCAAGAAGACCGTCGAGGTCGGCCAGCTGGTACAGGCCGGTCAGCCGTTGATGGCGGCCGTTCCCTTGGACGACATCTGGGTGACGGCCAACCTGAAAGAGACGGAGACGGCCGACGTGCGGCCGGGCGACGCCGCGGATTTCACGGTCGACGCCTATCCCGGCCGGCATTTCAAGGGCCACGTGGAGAGTCTCTCGCCGGCCACGGGGGCGAAGTTCTCGCTCCTGCCCCCGGACAACGCCACGGGTAACTACACCAAGGTCGTGCAGCGCGTCCCGGTGCGGATCCGGCTCGACGGCAAGAACGATCCCGATCGGCCGTTGCGGCCCGGGATGAGCGTGGTCGTCACCATTACCACGAAGTAGGCGAGCTGTGGCGACGACGAGTCTCGAACTGACGTCCCCCTGGCAGGCCGGCTCCGGTGCGGACGTAGATCGGTACAAGTACAAGTACATCATCGCGATCACGGTGTCGCTCGCGTCCGTGCTCGAGCTCCTGGACACGAGCATCGTGAACGTGGCGATCCCCCACATGATGGGGAACCTGGGCGCCACGCTGGATGAGATCGCCTGGGTGTCTACCGGCTACATCGTCGCGAACGTGATCATCCTGCCGATCACGGGGTGGTTGTCCGCGTACTTCGGGCGACGGCGCTACTTCGCCGGCTCCATCGCCCTGTTTGTCATTTCGTCGTTCTTCTGCGGCAACGCGCACTCGCTCGCGGCGCTGGTGTTCTGGCGCATTGTCCAGGGCCTGGGGGGCGGCGCGCTGCTTTCCACCTCGCAGGCGATCCTGTATGAAGAATTTCCTCGCGAGGAATACGGCACCGCGATGGCGATCTTCGGCGTCGGCGTGATGGTGGGCCCCACCCTCGGCCCCACGCTCGGCGGCTACATCACGGACGCGTTCGGCTGGCCGTGGATTTTCTACATCAACATCCCGATCGGCATGCTGGCGCTCGCGTTGTCCCTGAGCTTCATCCAGAACTCGCGTTTTCAACAGCGCACCGAGCGCGTGGACTACGTTGGGCTCGTCCTCCTGGCGGCGGGGATCGGGACGCTGCAGACGATGCTCGAGCGCGGGGAGCGGCTCGACTGGTTCGACTCGCGCGAGGTCATCGCCTACGGGGTGATCAGCGCCCTGTCGCTGATCGCCTTCGTGTGGCACGAGCTCACAACCGACCAGCCCGTGGTGGACCTGAGCATCTTGAAGAGCCGGCAACTCGCGGTGGGCGTGGTATTCGGCGGCGTGCTGGGGGTCTGTTTGTACGCAACCATTTTCGTGCTACCGGTCTATCTCCAAAACCTCCAGGGCTTCACGGCGGAGCAGACCGGCTTCGTGATCCTGCCGGGTGCGCTCGCCAGCGCCTTTACCATGGCGACCATGGGACGCACCACGGGGAAGTTCGATGCCCGGCTCTCGATCCTCGCGGGCGTGGCGATCTTCGCTCTGGCGATGTGGAAGCACGGGCACTTCACGACGGACAGCGGAATGTCGGATTACTTCTGGCCGTTGATCTTCCGGGGTGTGGGCCTCGGGTTGATCTTCGTTCCCCTGACGAACCTGGCGCTGGCCGACCTGCCGATGAGCAAGATCCCGAACGGCACGGGCCTGTTCAACCTGATGCGTCAGCTGGGCGGTAGTGTGGGCATCGCGGTCTCCGCTACTCTCGTGCAGCGGTTCCAGGCGATCCATCGGGCGGACCTGATCGCCAACGTCACCCAGTACAGCGAGGTCACGCGCGAGAGGCTGAGCGGAATCACGTCGGTGCTGATCGCGCAGGGAACCCCGCTGCCGATAGTGGGCGCCAAGGCGCTCGCGGTGGTCAACGTGCAAGTGACGCGGCAGGCGCTGATGCTCTCGTTCGAGCAGCTGTTCCTCCTGTTCGGGGCCTGCTTCGTACTGTCGCTCCCGCTGCTCCTGCTCATGCACAAGAGCAAGTCGCTGCCGGGTGGCGGCGCCGCCGCGCATTAGCGATGACTCCCGTGCGTGTCGGCGACCTGGCTCCGGACTTCACGCTGCCCGATCAGACGGGTACGCCCGTCCACCTCCGCGATCTGCTCGGCCGGACCAAGGTCGTGCTGTACTTCTATCCGAAGGACCAGACTCCGGGGTGTACGCTGGAAGCGCGGGCGTTCCGGGATAGCTATGCGGGCTTCGCGGACGCCGGCGCCGAAGTGGTGGGGATCAGCTCGGACTCGGTGGTCTCGCACCGGCGCTTCGCCGCCAAAGAAGGGCTTCCGTTCCTGCTGCTCTCCGACCGGGGCGGCGCGGTGCGCGAGTTGTACGGCGTCGAGAAGACGCTCGGGATCCTTCCGGGCCGCGTGACGTTCGTGATCGACACGACCGGCGTGGTGCGCCACGTGTACTCCTCACAACTCCGGGCCACACGGCACACACGCGAAGCGCTCGACGCCGTGGACGACCTGCGCGCGCGTCCGGAAAGCGCCCGGTGACGGACCGCGTCGCCCTGATCACCGGGGCGTCGAGCGGCATCGGACTCGAGCTGGCCAAGTTATTCGCCCGCGATGGGCACGATCTCGTGCTCGTCGCCCGGCGAGAGGATCGGCTGCAAGCCCTCGCGGACAAGCTCACCGATCGCCACGATGTGCGGGCGACGGTGATCGCAGCGGATCTTGCCGATCCGTCCGCCCCGCCGGAGGTGGCGCGTCGCGTCGAGGCGGCCGGGCTCGAAGTGCAGTTCCTGGTGAACAACGCCGGATACGGGCTGACAGGCGAGTTCGCCCGTACGGATGTCGCGACCGAGCTGTCGATGATTCAGGTGAACGTCGCCGCGCTCACGCACCTGACCAAGCTCTTCCTCCCCACGATGGTCGCTGAGCATCACGGGGCGATCCTGAACGTGGCCTCGACGGCCGGGTTCGTACCCGGACCGCTCATGGCCGTGTACTACGCGACCAAGGCCTACGTGATCTCGTTCTCGGAGGCGCTCGCGGAGGAAGTACGGAACGCCGGTGTGACCGTGACCGTGCTGTGCCCCGGCGCCACGCGCACCGAGTTTCAGGAACGCGCCGGCCTCGATCTCGAGGCCCGACCGTTGCAGCGGTTTTGGGTAGCGGATGCGGCGAGCGTCGCTCGCGCGGGGTACGACGGAATGCTACGCGGGAAGCGCCTCGTCATTCCCGGTCTGATCAACAAGGTCATGGTCGGAGCGACGCGTGTCGCATCGCGGGTGCTGCTCGCGAAAGCGGTGCGGCGCGTGCAGGAGCGCGTGCGCGCCTAACGCATCTCCGCCATCGCTGCCGTCACGAGGAGCGCTCGAACGACGCCGAGCGCTCCTTCGACGTTTTCGAACCACTCGGTTGCGAGGTGTGCGTCGCCCGCCTTGCCGCCGGCGCCGAGCGCGATCGCCGGAATACCCAGCGCGATCGGTACGTTCGCATCCGTGGAGGCGCTCGCGAGCTCGGCGTCCCGGCCCAGGGCATGATTCACCGCGACGGCGGCCTGCACGAGTGGGTGTGCGCGCGGGGTAATGCCCGAGGGCCGGTCACCCACGAGCTGCATCTCGAGGCGGAGCGCCGGCGTGCTCGCCGTACGGCGACGGTTCTCGTCGTCGGCGGCGCGCTCGAGGGCGGCCCGCACCGTGACGTCCAGCTGGGCGAGCGCGTGCGGGTCTTCGCTGCGCAGGTCGAGATCGAGCCACGCCTCCTGCGGAATGGAATTGAGGCCGGTCCCGCCACCCAGCCGAACGACCGCGCACGTGGTACGCGGCCGCGAGCCATTGGCGGCAGGGGCGGGGAGGTCCGCGAGCAGGGCGGCGGCACGGCCCACCGCGTTGGCCGGGTTCGCGACGCCGAAGGCGGCCCACGAGTGCCCCCCCGGACCGCGGAACGTGATGTGATATCGCTTGGAGCCTAAGGCGCGATGGATCACCCGCTCGAGCCCGGCGCCGTCCAAGGCGATGAACGCGACGGGTTTGGGCAAGGGTTGGGGCGAGGGTTGGGGCAAGGCATGCCTTGCCCCAACGTTTTTCCCGTTCAGGAGGTATTTCACCCCCCGCAGGTCTCCCGATCCTTCTTCGCCGACCGTCGCCGCGAACAGGATCGGTCGCGCCGTCGGGACACGCGCGGCGACCATGGCCTCGGCTACGGCGACGAGCGCCGCGAGGCCGCGCGCGTTGTCGGAGATACCGGGGCCCTCGAGGCGGTGGCCGCGTCGCTCAACGGCGACGTCCACATCCGCGCCGAACACCGTATCGAGATGCGCCGCCAGGATGACCGGCGCCGCGCCGTCACCGTTTTTTCCGAACCAGCCGTGGACGTTGCCCGCGTGGTCGACGGTGACGTCGGCGAGCCCGATTTCCCGGAACAGCTCGGCCACGCGCGCCGCGCGCCGGTCCTCCGCCCCCGTCGGGGCCGGAATGGCGGAGAGCGCGGTCTGACGGGCGAGCGTCACTTCGTCGGTGCGCTCGATATGATGGCGCGCCGCGCGGATACGTTCGTGCGCGAGGAGGCGGGAGACCGCGTGATCCATTGGCTTTCACACTAACCCGCTTGACGCTGGGGGGCGAGAGGGTGAACCTACCCGCATGGACGAGCGCGAGCTGATCCACGACTGGAATCGGGCCGCCGGGAACGCGGCCTTCGACTGGTCGCGGGCCCGCGTGGACCTGAACGACGAGACGCTCCGCGACGGCCTCCAGTCTCCCTCGGTGCGCGACCCCTCGATCGACGTCAAAAAGCGGCTGCTGCATCTGATGGCCGACCTGGGGATCGTGGCCGCGGATATCGGCTTGCCCGGGGCCGGCCCGCGGGTGGTGGAGCAGGTCCGGGCGCTCGCGACCGAGATCCGCGACGCCAGGCTCCCGATCGCCCCGAATTGCGCCGCGCGCACCGTGATCGCGGACGTCGAGCCGATCGTGCGGATCTCCGAAGAGGTCGGCATGCGCATCGAGGCCGCGACGTTCATCGGCTCCTCCCCGATTCGTCAGTACGCCGAGGATTGGACCCTCGACCGGATCGTGAAATCGACCGAGGAGGCGGTGACGTACGCGGTCAAGCACGGCTTGCCCGTCATGTACGTCACCGAGGACACCACCCGAGCCAAGCCCGAGGCGCTCAAGGCGTTGTACGGTGCCGCGATAGAGTGTGGCGCGACCCGGATCTGCCTGGCCGATACGGTCGGCCACGCCACGCCGGACGGCGTGAAAGCGTTGGTCAAATTCGTCAAGGGAGAAATCGTCAAGCAGCACGACGTCAAGATCGACTGGCACGGACACCGCGACCGGGGCATGGGGCTGATCAACTGTCTGGCCGCGATCGAGGCAGGCGTGGACCGCGTGCACGGCACGGCACTCGGCGTTGGCGAGCGGGTGGGGAACGCGGAGATGGACCTGCTGATCGTCAACCTGAAGCTCCTGGGGGCGCACCGCCACGACATCCGACGCTTGCCCGAGTACTGCCGGCTCGTGGCGGACGCGGTGGGCGTACCGATCCCGGTCAACTATCCCGTGATGGGGGCGGACGCCTTCCGCACCGGCACCGGCGTGCACGCGGCTGCGATCATCAAGGCGAAGCGGAAGGGTCACGCGTGGCTGGCCGATCGCATCTACAGCTCGGTCCCGGCGGAGGAATTCGGGCTGGAGCAGAAGATCGAGATCTCGCCGGTGTCGGGACTGTCGAACGTGAAATACTGGCTCGAGACGCACGGGTACGACGCGGAGGACGAGGCGGCGTGCCGGGCATTGTTCGAGGCGGCGAAGCGGACCGACCGCGTGCTCTCGGACGAAGAGTGCCACCGGCTGCTCAAGCAAGCGGCATGGCGCTAGGGACGTTCCGGGAAATCGAGCGCGCGTACCTCGACCTGCGGTGGCACCTCGATCCGGTGGCCGCAACGCAGGCCGGTGTGAAACGGTACGATCACCGCTACGGGCGGTACGGACTCACCGCGCTCCCCCCCCACCTGGCGGCGCTCAAGTCCCTCGCCGCCGCGCTCGAAGAAGTACCAGCCGATCAGCTCGAAGAGGAAATCGACCGCACGGCGCTGTTGAACGACCTGCGCGTGACGGTGCGGCGCTTCGAGCGCGAGCGACCTCAGGCCAGGAATCCGGGGTTCTGGCTCGCCCATTTGCTGGGGGGGCTCCACTTCCTCCTGGGCCGTCGGGATCGGACGCCCGAGGAGAAAGCGGTGGCCCTCGCGGGGCGGCTCGAAGACGTCGCGGGGTTGCTGGACGACGCGCGCGCGACGCTCGTGGAGCCGGTGCGCGTGTTCGTCGAAACGGCGCTGAGTGTCAACGCGGGCGGGCTGGCGCTGGTCCGGGAAGTCGGCGCGGGCTTCGACGAGCGCGTCGCGAAAGCGGCCGCGGGCGCGATCGACGCGATGACCGCGTTTTCGCTCGACCTCGAGCGCCGGCTCGACGCCGCCTCCGACGAGTTCGCCCTGGGCGAAGACGACTTCAACTTCCATCTCCATTACGAGCACGCGCTCCGCGATACGGCGCCTGAGCTGTGGCGCTACGGACATCATCTAAAGGAAGAGGTCGAAGCCGACCTGGCGGCCCGGGCGGGGCGTCTGGACGGAGGGAAGCGCTGGCAAGACGTGGCGGACCGGTTGCGCGCCGATCATCCTCCTGCCGCGGAGCTGGTGGAGGCGTACGCGCGGGAGATGACCCGGGCGCGCGAGTTCGTGGCGGCGCGCGGGCTGGCGCCGATCCCGGAAGCGCCGCTCGACGTCGTGCCGACGCCGGCCTTCATGCGGCCGGTCATTCCGTTCGCTGCCTACGATAGTCCCGGGGCGTACTCGACGGACCGCACCGGTTGGTTCTACGTGACCTTGCCCGATCCTTCGCTGCCGGCGGGGGCGCAGGAGCGCCTCCTGCGCGATCACTGCCGCTACGAGCTCGCCGCCACGGCGCTGCACGAGGGCTATCCTGGTCATCACCTGCACCTGGTGCACGCGCAGCAGCAGCCCTCGGACACGCGCAAGAACATCTGGACGCCGCTGACGGTCGAGGGCTGGGCGCTCTACTGCGAGGACATGATGGGAGAAGAGGGCTTCTACCGCTCGGAAGAGGAGAAATTTTTCCAGCGGGTCCATCTCCTGTGGCGCGCGGTGCGAGTCCTCTTGGATGTCGGCTTGCACACGCGCGGCATGACGTTCGCCCAGGCGGTGGACTATCTCGCCGCCAATCTGGGCGTGGATCGGGCCAATGCGGAGGCGGAGGTACGGCGGTATTGCGCCGAGCCGGCGCAGCCGCTGTGCTACGCGGTGGGGCGGCGGGACATCCTGGCGTTGCGCGACGACTTTAGGGCCGCGCGGGGGAGCGCGTTCACGCTCCGCGGTTTCCACGACGCGATCCTGCGCTACGGCGGTCTGCCGGTCACGCTGATGCGCTGGGGATTGGGTTTGAATGCCGCCTAGGGACCCGGAGGGTCTCCCCCGGCAGGTGAAGCTGTTCGGCTGCGTCTCTCTCCTCAACGATTTCGCGAGCGAGATGATTTATCCGCTCCTCCCCGCGTTCATCACGGGAGTGCTGGGAGCGGGGCCGCAGGCATTGGGAGCGCTCGACGGCGCGGCCGAGTTCGCGGCGGCGGTCGTGAAACTCGGCGCCGGGCGTCTGGCCGACCGTGTGCCGCTCCGCGGGCCGTTGATCGTGCTCGGCTATTTCATCGCGGTGGTCGTGCGGCCGATCATCGCGGTGACCGGCGCGGCGTGGCAGGTGATCGGCCTCCGCGTGGTGGATCGGCTAGGGAAGGGACTGCGCACGCCGCCGCGCGACGCGCTGATCGCCGATGTCACACCGGCGGACCTCCGCGGGCGCGCCTTCGGCCTGCAGCGGGGGATGGATCACGCGGGCGCGGTGCTCGGTCCGATCCTCGCGTGGTGGCTGCTCGCGTCGGGGAGCGCGAATCTGCGGAGCGTGATTGCCGCGAGCATTGTGCCGGGGATTGCGGTGCTAGTGCTGGCGATGTGGGCTGTAAGAGATGGTGGAGATCGGTGGAAGACGGTGGAGGATGGTGGAGGTAAGGCGCCACCGTCACAACCTCCACCAACTTCCACCAACCTCCACCGTCCTCCACCAACCTCGCGAGGAGCTCCCCTTGCCGCGATCTCTCTCTTCTATCTCCTCCGCATGCCCGACACCCTGATCATCCTGCGCTCGCAGCAGCTCGGGGTGCCGGTGGCGGTGGTGCCCTTGCTGTGGGCATCCGTGCACGTGGTGCGCTCGTCCTCGAGCTTTTTGGGCGGGTCGGCGACCGATCGGCTCGGGCCTCGGCAGACGATGTGGCTGGGCTGGCTCGTCTACGCGATCCTCGCGGTCGGGATGGCGCGCGCAGGCACCGCAGCGGCGGCGTGGGGCTGGTTCCTCGCGTTCGGCCTGGTCGCCGGGCTGACGGAAAGCCCGGAGCGGGCGCTGGTGGCGCGGTTGGCCGGCTCCCACCAAGGGAGCGGGTTCGGGATGTATCACGGGGTTACTGGATTTGCGGCGCTCGTCGGAGGGGTTGCGCTCGGTGCTGTGTTTCAGGCGTACGGCGCACGACCGGCGTTCCTCGCGAGCGCGGTGGGGGGAGTTGCGCTCGTCATTGTCTGGCCGCTGGTCACGACACGTGAACGGAGGGAACCATGAGAATTGTTTCGATCGCCCTCGCTGCCTTTCTACTTCCAGTGGCACTCCATGCTCAGGACCGCCAGGTGCTGCACGGCCCGGGCGAGGTGAGCGGGCTGCCGTTCTCGATGGCCGTGCGGGTTGGCAACATGCTCTACCTGTCGGGGCAGATTGGTAATAAGCCCGGCACGCGCGAGCTCGCGGATACCGGCATCGCCGGGCAGACCCGCCAGGCGCTCGAGAACATCAAGACGGTGCTCGCCTCGGCTGGGAGTTCGCTCGACCGCGCGGTGAAGTGCACCGTGTTCCTCGCCGACATCAAGGATTATGCGGCGATGAACGCAGTGTACGCGACGTTCTTCCCGAAGGACCCCCCCGCGCGCTCGACGGTGGCCGGGAGCGGGCTCGCGCTCGGCGCGCGGGTGGAGATCGAGTGTATGGCGGTGCGGTAGCGCCAGCTTGTTTCCTATCAGGAACAGCCGGGGCTTCGGTCGGCCGTCACTCCACTCGTAGTGACCACTGCCCGCCAACCGATACTGGAGAGCGGATGAATGGAGGCAGACCCGTAGGTGACAGCAGGAGTGGTCACCGAATGGACTTCAACGGGGACTGGGTCCGCGTAGGCGTTGACCGTCGTACAGGCGCTGTCCTTCGGCGCGAGATGGGCCACCCCGGGGTCCAAAGACTCCTCGCCCTCGGCCCGGATGAACACGGTATCGCTCGTGCTGTTTACCAACCGCAACTGAACCTTGACGGGCCATGTCGGCGGCTTGATCGCCTCGTGACCGCACGCGATCAGCAGTGTGCTTGCCACGACCACCGCCGCCACGCCGGCCGTGTGTCTACCCCCACCGGGTTTCATGAAGAGGCTCGGAAGGGTGTGAGGCACGCCACCCCGCCTGTCAGTGCCCGCTCGGCGTACGGGTGGACATCCAGATGTCGCTGCCGCCCAGCCCGCCCGCACGCGTCGAGGCGAAGATGAGGGTCCGACCGTCGTAGGAGAGCGTCGGTTGGTTCTCGCCGGCTTCCGTATTCAGCGGCATCCCCATGTTCACAGGCGGTGACCACGGGTCGTGCACACTGCGGCGGGTAGACGTCCACAGGTCATTCCCGCCGAGCCCACCTGCGCGACTGGAATGCAGAAATATTTCGCGGCCGTCGATTCGAACCGACGGGTGCGCATCGTTGACCGCCGGGTCTGGATCGTTCAGCTCCGTGACCGGAACCGCGGGACCGCGGGTCTCACCATCGGCCGTCACTGCTGCCACGTAGATGTCCAAGGCCGACCCGTTCGGCCCGCGGGCGAAATACAGGTTCGCAGGCCCGTCTTCCGCGCTTTGGAGGTAAAAACCGCCCGCTTCGAACCCGGCGGTGTTCACGTCTGGTCCCAGATTCACCGCTGGTCCCCATCCCAAGTCGTCGCTCTTGTCGACGCGACGCGCGACGTAAATGTCGTTTGATCCCTGGCCGCCGGCGCGGTCGCTCGAGAAAAAGAGCAGGTGCCCGTCGGGGGAGACGGCCGGAGCCGCGTCGAGTCCGGGGCCGTTCACGTTCGGCCCCAGGTTCACCGGCTCGCCCCACGGCGCGTCGAGCGCGGCGCGGCGTGAGACCCAGATGTCGGCGCCGCCCTGCCCGCCGCTGCGGGTCGAGACGAAATAAAGACTCAGCTCATCGGGCGACAGTGCGGCGTTCATCTCATTGGCCCCGGAGTTGACCGGCGCGCCAAGGTTCACCGGCTCGGACCATTCCGAGTTGGCGAACGACATTGCGACGATCCTCGGAGCAGCCGGGCCGGATTCCGGTTGGCACCCGAACAGGACGGCCGGCACGAAGAGCGCCGCGAGTCTCCCAATCGATCGTATGGACATGAGACCTCCTTGATACGCGATCATGGCCGCGGCGGGTGGGACGAGAGCGGCTTCAACGCCCTCGCTGTGTGCCGCGCGCCGCGGGCCATCTGTGCCACCCGGAGCGGCGCCGGTCCCGGCGCGCCCGCCTGGCCGAGCACCCCCACCGGCGCCCAGGTCTCGTTCCCCGTGCCGTCGCCGATCTGACCCCAGCCGTTGTAGCCCCAGCAATACGCCAGGCTCCCCGTAGTCAGGCCGCAACTGTGCCACCGCCCGAACGCGCTCGCCGCCGCAAAGCTGAGCCCGCCGGCGATCAACGTCGGCGCCGGAGCGAAATCGGTCGTGCCGGTCCCCAGTTGACCGTCGCTGTTGGATCCCCAGCAGTAGCCGGCACCCGTCGCTGTCACACCGCAACTGTGGAAGATGCCGGCGCTGATGCTCGTAAAGGCGACACCGCCATCCACCGGGAGCGGGGTGGTGCTGCAGTCGAAGAAGAACCCTCCGAAGGAGCAGGTCTCCGTCGTGGAGACACCGAGCTGGCCGTCGGCGTTGTCGCCCCAGCAATACCCTGCGCCGCCGGACGTGACGCCGCACACGTGAAACTGCCCGGCGCTTAACGCCACGAAGGTGAGGTTACCCGAGACTGCAACGGGTGCGGTGCTGCACGGCTCGCTACTGCACACTTGGGGACCCGTAGGTCCGATCCCGAGCTCGCCGGCAGAGTTGTTGCCCCAGCAGTACGCAGCACCGCCTGCGATCAAACCGCAGGCGAACTCGTTGCCGACCACGATGTGTTCGAACGCGATGCCGCCCGTTACCGCTACCGGCGTCCGCGAGCTCGCGGTCGACCCGTCACCCAGCCCGCCAACCGGGTTGTCGCCCCAGCAAAACGCGGCGGAGGATTCGAGAGCGCACGTCAGAACCCAGCCAGCAGTGATCGACGAGAACGTGTGACCCCCAGCGACGGCGAGGGGCGTCGAGCTGCAAGGCTCAGCGTCGATTCCGCATACCTGCGCGCCAGGTGTCCCCGCGCCGAGCTGGCCGGCGGCGTCGTCGCCCCAACAGTACGCAGTGCCGCCGGCCGCCAGACCGCAGCTGTGAACCCCGCCCACAGTGATGCTGGTCAGGCTCGTGAGGTTGGCGACCAGTTCGGGAGCAAAGGCGTTCGCTTTCGCGCCGTCGCCTATCTGGCCGTAAGTGCCGTTGCCCCAGCAGTAGGCCGTCCCGCCCGTAGTCAGGCCGCAGGAGTTGTAGGCGCCCGCGTAGACTGCCGCGAAGGTCACGACGCCCACGCCCACCGTCGCCGAACCGCTCTTGGACTCGGCGGTGGCGGTAATCGTCGCGGAGCCCGATGCAACTCCGGTGACGACACCCCACGCATCGACGGTTGCAATGGCCGGCGCGTCGCTGGTCCACGCGACCGTGGGGCCGACCCGCCGGCTTCCACTCGCGTCGGTCATGATCGGACGTAGTCGGGCCGTTCCGCCCGCGACGATTGAGCGGGTCGCGGGTGACACGCTCACGGACGTCACCGCGCCTCCGCCGCGCACGGCCGTCCACGTTCCGGGCCCGGACGAGCACTGAATGGACCCATTCGTCAGACGATCAGGTGGGGAGCCGGCCACATCGGCGGAGAAAGAGCAGTCCGCGACCGACAGACTGACCGAGATGGCTCCGGCCGCGGAATAGCTGAGTGCTCCGGTGACGGGGCCCGAAAAGGAGTGATCGATCGAACCGTCCTGCAGATCGCATGTGCCCACGAGATCGTCGGTCCCCCCCAGGCCGCTTCCGGTCACGCTGAGCACGTATGATCCAGTGTCGTTGCAAGCGAGTGGACTGCCGAATCGCGACGTGTAGTTCCACACGCCCGTGAGGTCGACGCGCTGTACGCACGCGATTTGGAAAGCGACCTGCGCGTTTCCGCCGGCGGTGACCGTGACCCCTCGCGGATTCTGGGACGCGATTGGGCAGTTCACCGCCGCTCCGCCCAAGAGCAGCGAGTAGGTGCCCGGACGCACGTCCGAAAACGTGACCTTCCCGTTGACGCCGATCGGCAGTGTCGTCGAGCCCGATGTGCCGGGTGTCGTGTCGCCCTGGAGTGTGACGCCATATCCGTCGGGGTCGACGTCCGCCCCGGTCGTCGCGGTCGTTACCTCGATCTTCCCGGTGGTGGGGGGCTCGGTCCCCTTGCACGCAAGAGCTGCGAGCGCGACCGCGGCGAACAGAGTTGGTATGCTGCTACGGACGTTGCAGTTCATGGCTCGCTTCTCCGTTCGGGTGCTGGTGGTGGCGGCGCGATCCAGGCGACTGCCGTGTCGCAGGTCGTCGAGACGTACGCCACGCCCCACCCGACGCGCGTTGCTGCGGGCGCGCATCCAGGATCGACGGCACTTGCGCAGCCCACGATCAAAGTGGTCGCCGCAGTTGCTTGTATTGCGAGAAGTCCTCGATGGGCGCGACGCGCGGCTTTCATAAGGTCCTTGTGCATTGCGTTTCAATCGGTTACGCGACGACTCTCGTCGCTGGTTGCAACGGCCCCGGGGCGGCGTATCTTCCGCAAAGGTGCGCACATAGGGTTTGCCGAGGGTTTGGTGTCCGTTAGACGGCGGCTAACGGCGCGCACCCGTGAGGTCGGGGCCATGCTCCGGTTCCGGATGCTGGGGACTGTGGATCTTGAGGACGCCGAAGGACCGGAGGTACGCTCCGTTCTGCGGCGGCCCAAGCTGTTGGCCCTACTCGGTTATCTCGCCGCCGCCCGCCCCCGTGGCTTTCATCGCCGTGACACTCTCGTCGCCGTGCTCTGGCCCGAGCTCGACAACGCGCACGCACGAAACGCGCTGCGTCAGGCCGTCCACTCGCTCCGGGAAGCCCTCGGGCGCGACGCGCTGCTCGCGAGCGGAGAGGAAGCACTCGGGCTCAACGAGAGCTGCGTCTGGTGCGATGTCCGTGCGTTCGACGGAGCGCTCGACGCCGGGCAGGCGGAGCAGGCGCTCGAATTGTACGGGGGCGGGTTACTCACCGGCCTCCATGTTCCGGGTGTCCCCGAGTTCGAACGTTGGCTCGACGAAGAGCGAGAGGACCTGCGGCGGCGCGCGTGTCGAGCGGCACAGGTCTTGAGCGAGGAGGCGGACGCAGCCGGCCGAGTGACCGACGCGGTCGCCTGGGCCCGGCGGCTGACCGACTTGTCCCCGTTTGACGAGACAGCCTTACGGCGCCTGGTCGAGCTATTGGATCGCGGCGGTGATCGAGCGGGGGCGGTGCGCGCCTATGGGGAATTCGAGCGGCGACTCGAGCGCGACCTGGAGGTCGAGCCGTCGTCGGAGACGCACGCGCTCATGCATGAGATCCGCGCCCGCAAGCGGACCGCGGAAATCGTGGCGGCTCGTGAGCAACGTGCCACGCCGGTCGGCGTATTGGAGACGGACCGGCACCCGATTCAAGACGGATCTCGTCCCGTGGCGCCGCGCAAGCGCGTGGTCCCCGTTCTCGCGCTCGTGGTTGTGGTCCTGCTGATGGGTGCGTTGTTGCTATTGCGAACCCACAGCGGCGCGCGGCGGGCCGAAGCCGCCCGGAGCCAGAAGCGGCTCGTGGTACTTCCCTTCACCAATCTGGGGCCATCCGAAGACGAGTACCTCACCGATGGCGTCACGGAGGAGATTTCGGCGCGATTAGCCGCCATCCATCGCCTCCGAGTCATCGAAGGCCCGGGTGGGAATCCCTCTCAGCGCACGAAAAAGACCGCGCAACAAATCGGCTCCGAGCTCGGAGCGGATTACATCCTTGAGGGAAGGCTTCGGTGGCAAAAGCAGGACCAGGGCCGCGCCCGCCTGCGCGTCACGCCCCAGCTGATCAGCGCGGCGGACGGCACGATTTTGTGGGCCGAGGTCTACGACGAGCCCTTAGACGAGATTTTCAAAGTCCAGTCCGATGTCGCTCACAAAGTGGTAGCCGCGCTCGACGTGACCCTGCTCGAGCCGGAACGCCGCCTTGTGGAAGCCACGCCGACCGGCAACCTCCAGGCATACGACTATTACCTCCGCGGAAAAGATTACATGCATCGCGGCACGGAGGAACGCTTCGCGCGAACCGCCCTCCGGATGTACGAGAAGGCCGTGGAGCTCGATCCAGGCTTCGCGCTGGCCTACGCCGAGCTCTCCCAGGCGCATACTCGGCTGTACTGGTTCTACTACGACCACTCGGAGGCACGCCGAGCGAAGGCGAAGCGGGCTGCAGACAAAGCATTCGAGCTGGACCCGGGGCTCCCGGAAGCGCACGAGGTGATGGGCTTCTACTTCCTTGGCACGATGGAGTACGACGACGCCTTACGAGAATTCGATGCCGCGGCGGCCGGTCGGCCCAGCGACAGCCGCATCTACATCGGCAAAGGCGCGGTCTGGAACCGGCAGGGGAATCCCCGCCTGGGGCTCGTAGAGTACGAGAGAGCGCTACAACTCGATCCCGGGTCCCCCATCGTCGCCAATAGCTATGCGCAGGATTACGACCGGCTGCGCGAGTTTGCGCGCGCCGAACCCCTCTACGACCGCGCGATCGCCCTCTCGCCGGACTGGTTCTATCCGTACTTCTGGAAGGCGGGGATGTACCTGCGATGGGACGGCGCTACGCGGCGGGCCCGTGCCGTGCTCGATGAGTCGCAGTCCGTCGGCGTCGGCGACAATCCCCTCATCGTCTTCGAACGAGTGCTGGTCGATGTCTTCGACCACGAGTACGACGCCGCGCTCGGACAGCTCGCGCGAGGGAATCCGGACGTCATGCAGGACCAGTTTCGGTTTATCCCGAGAGCCCAGCTGTGCGCACAGCTCTATGGTCTGACGCGTCGTCACGACCTGGAGCGAAGCTACTACGACTCGGCGCGAGTCTTTGTCTCCAGGCGGGTTCAGGAACGGCCCGACGATCCCCGTTTGCACAGCGCCTTGGGAATCGCCTACGCCGGCCTCGGCCGAAGACAAGAGGCCATTCAGGAAGGCCGGCGGGCGACCGAGCTCATGCCGGTCGGCAAGGAGGCGTACCGAGGATATTATCGCGCGTGGGATCTGGCTCGGATCTATACGATGGTGGGGGAGTACGACGCCGCCATCGCCGAGATCGAGCACCTCCTGTCCATTCCTGGACACCTGACCGTCCCATGGCTGCGCATCGATCCCACCTGGGATCCGCTGCGCGGGGACCCACGGTTTCGCAAACTGATCTCGGAGCAGCCGCGCTCGTCTTCAGGGCTAACGAATAGAGGCGAGTAAGTAGCCCGCTGCCGCGAGGATGATCGGCGCCGAGTACACTCCCGGCATCGCTCTCCTCATATAGGCCGACCCCACGAGGTGTAGCACCCCGTTCCCCGCCATCACGATACCGAACACGTACGCCACCGGCCGCAACCCGGGAGCCCCACGGAACGCAACCGGGGTCAGGCTCGCCAGCACGAGCACCGCCACGACGAGCCCCGTGAGCCACACGCGAAACGTGAAGGTCGGGATCAAGAGAAAAGGAAAGCGCGCCCGAATCGCCCGTGCGGTGGTGTTGTATACGGAGAGAAAGTCAGTACGCGCTTCATCCGCCACGTGGATCGCGAACGCCACACACAACGCCGCCCACGCGACGCCGTAGCTCGCGCTCACGCCGCGGAAATCCCTTGCTTAGCGTCGAGCATCTGCCGCACGCGGCCGAGCAGGTCGGCTACCGACCAGGGCTTGTGCAGCACCGGCAGATCGGGGTCGAGCTTCTCCGCCGAGTCTGCGTCTCGCGCCGCGTAGCCGCTCATGAAGAGAAACGGAATGGAGTGGCCCGCTCGCACGACCGCTTCGTGCAGCTCGGGTCCGCCACATCGGGGCATGACGACGTCCGAGACTACGAGACGAATCTCCTTGGCGTGGACCCGCACCACGTCGAGCGCCTCGACGCCGTCCTCGGCGGTGAGCACGCGATAGCCGGCGCGCTCGAGCGCGCGCTGCGCCACCCGACGAATACCTGCCTCGTCTTCCACGAGGAGGATCGTCTCCGAGCCTCCGACGCCGGGAGGCGGTGCGGCGCGGGGGCGCGCGGGCGCCGCCACGACCCGCGTGGCCGCCGGGAAATACACGCGAACCGCGGTCCCGCGACCGGGCGCCGAGTCGACATTCACCAGGCCCCCGTGCTGTCGCACCAGACCGTACACCATGGCCATGCCGAGGCCGGTGCCCACGCCCGGCGGCTTGGTGGTGAAGAACGGCTCGAACAGGCGTTCCTGCACGGTGGCATCCATTCCCGCGCCGGTGTCGGAGACCGTGAGACACACATACAGACCCGCCCGGCCGTCCCCCATCGCGTCACGGAACTGGTCGTCGAGCGACCGGGGCTCGACCACGATGTTCAAGGCACCGCCGTGGGGCATGGCGTCCCGCGCGTTGGTGGCGAGGTTGAGCAAGATCTGCTCGACGGCGCCCGGGTCGGCCAGCACCGGAGGGCAATCTGGGGCCGCCGTGACACCTACGTCGATGCTTTCAGGCAACAGGCGCCGCAGCATCTCCGAGAGATCCCGCACGAGCCGCGTGAGCTCGACCGGCCCCAGCTCGAGCTGACCCGTACGGCTGAAGGCGAGGAGCTTGCGGACCATCGCCGCGCCCTTTCTGGCCGCCGCCTCGATTTCGGCGAGGTCGGGCCCGGGCTCCTCGCCGACCGGGACGTCGCTCTTCACCAGCTCGACGTTGGAGAGGATGATCGTCAGGAGGTTGTTGAAGTCGTGGGCGATCCCGCCGGTAAGCTGTCCGATCGCCTCCATCTTCTGCGCCTGTCGCAGCTGGCCCTCGAGCGCGCGCCGGTTGGTCTCCGCCGCCCGCGCGTGGCGCGCGAGGCGCCAGGAAAGCGTGGCACCGACCGCAATGAGGAATGCGGCCGTCCCGAGGATCACGCTCCAGAGGACGCGCCGTGCCCAGCGCGCGCCCGCCCCCAGCGTCGCGGAGAACCGGTCCTCGAGCGCCGCCAGTCGGGCGTCGACGCGGTCGACGCGGTCGAGCAAGCCCGCGAGGCGAACGGCGTCCGGCCGGGCACGAGTCGCTGCCGCGTGAATCGAGTCGCCGAGCGCCGCCAGGTCCGCGATGCCGCTGTCGCCCGCCGCCCAGATGTCGATGGCTTCCGATACGTAGCTCACGTGCCGGAATCGGCGGAAGAACCACGCGAGGCCATCCACGTCCTCAGGGTGGATGCGGCCGCGGAGGAATCCCTCGCGCACCAGCCGGTAGTCGGGCCGCGGGCGGTCGAGCTCCATTCGTGCCTGGCGGTCGCCGAGCTGCACGTCGAGCAGTTGGCGAAAGTGCCCGTATTCCAGGGTATCGCCGGACCGGGCGTAGCGGACCAGTCGGTACGTCGCGTCCTTCTGTGCCTTGGACCACAGTCCCTCGCCGCCGACATACGCGCGGACGGCGGAGAGGGTCTCGAACCCGAAATACGTGATGGCCGCACTCCCGCCGACCGTGACCGCGAGCAATGCCCAGAACGCAAGCATCTGCCGACCCGGCGCGTCGAGCCGAGGGATGCCACGGGGAGGGGGAGCCTGCACGGTCGCTAACAGCAGCGGACGCCCTTTCCCTTCGATTCGAAAAACTGATCGACGTACTCCCGCTCCGTGAGCCGCGGCGGATGCCCGGCGCTGCGGCAATGCTCGAGGTAGGCCTGGTAGTCGGGTGCGCCGATGATGCGGCGGACGATTCGGAGCAGCTGTTGCACGAGGGGAGGCGTGCCGACGTGCCGCCCTGCCACCATGTTAGTCTCCCGCCGCATACGCACTCTCCACATACGGCGCCTCGTGTACGACGGCCACCTTGCGCCGCGAGAGCACGAGCCACCACTCGCGCAGCGATGTCACGATCAGGACCGTCACGACCGCCATAAAGAGCAGCGCCATAAACGTGTTCAGACGGTCGTTGAAGATCAGGCGGCGCGCGTCGGGGCTGGTCGATCCCGCGAGCGACGCGGCATGCGCCAGGAACCCGAGCCGGGGATCGGGGGAGAACACCTTCTGCCATCCGGCGGTCATGGTCACCGTGACGAGCCAGGCCAACGGCGCGGCTGTCACCCATGCGAATCGGGCCCGCCCCATCTTGATGAGGATGGTGGTGCCGACGCACAGGGCCACGGCGGCGAGGAGCTGGTTCGAGATCCCGAACAACGGCCAAAGCGAGTTGATCCCGCCGAGCGGGTCTACCACACCCTGATACAGGAAATACCCCCACCCCGCCACGATCACGGCGCTCGACGCGATCACGCTAGGGTACCAGGACGTCTCCGCGAACCGTGGCCAGACATGCCCGACGATCTCCTGGAGCATGAAGCGCCCCACGCGCGTACCGGCGTCGATCGTCGTCAGGATGAAGAGCGCCTCGAACATGATCGCGAAGTGGTACCACAGGGCATCGAGCGTCTTCCCGCCGAGGACGCTGGTCGCGCCGGCGAAGATCTGCGCCATCCCGACGGCGAGTGACGGCGCGCCCCCCGAGCGCGCGACGAGCGTGGTCTCTCCCATACGGGCAGCCAGCGCGTGCATGGCGTCCGGCGTGACCACGAAGCCCGCCTGCGTCAGGGCCTGCGATGCCTGCGCGAGCGCCGCCGGAGTCGTGTTCATCGCGAAGTAGACGCCGGGATCGAGCGTGCAGGCCGCGATCATCGCCATAACGCCCACGAACGACTCCATCAGCATGCCGCCGTACCCAATGAACCGGGCATCGGATTCGCGCGCGATCATCTTGGGTGTGGTGCCCGAGGAGACGAGCGCGTGAAATCCCGATATGGCCCCGCACGCGATCGTGATGAAGGCGAAGGGGAAGAGCTTCCCGGCGAACACGGGTCCTTCGCCGCCCGAAGCGAAGGGCGTGAGCGCCGGCATGCGGAGTGGCGGCAGGATCACGAGGATCGCTACCGCCAGCACGAGGATGGTGGTGATCTTCAGGAAGGTAGAGAGATAGTCGCGCGGGGCGAGGAGCATCCAGACGGGCAGCACGCTCGCCACGAAACCGTACCCGATCATCATCCACGTGATCGCCAGTCCGGTGTGCGTGAATGCCGCGCCCAGCGTGGGGTGGCCGGCTACGACGCCGCCTCCCACGAGCGCCGCGATCAGGAGAATCGCCCCCACCGCGGACGCTTCGCCCACATGCCCCGGCCGCCACGATTTCATCCACCATCCCATGAGCAGCGCGATGGGAATCGTGCACGCGATCGTGAACAGCCCCCACGGCGAGGCTTTGAGCGCGTTCACCACGATCAAGGCCAGCACGGCGAGCAGGATGATCATGATGAACAGGACCGCGAGCATCGCCGTGGCGCCCGTGGCCGGGTTCACTTCTTCCTTCGCCATCTGCCCGAGGGACTTGCCGTTCCGTCGCAGCGAGCAAAACAGAATCGTGAAGTCCTGCACCGCGCCCCCCAGCACGACGCCGATCACGAGCCACAAAGTGCCCGGGAGGAACCCGAACTGCGCCGCGAGCACCGGGCCCACGAGCGGCCCGGCCCCCGCGATAGCGGCGAAGTGGTGGCCGTACAGCACCCATTTATTGGTCGGGACGAAGTCGCGGCCGTTGTTGCACCGCTCGGCGGGCGTCGCCCGGCGGTCATCGAGGCCGAACACGCGGCTGGCGAGGAAGCGACTGTAGAATCGGTAGCCGACGGCGTACGTGCAGACGGCGGCCGTCAGGAGCCAGGCGGCGTTGACGGTCTCTCCCCGCGACAGGGCGAGCACGCCAAAGGCGGCCGCGCCCAGGACGGAGACCCCGCCCCACAGGAGCACGGAGGCGAGCCGTTTCATGGGGCGTAAGTTACGCCGTGCCTTGCCGATGATCAATTTCGAACATAGGTTCGAAATCGCTTGACACCGACTGCCTCCTGGCTCATGGCACCGCGCGCGGCGAACGCCGTCGGCGCGCCGGCCACCGAGACGCGCCCCGATCCCCAGCGCCTGGCCGAGACGGTCCAGGGCCGGGTCGCCATCGTCACCGGAGGCGCCACTGGGCTGGGGCGGGCCACCGCGCTCGAGTTCGCCCAGCGCGGCACCGCCGTCGCGATCAATTACGTTGACCTCCCGGACCGTGACGTCGCCGCCCAGGCGTTGCTGACCGAGACGGCCATCCGCGCGCTCGGCGTGCCCGTCTACTGCGCGCGCTGCGACGTCCGCAGTCGCGACGACGTGGAGAAGTTCGTCACCACGGTGCGCGAGCGGCTTGGGGGCATCCACTTCCTCGTGAACAACGCGGGCGTCACGCACGATGGCGCCCTGTGGCGGCTGACCACCGAGGCCTGGCGCGAGGTGCTCGACACGAACGTGACCGGCGCGTTCAACTGCATTCAGGCGGTGGCGGGCCCGATGCGCGCCCAGCGCTTCGGCAAGATCGTGAACATCGCGAGCCATCAGGCGTTCCGTCCGGGCTTCGGGATCGCCAACTACGCCGCGAGCAAGGCCGCGCTGATCGGGCTCACGAAATCCGCGGCGGTCGATCTGGGACCGTCGAACATCAACGTCAATGCGATCGCGCCCGGCTTCGTCAAGACGGATCTGCTCTCGACGTTGCCGCGCGAGGTACTCGAGCGCGCCGAGCACGAATCCGTGCTGGGGCGCGTGGCGGAGCCCGAGGACGTGGCGCGCGTGATCGCCTTCCTGTGCAGCGAAGCCGCGCGTCATATCACCGGACAGGTGATCATCGTCGATGGCGGGCTGACCCTCGCTTCTTGAAAACGGTGACTAATTCCTTGAAACTCTTGGTGTTAGGGGTCTGGTGCTTGGCGTGTGTGGGGTGCGGGGGAAAGTCTCAGACACCCACTCCCGAGCCGACGGCGCCCCTCCCCACGGCCGGCATCGCGGCGCAGCAGGTGGCCGTGCTGCCGCTCACGCTGGTCGCCGCGGAAGACTCGCTGCGCTGGGGTGGGATCCTCGGTGAGCGACGGGCCGCGCTCACCAAAGCCGACAGTGTGTTCGGCTCGCTGCTTCAAGCACGAGCGCCGGAAGTCACGTGGATCCTGCCCGATGCATTGCGCCGCGCCGCGCGCCGGGCACCCGGGATCGCGCCCGACCCCGACCAAATGGGCTCGGCGATCCTGCTGCATCCGTCGAAGCAGAGTCCCGAAGTGTTGCCGGACCCGTTGCGGAACGAACTGCGGACACTTGCCGCACTCGCGGGGAGTGGGGGCGGGCGGTACGTCTTGGTCCCGGCCGGCTTGGTGTTTCGACGGACGACCGGTCCGGCGGACGCGCGGTCGGGAGGCGCGGCGGCACGACCGATCCCCCCGCCGGACCGCTCGTCTGGTACGGCCGAGCTCACGATCGTGCTGGCCGACGTTCGCACCGGCCGGGTCGGCTTCCGCACGGTGGCGCGAGGGGAGGGTGATGATCCCTGGACCGCGCTCACGCGCGCGGTGAAGAACCTCACACCTGGACTTCCGTGACGGGGAAGTGCCGCGAGGCGACCCTCATCGCGGGCGACGGCATCGGGCCCGAGATCACACAGGCTACGCTCCACGTGCTCGACGCCCTCGGCATCGCGTTCGAGTGGGACGAGCAGTACGGCGGGATGAGCGCGGTGGAAAAGGCCGGGACGCCCCTCCCGGATGCCACGGTCGATTCGATCCGGCGCACCGGGCTCGCGCTCAAGGGGCCGCTCACCACGCCGGTCGGCGGGGGCTATCGATCGGTCAACGTCGCCCTGCGCCAGGAATTCGACCTCTATTCCAACGTACGCCCCGTGAAGTCGATCGTGCCGGGAGGCCGTTACCCCAACATCGATCTGGTCGTCATTCGGGAGAACACGGAGGGGATGTACACGGGATACGACCGTACCTTCAAGGTCGGCAACGATCCCAAGGCGCTGGCGCAGGCGACGTCCGTGATGACGCGCGACGGATGCCGGCGGATCGTTCGCTACGCCTTCGAGTACGCCAAACGGCACGGCCGCAACAAGGTGACCGTGGTACACAAGGCGAACATCCTCAAGGCGACGTCAGGGCTCTTTCTCGAGACGGCGAAGATGATCGCCAAAGAGTACGAAGGGCAGATTGCATCGGACGACAAGATCGTGGATAACGCGGCGATGCAGCTCGTGATCAACCCCGCGCAGTTCGACGTGATCGTCACGACCAACATGTTCGGCGATATTCTTTCGGACGAGGCGTCGGGCCTGGTGGGTGGGCTCGGCCTCGCACCGGGCGCGAACATCGGCGAGCGGGCGGCGATCTTCGAGGCGGTGCACGGCTCCGCCCCGGACATCGCGGGGCAGGGCATCGCGAACCCCGCGGCGCAAATGCTCGCGGCGGCCATGATGCTGGACCATGTCAACGAGCTCGAAGCCGCGGGCCGGCTGCGCCGCGCGCTCGAGACGGCGATCGTCAAGGACAACGTCCGGACTAAGGATCTGGGAGGCAGTGCTTCGACCACTGAATTCGCCCGGGCTGTGGCCCGACGCCTCTAGCAATCCGTGCGCGCGCTGTGGCGAGCAAACCGCGGGGCTCGCACCGGGCGACCTGTGTGCCCCGTGCACCAGAGAACTCTCGAAGCGCGCCTCGCGCATCGGGCGCTTGGTGTCGATCGTGACCACGCTCTTGCTGGCGGGGTATCTCATCCTCACGCTCAGGTCCGCGCCGCCCGGCTCGCAGGCCACGGCGCGCACGATGGGCGCCGTCGTCGCGGTGGCCTGGTACCTCCTGACGTTTCGTATCGTGCAACGGGTGACCTTCGAATGGCTCAAATCACGGCGTCCGTAATACTGGCGATGGCCGCGGCCGTCATGCCCATGATGGCGCAGACCTCGCTCTCGATCTATAGCGACGGCCGCGTCGTGGTGCGGCGCAGCCTTGCCCAACCGCTCGAGAAGGGCCGCAATACGCTTAGCCTGAAGCTCGACGCACTCGATCCCGCGACGCTGTTTTCCCCGGACACGGCGGTGGCGCTCGTGTCGGCGGTGTTGCGCCCGGCGACCGACGAGGCGACGGCACTGCAGCGCGCGGTCGGTCAGACGCTGGCGTTCGTGCGAGTGCGGGAGTCGGGCGGCGCTGATACGGTGCGGGCGACCGTGACGCGCGCCGACCCGCCGCAATATCGGCTCCCGGATGGACGGTTTCTCCTTTCCTCTCCCGGGGAGCCGCTCTTTCCCGCGGACCTGATTCGTACGGCGCCGGAAGTGGCGATCACTCTCGAGGCAACGCGGCCGCAGCCGCGTACCGATCTCGCCTGGGTAACCGACGGGGCCGCGCGGTGGGAGGCGGTATACCAGGTCGTGTTGGCCGGTGGCCGGTGTCAGGTGTCCGGCACCGCGACGATCACATCGCAGTCGTTGCGGTCCGACACAGCGGAAGTACAGCTTGTCGCTGGGTCGATCAATCGCGCACGCGCGACATCGCCGCCCCCCGAGTTCGTCGCGCGAGCGGGCGCGCTGAAGGCTTCATTCCTCGAACGCGGGGCAACCACGAGCGAAGAGGTAGTGGGCGAAACGCATGTGTACCTGCTCCCCGCTCGCATCTCGCTCGAGCCGGGGACGCCCGTGTCGGTCGCGCTGTTTCCCCGAGTCGGCGTCACATACACGCAGGAGTACATCGTGCCCGGGGTGCTCCCGTGGCGCGGGTTCCTGGGTCAAACGCCCGGTGAGGCGAATCGCGTACCGGTACAGGTGTGGTACACGCTCAAGCGCGCGCGCGGTACGGCATTCGGTGATCGCCCCCTTCCGGGTGGGACAGTTCAGCTCTATCAGTCCGATTCGGCCGGACGGCTCCAGCTCGTGGGCGAGGCGCGGAGTGATCACGCCCCGCCGGGGCGCGACGTGCGCGTCCAGTCGGGTGATGCATTCGACGTCACGGCGGATCGCGTGCAGACGGATTACAACCAGGAACAGATCCCGCCGCCGAAGCGCGGGATGCCCACGCGCCAGCGCGTCACCGCTTCGTACCGCGTCACCGTCTCGAACGCGAAGACGGCCGCCGTGACGGTCGATGTGCGCGAGGCTCGATTCGGCGTGTGGCGTGTGACGGACAGCAGCGTGCCCGCCGAAAAGTTGTCCGCCACCGAGGTCCGCTTCCGTGTGCAGGTGCCGGCGGGGGGCGACGCGACACTCACCTACACCGTACAGGCCGAGTCGTGACCGTTCAACTTCTGCACGTCTCCGATCTCCACTTCGGCGGGCTCGCCGATCTGGACCAGGTCGAAGCCCTCGAGCAGATGATCCCCGATCTGCGACCCGACGCCGTGGTGATTTCGGGGGACCTGTCGCAGCGTGCCCGGCACGGTGAGTTCCAGCGGGCGCGGGCGGTCGTGCAAACGGCGACGCGGACCGCGCCGGTCCACATCATGCCGGGGAACCACGACGTCCGTTGGTGGACGCGTCCCTTGATCCCGTTCGGTCGGGCACCGCTGTATGCAAAGTACGCCCGCTACTTCGGCGTGGACCTCGCGCCGACGATCACGCTCCCGGGCGCGCTCGTTGTCGGCGTGCTTACGTCCTACGGCGTTGCGTGGGGCTCGCTCACGCTGCGGCTACGTGACCTTGCGGTCAAAGGGCATCTCCCCAAACGGGAAATCGAGCGGGCACGGGCGGCGTTCGCGGCGGCGCCGCCGGAGCAGGCGCGCGTGCTCGTGGTGCATCACAACGTGTTGCGGGGCGAGTTGTCGCAGCGCATGGGTCTGGCGCGCTGGCGCCAGGCGCAGCGGCGCATCGCGGGCTCCGGCGCGGAGGTCGTCCTGTGCGGGCACGATCACCAGGAGGGCGCGGAGCTGCTGGAGGGGCGGGTGGTGGTCTCGACCGCGGGGACCCTGTGCCGCCGCACTCGCGGCGGGCGTCCATCCAGCTTCAACTTCGTGACCATCGAGCCCACGGCCGTCCACATCACGTTCTTCCGGTGGTCCTCTGAGCACCGGCGGTTCAATGCCTCGGATACGGTCGCCTTTGCACGCGCCGGTGCGCCCACGTCTCCCGCTCGGGACTCGCTGCCGGCGGGTCAGGTGGGGTAGTTTTGAGCCCCGGGCCGCTGCCCCGGGGGTTTCTCACACCGACCAGAGGGTTCCATGGCACCCAAGTTCCAGGGCGTCGATTTCTACGACGTCGACGGATTGTTGTCCGAAGAGGAGCGCGCGGTCCGCGACACGGTGCGCTCCTGGGTGGACGACAACCTCATCCCCGTCATCGGCGAGCACTACGTCGAGGGGCGCTTCCCCAAGCAGCTCGTGCCGCAGATGGCGGAACTGGGTCTCTTCGGTGCCAACCTCCCGGAGGAGTACGGCTGCGCGGGCCTGAACAACGTCGCGTACGGGCTCATCATGCAGGAACTCGAGCGCGGGGACTCGGGCGTGCGCTCGTTCGCGTCGGTGCAGGGCGCGCTGGCGATGTACCCGATCTACGCCTTCGGCTCGGATGAGCAAAAGAAGCAGTGGCTCCCGCGCATGGCGTCCGGCGAGATCATCGGCTGCTTCGGGCTTACTGAGCCGGACTACGGGTCGAACCCCGCCGGGATGATCACCGTCGCGAAGGAAATGAAAGACGGCTGGGTCTTGAATGGCGCCAAGATGTGGATCACGAACGGCTCCACGGCCCAGATCGCCATCGTGTGGGCCAAGACCGGCAAGGTCGACGACGCGGAGTCGATTCGTGGCTTCATCGTCCCGACCGACACGACGGGCTTCTCCGCCAAGGATCAAAAGGGCAAGCTCAGCCTCCGCGCCAGCGATACCAGCGAGCTCGTGCTCCAGGATGTGTGCGTGCCGAAGCACGCCCTGCTGCCCAAGTCCGGTGGGCTCAAGTCGCCGCTCATGTGTCTCACCCAGGCGCGCTACGGGATCGCGTGGGGCGCGATCGGCGCGGCGATGGCGTGCTTCGACGAGGCCGCGAGCTACGCGAAGAATCGTGTGATGTTCGGGAAGCCCATCGGCGGCCACCAGCTGCAGCAGGCGCGGCTGGCGGAGATGCTGACGGAGATCACCAAGGCCCAGCTCTTGTGCCTCCAGCTCGGCCGTCTCAAGGATCAGGGCAAGGCCACGCCGCAGCAGGTGTCGCTCGCCAAGCGCAACAACGTCAACATCGCCACGGACGTGGCGCGCGAAGCGCGCCGGTTGCTCGGCGCCAACGGCATTCTGGCGGAGTATCAGGCGATGCGGCACCTCGCGAACCTCGAGTCGGTATACACGTACGAGGGGACGCACGATATCCACACGCTGATCTTGGGGCAGGAGATCACCGGGCTGAATGCGTTTAACTGAGTGCGGAGTGCGGAGTGTGGAGTGCGGAATTGACGAACGCCCATCGACTCCGCATTCCGCACTCCGCATTCCGCACTTACTCGTTGGCGCGCTGTTGCTCGCCCTGCTCCCCCGACCGGGCAGCGCGCAACAGCCCGACTCCAGTCTCAAAGACACCACCACCCTCGCGCCCGTCGTCGTCACCGGGACCCGGCTGCCGAGCGTCCATGAAGTGGTCCGCGGCCTCACTGGGCGGACGGCTACGCTCACGTCGTCCGATCTGGACGAACGGGGCGTTCGCTCGCTCGCCGACGCGCTCGAGGAGCTCCCTGGGGTCACCACCTCCGACGCGCTCGGCGCCCCCGCGCAGCTCGACGTGACGCTCCGGGGCTTTCAAGTGTCCCCGACGATCGGACTCCCGCAGGGCGTGACCGTGTACGTCGATGGCGTGCGGATGAACGAGCCCGACGCGAACGAAGTGAACTTCGACCTGCTGCCGCTCGAAGATGTGGAACGCGTCGAGGTGATGTACGGCCCGTCGGTGCTGCTGGGCCGGAACTCACTCGGGGCCGCCGTGAATCTGGTGACGCGTCGGGGGTCGGCGCCGGGAGCGCGCGAGGTGGAGGTGTCCGGGGGGAGTTACGGCCGGTACGAGGTGAAGCTCCAGGCCGGCGATCGACACGGCAATTGGGACTACTACGTCGGCGCCCGCTACGAGCACGAGACGGGCTGGCGCCAAGCGACCACGAGTCGCATCGGAACGCTGTTCGGAAAACTCGGCGTGATCGCCGGCGGCTGGAACGCGACGCTCAGCTATAGTGGCGCCGATAACAAGATTCTTCAGGCGGGGAGCCTTCCGGACAACATCGTGGATTCCCGGCCGGACTCGAACTTCACGGGGGGCGATTACTTCGCCCCGACGAGCCACCTCGTCACATTGAACGCGCAGCGCCGCGTGGGTGGCGCGCAACTCGCAGTCAACGTATTCGGTCGGTCCCTGAACACGGATCAGTTCAACGTGAACGCGAGCCCGCCCGACTCGCGCCAGAGGAATCACGAGCGAATCGGCGGGGGCGCCGTGCAGCTCACAGGGTCGCTCGCGTTCGCTGGCCGCCCCCTCCGTTGGTTCGGCGGCGTGGACGGCACGTACTCGCATACGGTGGTTGGCCTGTACGCCGTCCCGCCGTCGGGCGCGGATTCGCTCACCGATTCCGTGCGGGCCAACGAGGTGGACGTGGGTGTATTCGCGGGGGCGAGCTGGGAGCTCACCCCGTCGTTCGCGGCGACGGTCGTCGGCCGCTTTGACTACATCCGTCTCCCGTACGAGGATCTGCTCGACCCAACGCAGAACGGTCTCAATCTCTACCACCGGGTGAGCCCTCGCGTCGGCGTATCGTGGACCGGGCTGCGCAATCAGGAGGTATACGCGTCCTGGAGTCGCGGCTTTCGTCCGGCCGCGCTCGTCGAGATCGCCTGCAGCGATCCGACCGCGGCCTGCCCGCTGCCGTTCGCCCTCGGCCCGGATCCCGCGCTCCGACCGGTGGTGGCGACGACCTATGAGCTGGGCTGGCAGCTGCGGCGGACGGCCACGGGCCTGAGCGCGAGCGCCGATGTGTACAGAACCGATGTGCGGGACGACATCTTCTTCGTGGCCCCGACGGCCACCACGGGCTACTTCCAGAACATCGCCGCCACTCGACGGGCGGGCGTAGAGACCGCCGTGCGCTGGGCCTCGCGCGCGGGGGTGCAGTTGTACGCGAACTACGGCTACACCGCCGCGACGTTCGAAACGACGGCGGTGCTGAGTACCGGGCGGCCCCCCGGGAACGAGACCGTCACGTCGGGTGACCGCCTGCCCATGGTCCCCGCCCATCGCTTCAACGCCGGTGCATCGCTTCCGCTGTTCAAGGACGTTCTGCGGCTGCGCGTCGATGGGCGCTACATCGGCACCCAATACCTCCGCGGTGACGAAGAGAACGTCGAGGCACGCTTGCCCGACTACGCGCTGGGCGACGCGTCGCTCGAAGCGGACGTGGGCCGCTACTCGGTGAGGATCATGGTGCCGAACGTGCTCGACCGCAGATACGTGACGTTTGGAACGTTCGCGGAGAATCCGACCGTGACCGGCGCGCCGGTGCAACGGTTTCTCACGCCGGGACAGCCGCGACACCTCCTCGTGAGTATCAGCGCGGACTTCTGAGCGGTTGCCAGACGGCACGAGCCGGGTTTCTTTTCCTCCGCCATGAAAATCGCTGTCTGCATCAAGCGCGTCCCCGACTCGGAAACGCGCGTGAAAATCGCCTCCGACGGCAAGTCGATCGACGAGGCCGGCGTCAAGTTCATCCTCAATCCGTACGACGAGTTCGCGGTCGAGGAGGCGTTGCGCCGCAAGGAAAAGGCCGGCGCGGGTGAGGTGGTGGTCATCGCGCTCGGACCGGCGGCGGCCCAGGAGACGATCCGCACGGCGCTCGCCATGGGCGCGGACCGCGGCGTGTTGCTCCAGGCCGACCGGATTCCCGCCGATGGTCTCCAGGCCGCCACCGCCCTCGCCGCCGAGCTGAAAGCCGGCGGCTACGACCTGATCCTGTTTGGCAAGATGGCCATCGACGACTACAACCATCAGGTCGGCCCGATGGTGGCGGAGCTGCTCGACCTGCCGTGTGTGACGACCGTCGCCCACCTCGAGATCGAAAACGGCAAGGGAACCGCGGAGCGTGAGATCGAGGGCGGCGTCGAAGTCGTGGAATTCCCGTTGCCCGCCGTCCTCACGACCGACAAAGGACTGAACGAGCCCCGTTATCCGGCGTTGAAGGGGATCATGGCGGCAAAAAAGAAGCCGCTCGATGCCAAGCCGACCACGATCGCCGCTGGAGGGCTCGACGTCCTCGCCCTCATGCCGCCGCCCGAGCGGCAGGCGGGGAAGATCGTGGGGGAGGGCGCCGCGGCGGTCGCGGAGCTGGTGCGGCTGCTGCGGGAGGAGGCGAAGGTCCTGTGAGCCGCGTCCTCGCGGTGTTGGAGCAGCGTGACGGCGCGCTGCGAAAGGTCTCGCACGAAGTGGTGACCGGGGCCCGTCGCCTGGCGGACGCCTTCGGGAATAGCACGGTGGACGCGCTCGTGATGGCCGCCGGAGCAGCACGAGGTGCGGACGCAGTGGGTGGGTTCGGCGCCGACAAGGTGATCACGTTGACCAACGCCGCGTTTGGCAGTTATGCCCCCGAAGGGTACGCGCGGGCGATCGTGGACCGGGTGAAGGCCGGCGGCTACGACGCCGTGGTGTTCGCCGCGAGTGCCACCGGGAAGGATCTCGCCCCGCGAGTGGCGGCACGGCTCGGTCGACCGCTCGCGCAGGAGGTTACCGATGTGGCGGTCGAAGGCGGCGCCGTCATCGCGATTCGGCCGGTCTACGCGGGCAAGGCGTTGCTCAAGATCAAGATCGCGGGGAGCCCCGCCGTGCTCTCATTGCGGCCCAACGTATTCACACCGGTCCAACGTCCCAAGGCCGGGACGGCCGAGACGGCGTCCGTGGATGGATCGGCCGGACGTGTGGTGGTGAAGCAGATCAAAGCCGCGCCCGCGGGCACGCTCGACGTGGCCGAAGCGCCGATCGTCGTATCCGGCGGGCGCGGGCTCAAGGAGCCGGCGAACTTCAAGGTCCTGGAGGAGCTGGCGGCGGCGTTCGGCGGGCGGGCGGCGGTCGGGGCATCGCGCGCCGTCGTGGACGCCGGGTGGCGTCCCCACGCGGACCAGGTGGGACAGACCGGCAAGACAGTGAGCCCGACGCTCTACGTGGCGGTGGGCGTCTCCGGCGCGATTCAGCATCTCGCCGGTATGCGTACGTCCAAGGTCATCGTCGCGATCAATAAGGACAAGGACGCGCCGATCTTCAAGGTGGCGGACTACGGGATCGTGGGAGACCTCTTCGAAGTCGTGCCAAAGCTCACGGAAGAGATCAAGAAACTCCATGGGTGAGTGGTAAGCGGTGAGCGGTGAGCGGTTCGTCCCGGCACAGTACCAGCCCCCGCTGCCGTTGGACCGGCTCATACTGAAAAGCGGCGCCGCAGGTGCGGGCGACCGGATGGACTTGGACGTGCTGATCGTGGGTGCGGGGCCGGCCGGGCTCGCTTGCGCGATCGAGCTGGCTCAGCTCGCCAAGCGCGACAATAGTGACCTCAACATCGGCGTGCTCGAGAAAGCGGAGGCCCTGGGCGAGCACTCCCTTTCGGGCGCCGTCGTGAATCCGCGCGCGTTCCGGGAGCTCTTCCCCGACGTGCCGGCCGCGGAGCTCCCGTTCCGCGGGCCCGTGAAGCACGAGCGGGTGTGCCTCCTGACCTCGCGCGCCACCATCCCCCTGCCGACGCCGCCCACCATGCGCAACGCGGGAAATTACATCGCCTCGTTGTGCGAAGTCGTGCGGTGGCTCGGGGCACGTGCCGAGGCGCTGGGCGTGAACCTCTTCACCGGATTTCCCGCGGCGAGCCTCATCGTGGACGGGCAACGCGTGGCCGGCGTCCGGACAGCCGCCACCGGTCTCGATCGGGATGGCCGGCCGCTCGCCAACTACATGGCGCCGAACGATCTGGTCGCGGGCGTCACCGTCCTCGCGGAGGGCACGCGAGGCACGCTGTCCCAAGCGTGGACCCAGTGGCAGAACGTCGGGGCCGCGAATCCGCAGATCTACGCGCTGGGTGTCAAGGAGATTTGGGAGACGAAGCGGCCGCTCGACACGATCGTGCACACGCTCGGATGGCCGCTTCCGACGGATGCCTTCGGGGGGAGCTTCATGTATCCGCTCGAACCCAATCTCCTCGCCCTGGGATTGGTGGTGGGCCTCGACTACCGCGACGCCCGGCTCGATGTCCACGCTCTGCTGCAGCGGATGAAGCAACATCCCCTGTTCCGTCAGTACCTCGAGGGTGGGGAGATGGTCGAGTGGGGCGCGAAGACGATACCTGAAGGCGGGTACTACTCCGTGCCCGCGCGTCGCTCGGGCGAGGGCGTCGTGATCCTCGGTGACTCGGCGGGTCTCGTCGACGTGCCGTCGCTTAAGGGGATCCATTATGCCATGCAGTCGGGCATGTTCGCGGCGCGCACGATCTTCCAGGCGCTCAAGGCGAACGATCCGTCGGCGGAGCGACTCGCGGATTACGACCGACTGGTCAACGAATCCTTCATCATGAAGGACCTGTACCGCACGCGAAACATGCGGCTGGCGTTCAAGGACGGATTTTACGTGGGCGGAGTTAAGGCGGCGGTAATGACTGCGACGGGTGGTCGCATACCGGGCGTAAAGATCGCGGTGGAGAGCGATGCCGAGGTGGAGCGCCGGGTAACCCCGGGCGAAAGCCCGGCGATCACCCCTGACGGCAAGCTGACCTTCTCGAAGGTCGACGGAGTGTTCAAGGCGGGCAACGCGACGCGGGACACGATCCCGGTTCACCTCACGGTAGGGAAGGACGTGCCCGCCGACGTGGCCGAGTTTTACGCGCACATGTGCCCGGCGGGTGTGTACGAGGTGGTGCAGGGGACGCTGCGCATCAACGCGCCCAACTGCGTGGACTGCAAGGCCACCGACGTCTTGGGCCCGCGCTGGACGCCGCGCGAAGGGGGCAGCGGGCCCAAGTACAAGCGGATGTAGCTCAGAGCCCCGCCATTTTGATCCCGTCGAGGATGAACTGCACCGCGATGGCACACAGCACCAAGCCCATGAGCCGCGTGAGGATCCGCATCCCCGTCTGGCCGAGCCGTCGCTCCAGCCGGGTGGCGGCCGCGAGCGTCACGTAGCAAAGAAAAGCCGTGAGGGCGATGGCCGCGTAGACGCCGATCGTGGCCACCGGACTCTTCGACGCCCCGGCGAGCACCATCACCGTGGAGATCGCGCCGGGCCCCGCGAGCATCGGGACGCCGAGTGGCATGATCCCCACATCTTCCTTCTGAATCCCTTCCGCCTTTTCGACCGGCGTTTCCTTTTGTTGGCTGCGGCGCGCCTGGACCATGTCGAGCGCGTTCAAGCCGATGAGCACGCCACCCGCGACCTTGAACGCCGCGATGGTGATGCCGAACAGACGGAAGATGAGGCTGCCACCGAGGGCGAACGACGTCAGGGTGATCAGGCAGGTCCAGGCGCCCCGGCGAGCCATGAGGCGACGCGGTTCCGGCGAATCGCGCGCGGTCATGGCGAGGAACGTCGGTACGGCCGTGAGGGGATCGACGATGAACAGGACCGACGTGAAAATCAGGAACAGCTCCTGCAGTATTTTCACCATGCCCGTCACATGGCGACCTGGACCACCCGGTCCTTCCCGCCCTGCTTCGCCGCGTACATCGCTTGATCGGCCTTCCGCAGTAGCTCGTCGCTCCCCGCTTCCGTGCCGGACACCGCCACGACGCCGATGCTCGCGGTGACGGAGGGCGTGCCCCGGAACACCGTGCGGATCCCAGCGACCAGGCGTGACGCGGCGGCGTGGGCCACGTCTCCATCGGTTTCAGGCATGAGCACGGCGAACTCGTCGCCGCCCAGGCGGCCCACGACGTCCGCCTGGCGCACGGCACCGCGCATCGCGTCCGCGACGAGACGGAGCACCGCGTCGCCCGTGGCGTGGCCGTGGGCGTCGTTGACCTTCTTGAAGTCGTCGAGATCGAGGTAGATCAGCGCCAGCGGGCGCCCGTAGCGCCGGTTGCGCCCCAGCTCCTGCGTCAGCTCGCGCGAGAAGGCACGCGCGTTCAGCACGTTCGTGAGGGGATCTTGCGTGGCCAGCTCGGCGAGCTGGTCCTGCGTCCGGCGCAGCTGCGACAGGCCGGCGATCGCCACCCCCACCACCGCGAGGTATGCCACTTCGTTCAGAATGCGGAGCTGGAGCGGCGTGGTCTCGGGCATCTGGTCGATCCCGATACGGAACCGGAGGAGACTGGTCGCCGCCGCGAAGGCGAGGCCCCACCCTGTCCCTTCCGACCAGGTCGCCAGCAGGACGGGAATGACGTACAGAATGCCCAGCCGCAGCTCGCCGGGCGTCCGGGCGTTCAGGACGTAGACCCCCGCCACGATCGCTGCCAGCCCGATCAGCCGCAGCGCCCTCACTAAAAGGGAGCCTCGGCGACGTGGTGCGGATCGTCGAGCAGCAGGGCCGCCAGGGTCTCCCCGGCGGGCACCGCGGCGCGGTCTTCCGGCACGATCAGGAGCGCGTTCGCGCGGGCCATGGACGTCAGGATGCCGGAACCCTGCGGGCCCGTCAAGCGCGCGGTGAGACGCCCGTCCGAGCCCTCCGGCTTGACAACCGCCCGAAGGAAGTGCCGGAGTTTCGGCCCGAGCGTGATCGGCTCGCCCACGCACACGGGCACGGTGCGGCGAAACGGCAAGCGATGGCCGAGCAACCGGCGCAGCGCGGGTCGGACGAACAGCTCGAACGTCACCATGACGCTCACCGGGTTGCCCGGCAAGCCGATCCAGGGCTTGCCGTGCAATGCCCCGAATCCGACGGGAGCGCCCGGCCGCATCGCGATGCGCCACAGCTTGATCTCTCCACCGAGCTCGGTCAGCACCTCGCGGACCAGATCGTGCTCCCCGACGCTCACACCCGCGGTCGTGACGAGGAGATCCGTCCCACGCGCGGCGGCGAGTCGCTCGCGGAGGCTCTCCTTGGTGTCGCGGGCCACTCCGAGCTCCACGGGAATGGCGCCCGTCCGTCGAATGAGCGCACCGAGCGTGTAGGAGTTCGAGGTCGCCACCTTCCGTCCGGACAGGATCTCGTCCGCCCGATCCAGGTCGACGATCTCGTCGCCCGAGCCCATGAACGCGACGCGCGGAGCGCCGTGCACCCGCGGGCTGCCGTGGGCGATAGACGCGAGGACGCCAAGCTGCGCCGGGCCGAGCGGCGTGCCGGCCGCGAGGACCACCGTGTCCTTCCGGATGTCCTCGCCCCGGTGGCGCACGTTCTTTCGGGCGTCGCGTCCCCGCACGATCGTCACGCGTCCGGGAGGACCTGGCTCGGTGTCCTCCTGGCGCACGACGGTGTCGGCTCCAGCGGGCAGCGGTGCACCCGTGAAAATGCGGGTGACCTCGCCGGGACCGATCGGTTTGGTGGGGAATTGACCGGCGGCCACCGATTCGACCACCGTGAGGATGATCTTGCCGTTGGGCCCCTCCGCGGCGCGCTCCATGTCGGCCGCGCGCGCCGCGTAGCCGTCCATCGCGGAATTGTCCCAGCCGGGCAGGTCGATGGGGCTCGATACATCCTCGGCGAGCACCATGTCCAGCGCCTCCCGGAGCGGCCGGCGCGTCGCGGGGAGCGGTGCCAGGTGCTCGAGGATCTGCCGCGCTGCTTCCGTCGGGGTGAGCATGGTCAGGGCGGCAGGATCTTGGCGCGGTCCCACGCGATGTTCGCGAGCGTGACCAGCCAGGCAGTGTCCGAGAACCGGAAGACCGGAAGGTCGTCGGCCCGAAGGGCGGGGTGATCCGTGAGCAGTGCGATCCAGTCGCTCGCGTTGGGTGCCGCCGGGTCGAAGAGCGGCTCGGGGCCCGCCGCCAATCGGTAGACCTCGATCTTGGGCAAGGGTGCCCTCTTGAAGCCTTCGACCAGCACGATATCGGCCCCCTGGAGGTAGCGGCGGGCCAGGGTGATCGGATCGGCCTCGTGCTCGGTTTTCTCCCACAGCACGCGCTGGCCGGGACCTTCCATGAGGACGCGCTCGGCGTGCCCTTCGTGCCAATGGCGCCAGGAGTCCTTGCCGCGCTGGTCGGTGTCGGCGGGATGTGTGCCGTGCTTGATCGTCATCACCCGGAACTTGCGGCGCGCCAGCTCGGCGCCGAGCGCCACGAGCAGGGTGGTCTTGCCGGCGTTCTTCCGCCCGATGATGGACATCATCCGCGTCGCCGCCACGCCGCCTCCGCCCGCTCCAGGTCCGCTGGAGTGTTCACGTTGAAAAACAGCTCGTCAGGGTCACCAAATACCCGGACGCGCTCGAGGGGTAGTGTACCGACCTTCACATCGGCGTGGAAGCCGATGGCCCGTAGGTCGCCACGCTCGAGCTGCCGCTCGATGGCGGGGCCGCAGGCGGGGCCATACACGGCGCATAGAGGCTCGACGCCCCGGCGCCCGTCGCTCTCGGGGAGAAAGGCGTCCCACCCCCCGCTCGCGGCCCCCTGCACGAGCGTGTCGAGTAAGTCCGTGGTCAGAAACGGCATGTCCCACGCGACGCACAGGACGGGTCCGGCACCGGACACCACGGCGGTGTAGATGCCGCCCAGGCTGCCGGAGTCCCGCCGCACATCGGGAATGGTCCGGAGGTCGGGACGCCAGCGATCGGCGTCGGGCGCGTTCGCCACGAGCAGCGGAGGACTGCCCGTCACGGCGGCGACCACGTCCACCACCCGGTCGAGGATCCGCCGGCCGCCGAGCTCCACCAGTCCCTTGGGACGTCCACCGTAGCGGCGGGCGGCACCGCCCGCGAGCACGGCGCCGCGCACGCTCACCCGCCGAGCGCCCGGTGGTCTACCATCAGGCAGCGGTCCATCACGAAGGGGATGCGGGCCGCCTGTGCCCGCTGCGCGGCGGCCTGGTCTACGACTCCCATCTGGAGCCAGATCAGTCGGGGTTGGGGCCGAAGGCGGATCGCTTCGTCGACGATCGGGCCCGCGAACTGACTGCGTCGGAACACGTCCACGATGTCGATGGTGTGGTCCGTCGCGGCCGCGGTGAGCGTGGGGTAGCTCCGCTCGCCGAGGATCGTGTCGTGGTGCGGGTTCACGGGTACGATGCGGTAGCCCGCATCCCGGAGGTAGGTCGCTACACCGTGGCTCGGCCGTTCCGGTGAAGGCGAGAGGCCCACCACCGCGATCGTCCGCGCCGAGCCGAGAATGCCGCGAAGCTCCTCGGCCGTCACGCGTCCGGCCGGTGGACGTGCGGGGCGCCGCTCACCGCCCGTCCCACCAGCACGAGGCCCGAGCGGCGGCCGATCGTGAGGGCGAGCGTCGACGGCACACTCGGCGTCGCGATGTACGCGACCCCTGCACGCGCGGCCTTGTACGCCAGCTCGGCGGAGATGCGGCCGGTGACGAGCAACCCGCGCCCCGCGATCGGCTCGCGCGCGATAACCGCCGCGCCGATCACCTTGTCCACCGCGTTGTGACGCCCGATGTCTTCCGCGTGAAACAGCAGCCGCTCGTTGTCCGTGAGCGCCGCCGCGTGGATGCCGCCGGTCTCGTTGTATCGCTCCCCGCGGCCGAACAGCTCCTTGAAAAGCGCACGCATCCGCTCTGCCGCCGGCGGCTCACCCCGCGAGGGCGTGCGGCTGTGCGCCACCGCGTTGGGATCGGCCAGGAACGTCGAGACCGCGCCACATCCCGAGGCGAGCACTCGCCGGCGGTTCTCGCCCTTCACCGCCGCCAGACGCTCGGGTTTGATGTCGGCCCAGAAGCCGAGATCGGTCGCGCACGGGCGCAACTTCACGAGATCGTCGAGGCTTTCGATGTAGCCCTCGCCGTGCAGCCAACCCGTGGCCAGCTCCTCGAGCAGGTCGGGCGTACACATCCACGTCACCGCCGGCTCTCCGTTCACCTCGAGCCAGACGGGGACTTCCTCGACGGCGGCCGACTCGGCCAGCATCCGGCCGCGACGGCTTCCGGGTTCAGGCTTCACCGAAGTATTCCGAATAGATGTGCGGCCCCTCCTGCACCCGCACGGCATGCAGCCGCACGCCCGGCGGGAGCCGCTGGGCGATCCGCTCCCACACGTAGACCGTGAGCGCTTCGCCGGTCGTGAGTCGCTGTCCGTCGGCAAATTCGGGCGCCGCGGCGTTGATGCTCTTGCCGTCGAACCGTCGCACGACCTCTTCGTCGAGCAGGGTGTCGAGCTGCTGCAGGCGCATCACCCCTCCCGCTTCCGCTTGAAGCGGCCCCTTGACCGTCACCCGGCATTGATAGCGGTGCCCGTGGTCGGTGGCCGCCCGCGCGAACTCCGCGGCATTGCGCTCGTCGCTCCAATCGGCGCGCCGAATGCGGTGCGTCGCGCTAAACTCAACGATGCGTGTAAGGTAGCAGATGGGCATGCTCAGAACACGCGCACGGCGCTTGCCTTGAAGGAGAAGACGACGGGAGCGCCCGGCATGAGCCCGAGATCACGCACCGCCTCTTCGGTAATCACCGCCACCAATTCCACACCGACATCCGCGGCGACGTGAACCACGCCCGGCCGCGGATGGCTGAGCCGCGTGATGCGTCCCGAGAAGACGTTGCGCGCGGAAGACGCGAGCGGCTCTCGGCTCACGAAGATATCCGTGGGCGGTATCGCAAGGATGGCCGGTCCGGTCTTATCGGTGTTGGTGGCGACCTCGATCGAGCCCACGCACACGTGCTTGAGACCCGCGAGGCTCTCGCCCGGCGGGAGGTCGACGCGGAACAAATTCTCCGGGGTGACGGGCGCGAGCTTTCCGTCCGCGAGGGCACGCACATCGTCCGCCCAGCGATACGCGTCTTCGAGCTGGTGCGACGCGAGACAAATGGCGAGCGGGCGACGCGCGCGCTCCGCTGCCAGCGCGCGATACAACGTCTGCGCCGCCGCACGATCGGCCGAGCTTGTCGGCTCGTCCAGCAGCAGCACATCGGGCTCGATCGCGAGCGCCCGTGCGACGGCGACCCTCTGCACCTCGCCGTCGGACAGCTCATGCCGGCGACGCGCGAGGAGCTGGGCGACGCCGAGCCGTTCCGCGACGTCGTCTATCAACCTGGTCACCGCTGTGCGTCCGTGCCCGCGCAACCGCAAACCGAACTCCAGATTCTCCCGCACTGTCCCGCGGAACAGCACCGGCCGTTGTTCCACGAGCGTGACCCGCCGGCGCGCCGCGGGCCCGGTTGCCCGCACGCCGTCGAGCCGCACCTCACCCTGGGTCGGTCGCTCGACCAGCGCGAGCAGCCGCAGCAGGGTGCTCTTGCCCGATCCGTTCGGGCCCACGATCGCGATCGCGGCGCCGGGCGGGACCTGGAACCGCTCGAGGTCGAGCACGACGCGATCGTCGTAGCGATGCGTGACCCCCACCAGCTCAAGCACGACCCACGGTTCCTCGACCCTGGAGGGCCTGCAACGCGACGTTCACGAGCAGCGCAAGGAGCAGCAGGATGATCCCCAGCGCGAGCGCAAGACCGAAGTCGCCCTGGCTGGTGTACAGCGTGACGGCGGTGGTGAGCGTGCGCGTCTGGCCGCGGATATTGCCGCCAACGGTCATGGCCGACCCGATCTCGGCCACGACATGGCCGAACGCGGTCGTGATCACGGCCGCGAGCGCGAAGCGGGCTTCCCGTGCCACGGTCCACGCGGCCAGCCAGCGGCCCGCGCCGAGCGTTTCGGCCGTACGACGGATGCGGGGATCCACCCCTTGGACGGCCGCGGCCGCTAGCGCCGCGGCGATGGGAAAGGCGAGCATCACGTCGCCGACCACGATCGCCTGCCACGTGTAGAGCCATTCGAGGCCCCCGAGCGGGCCGCGACGCGAGAGCAGCCCATAGAGGAGGAGCCCCACGACCACGGTGGGGAAGGCGAGGGCGGTGTTGACCACGGTGAGCGCGGCGCGCCGGCCCCAAAACGGTTTGGTCGCGAGCACGAACCCCGCCGGGATACCCAGCCCGCACGCGACGAGCGTGGCGAGGAGACCGATCTTGAGCGTGAGGAGGGCGATGCCGTACACCTCGGCATCGACCGAGAAGATCAGCGCGAGCGCGCGCCGGAATCCCTCCGCTAGAAAATCCATCCCAGGCCGATCGTCGCCCACGGGTGCGCCGTCCACTCGGTGAGTGACGCGGCCGCCGGCAGGACCGTGGGGTCGTTGTTATTGTCCGGCGCTTTGTACTGCAAGGGATACGAAAGCTTCCACAGCAGGAGACGAAAGTCGGCCCGCACCGAAAAGCGCCGGGCCGGGTACCAGCGCACCCCCGCGTTGGGCGCGAGCGTCACTTTGGTGCCGAACTTGTAGCCGCTCGTGTCCTTCGGCGCCGCACCGCTGACGGCCACTCCCAGCGCGCCGCCCACGTAGGGAGCGAAGCCGCGCCAGGTCTTGCGGCCCGTGAGCTGGAGCTGAAGCGCCGCATCGATGAGCACGACGTTGTTGTCGAACGGCCCGGTCCTGCGGGAGGCGGGGGCCACGAAGGGGTTGACGACGAATCGGTCCGTCTTGCCGTAGCCAATGCCGAGCGATGCGCCGATCGCACCGAACGGCACCTCGTACCGTATCCCACCGGTGGCGCCGTCCGAGATGCCCACGCCGACGCTCCCGCGGCTCCCGCCCAGGTACCCGAATGTGGCGACCCATGCCGCCCCTTTGGGGAGGTCGTGGTAGGGAGAGTGGCCGGGGTCGTGGCCAACCTGGGAGGCTAGACGGCTAGACGGATAGACGGCTAGTACCGCCGTCGCGAATGCGAGCCCGGTTGCTCTAGCCGTCCAGCCGTCTAGCCTCCTAGCCGTCTGCCGTCGCATCAATCAGTCTCCCTGAGATCCCGCCCTGTCATTTCCGGCGGCGGTTCGATGTCGAGCATCTGGAGCACTGTCGGGCCCACGTCCCGCAGGGCGCCGCCGTGCCGCAGGGGCCCGCGCGCCGCGTCCCCCGCGATGACGAACGGCACGGGGTTGGTCGTGTGCGCGGTATGCGGTCCGTCCGTCGTCGGGTCGATCATCAGCTCACAGTTGCCATGGTCGGCCGTGACGAGCAAAGTGGCGCCGCGCCGCTCGGCGCTCTTGAGGACGCGCTCGAGGCACTGGTCCACAACCTCCACCGCCTGGACGGCGGCGCTTAGTACCCCGGAATGCCCGACCATGTCTCCATTCGCGTAGTTGCACAGAATGAAATCGTGTTCGCCGGTCTCGATGGCCTTGCACAATACATCCGTCACAGCGGGCGCGCTCATCTCGGGCATCAGATCGTAGGTCGCCACCTTCTGCGAGGGGACGAGCAAGCGCTCCTCGCCCGGGAAGGGAGTCTCGCGGCCGCCGTTGAAGAAATAGGTGACGTGCGCGTACTTCTCCGTCTCCGCGGTCCGGAACATCGTTTTGCCCCGCTCGGAGAGCACCTGGGCCACGATCTGAGAGAGCACCATCGGCCCGAACGCCATGGGGAACGTGAATGTCTCGTCGTACTGCGTCATGGTGACGAGGTCGATCGCCGGCCGCGCGCCGGTGTCGAACGCGTCGAACCCGTCGACGGCGAGTGCCCGGACGATCTGACGCATCCGGTCCGCGCGAAAGTTGAAGCAGAACACGCCGTCGCCCGATCGAATACGCGGCGTGCTGGTGATCACGCGTGGCTTCACGAATTCGTCGGTCTCCCCGGCCTCGTATGCCCGGCGGACCGCGGCGATGGCGTCGGGCGCGGGCTCGCCCACGCCATGCACCATCGCGTCATACGCGAGCCGGGTGCGCTCCCACCGCTTGTCGCGGTCCATCGCGTAATAGCGACCGACCACCGTCGAGACTACCGCCCGGCCGCCGTACTGACCGAGGAGATCCACGAGCTCCTGCATGAACGCGAGGCCCGATTGCGGCGGGGTGTCGCGCCCGTCGAGCCAGGCGTGGATGGCGACGGGCAACTCCTGGAGATGGCCGAGCCTGACGGCCGCTACGAGGTGTTGATCGAGGGCGTGCACGCCGCCGGTCCCGATGAGACCCATCAGATGCAGCGTGCCGCCGCGTCGCTTCACCGTCTCGCACAGCTCGACGAGCGGCGGCAGCCGGAAGAACTCGCCGGACGCGATCGACTGCGAGATGCGGACCATGTCCTGCGCGACGACGCGACCCGCGCCCAGGTTCAGGTGACCCACTTCGCTGTTGCCGATCTGGCCTTCGGGAAGCCCGACCTCGAGCCCGGAAGCGTTGAGAAGCGTGCGCGGCGCTTTGGCCCAGAGTCGATGCCACGTGGGCGTCCGCCCAAGCTCGATGGCGTTGCCTTCGCGGCCGGGTCGGAAACCCCAGCCATCGAGCACGATCAGGACGACCGGGGTGCGCGGCCCATGCCTCTTTGCCATATTGAAGGGGATGCAATCTAGCCGGGCCCTCCGCGCCCTTCCAGTTGTGGTGTGGCTCGTGACGCCCCCGCTGCTCGCCTCCCAAGCGCGCTATCGAGTCACTACCGACGGCGCCTGGTTCTACCAGGAGGCCAACGGCAAGCGTTTGGCGCGCCTCGCGCGCGGTGCCGTCCTCATGGCGGGCGACGCCCAGGGCGACTGGCAGGGCGTGATCCTCGAAGGATGGATCTTCACCACTTCTGTCGGTCCCACGCCCCGCGCAGGTTACGATCTCGCGGTCACTCGGGCACCCGAGGAGAATCTCCGCTCCTCGCCGGCGGGCGCCCTCATCGCCAAGCTGCCGGAGGGATTCGTCTTGAATCGTGTGGCCGAAGGCAGCGCGGGCCGCTGGGTGCATGTCACGCGCGCAGGCTGGGTGGAGCGGAGCGACGTCGAGCCGGTCGCACAGGTAGTGGGGTCGCGCACGGCGGCACCTGAGTCGGATAGCGCCGCGGTCGAGCCGCCGCCAACGACGAGCGTCCCGGCGCCCCTGTCGCGACCCGGAGGGTCGAGCGGCACCGGGACACCCGGACGCAGCCCGGGGGTCGGGCAGCCCGATACGAGCGCTGGCGCCACCGCGCCGGTTGATCCCGCGCGGGTCGAATCGGCGCGGCGCACGGTGCTGTACCGGGCCCCGGAGGGACAGCCCGCGGGTACGCTCGCGCCCTCGGCTCCACTGCGCGTCCTCGGCAAGTCGGGTGAATGGACTCGCGTCGAGCTCGAAGGATGGGTGAAGAGTGCCGACCTGCAGATCGCGCCGCCCGGCGTCCTGGTCGGCGTGACTGCCGCCGAGCTGCGAACCGACCCGCAGCGGTACGCCGGGCAGGTACTCCGTTGGACGCTGCAATTCATCTCGACTCAGAAGGCCGACGAGTTGCGCCCCGAGATGCCCGCGGGTGCGACCTACCTGCTGGCGCGCGGGCCGCTCCCCGAGCGCGGCTTCGTCTACGTCGTGGTGCCGGACGCGAAGCGACCGCAGCTCGAAAGCATCACGCCGCTCGCGACCGTCCAGGTCACCGCGCGCGTACGGCTGGGCCGCACCCGGTTCCTCGGCAACCCCGTCCTGGACCTGATCAGTCTCGAGACCCTTCCATGAATGAGATTCTGCGCGACCGCTTGTGGCGGAAGCTCGAAGCGCTTCCCGAGGAAAAGGCCTACATGGTGCTCGACTACCTCGAGTTTCTCGAGTCGAAGTATGCCGATCGACCGGCGGGCGCGCCGCCGTTCCAGAGAGTCGCGGAAACGCTCGAGGACACGCTCCGTGCGGGTCGCGTGCCCGTGAACATCATCCGCGGGACGATGGACGCGGTCGGGAAAGCGGGAAAACTTCTGGAGAAGGTGGCGGCCGCGGGGAAGGCCGCGGTCGATGAGGCGTCGAAGAAGTCGGCGGACAAGCCCAAGGTTGAGGAAACCCCACCCGCCCAGTAACTTTCGCCATGGGTAGCTTCCGACCAGCTTCCGCTCTCACTTTCGACGACGTATTGCTCGTGCCGCGGCTGTCGAGCGTGCACCCGCGCAGCGTTGATGTGCGTTCCCGGTTTACCCGCGGCATCCCGCTCAACATTCCCCTCGTCTCCGCCGCCATGGACACCGTTACAGAGGCGGAAATGGCGATCGCGATCGCGCGTGAGGGCGGGATCGGCGTGATCCACAAGAACATGCCCGTGGATCGCCAGGCCGCCGAGGTGGACCGCGTGAAGCGCAGCGAGTCGGGGATGATCCTGCATCCGATCACCCTGGGCCCCGACCGGCCGGTGCGCGAAGCGGTCCGGCTGATGGAGCGGTTCCGCATCTCGGGCGTGCCGATCGTGGATGACGCGGGGCGCCTCGTGGGCATCATCACGAACCGCGACCTGCAGTTCGAGCGCGAGCTCGACCGGCCGATCCGGGAGGCGATGACGAAGGATCGCCTCGTCACGGCGCCCGTCGGCACCACGCTCGATGAGGCGGAGAAGATCCTCGCGAAGCACCGCATCGAGAAACTGCCCGTCGTCGACGAGCGCGGCGTCTTGAAGGGCCTGATCACCATCAAAGACATCTTCAAGCGTCGGCGCCATCCGGACGCGAACAAGGATCAGCACGGTAGGCTGCGGGTCGCCGGTGCGGTCGGTGGTACGCCGGACGCGCTGGCGCGCGCGCGGGCGCTCGTGGAAGCGGGGTGCGATGTGATCGTCGTGGACTCGGCGCACGGGCATTCGGAGGGTGTGCTCAAGACCGTCGCTTGCCTGCGCGAGGCGTTTCCGGACGCGCAGCTCGTCGGCGGGAATGTGGCGACCGAATCGGGGGCGCGGGCGCTGGTGGAGCGCGGCGTGGATGCCGTGAAGGTGGGCGTGGGCCCCGGCTCCATCTGCACGACGCGGGTTGTGACGGGCGTCGGCGTTCCTCAGATCACCGCGATCCTCGAGGCGGTGCAGGGCGCGGGCGACGTGCCGGTGATCGCGGACGGCGGCATCAAGTATTCGGGCGACGTGGTCAAGGCGCTCGCCGCGGGCGCCGAGAGCGTGATGATGGGCTCCATGCTGGCGGGCACCGAAGAAAGCCCGGGCGAGTCCTTCCTGCTCGAGGGGCGTCGCTTCAAGGTGATCCGCGGGATGGGCAGCCTCGGAGCAATGGAAGAGGGCTCGGCCGACCGGTACTTCCAGGAGGGCGAGGTCTCCCCGTCCAAGCTCGTTCCGGAAGGTATCGAAGGGCGCGTTCCGTACCGCGGCCCCGCGTCCGATGTGCTCTTCCAGATGGTCGGCGGCCTCCGCAGCGGCATGGGGTATTGTGGCGTGTGCGACGTCAAGGCGCTGCGCGAGGAGACCGAATTCATCCAGGTCACGAGCGCCGGACTGCGCGAGTCCCATCCGCACGACGTCGTCGTCACGCGGGAAGCCCCCAACTACTCGATTTGAGCTTGACACTCCGTACGACCAGTCGTAGTCTAGCGCGTCTTACCGTCTCCGGCCGTCGCTAACCTCCCGCATACGAGGTCCGCATGAGCTTATGGGCTACGAAGTCGATCGCCCTCCTGCGCGCTGAGGCCGACGCCACAGGGGAGGGGACGCTCAAGAAGACCCTGGGCGCGCTGAACCTCACGACCCTCGGGATCGGCGCCATCATCGGTGCGGGCATCTTCGTGCTCACCGGTCTTGCTGCCGCCCGCCATGCCGGCCCGGCGGTACCACTCTCGTTCATCGCTGCCGGGATCGCGTGCGCGTTCGCTGGCCTGTGCTATGCCGAGATGGCGAGCGCCGTCCCCGTGGCCGGGAGTGCGTACACGTACTCCTATGCCACCATGGGCGAGTTCATGGCGTGGATCATCGGCTGGGACTTGGTCCTCGAGTACGCGATGGGTGCGTCCACCGTCGGCGTCGGTTGGTCGGGATACTTCGTCGGCCTCCTGGAGAACGTCAACATCCACTTGCCCGCTGCTCTGACGTCAGCGCCGTATCGATGGTGCGAGGCGTCTGAAGTGGCCAAGGCGGTCGTGGGCTGCGTAACGCCGGGCCTCAACTCGACCGGGTCGATTGTGAACCTCCCCGCCATCGCGATCGTGGCGATCATGTCGTTCGTGCTGGTCGTCGGGATCAAAGAGTCGGCGACCGTCAACAACTTCATCGTGGCGCTGAAGCTCACCGTCGTAGCATTGTTCATCGTCGCGGGCGCGTTCTACATCAACTCGGCCAATTGGCATCCGTTCATTCCGCCGAACCAAGGGGAGTTCGGCAAGTTCGGATTCAGCGGGGTGCTGCGTGGCGCTGGACTGATCTTCTTCGCATACATCGGCTTCGATGCGGTGAGCACCGCCGCACAGGAAGCCAAAAACCCCCAGAAGGACATGCCCAAGGGTATTCTTGGGTCGCTCGCCATCTGCACCGTGCTGTACATCCTGGTGTCGGGCATCCTCACCGGCATCATGCCCTACACCAAGCTCGATGTTTCGCATCCGGTCGGGTACGCCGTCGATTCGATCCCAGGCCTGCGCTGGATGGGCTGGATGATCAACCTCGGAGCCGTCTTGGGGCTCGCGTCGGTCATCTTGGTCATGCTCCTCGGCCAGTCCCGCGTCTTCTACTCGATGTCCCGCGACGGCCTGCTGCCTCCGTGGGTCGGGAAGATCCATCCCCGATTCCGCACCCCCTGGCTCACGCAGATCTTCGTCGGCCTCTTCGCGATGTTCTTCACCGGCGTCTTCCCGATCCAGCTGCTTGGGGAGCTGGTGAACATCGGCACGCTGCTCGCGTTTGTGTTGGTGTGTGCGGGCGTCTGGATCCTCCGCCACACTCGGCCTGACCTGGATCGACCATTCAAGACCCCCTGGGTGCCCGCTGTGCCGATCCTGGGTGTGCTGTGCTGTGGGGGATTGATGGCCACGCTTCCCGGTGACACCTGGATCCGGCTGTTCGTTTGGATGGCGATCGGATTAGTGATCTATTTCCTGTATGGTCGGCGTCATAGTACGCTACAGACAGGCGTGGACGGCCAGAAGTCGGCGCGCTGAGACCTCGCCGGGCTGCCATGGGGAGTCGCTTCGGAGGACGTGACGTGCTGAACCAGGACGCATCGGTCCGCCGCGAGCACACGCGGTGGGTGAGATGGCTGATCTTTTGGACCGCACTGGGTCTCGCGTTCACGGCGCAGGTCTTCCTCGCCGGGCGGCGGTTGGGCCAGCCGTCCGACACGTGGGGACAAGCGATCCGCATGAGCCTTCCCGACTGGTACGTGTGGGGGCTCTTCGCGCTCCTCATCGCTCGTTTGAAACAGCGGGTCCCGATTGACGCGATCACGTGGGGGTACAACTTCGCGTTTCACGTCGCGGCAAGCTTGCTCGTGGCGCTCGCCCATGTCGCCGTCTCCGTCCCCGTGCAGATGTTGCTCCAACTCGTTGCCGGTGAACCGCGTCACGTCTCTACTTACTTCGTCAGCAACTTCGCCACGCTGTACCTCTGGAACGTCGTGGTGTACTGGGGCATTCTGGCCGGCGTGCACGCGCGTGACTACCGCCGGGACCTCCGGGAGCACCGGCTGCGCAGTGCGGAGCTCGAGGCGCGGCTGCTGGAGCTGCACGCGACGGCAGCCGCCGAGGAGCCGGCCGTGCGCCGGCACCCCGAACGCCTGCTCGTCGCCGACAATGGGCGCAGTTTCTTCGTGCGGACGGTCGACGTGCACTGGTTCGAGGCGGCGCGCAATTACGTGCGCGTGCACGCCGGCGACCGCGTGCACATCCTTCGCACCACCCTCGTGTCGCTCGAAGGACGGCTCGATCCGGAGCGGTTCCGTCGCATCAGCCGTTCGGTGGTCGTCAATCTCGACCGCGTGCGCGAGGTGCAGCCGTGGTTTCACGGTGACGCGGTGGTGATTCTCGAGACCGGCGCCCGCCTGCCGCTCTCGCGTCGGTATCGCGCTAACCTGCTCGGCGCACCGGTCTCCTAACTCCCGCTCGTCCCCGCTTCAGTCCCGCCCGTCCCATCTCACTGGGATGGAGAGCGTGAGCTTCGCAGATTCTCCCGATGAACCTCTTCGCCACGAAACCGATCGCCACACTGCGCGCCGAAGCGGAGGCGACCGGCGAGCACTCGCTGAAGCGGGTGCTCGGGCCCCTCAACCTCGTCACCCTCGGTATCGGTGCCGTCATCGGCGCGGGGATCTTCGTGATCACCGGGCAGGTGGCCGCGCTGTACGCCGGTCCCGCGGTGCCCCTCTCGATGATCCTCGTCGGCGTGGCCTGCGGCTTCGCGGGGCTCTGCTATGCCGAGATGGCGAGCGCGGTGCCCGTCGCGGGCAGCGCCTACACGTACGCCTACGCCACCATGGGGGAGTTCGCCGCCTGGATCATCGGGTGGGACCTGGTGCTGGAATACGCCGCCGGCGCAGCGACCGTAGGTGTCGGGTGGTCGGGCCACTTCGTGTCTCTGCTCGGCCTGTTCGGCGTCCAGATTCCCCCGAGCCTCACGGCCCCGCCTACGCAGCTGTGCAACGCCACGCAGGTAGCCGCTCACGCGGTCGGATGCGCCCACCCGGGGCTGAACCTGACGGGGGCGATCATCAACCTCCCGGCGGTGCTCATCGTCGTCCTGATGTCGGCCGTGCTGGTGATCGGGATCAGGGAGTCGGCGCGGGTGAACAGCCTCATCGTGATCCTCAAAGTCGCGATCGTCCTGCTGGTGGTGCTCGTCGGGGTGTCGCACATCAAGCCGGCCAATTGGACGCCGTTCATCCCTCCCAATGCGGGAGAGTGGGGCACCTACGGGTGGTCCGGCGTGCTCCGGGGCGCGGGGCTGGTGTTCTTTTCCTACATCGGGTTCGACACGGTGTCGACCGCGGCGCAGGAGTCCAAGAACCCCCAGCGCGACATGCCGATCGGCATCCTCGGGTCGCTCGCGATCTGCACGCTGCTGTATGTCGTGGTGTCCGCCGTGCTGGTCGGCATGGTGCCGTACGGCGAGCTGAACCTCCCGGCGCCGATGGCCTACGCGATGGAGCGGATCGGCGCCCCCTGGTGGATTCGCTTCGCGATCAATCTCGGCGCGGTCCTGGGCGTTGGCTCCGTGATCCTCGTGATGCTGCTCGGACAGTCGCGCGTGTTCTATTCGATGTCGCGCGATGGCCTGCTCGGCCGGTGGGCGGGCAGAGTGCATCCGCGGTTCCGCACACCTTACCTCTCGACGATCTTCACCGGTATCGCGGTGTGCTTCGCGACCGGGCTGCTGCCGCTGCAGCTGCTGGGGACGTGGGTCAACATCGGCACGCTGCTCGCGTTTGTGTTGGTGTGCGCCGGCGTGTGGATCCTGCGGCATACGCGGCCCGACCTGGAGCGTCCGTTCCGGACGCCTCTCGTCCCGCTCGTCCCGATTCTTGGCATCCTGTCGTGTCTCGGTCTCATGCTCACCCTCCCGCTCGACACCTGGATCCGCCTCGCCGTGTGGCTCGTGCTGGGACTGGCGATCTACTTCGGGTACGGCCGGCGGCGCAGCACGCTGCGGCGGCCTTCCCCCTCCCTGTAGTCTCTGGACGACCCCTTCGGCGGCCCGTACGTTTGCCGCAGCGTGCGAAGCCGGTGCGTTTCAGAACAGGGAGGGGGAGGGTGCGATGAAGCGGCGCACAGCGTACAGGTGGGGGTCAATCGCCGCGGGCGTGGTCGCGGCCATCGCCGTCGCGTGCTCGAGCAGCACGAGTCCCCACATAGCGACGCCGTGTCCCTCGTACAGCGGGGGCAGCGCGACGCCAACAACGCTCGCCGGCAACTATACGCTCGTCTCGTTCTGCCAGGACACGTTGCCGGCGTTCGGTCCTGCGCAGGGCGTGACCGGTACCCTGACCTTGACCATCGGGACTCCGGACAGCTTCAAGGCGACGATTAACGGCATCCCGCCGGTGCCTGTGACGTTGGCGGGACCGTACGGCGTTTCGCATGACACGATGACCATCATGCTGCCTCTGCCGCTCGGTACGTTCACGGGCACGTACGCTTTCACGTCGAACACGCTGTCGGTGAGCGGCCATTTGCTGGGCAGTCCCCCTCCGCCGATCGCGCTCGTTTTCGCGAAGCAATAGTACCATCTGATGTTGTTGCGCTCCCGCGACGAGCTGGCCGACTCCCGGGATCGAGGACTTCCGTCGTATCTTTGACGTATGTCGGTCAACGGTGTCTCGATCGGGCCCGAGCGGGCTCGGGCGGCCGGGGAGATCGCCGCCGTGCTCTCACCCGGTCGTCGCGTGGCCCTCACGACGCACGTCAACGCCGATGGAGATGGCGTGGGCAGCGAGGTCGCGTTGTGGCATCTGCTGACCGCTCGCGGCCTCCAGACGGCGATCGCGAATCCCACGCCGATTCCGGAACGCTTTCACTTCCTGTTGCCGCGTGGCGCGGACCATTCGGAGCGTGCCGAGCGCGAGATCGAGTCCGCCGACGTCGTGATCGTGCTGGACATCTCCGACACGAGTCGCCTCGGTGACCTGGCACGCTCGATTCGCCACTCGCACAGCGTGGCGTGCATCGACCATCACGTGAGCGGGGGCTCGCTCCCCGGCGGTCCGAGGCTCGTCGCACCGGAGGCGGCCGCCACGGCGGAGCTGGTCTTCGACTTTGCGAGCGCGCTCGAGTGGCCGCTCTCCCCAGAGGCGGCCCGGGCACTCTACGTGGGGATCCTGACCGACACCGGGGCGTTCCGGTTCGCGAACACGACACCGCGGGTGTTGCACGTGGCGGGCGCTCTGCTCGAGCGCGGTGTGGAGCCGGAATCGATCTATGAGTCCGTCTACGCCAGCGCGCCCGAGGGTCGGGTGCGGCTCATGACCGAAGTGCTCCAGACACTCGTGGTCGAGGGCGAGCGTGGCCTGGCGTGGGTCACGGTCCCGCCAGACGCGCTGCACCGGCACGGCACCACCGCCGACGATCTGGACGGGATCGTCGAGTACCCGCGCTCGATCGCCGGGGTGCGGCTTGCGTTGCTGTTCCGCCAGCTCGCGAACGGAAGGGTGAAGGTGAGCTTTCGCTCGCTCGGCGACGTCGACGTCGCGGAGCTGGCTCATCGGTTCGGCGGCGGCGGGCACCGTAAGGCGGCTGGGGCGTCGCTCGACGGCACGCTCGCGGAGGCACAAGGCAAGATCCTCGCGGCGGCGCGGGAATACCTGAACGGGCGCTAGGGCCGCCGCAGGAACGCGCGGACGAAGTGGCGCTTCGAGAAGTCTCCGGCCGTCCACACGCGCCAAAGCAGGTCACTCCCCGGCAGCGCCCGCGCAATCGCGGCGTCGCTCCTCCCCTGATGGTGCAACCGCTGTATCCGATCTCCCAGCTCGGTCAGGAACTCGAGCTTCTGGCGGAGCCGCGCGGGGCCGTGGTCCACTCGCCCGCGGTGCTGGCAGAATAGCTCGGTGGGTTCCAGCGCCAGGACGCGACGGAGCGAGTCGATCATCGCGTACACATCCTCATCGGCCCGGAGATAGCGGAGCTTCGGGGCGAGATACAGGTCGCCCGAAAAGAGCCACCGGCGCTCGGGCTCGAACAAGGCGACATGATCCGTAGCGTGTCCGGGCGTGTGGATCACGTCGAAGTGAAAGCGCGACGTGTCGAGCCGGTCGGAAAGGGCGGCCACGCGCGCCGCGGGCCGCGGGCCCCACGCCGCCCGGCGGTACAGGTGCGGGCGTGTTTCGGGTTGCGCGAGCAGCGACACGGCCGACCGATGCGCCAGCGGCGTGATCCCGAGCTCTCGGCTGAGAAGCGCGTCGTTCCCCGAATGGTCCTCGTGATGATGCGTGGTGACGCACTGGCCCACCCGCAGCTCGCCGACGAGGCGCCGCACGTCGCGACCGAGGTTGGGTGGCCCGGAGTCGATGAGTAGGCCGTCCACGAGATAGACGCCCGTCCAATAGAACGCCCGGCCCAGGAACGTGCGGGCCATGCGAAAGTAGCGAACGTCGCCATAGTCGGCCGGAATGATCACACTGGAGAGTGTAACACGTACCCGCACGGCTGACCCCGGGGCGACGGCCCGGGGTCATGACCTCTCTCGAGATGATGCCGCCGAGCAGGCTCGCCGTTTGACAACCACGCCTTCCGGAGGGCCAATTATTCCGGTCCGGCCGGACCCGGCTCCCAACGAGGTGTGGTGTGCGACGCTCATCGAGCAGAATGGCGCGGCGGACGTTGACGGGAATCGAGATCGACCCCGTCCGCGTCTTGCTGATCGAAGACAATCCCCGTCACGCGAGGCTGCTCGAGAACGCGATGGGCGAGGCGGGTGTGGCGTTCGCGGGAGCCGCGCCGTACGAGTTCTCGCACGCGCCCCGCCTCTCGCAAGGGCTCAACCGACTGGGCAAGGGGGGCGTGGACGTGGTCCTGCTCGATCTCTCGCTGCCCAAGACGAGCGGGCTCGAGCCGCTCCAGCGGGTGCGGGAGCGCGACCCGGACGTGCCCGTGGTCGCCCTCACCGGCTTGAACGAAGACAATCTCGCGGCCCAGGCGCTGGGCGCCGGCGCCCAGGACTATCTGACCAAAGGGAAGTTCACCGCGTCACTGCTCGCGCGCAGCATCCGGTACGCGGTTCAGGTCCGGCGCCTGCAGATGGGCATGCGGAGCCTGTCCCTCAACGACGGCCTCACGGGTCTCCACAACCGTCGCGGCTTTCTGCACCTGACCGAGCCGCACGTGAAGCTCGCGCAGCGGACCAAGGGTCGCTTTCTCGTGGTCTCGGCCGACGTGGCCCAGCTGCGGGACATCAATCGCGTGGCCGGATACGAGGAGGGCAACCGCGTATTGCGCGAGACCGCCGTGCTCCTGAAGGGGACGTTCCGAGACTGTGATCTCGTGGCGCGCATCGAAGGAAGCACGTTCGCGGTGCTCGCCGCCGATGCGGCGCTCGACAAGCGGGCGATCATTGCGGCTCGAGTGGCTGAGCACGTGCGACGCTACAATGGCATGACCGTCCGCCTGTACAACCTGGTGGTGAATCTCGGCTTCGCCCCCTTCGATGGATCGGGCACGGCGACGATAGAAGATCTCCTCCAACAGGCAGTGGCGGATCGCGTCGGCGCGCGCCCCAGGCGTCCGTCTCGCGCGGTGGGCCACGCGCGACGGAGTCATGCATGAAACGCGTTCTTCTCGTCCTCGTGGTCGTGCTCGTCGGCCTCGCGGCCGCGGTCGTCACCCGAACCCTGGGGGTGCACTCGCGCCAGGCGACGGTCACGCCCGTCGCCCCCGAGCCGCTCGACTCGACGGTGCTCGCGCAACGGCTCGCCGGTGCGCTCAAATTCAAGACGGTCTCCTACCAGGACTCGACGCAGTTCGAGGCGCGCGAGTTCGAGGGATTCCAGCGATACCTCCGCGAGTCGTTCCCCAAGGTCCACGCGACCCTCAAGCTCGAGAAGGTCAACGGGTATGGGCTGCTCTACCAATGGGTCGGCTCCGACACCGGTCTCGCACCGGCGGTCCTCCTCGCCCATCAGGACGTCGTACCGATAGAGCCTGGGACCGAGGGGAAGTGGACCGAGCCGCCGTTCGGTGGCGCCATCACGGCCGGCTACATCTGGGGCCGTGGTGCGCTCGACGACAAAGGCAGCCTCGTTGCGATCCTCGAGGCCGTCGAGCACCTGATCTCGACGGGCGCCAAGCCCCGGCGCACCGTGTATCTGGCCTTCGGCTATGACGAGGAAGTGGGCGGTCGCCGCGGTGCCGCTCGGATTGCCGACCTACTGGTGTCGCGCCACCTGCATCCGGAATTCGTGCTCGACGAGGGAGGCGCGCTCGCCACGGGCCTCATCCCGGGGGTGGCGGCTCCGGTGGCGCTGGTCGGCATCGCCGAGAAAGGGTACGTGACGGTCGAGCTCACGGCGCAAGCCGAGGGCGGGCACTCATCGATGCCACCGAACGAGACGGCGGTCGGCATGTTGGCGGCCGGCATCACGCGGCTCGAGCACCATCAAATGCCGCGCGCCATCCGTGGCCCCACGGCCGACATGTTCGACTTCCTGGGCCCCGAGATGCCGTTCGGGCCACGCCTGGTGATGTCGAATCGATGGCTGCTCGGCGGCATCCTCGCGGCCGGGTTCGGCGCCACGCCACAGGGCAACGCCATGCTACGTACCACGACGGCGCCGACCGTGCTCCAGGCGGGTGTGAAAGAGAACGTGTTGCCGTCCACGGCGCGGGCGCTCGTGAATTTCCGAATCCTGCCGGGCGACAGCGCGGGGAGCGTGCTCGAGCATGTGCAGCGCGCCGTCGACGATCCACGGATCACGGTGCGCGCGCTCCAGGAGACCGTGAGCGATCCGTCCGGGGTGACGAGCGTCGACGCCGAGCCGTTCCAGCTCCTGGCACGCACCATCCGCCAGGTGATTCCCGGCGCGGTGGTGACGCCCTGGCTCGTCGTCGGCGCGACCGACTCCCGTCACTACAGCGTCCTCACGCCCAACGTTCTACGTTTTGTCGGTGCGCCCATTGGAGCGGACGACCTGCGGCGCGTCCACGGGACGGACGAGCGGGTGAGCGTCCAGGGCTACGTCAACTCGGTGCGGATTTACATCCAGCTCTTGAAAAACGCGGCGCTCTAGGGCGCGGTCTTCGCGAGCCGCTCGCGCAGCGGCGGGTAGAACTGCGTGAACACGTTGTCGTGCGCCGCTTCCTTGGCGTGGCACGCGTAGCACGGAGCCGCGCCCGGGAGCTTTTGGCCGGCCGCCGTCCCTCCGGCGAATCCAAAAAAAGCCCAGCCGCTCGGGTCGATGCCTTCCTTCTTCACATGCACCTCGAACCCGGGCTGCCGGTCGCCCTCGTAAAAGCCGGCTTTGGCCGGCGCGGACTTGCGTGACGCCTCGTAGAACATCAGAACGAACATGGTCTGCTGCGGGAACGCCCCCGTCGCGATGAACTCGCGGTACGCCCAGGGCTGCATGTAGACGTTGTGGAACATCCCGGGTGCCACGCCCGGCGCGGGAGGTGGTGCCTGGTTGTACGACAGGCCCGTCGACGAGCCTACCATGACCCAGGTCTCCCAGCCTATCGGGGGCAGGAGCGTGCCCTCCTTCGTGAAGCGCGGCACTTGGTCATCCGGCGGGCCGGCGGCGGCGGGCGCGGGTCCATGACATGCGACGATTGCGGCGACGACTCCAGCGATCGTACCGATGGCGAAACCCCGAACGCGGTGCATGGGTCAGTCCTCCGGACGGGAGGTGATGCGGGCCCGAACAGATGGTCTACAATACCGTGGAGTCGACGTGGATGTGTTTCGTCGCGGGGAAAACGTCCGGATTTGGTGAACCCGGGCCGAGCTTTGCTACCGGGCTGCCGCTTGCTCCCACGAGTAGTGAAAGCGGAAGTGGGACGCGCGGGTGGTGTTTTCGATTCGCACAATGAAAATGTTCTGCCTGCGCCCGGGATCCACGCGGACCTTGAGAGGCATGCCCGGGCCGCACTCGCTCTTGATGTTCTCGCAGTCGTACAGCTGCAGCCCCGTGACGTTGATGGGCACACTCGACTCGTTCCTCACATAGATGGTGTACCCGTCCCCGCCATAGTTCATCTCGCTGCCCGATTCGATGGTGTCGCTCGTCGGCGCGCGAAAGACCGTTTGACCTCCGGTAGCGCACCCCATGACGACGATGCCGATGAGGGCGCGATATCGTTGCATGATCGCCTCCTGGACCGGGTTCAACCGGAGACCGATCCCACGAGCGTGGCCGGTGCTGCGATGACCGCCTGTCGCGCCGGCCAGAAGGCGCCCGCGAGCGTGGCCGCGACGAGCAAGGGTGCGAAGCCGAGAGCCGTATGGAGATCCCATGCCGGCAAGCCCGGAACGACGGTCGCGAGCGCTCCCCACAAGAAAAGGCCGAACCACAAGCCGATCGTGACGCCCCCTGCCGCGACGCCGGCCACCCGTAGTAGCACGAAGCCCAGGATACCGCGTCGCCGGGCACCGACTGCGCGGCGCAGCCCGAGCTCGTACGCCAGCGAGGCTACCCAGAGCCGCATCACCACGAACGTCCCTATCGTCGCCAGGACGAGGAGCAGCCATCCTTCCATCCCGAGCATGCGCGCGAACCATCCCGCGGGCGCACCCTCGTCGGCCACGAGGCGGCTGACGTCCGTGCGTACCGCGTCGAGTGAGCCCATCGTGTGGCGCACGCCCTGATCCTCGGTCGGCGTCAGCCCGCTGTGATTCCGCTTGCCGACGAACAGGTCGACGACTCGGGCTGGATGCTGGAGCACGGGGACGTAGACGGCGAACGGCGGCTCGAGGCCGGCGCCGAAGCCGACCGGTCGCTGGTCTTCGACGATACCGACCACCGTGTACCAGTCTGCGTCGGCTCCCCCGATCAGGATCTTCCGTCCCACTGCTCGGCCTTGCTGGAAGTGCTGCGTCGCGAGCGACCGGTTCACCACTGCCACGCGCGGCGCGCTCCAGCGGTCCGACGGTGTGATCCCTCGACCGTCGAGCAGGGCGAGCCCGAGGACGCGGAACGTGTCCGCGCTCACGAGATAGTGAGTAGCGGGCACCGGGTGCAGAGGGTAGGGCAGGCCGCCCATCACGCAGCGGCCGCAATCGGTGATCACGACGTCGACGATCCCACTCCCCACGAGCGTGCCCGGGCTCGAGAGGCTCACCGCATCGAACGCGGGGCGGGTGTGGAGCTCGTGGAGAATCGAGGCGTAGCGCGCGGCGCGCGCAGGCGGCTGCAGATCAGGGCCCGTGACCTGAAAGACGTCCCCTGCACGCACGGGAGTCCGCCCCGCGATGGTCAGCGGGTCGGCCTGGCGCCGCAGCAGCGCGGCGCCTGTGAGCACCGTGAGGCTCAGGCCGAGCTGCAGCGCCGGCACGACCAGACGAAACGCGTTGGCGCTCGACCGGGGGAGCACCGAACGACGCGGAAACGCGACTGGCAGCGCTGCGCCGAGTGGGATACCGGCGAGCGTGGCAAGGACCGTCACGATACTGATCGCGGGTGTCCCGGATCCCAGACTGCCGGGCCATGCGTCGAGCGCGCTCCGTGCGGCTGCCGCCCCGGCCAGGCCGCCGAGCACCAGCGCTCCCATCGCGAGCGCTCCTCCCTCGGCCAGGGCCGAAACGACGAGATTCCACCGCGAAGCGCCCACTGCGCGTCGGACCCTCATCTCGGTCGCGCGCGCGGATGCGCGCGCGACGGAAAGGGAAAGCATGGTGAGGCTCGCGACCCCGAGCACGCCGATCGCCACGCCGAGCAAGAGCTGGAAGAGCGTGCCGAGTGCGGCCACCCGCGCGTCGGTCGGGGTCCAGGCGATGGTCCTCCAGGTCATCCCGAGGTCGCCGCTGCGCCACGCCGGGAGACCGAGGCGCGTTGCGAAACCGGTAGGACCCCAGGCGGAGAGCGACGTGACCGGGAGGAGGGCGATGAGCGCAGTGGCCGCCGCCCCCGCGAGTACGGCACACGTGCCCCAGTACGCGCGCAGCCCCCAGAGGGCCGCGGCGACGCTGCGCGTCAGGTTTCGAGTTGAACCGGCGGTCTTGTGCCGCACGACGATACCCTCATGTACGGAGGGCGGCCCGTCAAGCTCAGCACCGTTCCTCGCACGCCCGTATCCAGCAAGACAGGAGGAGAACGATGAGACCATACTTCGCGATCATAGGAATGGCGTTGGCCGGCCTCGTGATATTACCGGTCCTGACTCGCGCCCAGACCCCGCCACCGTCGAATCGCGGCCCGGGCCGGCGCATGGAGATTCTGTTCAAGGACATCACCCTGACGCCGGCGCAACAGACTAAGATCGACTCGATCCAGGCGCACTACCGCGAGCAGATGCCGTCGTTCACCCCCGGGAGTCCACCGGACTCGGCCACGCGAGAGCGGGTGCGAGCGATCTTTCGCCACGAGCTGGACGACTTTCGGGCCGTGCTGACCCCGGATCAACAGTCGACGTTCGATCGCAACATGGAGGCGATGCGGGCGCGACGCGGCGGTCGGTAACGTCATCGAGTGGTACGATTTCTACAGCTTCGGGAGCTTGGCCGCGCCGCCGAGGCTGCCATGTAGTCTGGTGCCCGTCTACCTTTCGTTCGTGGCCGCCTCCAACACGCTTCAAGGGCGCGTCGAGCGCGCCCTCTCACAGCTCAAGAATCCGCGCAGCGGGACGGATGTCCTTACGGCGGCGATGGTGAAAGATCTCGCCGTGGATGACGCCGGAACGGTGACGTTCACGTTCCTGTTGGGCCGTGACGATCCCGGGTCGCTCGCGCGCGAGGTCCGAAAGGCCGTGCAGGCCGTGGACGGCGTGACGGCGGTTCGCGTCAACGTGACGGACGCGAGCAGCGGCACGGCGGGAACCGCCTCCCGCCAAGCCGCTCCCGGGCCACGCGCCGGAACCGTCCCGCCTCCACCGACGCCGGTTGACCTCCCACACCTGGGCGCCGTCCTCGCGATCTCCTCCGGAAAAGGTGGGGTGGGGAAGTCCACGGTCGCCGCGAACCTCGCGGTGGCGCTGGCGCGCGCCGGGCGCCGCGTGGGTCTCATGGACGCGGACATCTATGGTCCGAACATCCCGCGCATGATGGGCGCGGACCAGAAGCCCGAGGTCCGGGGTGGGAAGATCCAGCCGCTCGAGGCCCACGGCGTGAAGCTCATGTCGCTCGCCCTCATCGTGGAGCGCGATACGCCGGCCATCTGGCGCGGGCCTATCATTATGAAGGTCATCCAGCAGTTCGTGCGCGACGTGGATTGGGGAGAGCTCGACTACTTTCTCGTCGACCTGCCGCCGGGCACCGGGGACGCGCAACTGTCCCTGGCCCAGACCGTGCACATCCGCGCCGCGATCATCGTCACCACGCCGCAGGAAGTGGCGGTCGGCGACTCGCTGCGCGGCGCCAAGATGTTCGAGCGGGTTGGGGTGCCGGTGCTGGGGGTGGTCGAGAACATGAGCTACTTCGTCTGCCCGCACTGTGGCGAGCGGACCGACATCTTTCTCGCCGGGGGCGGCAGCCGGCTCGCCGACGAGCTGGGCGTGCCCCTGCTCGGCCAGATTCCGTTGCAGGCCCGCATGCCGGATTTCGCCGACGAGGGGCAACCGATCGTCGCCGCCGAGCCGGGCTCGCCCGCCGCACAGGCGCTCGACGCGGTCGCGCGGCGCGTGAGCGACGCGCTCGCGGCTCTGCCGCGCTGACGTGCGGGCCCTCGCGGCCGCGCTGCTCCTGCTGCAGCACCCTCGGGTCGAGCGAGCGGACCTGCGCGTCGGTCTCGACACGCTCTACGCGGGCGGATTCCCCAGCGCCGCCCTGTACTTCGCCGAGCTCGGCGCGCGCGACACCGCCGACCCCGCCCCCGTGACGTTCGAGGCGAGCGCCTACATCTGGTGGGCCGCTGCGCTCGAAAACGACGACTACGAGCGTGCTCGCATCGATTCTCTGCTCGACGTCGCGATCGCGCGCGCGGGGGCCACGGCGCCGGGCCCGGCACATGATTTCTGGTTGGCGACCGCTCTCGGCTATCGCGCCCGCCAGCGCGACCTGCATGGTCATTCCTGGGGTGCCGCAAAGGATGGGAAAGCGATGCACGACGCCTATGCCCGTGTGCTCGCGGTCGATTCAACCTGCATGGACTGCTATCTCGGCTTGGGCGTCTACCAGTACGGTCTCGCGCGCGCCGGCGCGCTCGCCCGTCTCGTCGCCAAGATCGTCGGACTGGGGAGCGGGAACGCGGAGCGCGGCATCCGCTACATGCGGCGCGCGGCCGCCGAGGGCGACCTCGCCCGGGTCGAAGCCGAATGGGTGCTCGCGGCGGCGCTCGAGCGTGAGGCCGCGCGCAACCCCGACGAGCGGGCGGCGCTCGAGCAAGAGGCGCGCGACGGCGTCGCCCGGCTGGCGGAGCGCTATCCCGGCAACGCCGTGTTCCAACGATTTCTGCGGACGCTGCCCGTTGCGCCGATGTGACGCATGACCCGATCGTTGTTGCGTAGTCGCCACTCTAGCGTTACACGCCGCAAGTCTTAGCATCCTTGGACATGATGCCCGAGGGGGGGAGATGACCGACGTCCAGTGGGCGCGGGTCCAGGGAGACGTCAACCGCCGACTGCGTCGCGGAGCGTGGTATCGCGTCGCGACGCTGACGGACGACGACGCGTTGCTCGAGATCAACCGGCAGCGCGTGGCCGTGCCGCGCGCGGCATTGCAGATCGTGTACGCACCCCCGCAATTCTGGAGCGTCGTCCCGCGGCCGGCCGATGCCAAGAGCCTTGTCGCGCAGTGGGGCGACAGGTACGTGGTGTGTCCCGGCTGCCGGAACCGCGCGCAGCTCAAGCATACGCTGCAGACGCTCCGGTGCCCGCGCTGTGAGCAAACGTTCCGTGTCGCCTGGGCAGAGTGGTTCGTCGGGGCGGGCTGACCGGGCGACGTCGACTCGCCCGACCCCTCCCCTTGTACTAAGTAGTCGAAGGCGCGCGCCCCGCCGTCCCGACACTGCGAGGACGGGGATGATGCAGTCGCAGTGGCTGAGACGTCTCGGCCTGCTGCTGGCCCTCACCGCCGGCTATTTCGTCGCCGGCAAGCTGGGGCTGCGGCTCGCCTTCGTGAACCCGAGTGCGACGCCCGTGTGGCCGAACACAGGCATCGCGCTCGCGGCCTTCCTGCTTGCCGGCGTCGACGTTTGGCCCGCCATCCTGCTCGGCGCGTTCCTGGTCAACATCACGACCGCGGGGTCGATTGCGACGTCCGTGGGCATCGCCGCGGGCAACACCCTCGAGGGCCTCGTAGGCGCCTGGCTGGTGAGCCGTTTCGCGCGGGGGTCCCGGATGTGTGACCGCGCCCGCGACGTGTTCAAGTTCGCGGGGCTCGCCGCGGGGGCGAGCACGCTGATCAGCCCGATGGCCGGCGTCCTCTCCCTCACCCTCAGTGGCTTCGCGCGATGGGCGGATTTCTGGCCGATCTTGTCCACGTGGTGGATGGGCGACGCGGTCAGCGACCTGGTCGTCGCTCCCGTGCTGCTCCTCTGGGCGCTCCGGCCGCGGATCCACTGGACTTCACGGCAGGCGCTGGAAATCGCCGCGCTGGGCGCGTCGCTCCTCATTGTCGGGCTCGCTGTCTTCGACGGCATCGTCCCCTGGAGGAGCAGCCACTACCCGCTCGAATTTCTCTGCGTGCCGTTGCTGTTGTGGGCGGCGTTTCGGTTCGAGCCGCGGGTGGCGATGACGGCCGTTCTCATGCTCTCGGCGATCGCCATTTGGGGCACGCTCACGGGCTATGGTCCATTCGCTCGGCCCACCTTCAACGAGTCGCTCCTCCTCCTGCAGGCCTTTGAAGGCGCGTCCGCGCTTATGACACTGGTCTTGATCGCGGTCGTGACGGAACGAAAGGAAGCGGAAGATCGTCTGCGGCGCCTGGCCGTGAGCGACCCGCTCACGGGCCTGGCAAATTACCGTCACCTGACCCAGGCGCTCGACGCCGAGATCCAGCGCTCGTCACGCACCGATCGACCCTTCGCTGTGGTGCTCCTCGATCTCGACGGCCTGAAGAAAATCAACGACCGCTACGGGCACCTGGTCGGGAGCCTGGCACTGCGCCGCGTTGCCGAGACGCTGCTCGGCTCCTGCCGCGGCATCGACACCGCCGCCCGGTTCGGCGGCGACGAGTTCGCGCTCGTGTTGCCCGAGACCGGAGACGCGGCCGCGTGGCACGTCGCGCGCCGGGTCGCTGATCGGGTGGCGCGCGACGGCGAGAAGCCGTCGCTCACGATCAGCATCGGCGTCGCGGTGCATCCGCGGGACGGGGCCACACTCGAGGTCTTGATGAACAGCGCGGACCGCTCGCTGTACGACAACAAGGCGCGACACCGTCGCTCGATTCGCCCGCCTCGTTGACCCCCGGCCCGGCGCCCCGGTAGCTTCCGGCGCCATGACCAGCGTCGCCGGTACCCCCGGTTCGCTCACCGTCGGACCGCTCCGACCCGTCATCCTGAAACTCGCCATGCCCGCCGTCGCCATGATGGCGTGCCACTTCTGCTTCAACCTCATCGATGCCATCTGGGTCGGCAATCTGATCGGGCCCGCCGCCCTCGCCGCGGTCTCGACCGCGGGCTTCTACGTGTGGGTCCTGCTGTCGCTCGGTGAGATGGTGGAAGTGGGACTGATCGCGGTCGCGGCGCGACGCCACGGCGAGGGGCGCCCGGACGCGGCGGCACGGGCGGCTGGAGCGGCGGTGCTGTACGCCCTCGCCGCCGGCGCCGTGGTCTCGGCCGTCGGATACGTCCTCACGGACGAGCTGTTCCGGTTCATGACGGTCCCTCCCGACGTGGCGATCCTCGGGCACCGGTATCTCCATACCTGGCTGCTCGGCGGCCCACTCGTGTTCGGCTTCTTCGCCATCGAGGCGACGTTCCGCGCCTCGGGGGACACGCGGACCCCGTTCCTGCTGCTCATGGCGTCCGTGCTGCTGTCGGTCGGGCTCGATCCGCTGCTCATCGCCGGGCTCGGTCCGTTCCCGCGGCTCGGCGTCGAGGGCGCCGCGCTTTCGTCTGTCATGGTGCGCGGAGGCGGGTTCCTCATCGGGATCGGCATCGCGTGGCGACGCGGGCTCCTCCGACTCGAAACGCCGGATTGGCGCGCGGTCCCCACAGTGATCCGCATCGGCGCGCCCCTCTCGCTGGCGGGCGTGCTCCTGTCGGTCGTGTACATGTGGCTCACGCGGTATACGTCACGCTTCGGCACGGCGGCGCTCGCCGCGCTCGGCGTCGGGCACAAGATCGAGGGGCTCGGCTTCATCGCCATCTCGGGGTTTGCTCTGTCGGCCTCCGCCCTGGTGGGGCAAAACTTGGGTGCTCACCAGGAGGCGCGCGCGCGCCAAGGCGTGCGGATGACGGTCGCCTACTGCCTCGCGGTGACCGTCACGACCGCGATTGCCTTCCTGGCGATCCCCCGGACGCTGGTGGGGCTGTTCACTCCGGATCCCGCGGTGATCACCGATGGCAGTCTCTACCTCCGGGTGATCGCGTTCGCGCAGATCGGGCAGACGTTCGAGATCATCCTCGAGGGGGCGCTCGCGGGCGCAGGCTACACATTGCTGCCGCAGATCGCGAGCACGACCTTGACCTTGCTGCGAGTGCCTCTGTCGGCATGGTGGTCCGGACCGCTCGGCTTGCTCGGTATTTGGCTCGCGCTCTCGGTTACGGCGGTGTCGCGTGGCATCGCCATGAGCGTGTTCTGGTTGCGCGGCTCGTGGCGACATGCAGCGGTTTGACCAGACACCGGTCACCAGACACCGGTCACCAGACACCTGATACCTGGTTCATGGCCACCCTCATCACGCTCCTCACCGATTTCGGCGCCGCCGACAGCTACGTGGCGGAGGTGAAGGGCGTGTTGTTGTCACAGGTCCACGGCGTCGTGCTGGTGGATATCACGCACGAGGTGTCACCGGGTGATGTGCGGGCGGCGCAGTACGTCTTGTCGCGCGTGTGGCATCGGTTCCCGCAGGGAAGCGTGCACCTCGCGATCGTGGACCCTGGGGTCGGGACCGCCCGCCGCGTCCTCGCCGCCTCGATCGGGGGGCACTTTTTCGTGGCCCCGGACAACGGCCTGCTCTCCTTCTTGCCCCTGGACGCGCATTTCGTCGCGCTCCCGATTCCGGAGGGCGCCGCTCCGACCTTTCAGGGACGGGATGTCTTTGCGCCCGTCGCCGGCCAGCTCGCGCTCGGTGCGTCCCTGTCGCATGTGGGGCAGCCCGTCATCGATGCGTACCGCTCCCCGCTTCCCGCGCCCCGTCACGACGGAACCGCCGTGATCGGCGAAGTGATCTACGTCGATCGCTTCGGTACTCTCATCTCCAACATTCCGGGACAGGCGGTCGAGCCCGGCGTGCGGATCCGCGTCGAGGGGACGGAAATCGGCACGCTGGCGCGAACCTTTGGAGACGTGGGGCGGGGGGCGCTGCTCGCGGTTGTCGGCAGCGGCGGGATGGTGGAGATCGCGGTGCGCGACGGCAGCGCCGCGAGGCTGCTAGGCGTCGGGGTCGGAGCGGAAGTGCGGGCCTGAAGGCGCGGGGATCTTCACCTTGGCCATCACGCGCTCGACGAATCCGAACTCCGGCGCGAATCGGGTCAGCCGCGCCAGCTCGCGAAACAGCTTCCGCTCTCGCTCGGCGGTCCTGCGGCACTCGGCACACTCGCCAATGTGCACGTCGCGAGCGGCGGGCAGCAGACCTTCAGTCCACAGCTCGATTTCGTCCGGGGTCAGGTGTCGCGTGTCGGAGAGGGGGGTCGAGTTCATCTTGGGCCAGCCTTACGCGCGGGGCGCCGTGCGGGTTTCATGCCTTGCGATCCTCCAGGTAACCACGCAATTCGTTGCGGGCCCGATGGATATAGGTCTTGACCGTGCCGAGCGGCAGGTCGAGCATGCGGGCGATCTCCTCGTAGCTGTGACCTTCCACGTGGCGTAACAGAATGCACGCCCGGTACTCGGGGCGGAGGCGGGCAATGGCGTGCTCGATGGCGCCGCCCAGCTCGCGGGCCTCGAGCTCCTGGAGCGGCGACTCCCCGCGATCGCCGAGCTGCAACGCGGTGGCGCTCATCTCGTCCGGCGTGGTGGCGTGGGGCGAGCCGTCGAGGGACAGCGTGTCGAGCTCGCGGCGGCGGAGGTGATCGATCGCCGCATTGTTCGCGATCTTGAAGATCCACGACGAAAACTTGTACTGTGGATTGTAGGACCCGATCGCGTTCAGCACCTTGATGAAGGTTTCCTGCGCGAGGTCTTCCGCCAGACCGCGATCGCGGACCATGCGGTAGAGCAGCGAGAACACCGGACGCTCGTAGCGGCGCACCAGCTCACGGAACGCCGCTTCGTGACCCTGCTTGGCCCACGCCACGACCTCTTGGTCGCTGGCGCCGGTCAGGTTGCCCGGCCTATCTTTCGCGCCTATGGGGTCCCCCCCGACCAGCCCCGAACACGTGAGTGACAGTTGGTGGAGGTTTTGGAGGATGGGGGAGGTCGGTGGAGGTCAACCCTTGGAACGTCCACCAAGCTCCACAACCTCGCCAGCCTCCAACAGCCTCCCGCCCGCTGCGCGGGCGGCCAAGCGGGCGTACGTGCGCCGCATGTTCACCGCCATCGCGCCACGCTACGACTTTCTGAATCATCTACTGAGCCTCAACGTGGACCGCTCCTGGCGCCGGGCGGCGGTGCAGCGCCTCGGCTGGGAGCGGCGCCCCGACGGCACGTATCTCGACTTGTGCGCGGGCACTCTCGATCTCGCGGCGACGCTCGCCCGAGAGCCCGCATTCCGCGGTACGGTCATCGGGGCGGATTTCGTGCTGCCCATGCTGGCGCTGGGGAAGAGCAAGGCGGCTCGCACGCGTCCCGTCGGCGCCGATGCGCTCGCGCTCCCGTTTACCGACGCCCGGTTCGACGGCGCGATGGTCGCGTTCGGGGTTCGGAATCTCGCGGACTTGGGCGCCGGGCTCCGGGAAGCGTATCGGGTGCTCCGGCCCGGCGCGCGGTTTGTGGTGCTCGAGTTCACGACGCCGCGCTTCGCGCCGCTGCGCGCGCTCTACCTGTTTTACTTTCGGCGCGTGCTCCCCGCGATCGGTCGCGCGGTGTCCAAACATAGGGATGCCTATTCCTACTTGCCAGAGTCGGTGCTCGACTTCCCGCCGCCGGACGCGCTCGCCGGCCGCCTGGCCCACGCCGGATTCTCGAACGTCGGCTACGAGCTCTTGAGCGGCGGGATCTGCGCCCTACACCATGCCACTCGATAACGTGCGCGACTTCCTCGGTGCCATCGAGGCCCGGGGCGAGCTCGCGCGCGTGACACATCCGGTGGCCGTGAACAAGGAGATCACGGAGATCGCGGACCGCTGCATGAAATCCCCGGCGGGCGGACCGGCGCTCCTGTTCACTCACGCAACGCTCGCGTCCGGCGCCGCGGCCCGTCAGCCGGTGGCCGTCAACATGTTCGGCTCCGCGCGCCGCATCGCGCTGGCGCTGGGGGTCGAGTGCCTCGACGAGATCGGCGAGCGCATCGCCACGCTGCTCAACCTGAAAGTCCCCGACACGCTGCTCGGCAAGCTCGCGATGCTGCCGCAGCTCGCCGAGATGGGGAAATTTCCTCCCAAGACCGTCGGCGGGCGACCGCCCTGCCAGGAGACCATCCTGCGCGAGCGGGACGTGGACCTGGCTCAGTTTCCGGTACCCGTGTGCTGGCCGGAGGACGGCGGCCCGTACATCACGCTCCCCGGTGTGATCACGCGCGACCCCACGACGGGGGTGCGCAACGTCGGCATGTATCGCATTCAGGTGATTGGGCGGAACGAGCTCGCGATGCATTGGCAGCGGCACAAGGTCGGGGCGGCGCACTGGCGGGCCATGGCGGATCGGGGAGAGCGGATGCCGGTGGCCATCGCGCTGGGTGGTGATCCCGCGTCCGTGTACGCCGCGTCCGCGCCCCTGCCGCCCACGATCGACGAGTTCCTGTTTGCGGGATTCTTACGGAAGGAGCCGGTCCGGCTCGCGAAGGCGATCACATCCGATCTCGAGGTACCGGCGGAAGCCGAGATCGTCCTGGAGGGGTACGTCGACCCCCGCGAGGAGTTGGTACTCGAAGGGCCGTTCGGCGACCACACCGGGTTCTACTCGCTCGCCGATTACTATCCCAAGGTGCACGTCACCGCGGTGACGATGCGGGCCGAGCCGATCTGGCCGCACACGATCGTGGGGCGCCCGCCGATGGAGGACTACTGGCTCGGCCACGCGACGGAGCGGATCTTTCTGCCGCTCCTCAAGCTGACGATCCCTGAAATCGTGGACATCCACATGCCGGCGGCGGGGATCTTTCACAACCTCGTGTTCGTCAGCATCGACAAGCAGTATCCCGGCCAGGCGTACAAAGTCATGAACGGGTTGTGGGGGCAGGGCCTCATGTCGCTCGCCAAAGTCATCGTCGTCGTCGACAAGGACGTGAACGTGCAGGACGCGGGTGAAGCGTGGTGGGTGGCGCTGAATCACATCGACCCCGAGCGCGACGTGCGATTCACCATGGGGCCCATCGACGTGCTCGATCACTCGAGCCGCGGCTTCACGTTCGGATCGAAGATGGGGATCGACGCGACCCGCAAGTGGAAAGAGGAAGGCTTCACGCGCGAGTGGCCGAACAAGATCGTCATGGATGCTGAGACGAAGCAGAGAGTCGACGCGATGTGGAAGGAGCTGGGGATTGAGCTCTGACGGACTGACGGACAAACGGACGGTCGGACGGGAGGGCCAAACTCTCGCTGGGGAGAGCTTGCTCGTCCGCTATGCGAACTTCGTCAAGCTGCCCCACACCGTATTCGCGCTGCCCTTCGCGCTGCTCGGACTCGTCGTCGCCTCACGCATCACGGCGGTAACGTGGCGGACGCTCGGGTTGGTCATCATCGCGTTCACGTGCGCCCGGTTCGTGGCGCTGGGATTCAACCGCATTGCCGATCGCGAGATTGACTCACGCAACCCACGTACCAAAGGGCGGGAGTTGCCCTCGGGGCGCCTCACGCTCGCCCAGGCGTGGACCGCCGTGGTGGTGGCAGCGGGTCTCTTTCTCGCGGCCGCGTGGGCGCTGAACCCCCTGTGTTTCGTCCTGGCGCCGATCGCGCTCGTGTTCATTTCGGCATACAGCTACACCAAGCGGTTCACCGCCTGGTCGCATCTCTGGCTCGGGCTCGCGGACGGCATCGCCACGCCGGCGGGATACCTCGCGGTCACCGGCCGGTGGAGCGAACCCTGGTGGCTCCTGCCCGTCGGGGCCCTCGCGGTGACCTTCTGGGTCGGCGGGTTCGACGTCTTCTACGCACTCCCGGACGAAGCGTTCGATCGCGCCGAGCGGCTGGAGTCGCTCGTCGTTCGGCTTGGGCAGGCTCGGGCCATCCTGGTCGCGAAGCTGCTGCACGGGCTCGCGCTCGCGGCGCTGGTGGCCTTCGGTGTGGGCGCGGGCCTCGGTGGTGCCTACTACGCCGGGGTGGCAGCGGGCGCGGCGGTGATCGCGTGGGAGCATCGGCTGGTCCGGCCGGGGGACTTGAGCCGGCTCAATGCGGCGTTCTTTACCGCGAACGGGATCGTGTCGATCGTCGTTTTTCTCGGAGCACTCATAGATCGCGTTATATGAAAAAGGGAGAGGGGAGTGGGGAGAGGTTCGCGCCGCTGCACCGGAAGCGTGCGGTGCGTCGGAGCGTCCCTCTCCCCTCTCCCCACTCCCCCGCTCCTGCACGGCCGCCCGCACATCCCCAGCGTAGCCCGACTCCAAACCGGAGAGGGCGCTGAGCAAGCTGCCGGTGATTCTCGCCATCACTGGGGCGTCCGGTGCGCCCTATGGCGTGCGCTTGCTCGAGATCCTCGCCATGCACCAGGTCCCGACCTGGCTCATGATCTCGAGCCACGGCTGGCGGCTGCTCACGGAAGAATGCGGCATCAAGGACGACCGCGAGCTGAAGAAGGCCACCGGGGGCGATTGGGGAAGCGTGCGCGTGTTCGACGACAAGGACCGGGGGGCCGAGCCCGCGTCGGGGTCGGCGAAGAGCGCGGGGATGGTGATTTGTCCCTGCTCCATGGGAACGGTCGCGGCAATCGCGCACGGGACGAGCCGCAGCCTGATCGAGCGCGCGGCGGACGTCGTGCTCAAGGAACGGCGCAAGCTCGTGCTCGTGCCGCGCGAGTCCCCGCTGTCGCTCGTGCACCTGCGGAATCTCACGCTCGTGGCCGAAGCGGGCGCGATGGTCCTTCCCGCGGCGCCCGGCTTCTATCACAAACCGTCGCACGTGCGCGACCTGGTGGACTTCGTGGTCCAACGGGTCCTCGATCACATCGGCGTCGAGGTCGCGTTGATCAAGCGGTGGCAGCAGGACTGAGGCCGGACGATGCGCCTGGGTGTCCTCTCCGACACGCACGGGTTGCTGCGCCCGGAAGTGTTCGAGGTGTTTCGGGCGGTGGATCACATCCTCCACAGCGGGGACGTCGGCGAGCCGGACATCCTAATCGCGCTCGAAGCGATCGCGCCCGTCACGGCGGTCTATGGCAATACGGACGGCCCTGAGCTCCGCGCGCGCCTGCCGCAAGTAGCTGAAGTCGAGCTCGACGGATTTGCGATTGTGGTGACGCACGGCGATCAGTTCGAGCGCGCCACACCCGTTGCGCTGCAAGAGGCCTTCCCCAAGGCGGAGATCATCGTGTACGGGCACACCCACAAGCCGCTCCTCGAGCTCGTGGACCGCACCGTCACGGTGATGAATCCGGGCGGCGCCGGACATCCCCGCTTCGGGGTTCCGCCCAGCGTGGGGATCATGGAGCTCGAGGCGGGAATCCCGCCGCGAGGGAGGCTGGTCCCCCTTTAGGTCACCGTTGGCAATTCGGGCAGAACGTCGTCGCGCGCAGATCGATCGTGTGGGTCGTGACGAGCTTCC